>Ga0315900_10008834_pt1 | contig 12883 bp, 16 predicted proteins | sample LakEriMetagenome_FD_203521 | JGI IMG/M metagenome (GOLD analysis project Ga0315900, IMG submission 203521) | Freshwater fungal communities from buoy surface, Lake Erie, Ohio, United States - Buoy 12 MA114 | ecosystem: Environmental > Aquatic > Freshwater > Lake > Lake biofilm | place: USA: Lake...
AAGTTATCTGCGAATTTTGCTTGCCTTAGTTAAGCCAAGAATCATCGAATTATTGCTGGTGACTGCCATTCCCGCACTTATCTATGCATCGGCAGGATGGCCAGATTGGCGTATTTTGTCCGCCGTTATGGTGTTTGGCACGTTCGCTGCAGCTGGGGCAAATGCGTGGAATTCAATAATTGAGCGAGAAATTGACGCGATGATGTCTCGCACCAAAAATCGACCATTGGTAACTGGTGAACTTTCGGTTCGGCATTCTGGTTTCGTTGCATCTGTACTATCGATTTCATCCATTGTTGGAATGTACCTAGCAACCAATTTTGCCGCCGCCGCTTTAACTGCTGCAGCAATTGGGTTTTATGTTTTGGGGTACACCATCTTGTTAAAGCCACGTACAAATCAAAATATTGTTTGGGGTGGAATTGCCGGATGCTTTCCAGTTGTGATTGCTGAAGCAGCCGTAATTGGCGAAGTGTCGGCAGCGGGTTGGTTGATGTTCGCTATTATTTTTTTCTGGACCCCGGCACACTATTGGCCGTTGGCAGCGCACTTCAAGGAAGATTACTCATTGGCAAATATTCCAATGCTCCCGGTTGAACGTCCTGCTCGGATAGTAGCAGCATGGACTTTGTTTTACACTGTTTTAACTGTTCTATTCTCGATTCTATTTTTTCTTGTTGCGAATTTAGGGAACATTTTTTTAGTGATCGCGTTAATTTTTGGCACAATATTTATTGGATTAAGCGCAAATTACTACCGTAGCAACCGAACAAATGAAGGTGTTGGGTCGATGCGAGTTTTCCATTTTTCCATTACCTATTTAGCAATTTTGTTCTTATCGCTGGCAGTTGACATTCTATTATGACCAAAATTGGTTATGTCACTTACGCAGACAATCCCGCTGATCCTGATCCGGATTTAGATATTGCAGTTTTCACCACAGCACTTCGTCGCGCTGGTTATGAAGTTGAAATCGTTGACTGGCAGTTACCTTTGACGCCAAATTCTTTTGATGCATTACTCATTAGAAGTACCTGGAACTATGCTCAGAATCTGATATCGTTCAAATCATGGCTACATGAAATTGCAGCTCAAACTAGAGTTATTAACCCGGTATCAGTGATTTTGCATAATCTAGATAAGCGGTATCTGTTTGAATTGGCGTATCTTGGCATACCTACTATTCCAACAGTATTAATCGAAAATGCTGACCAAATTTTCGAAAAGGATCTTCCTTCTTCTAAATTAGTGTTTAAACCTGTAATTGGTGCTGGCGCGCGAGGCGCTTTTGTTGCAACTGGCATCACTGAATCAGTGGATGAAGTTCAGGCACATTTCCATCAAAGCGATCTTCCACTCTTAGTGCAGCCATACTTGACCGAGGTAGAAAGTCAGGGTGAAATCGCAGTTGTCTGCTGCAATGGTGAGCCGTTACATGCCATCGTGAAAAAACCAGCCTTAACCGAAGGTGGTCATGGTGATTTCGCTGGAAATGTTGAACTCTCTGCCGATTTACTTGAGTTTGTTGAGAGAATCAATCAATATCAAATTGGGAATCTTAAAGTAAAAGATCTCTACTATTCCCGAATCGATGTAGTTCCAACTTCTGACGGATTGAAATTGATGGAATTGGAATTATTTGAACCAACACTGTTTCTCAATGCGAATCGTAATTCAGCTGAAATTTTTGCAGCTGGAATTAAATCGCACCTTGCTTGATTAATATTTGATATTTAGTTAGCCATACCAACAGCACCATGGCTAGTGCCACGTGTACGGCAACTAACGCCCATGGTAGTCCAGCGAACCATTGAGAATAGCCAACGATCATTTGTGCGACCACCACTGCGACAATCCGAACTAAATATCGATTACGGTTCAAAATCATATTAGCTATTAACAATCCGGTAAACAACCAAACAGAATCTGCGTGCAACCATGCCATAGTTGCAACATCTAGATTAAAGCGAGTAGCGACATCGTCGCCAGCGTGCGGACCAGATCCAGTTGTGATTACTCCTAAAAAGATAATTACTATGCCATTGGCTAAAAGGAGTCGGCTAAAGAGTAATTTTTTTCGATCAATTGATGCTGGGATTGGGAACTGAGCAATCACTCGATGTCTTGCTGCAATGACAATAATGAACACGGATACTAGAAAATGCGCGGCAACTGTGAAGGGATTCAAATCTGTTAATACAGTGATGCCACCAATTACGGCTTGGGCCAAGGTCCCGATGAGCGGTATCGCAGCCAACAAAAGAAACTTACGCGGAAGTTTCAGTTTTTGTCGATGATGCCTGATGACGTATGCAAGTCCAGCAATAGCTGCTATTGCTACCACGAAAGTGAGAAGCCGATTACCAAACTCAATCCATTTGTTGAATCCCTCAACCTGACTTGGCTGTGGGACAAAGGACTCATTTGTGCATCTAGGCCAGGTTGGGCAACCAAGACCAGATCCAGTTAGACGAACAAGCGCCCCAGTAACCACAATCCCAGCTTGGGTAAACAGGGTAATCCCAAGCAAACGCAACCCGAATCTGGGCAGGAGTGGAGTTTGGGTGTCCATTTGGACTAAGCCTACCCTTCAGGTTGCGGGTCTGCGCTATTTACGCAAAACTTAACTTGTGGAATTCCTCACTCCTGGACCTCGTCGTGTAGTTGCTGCGTTATTAGATAAAGGTGCAGCAACCGCGGCCGAACTAGCAACTGAATTACAGTTAACGCCGGCAGCAATTCGGCATCATCTGGACTGGCTGTTGGGCAAAGATTTTGTCATTGCCAGTGATCAGCCAGCTTTTGGTCCTCGAGTTACTCAGGGTAGAGGTCGGCCGTCACGATATTTCTCGCTAACAGCAAGCGGCCGGCAGGCCTTCGATCAGCGTTATGATGATTTAGCGCATGCCGCACTCAATTGGGCACTCAAAGTTCATGGCAAAACTGCAATTAGGGAAATCGCTGAGATTCAAATGTGTAATCAGAAGGCGAAGTGGGAAATTGGGGTTAATGCGTCCGGCACACTTCGCGAGCGAACCGAGGCTTTAGCGGAGGTCCTTAACCACGATGGTTATGCCGCATCTGTTGGAAGTTCAGATGGTCCAGTGGTTCAGCTGAGTTTTCATCGCTGTCCGATAGAGAATGTTGCGAAGGAATTTCCTGAAATCTGTGAGGCGGAAATGTGTGCCATTGGTGAAACTTTGGGTGCACACGTAACTAGAATCGCTACCATTGCTACCGGTGCTGAAATTTGTACGGCAATTGTGGCCAAACCAGAAGATTTGCAAAAACATTTGAAACAACCAAAAGTAAGAGAGGGTGCACTATGACAACCGTCGATGCCGCGCTTGAAGGTCTTGGCAACTATGAATACGGCTGGTCCGATAAGAATGATGCAGGCGCCAATGCGCGCCGTGGCTTAAATGAGGATGTGGTTCGGGACATTAGTTCCAAGAAAGACGAACCAAAATGGATGCTTGATCTTCGGTTGAAATCTCTCGAGTTGTTCTATAAAAAACCTATGCCGAATTTTGGTGCCGATTTGAGTGGAATTGATTTCGACAATATTAAATATTTCGTACGCTCGACTGAAAAACAAGCTACATCATGGGAAGAGTTGCCAGAAGACATCAAGAATACCTACGATCGCTTAGGTATTCCTGAAGCTGAGAAACAGCGTTTGATTGCTGGTGTTGCCGCGCAATATGAAAGTGAAGTTGTCTACCACAAAATTAGGGAAGACCTAGAGGAGCAGGGTGTGCTCTTTCTTGATACTGATACTGGTTTGCGTGAGCACGAAGACGTTTTCAAACAGTATTTTGGTTCGGTAATTCCTCCTGGTGACAATAAATTTGCTGCGTTAAATACTGCTGTTTGGTCTGGTGGGTCATTTATTTACGTGCCAAAAAATGTTCATGTTGAGATTCCATTACAGGCTTATTTCCGAATCAACACAGAAAATATGGGACAGTTTGAAAGAACATTGATTATTGTTGACGAAGGTGCATACGTTCATTATGTTGAAGGCTGTACTGCACCAATTTACAGTTCAGATTCATTGCATAGTGCGGTTGTTGAGATCATTGTTAAAGACAATGCTCGATGCCGTTACACAACTATCCAAAATTGGTCAAATAACGTTTACAACCTGGTGACAAAGCGCGCAACGGCTGCTCGTGGCGCAACCATGGAATGGATTGATGGAAACATTGGTAGCAAAGTCACAATGAAGTACCCAGCTGTTTGGTTACTAGGCGAACACGCCAAGGGCGAAACGTTGTCAGTTGCCTTCGCTGGCCCAGGACAGCATCAAGATGCTGGCGCAAAAATGGTTCATGCGGCACCAAATACATCTAGCAGCATTGTCTCTAAATCGGTAGCTCGAGCTGGCGGCCGCAGTAGTTATCGCGGGTTGGTGCAAATCGATGAGGGTGCCCATGGCAGTAAATCAACCGTGCGCTGTGATGCGCTGTTAGTTGATGACATTTCTCGCTCAGATACATACCCATATGTAGATGTTCGCGAAGAAGATGTATCGATGGGGCATGAAGCTACTGTTTCAAAAGTATCTGATGATCAGTTGTTCTATTTGATGACTCGTGGCATGGCTGAAGATGAAGCGATGGCGATGATAGTTCGCGGCTTCGTAGAACCGATCGCTCGGGAATTGCCGATGGAATACGCCATCGAATTAAATCGACTAATTGAACTTCAAATGGAAGGTGCGGTTGGATGACGGCTGTTAAAGAGCGTGAGGTTACTTATGTTGAAAAGGATGCAAAACCACCGCTAGTTCTTTCAAATGATCCGGCAGATCACACTCCATTTGATAAAAAGGATGAATATTGGCGGTATTTGCCAGCGCGTCAGTTCGATGGATTTGCTTCGACCGCTCCGGCTGCTGGCGATCCTAGTTTTCAGGTAAATAATGCCTCGGTATCGCATAGCGTTACTACGGGCGGCATCAACGGGCTTCGAGTTAGAGATGTAATAACTGCAACGGCCCTTGACTCGGAGCATAATCAATTTATTGTTACGGTCGATAAGGCTGCTAGCGGTAAATTGGTGGAACTTGATTTATCCGCAACAGGTGAATCTAATTCAGCAATTGAGATAAATGTTAACGGCCAAGTTGAAACTCAAATAGTGTTACGCGATAAGTGTAAAGGCAATACGGCATTGAGTTTGGCAATAAATATTGACAAAGGTGCAATAGTTAAGTTCGTCGTTTTGACTGAGGAATCGGCAACTGGTATTCACTACGGTCACATATCGGCAAATGTGGGTAGAGATGCATCTTTAACATTTGGGGTAATTTCATTAGGCGGAAAGCTAGTTCGACGCAGCATTGACTCCTTGTTTAGCGATTCATCTGGAGAAATCGTCTTGCTCGGGGCAACTCATAGCGCTAATGGGCAGTATTGCGAGCACAGAACAGTTGTTGATCACAACATGGTGAACTGTCGTAGCTATGTCGATTTCAGAAGCGCAGTAGATGGTGAAGGTACTCACTCAGTATGGGTAGGTGACACCATTATTCGATATAACGCCACTGGCTCTGATACTTATGAAACTAATCGGAATTTGGTTCTTTCTCGTGGTGCACGAGCCGATTCAGTGCCTAACTTGGAAATTGAGACGGGCGAAGTTGTCGGTGCTGGTCACGCTTCAGCTACGGGTAGGCTGGATGATGAACACATATTTTACCTAACTTCTCGTGGAATGACTTCTCATGAGGCGCTCAAATTAATCGTCGTTGGATTCTTTGCAAACATAGTTGAAAGAATGGGCATTCCATCTCTCGTTGAAGATGTCGTGGCGACCATTGAAGCTAAATTGGTGAATCAGGATAATAAATGACCTGGCATCAAGTTGCGCTTTTAGAAGAACTAGAGATCGACAAACCCATTTCGGTTGAGGTTGATGGTGAACCGGTGCTAGTTGTTAAGACCATGAACGGTCTGTTTGCAGTCAGTGATATTTGTTCGCACGCGGAAGTGTCTTTGACAGAGGGAACAGTTACTGATGGGAAAATTGAGTGTTGGTTGCATGGAGCTCAATTTGATTTATCTAGCGGAGCAGCGCTTTGTTTGCCTGCTACTAAAGCAATAGATGCTTACTCGGTGAGAGTAAGCGAAGAATCACAAAAGAAGACAGTAGAAGTTTCACTCGAACGACAGGAGAGCAAATGAGCACGTTAGAAATCAAGGATTTGCACGTCAGTGTAAAAACGGAGAATGAATCAAAAGAGATTCTACATGGCGTATCACTAACAATAAATGCTGGCGAAGTTCATGCCATCATGGGACCTAATGGATCTGGTAAGTCGACGCTTGCGATGGCTGTTATGGGTCATCCAAAATATGAAATTACCGGTGGCGCAATTTCTCTTGATGGTGAGGACATTGCAGAGATGTCAGTTGACGAGCGCGCTCGAGCTGGAATCTTTTTGGGAATGCAGCATCCAGTTGAGGTTCAGGGCGTGAGTGTAAGTAATTTTCTTCGAACAGCCAAAACTGCAATTTCAGGTGAAGCTCCAAACCTTCGTGGTTGGTTGACTGACTTGCGCACCAGTATGAAGAATCTTGAGATGGACGAAAAATTTGCAACTCGAGACGTAAATGTTGGATTCTCTGGCGGCGAAAAGAAAAGATTCGAAATCTTGTCCATGGAGGTACTAAAGCCCAGAGTTGGAATCTTGGACGAGATTGATAGTGGATTAGATATCGACGCACTTCGAGCAGTCTCTGAGGGTATTAATCGGATTAAGAATACGGGTGAAACCGGAATTTTGTTAATTACGCACTACACCAGAATCTTGCAACATGTGGTGCCAAATTTCGTTCACGTATTCGTTGACGGCAAGATAGCTGAGTCAGCCGGGCCAGAGTTGGGTGAAAGACTGGAAGCTGAAGGTTATGAGCGCTATCAGAAGACGAGTACTCGTTGATTTCTGATTTAGCAACCAAAGTACGCCCGGACTTTCCGATTCTGGATCGGATTGTTCGTGGCGGAAACGCTCTGGTTTACTTGGATTCAGCGGCAACTAGTCAAAAACCAAATCAGGTAATTGATGCAGAGTCACGGTATTACCGGGAAGTTAACGCAACGATTCATCGAAGTGGGCATGAATTAGGAGAGCTAGCTTCGGCTGCCTACGAAGCGGCTCGCCAGAATATTGCTGGCTTTGTTGGTGCTAAAGCTGAGAATCTTATTTTTACTAAGAATGCAACCGAAGGTTTAAATCTAGTTGCATACGCATTCTTGAATGCGACTTTAATGTATCGAAATGGGCATAAAAGATATGATCAATATGCCTTGAATCCTGGTGATGTAATTTTGTTAACTGAGATGGAACATCATGCAAACATGGTTCCTTGGCAACATGTAGCTCAACTAACGGGTGCTGAAATTAAATACATCCCAATTTCGGATGATGGTGTTCTTCAGTTATCGGAGGAATTGTTTACTAACAAGTGCAAGATCGTTGGGGTTACTCATCAATCTAATGTATTGGGAACAATAAATGATGTATCAAGAATCGCAGCGTATTGTCAGTCGGTTGGAGCGCACTTAGTACTTGATGCCTGTCAGAGCGTGCCTCATCTACCAACAAATCTTGAAAACTTAAATGTTGCGGCAGCAGCCTGGAGTGGACATAAAATGCTTGGCCCAACTGGAGTTGGTTGTTTGTACCTTTCGGATGATTTATTGATTGGCCTGCCACCTTTTCTACTGGGCGGCAACATGATTGAGAATGTCACCTTTGAGAAAAGTACCTACCGCAGCGATAACGGAAAATTCGAAGCTGGCACAATGAACATTGCCCAGGTAATTGGGCTTTCTGCAGCAGCAACATATTTATCGGAAATTGGATTAGATCGAGTTCATCAGCATGAAATTGAATTAACTCAGATAGCACTTTCGGCTTTATCGGAATTGCCTGGGATAAGAATTTTGGGTCCAATCGATATTTCTATGCGCGGGGGATTAGTAAGTTTCGAAGTGATTGGTGTTCATCCGCATGATGTTTCGCAATATCTTGACGCTAAAGGAATTGCGATTCGCGCGGGGCACCATTGTGCATGGCCGTTGCATCGCCGACTTGGTGCAGTAGCGTCTTCTCGAGCTTCTTTCTATTTATACAATACCAAAGCTGAAGTGGAATACTTTCTATCTGCGGTTTCAGAAATTCGTTCTTACTTTAAGGTCTCATAATGAATATAGATGCGCTCTACCAAGAAATCATTTTGGATCACTACAAAAGTCCACATGGGCAAGGATTGCAGTCGGAATTCACTGGTGAAGCCTTCCATGTGAACACTTCTTGTGGTGATGAAGTTACAGTTCGAGTACTAGTAATTGACGGTAAGATCAAAGAAATGACTCACGATGGTGTGGGTTGTTCAATTTCTCGAGCTAGTGCTTCGGTTTTGCATGATCTAACCGAGAATCAGGATGCCAATCATTACTATGAACTTCTTGATGAATTTGTTGAATTGATGCATTCGCAGGGCAGAACTGAACCAAATGAAGAGGTTTTAGGAGATGCGGCAGCGTTTGCGGGGGTATCGAAATATCCAGCAAGAGTAAAATGTGCGTTACTACCTTGGATGGCCATGAAGGATGCGATGGAGGGAAGTTCTGATGAGTGAAGTACTTGATTCGGATGTGATTGAGGCATTGCACGATGTAATTGACCCTGAGTTAGGAATTAATGTGGTCGATCTGGGACTGCTTTATGGGGTCAATATTGATCAAACCGGAACGGCAATTCTTGACATGACACTAACTAGTGCTGCTTGCCCATTAACAGATGTCATTGAAGACCAAACTCGGGCGGCTCTAAGTGGACTAGTTAAGGACTTCAGGATTAACTGGGTCTGGATGCCACCTTGGGGTCCTGACAAAATTACGGATGATGGTCGCGAAATGTTAAGAGCGCTTGGTTTTAACGTTTGATTTTGATTCTGATCGAATTAGCCACACGGTGCCAAAGATTGCAATGAATCCGAACACTAACCACTGAATGGCGTAAAAGAAGTGGGGTCCTTGTGAGACATTTGGAATTGGAACAGTGCGAAGTTCAGGTATTTGCATTTCCGGTGTAACTGTAAGGCTATGAATAAAAAATCTCTGGTTTGTTGATAATGTTTCACGATCCATACTGAGAGACTGACCTGCTGGCAGATCACTAGCTGATTGTCGTTGCTCCAAGTCGCGTAAAATGCCTTCTAATCTCACCTCGTCGGTAGTTATTCTTGGAGGTGAAACAATTGCCGTAGCCTCAGATGTTGCTGGAATCCATCCAAGTAAAACTGGGTATGAGTTGTTCTGCGCTGTGGTGATGGTTGAAGTTACCCAGAACCCGTTTCGACCATCTAGCGGGCGACTGCGTATCAGGGGGCCGGCTGAACTCAGTTCGCCTTCGATCTGAACTCGTTGCCAGTTTGACAGGGAACTTGATTGATTAGATAGATCTAACACAGCTCCATTTAATCTTTGATTTACAAATTCGCTCAATGAGGAGCGTTGCAAATGTCGTTCATATTGCCAATTACTGGCAAAAATTGAACCAATAAAAACTAGAATCGAGACTATCCAGAGCCCAACTACTCGTTGTCGATTCATAATGACCTAGATTACTAGGTATCGGACTGATTACTAATTTCTCGTCTTGATTTGAAATTTTGAATGAACAACGGGCTTTTATCCCACTCCCTACCAGCATTTGCAATAAACACTGCGATATAGGGTAGAAACAAAGCGCCTGCTAGCAAAATCCATTGCAGTGCACCAGAGGTCAAAATGGCACCAACGAAGCACACCGTACGAATAGTCATACCAATCATGTATCGATCACGCCGGCCACGCTGTTCGTCACTCATGCCTCGCTGAACCGTGGTTATTACATGGGTTTCTGGCTGGGATCGTTTCACGGGCTAAAACTAGAGGGAAAACCGAAAACGCGCTCGCGGTGGGTTCTTCGTTACTGGTGAGTTACTAGTAATCTCAAGTCATGACAAAAGTTGCCGTGATCACTGGGGGAAATCGAGGTATTGGCAAGGAGATTGCGTTGGCTTATCAGGCTGCGGGATATCAGGTTTTTATTACGAGTCGAAGCCCGATTGAACTGGTCGGTTGCACCACCTTGATTGCAGACTTAACCAAGCAGGGTGCCGCTGATGCGATTTTTGATCAAATTGAATCAGCAGGATTTCAAGTTGATGTGCTAGTGGCTAATGCCGGAATCAGTCGCGAAGCTTTGTTAATACGTACCTCTGATGATGATATTGAAGACCTGTTGCAAACCAATTTAGCTGCAACAATAAAACTATGTCGTCGCGCTGCAAAGTCGATGATGAAACAACGTTCAGGCTCAATTATTCTCATTGGTAGTGTATTAGGAATGTCTGGTAGTGCCGGTAGCACTGTTTATGCAGCCACAAAGTCAGCGCTGATTGGGTTGGCTCGTAGCATGGCTCGGGAGCTTGGTTCTAGAAATGTTCGAGTTAACGTGGTTGCACCAGGTTATGTAAACACAGACATGACCAATTCACTTCCCACTGGTTTCAAAGAGCAGGTTATCTCGCAAACTCCATTGGGCAGAATTGCTGAGCCAGCTGAGATTGCTAATACTGTTCTTTTCCTGGGTTCTGAAGATGCAGGTTTCATCACGGGTGCATTGATCCCAGTTGATGGTGGCCTAGGAATGGGTAACTGATGACTTTATTAGCTGGCAAAAAACTACTGATTACTGGAGTTCTAAGTGATCAATCTATTGCATTTCACGTTGCTCGATTAGCGCAAGAACAAGGTGCAGAAATTGTTTTGACGTCCTTTGGTCGAGCCATGTCCCTTACTGAGCGAGTTAGCAAGAGATTGACGCGTCCGGCACCAGTGATTGAGTTAGATGTGACCAATGAAGATCACCTAAATCGACTATCTGCAAATGTTTCCCAGTACTTTAGTAATTTGGATGGCGTACTACATTCGATTGGATTTGCCCCCCAAGCCGCTTTGGGTGGAAATTTCCTCCATACGCAATGGGAAGATGTTGCAACTGCACTTCAGGTGAGCGCATATTCGCTTAAGAGCTTAACCATGGCAGTTCGAGATTTACTCACACCGGGATCAAGCATTGTTGGATTGGATTTTGACGCAGCCAGAGCATGGCCCGTTTATGACTGGATGGGTGTTGCCAAAGCGGCATTGGAGTCAACTTCAAGATATTTAGCACGCGATCTGGGACCGGCCGGGATTAGATGTAATTTGGTAGCAGCCGGACCGCTGCGAACTATTGCCGCGAAAAGCATCCCAGGTTTCAAGGTTTTCGAAGATGCCTGGGTAGAGCGGTCTCCATTGTCGTGGAATGTAGATGACTCCGAGCCAGCAGCAAAAGCATGCATTTTGCTTTTCTCTGATTGGTTACCAGCAACTACTGGCGAAATACTCCATGTTGATGGTGGTTTTCATATTGCTGGATAATTACAGTAATTCGATTACATGATTCAACCAAGGTCCAACAATTGAAATATCGGCCGCTTGCGTTACCTTAGGTTTTCCATTGAAGCTTACAGATAATCCAGCAATCTTCATCATTTCAAGATCGTTAGCACCATCTCCTATTGCGATAACATTAGAAAGCGGAATCTCAAATTGTTGTGCCAGGGTAATCAGATAGTCTGCTTTTGCTTTTGCGTCAACTACCTCACCAACGATGTTGCCAGTTAATATGCTGTTCTTAACTTCAAGATTGTTTGCCTTGAAATTCTCTATTTCTAGATTCTGACAGAAAGGTTCGAGTATCTGGACAAAACCACCAGAAACGAGTGCAAAGTGGTGATTTCGTTTTTTCAAGTATTCAATTAAATCAACACCACCATCAGCAACTACGATTTGTTGAGATACCTCAGTTAATACCGAGGCGGGAAGCCCCTTCAGTGTTGCGACTCGGAGTTTGAGGGATTCCTTAAAATCTATTTCACCATTCATCGCCCTTTCGGTGACAGCGGCTACCTCGGATTGTTTATTGGCATAACCTGCTAGCAGATCAATGACTTCTTGTTTGATGAATGTTGAATCAACATCACTTATAACCAATAATGGTAACTTGCTATTTCTGTCAACTAAGGAAATAAACTGATTCAATTCAACTGACGCAATTCTTGGCTGATAAGGATTTGAAGCATCAAGAATCATGGCAAGAGTTTATCCCTTTCTTGACGCGACATCAAACACTAGTGCATTTGTAAGGCTTATCTGGATAGTTGTCAGTTGACCCTTAGCAGCCTGAAATAGTTTGGAGGTATTTCGGCGCGAACCCAAAGACATAAATGTAGTTGGGTTAAGTACAACGTCAAGAGAATGAATCAATTTATTCATATCAAATAATTTCTGTAAACCCACCTCATTAAATAAATTTAATTGAAATAGGGAAGAGTCATCCAAGTGAATACTCAAGTCAAATTCGATAAAATCCAGATGATTTCTTGCAGCATCCTGGGTAAGGCCATTTATCACCAGATCGTAAGTTTTTAATACAGTAGAGATGGAATTAAGGTCGGGGGGTGGCAGGTGTCTGTAAATAATCTCGTGCCTATTGCTTGTTAGATTGAAAACAAATGGTTCGGTGCCATTTTTGGAACTAGCTATGAATTGATCATTGGTAACGCTTACGATGTATAAAAAACCAGTTGATGCATTTAAGAGTCGGTTAGATAGACCGAATGAACCCCGTTCGGCGATTTCCGCCGAACATGAATTTGCGACAACTGCAGCATGCCAAAGAATCGCATTAAAGGGTTCGGCTAGCATTAGGAAACCTTAATGATCCGGGTAACCACAGATTAGATAGGCTTCGGGGCGTGTCCATAATTGCTAA
>Ga0315900_10008837_pt1 | contig 12879 bp, 13 predicted proteins | sample LakEriMetagenome_FD_203521 | JGI IMG/M metagenome (GOLD analysis project Ga0315900, IMG submission 203521) | Freshwater fungal communities from buoy surface, Lake Erie, Ohio, United States - Buoy 12 MA114 | ecosystem: Environmental > Aquatic > Freshwater > Lake > Lake biofilm | place: USA: Lake...
TGACCGACCGGGCCAAGCCGCTGCTGATCGGCGACTTCCAGCCCTACAACGCCGAGTCGCTCGGGCCGCATTGGGTGGGGGATCTGGCCGTCGAGTGCCTGCTCGAGAGCCGAGGTGCCGGCGGCACGGTGACGCTCGATCTGGTCGAAGCCGGCGAGCGACATACCTGCACGATCGACCTGGCCGACGGCAGGGCCACGCTCCTGCCCGGCGCGGTGGCCGATGTCCTGCAGCCACCCGCCCCCGTCACCGGCACGACGCCCGTACGGGGCCAGGGCCGCTGGCGGATCCTGTTTGCGAACGTCGATGACGAACTGCGCCTGTTCGTCGATGGCCGCGGCGTGGGCTTCTCCGGCCCGACCGCCTGGACCCGCCCACTTCAGGCTGCGTTCGCCGCGCGGCCCGCGGTGCGGTCCGGCACGCCGGGCGACACCGAACCGGGCGATCTTTCGCCGGCGGGCATCACGGCCACGGCGGCCGACGTGACCGTGAGCCGGATGCGGGTGTCACGCGACATCTACTACATCGCATCCGGGGCGGCGGCGGCCATGGCGGGCCGCACGCCCGAGGAGGAATACCTCGGGTTTCCGCTCGAGGACGGGCAGTACTTCATGTTGGGCGACAACTCATCGGCCAGCAAGGACAGCCGGGCCTGGGATCGGCTCCACCATGTCGATCGGCGGCTGATCATCGGCCGGGCGGTGGCCATCTTCTGGCCGCACGCGATTCCGGCATCCTGGAGCATTCCGCTGCGAATTGGCGGCCTGGAAGTGCGATTGCCCTCGTGGCCCAACTTCGGGAGGATGGGTTTCGTGCGGTGAGCGGCCTCAGGGCCCCGTGTCGCACGGCGACACGGAGGATCGCATGCCACTGCTTTCGGTCGAAGGGCTCGTCAAAAACTACGGCCGCCGTCGGGTCGTCGACGGCGTGGATTTCCACGTCGAGACCGGCGAGATCGTGGGCCTGCTGGGGCCCAACGGCGCCGGAAAGACCACGAGCTTCCGCATGACCTGCGGCATGGTGATCCCCGACTCGGGCCGCGTGCTCCTCAACGACGAGGTGATCACCGATTGGCCGATGTTCAAGCGGGCCCGTGACGGCGGCATGGGCTATCTCGCCCAGGAGCAAAGCGTGTTCCGCAAGCTCACCGTCGAACAGAACCTGCTGGCGATCATGGAGCTCGTCGGCATGGCACCGAAGGAGCGACGGCGGCGATGCGAGGAACTGCTCGAGCAGTTTGACATCGTGAAGATTCGCCGCTCCAAGTCGCATTACATCTCCGGCGGTGAGAAGCGGCGGCTGGAGATCGCCCGCTGCCTCGTCACCGAGCCGCGGATCATCCTGCTCGACGAGCCGTTCACCGGCATCGATCCGGTCACGATTCATTCGATCCAGAAGATCATCATGAGCCTGCGGGACGGCGGCATCTCGATCCTGATCACCGATCACCGCGAGCGGGAGACGCTGGCGATCACCGACCGCAGCTACGTGATCCGTGCCGGCAAAGTGCTCTGCCACGGCACCGCCCAGGAGGTGCTCACCAACCCCGACGCGAAGAAGTATTACTTCGGCGAGAGCCCCGGCGTCGAAGCGGCGTAGCCCGTCACTCGCTCCGATACATGCTCACGCTCTTGAACGTCAGCACGGCGCCCGTGCTCATCAGGGCCAGCCCCAGCCACCGCGGCGGCTGCACGACCTTCCGCAGCGGCGCGTTCTGCCAGTAGGCCTGCCGTGCGGCGCCGTCGCCGAGCTGGGTGGCCACGAACCGGCTCGAACGCTCGTTGAGCGTGAACGACTCGACGAGCCGGAACTGCATGCCCACGAGGAACAGCAGCAGGCCGGACAGCAGCAGGTGGTGGCTTTTGGGAAGCATCGCGATCTCCCGGAACGACGATTCCGTAGTCGTCTCATCGATCATCCCCGGCCACGGAATCGACCCATCCCCCCAGGGCGTCGGCTTATCGCGAGTATGCCGGCCATGCACGACTGGCAAGCTGGGCAAGCCCCGGGCCGGCTGCCGGAAATTCCTGCGGGAGCGGTCGTGCGGATGACGATGAAGCTTCCGGTTGGGGCGGTCGGATGGCCGCTCCTCATCCGTTCTCGTAGCCACCGGCGCCCCACCGTGAACCGACGCACGACATCTCGCCTCGCGGCCAGTTTCGCGGTCGTCGTCTGGTGCGGATCGCCGTTCACGATCCTGGCCGAGGGGCCGACGCCTGCGCCGTTCGTGGTGGCGGAGGACGAGGCCGCGGTCTCCGGCCCGCTCCTGCTCGAGGGCCCGATTCCGGACGGCCCGGTTCCCGCACAGACATTGCCCGCACCGATGTCGGTTCCGGGCATGATCATTTCCGACGTGCCGGTCGCCGCGGGGCCCGCCGAGCTGGTCGAAGTGTCGCCGCGAGGGGCCGACGCGATGCGGATCGACGACTTCGCCCTCGATGAAATGCCGTTCGAGGCCAGCTCCGGCCGCTGGTTTTGGAGCGGCGGATGGTATGCCGGCGTCGAGTCGATGTGGATGGACCGCAGCCGCAACAACAACGAGACCGTGGTGCAGGACGTCGACGTCATCGCCCCCGGTCGCAAAACCATCAATTACACGGCCTATGGCCAGCCCTTCGACCTCGCCCCGGGGGCCCGGATCACGCTGGGGCGGTCGCTGGGTCCCGACGACGTCGGCCGCGACCGGGCCCTCGAATTCATCTACTACGGCGGCATGCAATGGGCCGCCAATGACGGCTGGAACGCTGAGAAGGACGGCGTGCTCGTCACGCCCCTCAACTACACCGCCCCCGGCTTCAACGGTGGCGACCGCTACACGACGTCGCTGAAGTCCGACTTCAACAGCTGGGAATTCAATTACAAGATTCGGCGGCGACTCGGCCGCGATCAGATGATCATGTCGCCCGGTGGCGAGTGGTCACGGCATGCCGAGCGGGGCTTCCTGCCCGGGCTGATCGTGGGCCTTCGGCTCGCGCACATCAACGAGTTCTGGAACATGCAGAGCTCCCAGCTCAATCCGCCCCCCACGCCCCCGGCCGAATTCGGCGGCACCTACGACATCACCGCCACGAACTGGCTGCTCGGCATGAACTTCGGCAGCGAACTGATCAGCCAAAACGAGTTCTTTTACTGGGGTCTCCGCGGCCGCGTGGCCCCGGCGATCAACTTTGCCAGCACGCATCAGCAGGGCACCGGCATCAACACCGATCCCACGATCGAGACGCGGGGGGTCACCGACACGATGGAGAGCGGATCGCAAACAGGGGCCGGCTTCCTCGGCGACCTCACCATCCTGCTCGGCTGGAACATCACGCCAAACTTCTCGCTCCAGGCGGGCTACGACTTTCTCTGGGTGGGCGGCATGGCCACGGCCACACGGCAGTTCAGCCTCAACAACCGCCAGTTCGAAGACATCGACGCCGGCGGGCAGACCTTCTATCAGGGCCTGTCGTTCGGCTTCTATGGCTCGTGGTGAGCGGCGATCGCCACGGCCGCGGCCTGACCGGTCGAGCAGAGGTTGATCGCGACCGCGGTGGCCGGTCGGCCCGCGAGCGGCCGGCCATGCACCACGTTGACCGGGCAGGCCGGGTCGGGATGCTCGTAATTGAGCGTCGGCGGCACGAGCCCCTGTTCGAGGCCCAGCACGCTCGCCGCCAACTCCACGGCGCCACCGCCGGCGCCCATATGGCCGCAGGCCGACTTCGGCGCCGTCACCGGCACGTCACCGAGGGCTTTCCGGATCGCCTGAGCTTCGATTCGGTCCATGTCGATCGTGCCCACGCCATGGGCGTTGACATGGCCGACGTCGGCGGCGGCGAGCCCCGCGGCCCGACATGCCGACACGATCGCCTGCTCGAGCGAGCGACCCGTGAGACCCCGGCGCAAGGCCGGCTCGCACCGTGACGCGGAGGCCAGGATCCGGCCGCGGATGCGGGCCCCGCGCCGCTCCGCGTGCACGCGTGATTCCAGCACGAGCACGGCGGCGCCTTCGCCATTGACCATGCCGTCGCGATCCCGGTCGAACGGCCGCGATGCCAGCCGGCAGTCGTCGGCTCGATGGGAGAGGAGCGCATCACCGCGGGCCACGAGGGCCGTCGGGTGCAGCCGGCAGCCGGTGCCGCCGGCGAGCATCACGTCGGCCCAGCCCCGCTGGATCATGCTCGCCGCCTCGGCCACGGCCAGGAGGCTCGACACGTCACCGAGCACGATCGAATTGTTGGGCCCGCGGGCATCGTGGGCGATCGCGATGTGTGAGGCGGTCATGTTGGGGAGATGCTTGAGCAGCCAGAGCGGATGCACCTCCTCGTGGATCGCCTCTGCCCAGCGGGGGAAGTCGAAGCTGCCGGCGACGTCGGCCCGCCGATACGCCGTCTCGAGATCCTCGAGATCGGCGTAGATCATGTCGCCGCCGAAGGCGACGCCGAACCGCTCCGGCGTCACGCCCCCCGACGGGATCGCCGCGTCGGTGATCGCCAGGTCGGCCGCCGCGAACCCGAGCTGAATCTCCCTGCTCATGACCTTCAGGCTCTTCCGCGGCCGCACGAAGAGCTTGGGCTCGAAGTCGGCGATCTGACCGCCGAACCGGACCTTCAGCGAGCTGGCGTCGAACAGGCTGATGGGGCGGATGCCACTCTCTCCGGCGGCGAGCGCCGCCCAGAAGGGCTCGACACCGATGCCGATGGGGCTGACGACCCCGACCCCGGTAATGACGATGTCGCGCGGGCTCTGCATATGGAGACCCTAAACGACCGGAGCGAACCCTGAAAGTGGAGTCCCGGGGGCTCCGGAGCAGTCAGCGGTGTGGCGGGTGCAGCCGACGCCATTCCGCAGGCTCGGTCGGGTGCGAATCCGCCCAGAGACCCAGCCGACCGCGGCGGGCGTTTTCTTCGGCGGCCACAAGATCCTCGTCGGGCGAGAAGCCGCCGAAGACCCAGGCGGCCCCCTCCGCGACGAGCTCACGGTTCAGGTTGCGCTCGTCGAGCCAGAGCGTGCCGAGCAGCCGTCCGTGCTGGTCGATCGCATCGCCCTCCACCCGCACCGGCCGGTTGGCCAGCTTCGCCCGCAGGAGCTGCCGCGACCAGTCGCCGTAGGGCTGGCCGAACTCGGGCGCGTCGATCCCCTGCAGGCGGATCTTGCGCGACCGCCCCTCCGGATCGATGCAGGTGACGGTGTCGCCGTCGTGCACCGCATCGACCCGCCAGGCCGGCCGGCCGGCAGAGTCGTACACCGGGCACATCGGCACGACGATGCTCGCCACCAGTGAGATCAGCGCGGCGGCCACCGCATACCAGGGCCGCAGCCGCTTCGGCAGGCCACGGGGGGGCGGCGGCAGCCGGAAGGGCTTCCGGCCCCGGAAGGGGCTAGCCAAGTTCGTCGTCGTCGCTCTCGCCATCACGCTCGTCGGCGTAGGGGTCGCGGATGCAGGCCGTCTCGGCGCACACATCCTCGCCGTCGTCAAGATCGCAGACAAGCGAGAGGAGGGCGTTCTTCTCCGACTCGGAGATTTCGGCGAGGCGGAAGCTGCGGATGATCTCCGGCACCGGGTCGATGGTGGGATCGCAGATCTCCACGCTCACCCGGCCGGTCATGATCCGCCCCCGCCGATCGGCGAACCGCTCGCAGAGCACCAGCAAGTTTTCGCGATCCATGGATCCTTCCCGGGATCTCCGGGACCTCCGTTGCCCCTCGGCCGGGGTGCTCTGCCGCCACACGAGGCCCTCGCAGTCTGCCCCACGGCCGTTAGGGGGATGTACGGATCGTGTGAGAAAACGGTTCGGAAAGCGGCGTTCTTCGCGGGGCTTTCGGCGCAGCGGGCGGAGAGGGTGGCGGCCTATCCTCGCCCGACTCGAGGAACCTTCCGTGAGCCGACCAATCGACCGACAGACCGAGGCCCGCCGTATCCTGGCCGGCCAGCGGCCGCGCCGGCCGTCGCCCCGAACGATCCTGCGGGCGACGGCCGTGGCCTGCGGAGTCGGGCATCTCGTCGGGATTGGAAACAAGCTGCCCGGCATCGTCATCGTCGGTGCGATGCGGGCCGGCACGACGTCACTTTTCAGCCTGCTCGCCGGGCACCCGCAGGTGGCGGCCGCATTTCACAAAGAAGTGCATTACTTCGACCTGCGGTTCCATCTCGGGACGAACTGGTACCGGCACCAGTTCAGGCGGCCTCGCACGGCCGTCCGCGGGCGGGCCATCGGGCTCGAATCGAGTCCCTACTACCTGTTCGACCCTCGCGTGCCGGCCCGCATGGCGGCGATCATGCCCGACGTGAAGCTCGTCTTCCTCCTGCGGGATCCGGTGGAACGCGCCTTCTCCCACTATCGCAAGAACCTGCGCGATGGCCGCGAGCCGCTCTCGTTCGCCGAGGCGCTGGCCGCCGAGGACGAGCGGCTCGCCGGCGAGGAGGAACGCATGCTGCACGACCCCGGCTACGTGAGCGGCCTCCATCAGTACTACTCGTATGCCGCCCGCGGCCGGTATGCCGAGCAGTTGATCCGGTGGCGACGGCACTTCTCCGCGGCGCAGATGCTCGTGGTCGATTCGACCAGGCTGTTCGCGTCTCCCGCCGAGGTGCTGGCCGAGGTGCTCGCATTCGCTGGACTCGAACCATGGGCTCCGCGCCGGTTCGACGCGGTCAACGCTGGGTCGAACGCGATGCCGCTCGATCCACACGTCGCCTCGCGCCTGGCAACGACGTTCATCCCACACGAGCGGCGACTGGCCGACCTCGTCGGCTGGTGTCCATCGAGAACCGGGCAGGTCGCGACAGCCACACGGGCTGAGGCGGCATGACGCGCTCGCCCATTCCGGCCATCGTGCTCACGTGCCAGAAGTACGTGCCGCTCGCCGAGCACATGATCGATCGCTACGCCGCGGTGTGGCCCGACCATCCGTTCGTGTTTCGTCTGCCCGACGGCGCGGCCGCCCGCGAGATGGCGCCGCGGCACACGGCCCGCGTGGAACTCGTGCCGACGGCCGAGGGGGAAGGTCGGGGCCGGTTCCGGGCCGCGGTGCTCGGGCTGCTCGAGGGGCTCGCCGACGACGCCTGGGTCTACTGGTGCATCGACGACAAATATGTGATGTGGCTCGACCGGCGGTCAGCCGACGGCGTCGTGCAGGCGGTGCGGGCCGTAACCGATCCCGGCATCTGCGGGTTGAGCTTCGCCCGCACCCGCAAGCTCTTTGATCCGGCACACGTCTCAACCGAGCGACTGCGGATCGGCAGGCAGGCGTTCCTGCGCCGCACGTCGTATGCCCAGATCTGGCTCCATCAGTTCCTGCGGGTGCGGGTGCTGCGGGATCTCTTCACGAGCTTCCCCGAAGTGATCGAGTCGGCCAAGGAGATGGATGCACTCCACCGCGCAAAACCGCTGCCCGCCGACCAGCGGCTCTACGTGCTCGACCACAATGCCGTGGTCTTTGGCGAAAGCACCAGCCGCGGCGTGCTCACGGCCAACTGTGCCGCCAGCCTGAGCCGCGGCCGGGGACTGCCCGCCGGCTTCACGGTGGGACGCCAGCGGCTCGTGGTCGGAAGGAAACCGTCCTTGGTTCGCCGCATGGCCCGGGCGCTCGGCGGACTCACCAGCTGAGCCGGTCAGGTCCGCAGCCCGTCGAGCCGGTCCGCGATCGCCTCCGGGCTCGCTCCACCCCGGAGACGGTGCCACGCCCGCGCCAGCCGATAGCCCACCGACCGCGTCGCCCGGCTGCGACGCATGCGCGGATCGCGGCGATCGATCAGCGGCCGGCCCACGAACCGCTCCAGCCGAGCGTACTCGGCGGGCTCGGTCATCAGGCGTGCGTAGTCGATCACGATGAACGGCAGTGACGTGCGGTCGAGCGCGGCGAGAATCGCCGCGTTGGAGTCGCACCACCGGGCCAAGCAGTGGCGGAACACGGTCAGCCGCCGTCGGCCCGCCGTCGAAGCCCAATAGTGTGCCCAGGCTTCCTCGGGCCGGCGGAAGACGGCGATGATCCGGTGCGGCGGCAGCTCACCAGCCCACAGGTCGTAGGTGAGACAGGTCCGCGGATCCTTGAATCCCCAGTCCGGATGTCGGGCCGAGCAGGCCGCGATCACGTCCCGTATCCGCCCCTGCTCGGCGGGCCCGAACCGCCGCTGGTAGCCGACCGTCTCGAGACTGAAAGCGCCGGCGGAACCGAGGATCGCGTGGTTCACCTGCTTGGTCGAGTCTCGCTCCCATTTGTTGCCGTCGTCGTAGCCTGTGGCGGTGTCCGCCGCATCCACCATGTCGATGCCGGCATGGTGCAGCAACTCCGACACGAGCGTGGTGCCCGATTTGTGCATGCCGAGCACGACGTGGATCATCGTCAGCGGCTCCACATCGACTCGATGCCGTTGGAATACACGTGATCACGGTTGTATCGCATGATCCGCGGGCAGAGGATCGCCGGCAGCAGCCAGTCGCGCCGCATGAACCACCGATGATCGTAGGTGAGCGCGGCCTTCTCCGGCTGCTGCCGCATGCGGTTGCCCCGCAGCACATGACTCCGCGATGAACGCAGCTCCAGCATGGCCGGCTCGAAGGCGAGCCCGAGGAAGCGGCAGATCTCCCGCACGATCGGCTCGGCCGCCAGGCACAGCTCCTCGTAGCCGAGCTGGAACATCGGCAGCCGGCTGTCCCGCAGAAACCGCTCGAGGGCCCGATTATGCCGGTGCCAGTAGGCAAACGCCCCGAGCGGCGACAACTGCCGCCGCCGCTGACCCAGCCCGCGCTTGCGGATGCCCGCCTCCACCTCCGACACCATGAAATTCCGCACGTCCTTGAGCAGGAACAACGCCCGAAGATCGACGCCGACGTCCTCGTGCAGCAACCTGAGCCAAGGGAGGTATTTCGAGGAATCGACCGGCATGACATCGGGCCCGAAGACGGCGGTCACGGTCTCGAACACGATCTGATACCGGCGGGCGAGCGAAGCGTCGGGCTCAGCGTCAACCCGGCGGGCCACCTCGCTCCACAGCGGACATGACGGGCCATCTTCTCCGCAGGAACATGCGCCGGCGAACGACGGCCCGCCGTCGCTGCCCGAGGTGAGCACCGCCGCAACCTCGCCCAGGCCCACGAGCCGCGGATGGCCACCGAGCACGAGATCGAGCAGCGTCGATCCCGAATGACCGAGGCTCGCGATGAACACGACCGGTTGTGTCATGGACCACGCGGACGAAGCAGGGGAAGCAGGGCAAAAGGCGAGAGATACCAAAACTCGGTTGCTGGCGGCGAGATCAATTGCCGGGGCGAATGAGACCAGCCGGGCAGACCGCGATTGCCCTCGACGGAGCCAGGCGGTAGCGTCCCGCCCCGAACTCGTCCCTCGAGCCTGACACCCCCTCGGTCGTCCCGTGCCTCCGCCCCAGCAGACTACCGTCGCCGACCGCCCGTTCGACGTGATCACGGTGCCGGACTTCTCCGGCAAGGACGACGCCGTGTTCGAGGCCCGCACGCTCGTGTTTCTGGCCAGCTGGCTGGAGAACGCGGCCGCGAGCCGGTCGTTCCCACTGCACCTGGCCTGCATCGGTGCGCCGCCACCGAGTGTCCGCCGGCTCGCCGCCCGCTGCGACGCCCGGATCACGATCCACGAGCCGCTCCGGCTCCGACACGACCACCATGTCGGCAACAAGTTTCGGGGGCTCGAAATCGAGCCGGAGACCGACCGCTTCCTGCTCCTCGACGTGGATACCGCGATTCTCTCCGACCTCGCGCCGCTCGCCGCCTTCGGCGACTGCCTGGCAGCCTGCCCCGACGACGCGCCGAACGTGGCCCGCAAGGACTGGGAGACGATCTACGCTGCCTTCGGTCTCCCGCTCCCGCCCCCGATCCCACCGCTCGTGTGTGAGCTCGATCTGCCACGGCACCCGCGGCGGATGATGGGCTTCGAGGCCGGTGACGACCAGATCGAGTCGATGCTCCCCTACTACAACGGCGGCGTCGTCTTCGCGCCGTGGGCCTGCGGCCTCCGGGAGCGGTGGCAGGAGAACATCCTGCGGATCGCCTCCCTTTACGACGAGCGGCACGAGACCCGCAAGTGGATTCATCACAGCGATCAGGCCGCACTGGCCGTCACGATCCAGATGCTCGCGGCGGAGGGCTGGGCGTTCCGCCGGCTGCCCGACGCGTTCAACGCCCGTTGGCAGCACCTCTATGCCGGCCGACCCGACCTCCACGAAATCGCGGTGATGCACTGCTGCTGGAACTTTCTTTCGGCGATCGAACAGGTGCCGGTGACGGCCGACACGATCGGCACGGCACTTGAGCGGTTCTTTCTGCGCAAGGTGAAGCACCGATTCCAGCGGCTCGTGTTCGGTGACCTCCTCCGGCTGCAGCCTCAGCAGGCGTGGCGGAGGTATCACGGCGGGATGGCCCGGGCCGAGAGGCTCTGTCGGCAGCTCGAGCAGCTGTGTCGCGGGCATCTGGAGCGAGCCGCGGCCGAATGCGACCCGTCGGTCGGAGCCGCCGCCTGATGGTGGCTCATGCCCGCGGTCTGCGGGCGGTGGCGACGACGGCGCGGTATGTCTCGACGTATCGCATCGCGACCCGGGGCCAGTCGTGACCGGCAATGGACTGGGGGGCGGCGGCCCGCAGCCGGCGGGTGACCGCGGGCTCGTCGAGCAGCTGCTGGATCGCCGCCGCGATCGCCGTGGGTGACTCCGGCCGGCAGAGCAGGCCGTTGACCTCCGGCGTCACCAGTTCGGGGTTGCCCCCGACGTCGGCGGCCACGACGGGCAGCCCGGAGGCCAGGGCTTCGAGGATCACGTTGGCAAAAGGCTCGCGACGCGATGGACAGACGAAGAGCTCCGCCGACCGATACAGGCTCACCTTGCGGTCGCCGGTGACGGGACCGAGCAGCCGCACGCGGTCGCGGAGCCCCAGCCGCTCGACCTGGGCCTCGAGCGCGGCCGACTCGCCGCCATCGCCGGCAATCAAGAGATCGACGGCTGGATCGCGGAGCCGGGCGTAGGCGTCGATGAGCAGGTCGAAGCCCTTGTGCCGCACGAGGCTGCCGAGGCCGAGGAGGTAGCGGCGGGGATGAGAAAAGGGCTCGGCCGTGGCGAAGGCCGTGACATCGACCCCGTTGTTGATCGTTACGATCCGGTCGGCAGCGACGCCGAGGCCATGAATCACGTCGCGGAGGGCCTCGCCTTGGGCAATGATGGCGTCGGCGGCGGTCAGCGCCCGGGTCATCCGGTGCGCCAGCCGTGGCGTCCGACGGATCGCCTCGTCGGGCAGCACATCGGCCCCGTGCGGCCGCACCACGTAAGGAACCCCGGTCAGTTGCCGGAGCGTCGTGGCCACGTAGGCCTGCGGATAGGCGGCATGGCAGTGCACAACGTCGAAATGGTGGCGGGCATGCAGGGCCAGGAGCCGGGGCAGAATCGCACGCACCCCGAACCGCTTCGACCACTGCCGGCGGTGCCGGACGACGGGATAGCCGAACTGCCGGTCATCGAACGGCTCCCGGGCCGGCGGCGCGACGACGACGGGACGGTGGCCGAGCCGCACGAGCTGCCGGCAGAGCTGATCGAGCACGGTCTGCGCCCCACCGAGCGTGGGCAGACAGACGTCGGTATGGAGGCAGATCGAGAGCGACATGGGCTTCAACACCTTGCACCCTGTAGGTGCAGACTGGCAGTCTTCACAATACCGCATTGCGCAGATTACCAATCTGCGACTACGGGGTTGGATGCCTGCTTGTAGGTGCAGGCTGGTAGTCTGCACACTGTCGCCTAATCTGTGGCGTCGCGATCGTGGCATCGGCATGGAGGCGTTGTGGTGAAGCGGATACTGGTCACCGGGGCGGCGGGGTTCATCGGATCGCACGTGGCGGAGGCGCTGCTCGAGCGGGGCGACGAGGTGGTCGGCCTCGATGAACTCAACGACTATTACCCCGTCGCCTACAAGCGTGAGAACCTCGCCCTGCTTGGACGCCATCCGCGGTTCTCGTTCGTGGAAGGGGATATCTGCGACGAACTGCTCGTCACCGAACTCTTTGCCACGCGGCGGTTCACACACCTCGCCCATCTCGCGGCGCGGGCCGGGGTGCGGCCGTCGATCGCCGATCCGTTCCTGTATCAGCGGGCCAACTGCGACGGCACGCTCGCGCTGCTGTCGGCATGCGTCGGGGCAGGCCTGGAGAATGTGGTGATCGCCTCGTCGTCGTCGGTCTATGGCAACTCGCGGGCGATTCCGTTCCGGGAGGACGACTCCGCCACCGACCGGCCGATCTCCCCCTATGCCGCCACGAAGAAGGCGACCGAGGTGATGGCCCACACGTTCCATCACCTGCACGGGCTCGCGATCACGGTGATCCGGCCCTTCACCGTCTACGGCCCGCGCGGCCGGCCCGACATGGCGCCGTGGCTGTTCGTGCAGTCGGCCCTCTCCGGTCGGCCGATCCGCAAGTTTGGCGACGGCACGACCCGCCGCGACTACACCTATATCGGCGACTTCGTCCGCGGGTTCGTCAACGCGATCGACCGGCCGCTCGGCTACGAGATCGTGAATCTCGGCAACTCGGCCACCGTCTCGCTCAACGAGGCGCTCGACGTGGTGCGTGACGTGACGGGCAAGGAACTCGTGATCGAGCAGGCGCCGCCCCAGCCGGGCGACGTGGAGATCACCAACGCCGACATCTCGAAGGCCCGCCGGCTGCTCGATTACGACCCCGCGACGTCGTTCCGCGAGGGGATGGCCCGATTCTGCGACTGGTTCCGCCGCAGCCGACTGTGAAACGCATCCAAATGGGCGATATAGGATCCGAACCGCCCGCGTTTCCCTCGGGAAAAATCGAGGTCGCCCGAATCGGCGGCGCACATGAATCCGACTTAGGGGTGGCAGTGGCGGCCCCGGCCACTGGCTCGCCCCACGG
>Ga0315900_10008838_pt1 | contig 12877 bp, 10 predicted proteins | sample LakEriMetagenome_FD_203521 | JGI IMG/M metagenome (GOLD analysis project Ga0315900, IMG submission 203521) | Freshwater fungal communities from buoy surface, Lake Erie, Ohio, United States - Buoy 12 MA114 | ecosystem: Environmental > Aquatic > Freshwater > Lake > Lake biofilm | place: USA: Lake...
ATGAACGCTTCGTGCAGACCTATTTTTCCACCTTCAAGGGCATGTATTTCACCGGCGATGGCGCGCGGCGTGATGCCGATGGCTATTACTGGATCACGGGCCGCGTGGATGATGTGATCAACGTGGCGGGCCACCGCATGGGCACGGCGGAAATTGAAAGTGCGCTGGTCGCGAACCTTGCGGTTGCGGAAGCGGCAGTGGTTGGCATGCCGCATGACATCAAGGGCCAGGGCATCTACGCCTATGTCACGCTGAAGGCGGGCGTTGAGCCCACGGATGTGCTGCGCAAGGAATTAGTCGCCTGGGTACGCAAGGAAATCGGCCCCATCGCGACGCCGGATGCCATTCAATGGGCGCCGGGGCTGCCGAAGACCCGTTCCGGCAAGATCATGCGCCGCATCCTTCGCAAGATTGCGGCGAATGAGGTGGATGGGTTGGGGGATACCAGCACGCTGGCTGACCCTGCCGTGGTGGATGAGCTTGTGGCGAATCGGGTGCGGTAGCGCGAGCGCTTTCCCAAACGGCGAGAAGGATTACCCATGCAAGACAATACGCGCCTGACTGACAAGGTCGCAATCGTCACCGGCGCGGGTTCGCGCAATCCGGGCGCTGGTGGCACCACTATCGGCAATGGGCGCGCCATTGCCGTGCTGATGGCCGCACGTGGCGCCAAGGTGCTGCTGTTGGATGTGGACCGGGCTGCGTTGGAAGAAACCGCGCAAATGATCGCGTCCGAAGGTGGCGTTTGTGCGCTGGCGGAAGCCGATGTCTCGAAGGCCGATGATTGCGCGGCGGCGGTGGCGGAAGCGGTCAGGCTTTGGGGGCGCGTCGATATCCTGGTGAATAATGTCGGCATCAGTGGCCCGGCGGGCAATGCTGAAGGCGTGGACCCGGAAGCCTGGGATTACGCCATGCAGGTCAATGTGAAATCCGTCATGCTCATGGCGAAATATGCCGTGCCGGAAATGCGCAAATCGGGCGGCGGCGCGATTGTGAATCTGTCTTCCGTCGCTGGTCTGCGCGCGGGCCATCCGGGCTTGCTCTACGCCACCACCAAGGGCGCCATTGTGCAAATGACGCGCGCCATGGCCGGGCATCACGGCGCGGATAATATCCGCGTCAATGCGGTGGCACCTGGTTATGTCTATACGCCCATGGTGGCGTCGCGCGGCATGACGGAAGAATTGCGCCAGCAGCGCGCGCAATCAGGCATGTTGAAATTTGAAGGCAGCGCCTGGGATGTAGCGGAAGCCGCGTGCTTTTTGGCATCACCTGCCGCGCGCTGGATAACGGGCCAGACCCTGCCGGTGGATGCCGGGCGTTCAGCGGGCAATGCCGCTGGTGCATCGCCTAAGCCGGCGGGGGCGCTGCGGTAGAGTATCCGTGATGGTCAAGCCACCCTTGATTGCCATTTTCTAGGCAACCGCCAATCCAATCTGTTCCCCTTGCCCGCCTGTGGGCAGGCGGCACCAAAGATATCGGTCAAAGCCTAGCGCTGGTCCCGTGGCCGCGGGTGATGCCATGCTTCAGGCCAATGCGTGCTTCGTCCGCGAACCAGACCTGTTTTGTGCCAGCTTCAAAGCTCTGCTCGCGCGCGATGCCCGCCAGCGTGGCGGGGAAGTTTCTTTAAACGCATCAATGGCACCTTCAGCCTGCGCATGGTGGCGCGCGCGGGCTGACAGCCTCCGCTAGCCCATCGCGCGCAATTTCCGGCTCAGCGTTTGCAGCAATACCAAGACGCGAAATTCCTGACACAGCCAATCCCCGAGATCACAAAGCCGCCAGCGCCTGGCGATGGCTATCGGTGAGTATCGGTCCTGGCCCTGAGGCTTTGCGGGAAGCCGCTGCCGAGCATATCGCGCGGAATTCGGCGCACTCGAATTACGGCGTTGATGTAGCTGGCTCCAACGCCTCAAACGGCAAATCCATCCAGGCCAGCGCGCCACCCTTGCCTGCGCCCGTATCCAGGAAAATCGCGCGCCCACCAAATGCGCCGCGCATTTCATGTGGCCGCCCATTGGTGGAGCGATTGTCATGCCCGACATAGGCCGTAATGCCATGGGGGATGCGCCCGACCCAGCGCGTGGCGCGCATTGGGTAGCCATCCGGCCCGCGCTGGCCGGTCACCTCTCCATAAAGGGCGCGCGACAACGGGCCATCGGGGCGGCGCACTCCGGCATCCTCGGGCGGTGCGCGGAACAGCATCGCATCATGATAGGCGGCATGGATGAACATGGCCTGCCCAAGGCGCAGCCAGGCCGGCGCACGGGCAATCTCGGCCACCGTACGCGCTGCCAAAGCCTCCCCGTCCGGGGCAGCGTTCAATTGCTCAAGCGTTTTGCCGAGACCCTCGGGCGCCACATATAGCTTGGCGCTGGCATGGCCGATCAGGGCGCGCCTGAGCTTATGTTCGTGATTGCCCAAAAGGAAAATACCGCGCCTGGCATCCAGCATGGCGAAGGCGCGGCGCAGCACGCCGGGGCTATCCGGCCCGTAATCCACCAGATCGCCAAGTTGGATGATGAAAAGGCCAAGCGATTCCGCACCGGCGATGGCCGCTTCAAAAGCCTCGGCCTCACCATGGACGTCACCCACCACGCGCAGCCCGGAAAAGCCGGCATCACGCAGCCTCCGCGCTGTGATCATGCTTTGCGTAGCCCCGCAAAGGCTGCCAAGGCGCGCGCCCGGCCTGTGGCAAGGTCAATCACAGGCTTCGGGTAAGTCTGCCCAAGCGTCACGCCGGCGCCGCGCAGGATCATCTCAGGCGCCTCGAACGGTTTGTGGATGAAGCGCGCGGGCAGCTTGGCTAATTCGGGGCACCAGGCGCGGATATACGCACCCTCGGGGTCGAATTTCTCGCCCTGCAGCACCGGGTTGAAGATGCGAAAATAGGGCGCGGCATCCGCCCCGCAGCCGGCCACCCATTGCCAGGACGCGCTATTGGCCGCGAGGTCCGCATCCACCAGCGTATCCCAGAACCAAGCCTCGCCTTCCTGCCAGGGTTGCAGCAAATGTTTCACGAGAAACGAAGCCGTGATCATGCGCACGCGGTTATGCATCCAGCCGGTCTGCCAAAGCTGGCGCATGCCGGCATCCACAATGGGGTAGCCTGTCTGGCCGCGCTGCCAGGCCCTGAGCAGCGCCGCATCCGGCGCCCAGGGAAAGGCCGCGAAATCGGCGCGCAGCGGTGCTTCCGGCATTTCCGGCCGGTGCCAGAGCAGATGATGCGAAAATTCCCGCCACAGCACTTCCTTGAGGAAGGTCTCCGGCCCCGCCCCCCCCTTGGGCACCGCCGCCCGCGCCGCGACCCAGACCTGACGCGGCGAGATTTCACCGAAATGCAAATGGGGCGATAGGCCAGAGGTCCCGCCCTTGGCTGCCGGTTCATTCCGCCGATCCGCATAGCCATTGACGCCTGAGGCAAGGAAATCGACCAGCCGCCGCGCCGCCCCCGCTTCCCCCGGCTGCCAAACCGCACCGAACCCCGCCGCCCAATCGGGTTCAGGCGGGCGCGGCAGCAGGCCAAGGGCAGAAATGTCCAGCCCGGCTGGGGCGCCGGCGGCCAAACGCAAGCGCTTGGGCGCCGGGATCGGCGCGGCGGGGTCGCCATAGCCAAAGAGCGTTCGGGAAAAGGGCGTATAAACCGCATAGGGCTTGCCCGCCCCGGTACGCACCAGATGCGGTTCATGCAGCAGGGCAGATCGATGCAGCACCAGCTTCCGCCCAGCCCCTTGCAGGGCTTCAGCCAGCTTGGCGTCGCGCGCCCGCGCCCAGGGTTCGGTCAGGCGTCCGGCATGGATTTCATCGGCGCCGATCTCAGCGGCAAGCTTGGGCAATAGGTCCAGGGCCGTGTCGCGCAGCACCATAAGCGGCGCGCCTAGCGCCTTCAGGTCGCGCGATAGGGAGGCAAGGCTGTGATGCAGCCACCAACGGGAAGCGCCGCCTTCCGCCCAGGTGCCGGCGGCGTCTGGGTCCAGGATGAAAACCGGCAGGATGGGCCGATCGGCCACGGCATGCAGCGCCGGGTTATCGGCAAGGCGCAGATCCTGGCGGAACCAGATAAGGGCGGGCTTGGGCATGGCGTGCATGTAATGCCTGCCCGGCCCGGCTGAAAGCACCTGTTTCCGGCCTAGGGAAAAACCTTGCGATCCGCCTGGCGAAACACCTTGCGGCCAGAGACCTTGATCGCCTCATGGTTCTGGTAGATCCACCAGACTGCCTCCACCACATCGCGCTTGAGCGGCGTGGTGGCATCGCCCGAAATTACGCTTTCCACATCAAGCGCTAGGATTTTGCGGCTCAGCGCGACCCTTTCCGCATCATTGTCAATGACGCGCAGGGCTGCAGCAATATACTCTTCCTCATTCTTTGCGATCAGCCATTCCGGCATGCCAAGCCGGCGCAACATCATGGAATCAAGACGCGCGGGCAAATCAGGCCCCTCAAGCGTAATGAGCGGAATACCTTGACGGAAGGAATCAACAACGCCATTCAGACCACCAAAGGGGAAGGGACTGAGATTGACATCACACGCATTAACATCCGCCAGATAATCATTGTAGCGCTTGATCGGATAGACCGTGCTGCCCGGCAAGTATCGATTGAACAAGCGCTGCGTTGACAGGAATTCAAGGCCGCCAACATTCGGAAAAACATGGAATTCCACCGGTCGGCGTGCGTTTTCCCTGATCCTACGCAAGACGCCTATGAAATGCGGATTTAGCTTCAGCAGGTTGGATGGCAGCGCAACGCGCAGGGGATTTGCGATTTCGCGAATGATGGGCTGCAGCGGCGTGTAATGCGGTGATCTTTCGAAAACCAGGCTCTCATCAGGCAGCAGCACCAATTGCTCAGACAGAAGGTCGGGGTCCCCGACAAATCCTTGTTCCGTAAAATAGTAGTCCATCGTATCGCAGAAAGTGGAAGCGCAATGGCCCAGCCCCACGAATTGAATGGGTGCCAAGCGCAAATTCGCCAGCACTGGCCCCCAATGCCGCATGCCGACACTTAGGTAGAAAATCATGTCGGGGGCTATGGATTTGATATCTTCCACAATCTTGTTGAAATAGGTTGTACCGCTCTCGCGCTTGAAGATGCGTATCTCATCAAACAGCGCCTGCACATGGGCATCAGCAGGGGCACCCTCGGTTACCAGCACCAGCCGGAAACGCTGGCGCAACTGGCGCAGATATTGCCCGAAATAGCGATACTGCACGTGGTTGGAATGCATGATCTCGGCCGCCACCAGCAGGGTCGGGCGCGGCTTCAGTGCCCGGATCGGGGGCAGCGCCGCATCGCTGAGGCCGATACTCTCCCCCCAAAGGCGCAACACGCGGTTGAGTACAGGCTTGATGGCGTGCTTGTCGCGCGCCCCGGCATAGGAACAGAGCATCCAGGCCGCCGAGAGCAGCACCAAATGATCCACCGAAAGCGGCAGCGGCACGGGCTTGAGCCGCCCGGCGAGGCTCACCAGTTCTTCGCGTCGGCGGTGCCCGGCTTCCGTCAGGATGGGCTTTTGCGACACCAGACCCATTGCCACCAGCAGCGCGAGCGGCGCGGGTGCTTCCAACAGGGCGGGGACATCAATAGGCAGCGCCGAATCCATGGAAAACAGCAGCCAGGCTTTGGCAAAGGCGTGTCGGTCTTGCTGAAAAAGGCGCCGCAGCCCGTCAGTATCGCCAGCGCCCAGCATGCGCAGGATATGATCTGAACTGCCAAAGCCGCTCATGGCATGTATGTGATCCAAAACGCGGCCAATGGCCGCCAGGCGCAGCGCGACACTGTCATTAAACGCAATGGCAGGATCGGTAAGAATGCGCGCCATGGCGGCAGCGAGCCGTGTTGCCAGAACCTCAACCGGTTGGGGCGCCTCTGGCGTCGCGAGTTCTTCAAGGCTGGTTCCGGCGGCCATCCGCCGTACCGTCACCAGCAGCAATTCCATTGCCCCGGCCGGGTTGCGCGCGGCGGCGAGTTCAAGGCTGGCAAGGGCGCTTTCGGGCATGGAGGGCTCGGATATTGCCAGAGGTGAAAAAGGCTTATGGGCGGCTGAAATCAGCGTGTCCGCCCGGCCCAATATCAGCCAAGAAGCGTGATCCAGCTTTCTGAATCACGCTTCTGCGCCGGCATCACTTATTTCGGCGCCACCACCATGACCATCTGGCGGTTTTCGAGCTTGGGCATTTGTTCGACCTTGACCAGTTCCGTCAGGTCATTGCGAATTCGTTCCAGTACCTTCACACCCAATTCCTGGTGCGCCATTTCGCGGCCACGGAAGCGGAGTGTCACCTTCACCTTGTCGCCTTCGCCGATGAAGTTCCGCATCTGCTTCATCTTTACATCGTAATCATGGTCGTCGATGTTCGGGCGAACCTTGATTTCCTTGATTTCAACGACCTTCTGCTTCTTGCGCGCCTCATTCGCCTTTTTCTGCTGTTCGTATTTGTATTTCCCGTAATCCAGGATCTTGCAGACCGGCGGCACCGCATTGGGTGAGATTTCAACAAGGTCTAGGCCCACATCATAAGCGCGGATCAGCGCTTCGCGGGCGGACATGACGCCGATCATCTCTCCGGCGTCATCAATCAGGCGGACCTGAGGGACGCGGATTTCATCATTGATACGCGGGCCTTCACGCGCGGGGGCCTGCTGGGCGGCGGGCAGAGGGGGTCGAACTATGGTACTCTCCTGTCGTGGTTGTCAGAACGGCGCAATTATGGGCTTTTGGGCGGCGCGCCGCAAGTTTTGCCCGGGGTTTTCGGCCCCGGGGGCGCCAAATCTTGCCAAGCTGTTGCCTTATGCACGCAGGTCAGGCGGCGTCGCCTCGGCCGCCAGCAGCGCTACGGCGTCCGAAAGTTTGAGCGTTTCCTGATCCCGCCCCGGCAGGCGACGGAGCACAATGGTGCCTTCCTCAGCCTCGCGCCGGCCGATCACCGCCAGCACCGGTACGCGCTGATCAATGTGATCCACCACCTTGCGGTTGATTTTCTCGTTTCTTAGGTCAAGCGAAACCGCAACCCCAGCCTTTTGTAGCGCCGCCGCCGCCTGGCGGGCGAAGGGGGCGGCTTCATCCACAATGGTCGCTACCACGACTTGAACGGGGGCAAGCCAAAGCGGGAAGCGCCCGGCATGTTCTTCGATCAAAATGCCGAGGAAGCGCTCGAACGACCCAAGAATGGCTCGGTGCAGCATGACCGGACGGCGGCGGGAGCCATCTTCGGCGACATATTCGGCATCCAGCCGTTCCGGCAGCACGAAATCCACTTGTAGCGTGCCGCATTGCCAATCGCGGCCAATCGCATCGCGCAGTACGAATTCCAGCTTGGGGCCGTAGAAGGCGCCCTCACCAGGGTTCAATTCATACTCAACGCCCGCAATGCGGCAGGCATCCTTCAGCGCGCCTTCCGCCTGATCCCAAACCGCATCCGTCCCCGCGCGCCGCGCCGGCCGGTCAGAGAATTTCACGCGGAATTCGGTAAAGCCGAAATCGCGGTAGATGGAAGACAGCAGCGCCACGAACCGCACCGTCTCATCCGCGATCTGTTCTTCGGCGCAGAAGATATGCGCATCATCCTGGACGAAGCTGCGCACGCGCATGATGCCATGCAAAGCGCCCGAGGGTTCATAGCGATGGCAAGCGCCGAATTCCGCCATGCGCAAAGGCAATTCGCGGTAGGAACGCAAGCCCTGATTGAAAATCTGCACATGGCAGGGGCAATTCATGGGCTTCAGCGCCAGCACGCGAACCTTTTCATCTTCGTCTTCCACGCGCGCGACGAACATGTTTTCGCGGAATTTTTCCCAATGGCCGGAGGCTTCCCAAAGTTTCCGATCCACAAGCTGCGGCGTCTTCACTTCCTGATACTCGGCGATATCCAGGCGCCGGCGCATATAGGCTTCCACGGTGCGATACAGTCGCCAGCCCTTCGGATGCCAGAAGACCGAACCCACCGCCTCATCCTGCAGGTGAAACAGCCCCATTTCCTTGCCGATCTTGCGGTGGTCGCGCTTTTCCGCTTCTTCCAACTGCAACAAATAGGCGTCGAGTTCCTTCTGGTCGCGCCAGGCAGTGCCATAAATCCGGCTCAGCATGGCGTTGCGATGATCACCGCGCCAATAGGCGCCGGCCACTTTCATCAGCTTGAAGGCGGTGCCGATATCGCCCGTGCCGCGCATATGCGGGCCGCGGCAGAGATCTGTCCAAGCGCCTTGCTTGTAGATGCTGATGATTTCGGATTTCGGTAAATCCTGGATCAATTCGGCCTTGTAGCGTTCACCCTTGTCGGTGAAGAAGCGAATCGCATCCTCACGGTCCCATTCTTCGCGCACAAAAGCATCATTGCGCGCGATGATTTCGCGCATCTTGGCCTCAATCGCGGCGAAATCCTCGGGCTTGAAGGGCTCATTGCGCGCGAAATCGTAATAGAAGCCGTTTTCGATCGAAGGACCGATCGTCACCTGCGTGCCGGGGTAGAGCGCCTGCACGGCTTCCGCCAGCACATGGGCGCAATCATGGCGGATCATCTCAAGCGCTTCGGGATCGCGGCGCGTGATGAAACGCAGCTTCGCGTCGTGTTGAATGGTCGCGGAAAGATCGCGCAGCTTGCCATCCACTTCCATGGCCAGCGCCGCCTTGGCGAGGCCGGGCCCAATGGCGGCCGCGATAGTGGTGCCCGTCACCGCGCCGTCAAATTGGCGGATGGAACCATCGGGCAGGGTAATCGCGGGCATGAACAGCGTCCTATGGGTTGCAGAAGGGCCGGACCATGGGCAGAGGCCTCTTCCGGGTCAAGCCGTTACGGCGGGTGATGAGATCAATTCCTGAAGTGCTGCCTCTACTTCAGCAGGGGGCAGGGCGGAAAGGGGCTGGCGGCGCAGCACCGCCACGCAGGGGCCGCGAGGGGCGCAAAGCGCGGGGTCGCTATCCTCACCGAATAGGGCAAGCGTCGGGCAGCCGGCCACGGCAGCCAAGTGTGTGGGGCCGGTGTCATTGCCAATGCAAAATGCAGCGCGACGGGCGAGCGCGGCGATATCGGCGAAGCTGGTCTTGCCCGTCAGGTCGCGCGCGCCGGCGGCTGCTTGCGTGATGGCGGCACCGAGGCTCGCCTCAGCCGGGCCACCCAGGATCACTGCGGGGACATCAAGCGCCGCCGCCAAGGCGCCGAAATGCGCGACCGGCCAACGCTTGGCCGGGCGGCTGGGGGAGGCACCAGGGATCAGCAGCGCGAAACGCTCCGGCAGGTCAAAGCGCGTGATATCCGCATCCAGCCAGGCCAGCTCCGGTGCCGGGAAATGGCTGATGCCGGCCATTGCCAATTGCTCCCGCTGGCGTTCGACCGTGTGCATGAAATCGCGGCGCGGATTGGCATGCGGGTGGGAAGCGCCGGCGGCAATGCCGGACCATTCCACGCTGCGCCCGACCAGCCAGTGATAGCGCGAAGACCGGTCAGAGGTCTGCAAATCATAAACCCGGTCAAACCGCGCTGCGCGTAACTGCCGCCCCAGCGCCCAAAGCGCCGCAAGGCCCCTGGGCCGGCCATTCTCCCAAACCTGGTCAAACCAGGGCGCCTGTCGCGCCAGCGGCGCGAAGGGCGGCGCGGTCAGCAGGGTGATCTCGGCGCCGGGATGATGCGCCCTGATCGCCGCAAAGGGCCCAAAAGCCTGGGCGAAATCCCCAAGCGCGCCGAGCTTGATCACCAGGATGCGCGGCGTCATCCGATCAATTCCCGATAAACGGCCATGGTCGCGGCCTGCATGGCTTCTGTCGTGTAGCCGGACAACACCGCTGCCCGCGCCCTGGCGCCAAGGGCGGCGCGTTCGGCGGGCGGCACGGCCAGCGCCTTGCCGATGGCGTCAGCAAGTGCCGCGGCATCGTCGGGCGGGATGCGCCAGCCGGTGATGCCCTCGGCCACGGTTTCGCGCGGCGCGCCAAGGTCGCTCGCGATGACGGGCCGCGCCATGGCCTGGGCTTCAATCACGGTGCGGCCAAAGGCTTCCGCATCGGTGGAGGCATGCACCACCACATTCGCCAGCAGCAGCGCCGCCGGCATGTCATTGGCGTGGCCCACCAGCCGCACGCGGTCTTTCAGCCCCAGGCTTTCAATGCGTGCCAGCAGTTCCGCCTTGAACGCCGGGCGTTCTTCCGCATCGCCCACCAGCAGGGCAAGCGAATCGCCGGGTAGCCGCGCCATCGCCTCCACCAGCACCATTTGGCCCTTCCAGCGCGTGACCCGCGCCGGCAGCATGATGATCAGGCGACCATCAGGCAGGCCCCAGGCAGTGCGCAATTTTTCGATTCTTTCGGCACTCACCAGGGCCGGATCGAAACGCCTTGGATCCACCCCGCGCGGGATCACGCGCAACCGGGCTTCTGGCACCCCATGCCGGGTGCGGATCAGATCGGCGATGAAATGGCTGATGGCGATCACGCGGTCGCCTCGCGCCATAACGGAATTATAGAAGCGCTTGCCAGGGAAGCCTTCATTATAGGCGCCGTGATAGGTGGTAACGAAGGGCAGGCCCGCGCGCCTTGCCGCCATCAGCGCCGACCAGGCGGGCGCGCGGGACCGCGCATGGATCAGCGCCACCCCTTCCGCCCGCATCAGCGCGCCGAGTGCCGCCGCATTGCGCCAGATGGCCAAGGGCGATTTCGCTGTCAGCGGCAAGGTGATGTGCTTCGCCCCCAAAGCTTCCAGGGGCGGCACCATCTCCCCGCCCGCTGAAGCCACAATGGCGCGGAAGCCGGCGGCGATTTGTGCCTCGGCAATTTCCAGCGTGCCGCGTTCCACGCCCCCGGAGCGGAGCGCGGGCAGCACCTGCAACAGGGCGGGGGGGCGGGCCGTCATGGCGCAGGGTTAGCGCGGAATGGCGCCAAGGGCGACCATCGCGCGCGACAAAACCCCTTGCGGGCGGGCAGGAGGGGCGGCAATGAAGGCGCCGTGACCCTCTATTACGCCGCCATGGTGCTGCTTTCGATCGGCGCCTTCATTCATTCCAAAAGCCCGGCGCCGGAAATGCGCCCGGAATCCGAGGCCGCGTCGACCTTCTGGCTTTGGCTGTCGCGCGCAGCGTTCGTGACCTGGATTGCGCTGATTGTCTGGGGCTTCCGCGAATTGCATTGGTCCCAGCCGGTGGCGGCGGTGATGGTCTCCTTGGTGGGCAATGCGGTGATCGCCATGCGCGGCCCGCGCAATGCCTGGCCCTTGCTGTCCATGGTTTTCAGCGGCTTGGGGCTGGCGGCGGCCGCGATTATTCTATTCGCCTGGGAGCCGCCGGGTTAACCCGCCGGGATCAGCTTAACCCGCCGGCCATCCACCCCAAGCGCCAATTTGCCGGAACGCAGCGCCAAAGCCGCTTCCCCAAACACTTCCCGCCGCCAACCATGCAGCGCCGGCACATCATCCTGCCCACTCGCCAGCTTTTCCAGATCATCGCCGGAAGCAAGCAGGCGGGGCGCCACATCATGCTCCTCAGATTTCGCGGCCAACAGCACCTTCAGCAGCGCCACCAGCGCGGGGGAGGGCGGTGGACCCACCTTTTCCTTCTGCAATTGCGGCAATTCTTCTTCGCGGAGCGCGCGGGCGAGGCGTATGGCGGCAAGCAGCCCCTCACCAGACTTGCCCTTGGCGAAATTCTCCGAAATGCCGCGCGCGCGGGCCAGTTCCCCGGCGTTATCCGGCATGGTGGCGGCGATCTCCAGCAGCGTATCATCCTTCACCAGCCGCTGGCGCGGGATATTGATGCGCTGGGCTTCGCGTTCCCGCCAGGCGGCGATGGCGCGCAAAACGCCCAAAAACCGCCGGTTTGAGGTACGCGGGCGAAGCTTTTCCCAGGCCGTGTCCGGGTCGGTCAAATAGGTCGCAGGATCGGCGAGTGCGGCCATTTCCTGCCCCACCCAGTCAATCCGCCCTTCCCGTTCCAGGCGTAGCGTGAGGGAGACGAAAATCTTGCGCAAATGCGTCACATCCGCCGCCGCATAGGCCAATTGGCTTTCGGACAGCGGCCTTGCGGACCAATCGCTGAAGCGATGCGCCTTGTCTATCTGTACCCCGGCGAGGGCCCGGCAGAGCGAATCATAGGACGCCTGATCCCCGAAACCGGCCACCATGGCGGCGATTTGGGTATCAAAAATCGGGTAGGGCACGGCGCCGAATTTCAGCAAAAAGATTTCCACATCCTGCCGGGCGGCGTGAAACACCTTCACGACATGGGGGTTGGCCAGCAATTCGCCGAGCGGGCCGAGATCAAGCCCCGGCGCCAGGGCATCAACCTCGGCCACCTCATGCTGGCCGGCCAGTTGCACCAGGCAGAGCTCCGGCCAATAGGTGCGTTCGCGCATGAATTCCGTGTCCACGGTCACGAAGGGCTCATGCTTCAGCCGGTCGCAAAGCGCGGCGAGGCTGCCTGTATCGGTGATCAGGACGGGGCTTTGTTCGGCTGCCGGGGCGGCATGGCGACGGTTCATGACCGTTTCCATACAGGGGCGCCGGGCCCCGGGAAAGCGGTGGGGTTGACAGAAACCCCTCCCTGAGGCGCTTTCCCCCGCCTTTCCCGCCCCTGAGGATGAATTTTCGCCATGCATGCCTATCGTACCCATCATTGCGGCGCGCTCCGCGCCACCGATGCCGGCTCCACCGCGCGGCTTTCCGGCTGGGTGCACCGCAAGCGCGACCATGGCGGCTTGCTGTTCATTGATTTGCGCGACCATTACGGCATGACGCAATGCGTGGTGGCGCAGGGTTCGCCCGTGCTGAAGCTGCTGGAAGAACTCCGCCCCGAAAGCGTGATTACCGTGACGGGCGATGTGGTGCCGCGCGAAGCCGGCACGGTGAATGCCAAGCTGCCGACGGGTGAAATTGAACTCCGCGTACGCGAAGTGGAA
>Ga0315900_10008839_pt1 | contig 12877 bp, 23 predicted proteins | sample LakEriMetagenome_FD_203521 | JGI IMG/M metagenome (GOLD analysis project Ga0315900, IMG submission 203521) | Freshwater fungal communities from buoy surface, Lake Erie, Ohio, United States - Buoy 12 MA114 | ecosystem: Environmental > Aquatic > Freshwater > Lake > Lake biofilm | place: USA: Lake...
CTCGTTCCCCGACGAGAAGGTCGCGAACGAGGCCCTGACTCGCGCGATGCACAAGCTCCCGATGAAGTGCCGGATCGTTCGGCGCGATGAGGCAGGTGACAACTGATGGCCGCAGGCACGCAGGTGGGCGAGCTCCGCAACCTCGACGACGCGGAACTGACGTCGAAGCTCCGTGAGGCGAAGGAGGAGCTGTTCAACCTCCGCTTCCAGGGCGCGACGGGTCAGCTGGAGAACCACGGCCGTCTTCGCGCCGTCCGCAAGGACATCGCGCGGATCTACACGATCCTGCGCGAGCGCGAGCTCGGCATCACCCCGGTTGACAGCGACACGGCAGGTGTCGCATGAGCGCGAATGAGGCAGTCGTGAAGGAAGCCCGTGGCTACCGCAAGACCCGTGAGGGCCTGGTGGTCAGCGACAAGATGGACAAGACGGTGGTCGTGGCGGTCGAGGACCGCTTCAAGCACCCGCTCTACGGCAAGGTCGTCCGTCGGACGAGCAAGCTGAAGGCGCACGACGAGGCCAACGCCGCTGGCGTCGGCGACCGCGTCCTCCTCATGGAGACCCGGCCGACCTCTGCGACCAAGCGCTGGCGCGTGGTCGAGATCCTCGAGAAGGCAAAGTAGCCAACCCCACAGTTCCGCCAGGCTCTTCAACGGAGAACCGGCAGACGATCAGGAGAATGCAGTGATTCAGCAGGAGTCGCGACTTCGAGTCGCCGACAACACCGGTGCCAAGGAGATTCTGTGCATCCGGGTGCTCGGCGGCTCCGGCCGTCGGTACGCCGGCATCGGCGATGTCATCGTGGCGACGGTCAAGGACGCCATCCCCGGCGGCAACGTCAAGAAGGGCGAGGTCGTCAAGGCGGTCATCGTGCGCACCAAGAAGGAGCGCCGTCGCCCGGATGGTTCCTACATCCGCTTCGACGAGAACGCTGCTGTCATCCTCAAGGGAGACGGCGAGCCCCGTGGCACGCGCATCTTCGGCCCGGTGGGCCGCGAGCTGCGCGAGAAGAAGTTCATGAAGATCATCTCGCTGGCTCCGGAGGTGCTGTAGCCATGGCTCTCAACATCCGCAAGGGCGATCTCGTCCAGGTGATCTCCGGCAAGGACCGTGGCGTCAAGGGCAAGGTCATCGAGGTCTACCCGGACTCCGACCGCGTCATCGTCGAGGGCGTCAACCGCATCAAGAAGCACACGAAGGTCGGACAGAACGCCCGTGGCGCGAAGACCGGCGGCATCATCACGACCGAGGCGCCCATCCACGTCTCCAACGTGATGATCATCGATCCCGAGGACGGCCGTCCGACGCGCATCGGCTTCCGCAAGGAGAAGGTCGACAAGCGTCGCACCGACGGTTCGACCTACGAGGCCGAGCGCAGCGTCCGCATCTCCCGTCGCACCGGCAAGGACATCTGAGGACTGACATGACCGCCACCACCGAGACCACCATTCCGCGCCTGAAGGCGCGGTACCGCGAGGAGATCGTCCCCGCCCTGCGCGAGGAGTTCGACTTCCAGAACATCATGCAGGTCCCCGGCCTCACGAAGATCGTCGTGAACATGGGCGTCGGCGACGCCGCCCGTGACTCGAAGCTCATCGAGGGCGCCATCCGCGACCTGCAGGACATCACCGGCCAGAAGCCCCAGGTGACCAAGGCCCGCAAGTCCATCGCGCAGTTCAAGCTGCGTGAGGGCCAGCCCATCGGCGCTCACGTGACCCTTCGCGGGGATCGCATGTGGGAGTTCATGGACCGGCTGCTCTCGGTCGCACTGCCGCGCATCCGCGACTTCCGCGGCCTGTCGCCCAAGCAGTTCGACGGGCGGGGCAACTACACCTTTGGGCTGGTCGAGCAGTCGATGTTCCACGAGATCGACCAGGACAAGATCGACAAGGTCCGCGGTATGGACATCACGATCGTCACGACCGCCAAGACCGATGACGAAGGCCGCGCCCTGCTTCGCCTTCTCGGATTCCCCTTCAAGGAGGCCTGAGCCACATGGCGAAGAAAGCGCTTGTCCAGAAGCAGCAGAAGACCCCGAAGTTCAAGGTCCGCGCGTACACGCGGTGCAACAAGTGCGGCCGTCCGCACTCGGTGTACCGCAAGTTCGGCCTGTGCCGAGTGTGCGTCCGGGAGATGGCCCACGCCGGCGAGCTGCCGGGCGTGACGAAGAGCAGCTGGTAACCAACGACGTTGAAGGTCCGCTCCGGCGGAAACCGCAGCGAGGAAGGCCGTAGGCCAAACAATGACAATGACTGACCCGATCGCGGACATGCTTGCGCGGCTGCGCAACGCGAACTCCGCGTACCACGACACCGTGGCCATGCCGCACTCGAAGATCAAGGCGAGCCTCGCCGAGATCCTGCAGCGCGAGGGCTACATCGGCAGTTGGACCGTCGAGGATGCCACCGTCGGCAAGACGCTGACGCTCAACCTCAAGTACGGGCCGTCCCGCGAGCGGTCGATCGCCGGCCTGCGCCGTGTGTCGAAGCCGGGCCTTCGCGTGTACGCGAAGAGCACCGCGCTGCCACGTGTGCTCGGCGGCCTCGGCATCGCCATCCTGTCCACGTCGTCCGGTCTGCTGACCGACCGACAGGCCGCGCAGAAGGGCGTGGGTGGGGAAGTCCTCGCCTACGTCTGGTAGGGGAGGACTGACATGTCGCGCATTGGACGCCAGCCCATCACCATTCCCGCCGGAGTGACCGCCAAGGTCGACGGCCGCGAGGTCACGGTGACCGGTCCCAAGGGCACGCTCACCATGACGGTGGCGGAGCCGATCGAGGTCTCCCAGGAGGAGGGTGCCCTCGTGGTCACCCGTCCGAACGACGAGCGGGATGCGAAGTCGCGTCACGGTCTCACCCGGACCCTCGTGAACAACATGGTCATCGGCGTGACCCAGGGCTACGAGAAGGGCCTGGAGATCGTCGGCACCGGCTACCGCGTCGCCGCCAAGGGCACCGATCTGGAGTTCCAGCTCGGCTTCAGCCACCCGGTCGTCGTCACGGCGCCGGAGGGCATCAGCTTCGCGGTCGAGAGCCCCATCAAGTTCAAGGTCATGGGCATCGACAAGCAGAAGGTCGGCGAGGTCGCCGCGAACATCCGCAAGATCCGCAAGCCGGAGCCTTACAAGGGCAAGGGCGTGCGGTACGAGGGCGAGGTCGTTCGCCGCAAGGCCGGAAAGGCTGGTAAGTGATGAGTTCCTTCGCCCCCAAGCTGGGCACGCGCACCCCGACCACGGTCGGTCGCTCGCGTCGCCATCTGCGTGTGCGCAAGAAGGTCACCGGCACCCCGGCGCGTCCGCGCCTGGTTGTCACCCGTTCCGCACGGCACATGGTCGTGCAGGTCGTCGACGACACCCAGGGCCTCACGCTGGCCTCGGCGTCGACCATGGAGGCCGACCTCCGCGGCGTGTCCGACGACAAGACGGCCAAGGCCCGCAAGGTCGGTCAGCTCGTCGCAGAGCGCGCCAAGAAGGCCGGTGTCGAGGCCGTGGTCTTCGACCGCGGCGGCAACAAGTACCACGGTCGCGTGGCCGCCGTCGCTGACGGCGCCCGCGAGGGTGGCCTGACCTTCTAACGACGTACGACCTTCAAGGAAGAGGTAGACCATGTCAGAAACGTCGCGCCGCAGCGGTGGCGCCGGCGATCGCCGGGAGCGCAAGGAGCGCACTCCCCGCGAGGAGAAGTCCGCGTACGTCGAGCGAGTCGTAGCCATCAACCGCGTCGCCAAGGTCGTCAAGGGCGGCCGTCGCTTCAGCTTCACGGCCCTTGTGGTCGTGGGCGATGGCGAGGGCATGGTCGGTGTCGGCTATGGCAAGGCCAAGGAGGTGCCCGCGGCGATCGCCAAGGGCGTCGAGGAGGCCAAGAAGCACTTCTTCCGCGTCCCGCGGATCCAGGGCACCATCCCGCACCCCATCACTGGTGAGGCGGCGGCCGGTGTCGTCATGCTGCGTCCGGCTGCCCCCGGTACCGGTGTCATCGCCGGTGGCCCGGTGCGCGCCGTGCTCGAGTGCGCCGGCATCCACGATGTGCTCAGCAAGTCGATGGGCTCGGACAACGCGATCAACATCGTGCATGCCACGGTGGCGGCGCTGAAGGGCCTGGAGTCCCCGGAGGCCGTCGCGGCTCGCCGTGGCCTGCCCCTCGAGGACGTCGCCCCGGCGGCGCTCCTGCGCCAGCGAGCGGGGGCGACCACGTGATGGCTCGCCTCAAGGTCACTCAGAAGAAGTCAGAGATCGGCGGCACGAGCGTCCAGCGCAACACCCTGCGCTCGCTCGGGCTCAAGCGCATCGGTGACACGGTCGTCAAGGAGGACCGTCCCGAGATCCGTGGCATGGTGAACGCCGTGTCGCACCTGGTCGTTGTTGAGGAGGTCGACTGACCATGACGCTCAAGGTTCATCACCTGCGCCCGGCTCCGGGCGCCAAGACCGCCAAGACCCGCAAGGGTCGAGGCGAGGCGTCCAAGGGCAAGACGGCCGGCCGCGGCACCAAGGGCACCAAGGCGCGCTACCAGGTGCCGGCCCGGTTCGAGGGCGGGCAGATGCCGCTGCACATGCGGCTGCCGAAGCTCAAGGGCTTCAAGAACCCGAACAAGACCGAGTACCAGGTCGTGAACGTGGCTGCGATCGGCAAGCTCTTCCCCGAGGGCGGCGATGTGACTGTTGCCGATCTGATCGAGAAGGGCGCGGTCCGCAAGGGCCAGCTCGTCAAGGTTCTCGGCCAGGGCGACATCAGCGTCGCGGTCGCGGTGAGTGCGGATGCGTTCTCCGATTCGGCTCGTGACAAGATCGTCGCAGCGGGAGGGTCGGTCACGGTCCTGTAGTTCCCGGACCACGACCGACCGCTCCACCCGACAACGTCCTGCAGGAGGCTAAGTGCACATCAGTGCGTTCGGGGCAGCCCTGCGTACGCCTGACCTGCGCCGGAAGATCCTTTTCGTCCTCGGCATCCTGGCGATCTACCGACTCGGCTCGGTCGTCCCGACTCCGGGCGTCGACTACGGCGCGATCCAGCGCTGTATCGACGTGGTCCAGGACAACTCGGTCTACGCGCTGATCAACCTGTTCAGCGGCGGTGCGCTCCTGCAGTTGTCGGTGTTCGCGCTCGGCATCATGCCGTACATCACCGCGAGCATCATCCTGCAGCTGCTGACCGTGGTGATCCCTCGCCTGGAGACGCTGAAGAAGGACGGGCAGGCAGGTCAGGCCAAGATCACGCAGTACACCCGCTACGTGACGATCGGCCTGGCGATCCTCCAGTCGACTGCGATCCTGTCGCTGGCGCGCACCCCGGGTGCGCTGTTCAGCGGATGCAACGAGGTCCTGATCCCCAACGACTCCGTCTGGGTCATCCTCGTCATGGTCATCGTCATGACCGCTGGAACAGCCGTGATCATGTGGTTCGGCGAGCTCATCACCGAGCGTGGCGTCGGAAACGGCATGTCCGTGCTGATCTTCACCTCGATCATCGCCACCATCCCGGCCCAGTTCGCCTCGGTGTTCGGCAGCCAGGGTGCCTTCACGTTCGCGATGACGCTGCTGATCGGCCTGGCCGTGGTCGCCTTCGTCGTGTTCGTCGAGCAGGCACAGCGCCGCATCCCGGTGCAGTACGCCAAGCGCATGGTGGGTCGCCGCATGTACGGCGGCACCTCGACGTACATCCCGCTGAAGGTCAACATGGCGGGCGTCATCCCGGTCATCTTCGCGTCCTCGCTGATGTTCCTGCCCGTGCTGCTCGTGCAGCTGACCGGCAGCCAGTCGGAGTGGGCACTGTGGGTGCAGCAGAACCTCGCGACGGGCACGGGCACGTGGTACCTCGTGCTCTACTTCGTCCTCATCGTCTTCTTCTGCTACTTCTACGTCTCGATCACGTTCAACCCGGTCGAGGTCGCTGACAACATGAAGAAGTACGGCGGCTTCATCCCCGGTATCCGTGCGGGGCGCCCAACGGCCGAGTACCTCGACTACGTGCTCACCCGCCTCACGGCTCCGGGTTCGCTGTACCTGGGTCTGATCGCCGTTCTGCCCGTGTTCGCCTTCGGCTTCCTCGGGGTCGGCAGCAACTTCATCTTCGGCGGCACCAGCCTGCTGATCATGGTCGGCGTCGGTCTCGACACGGTCAAGCAGATCGAGGCCCAGCTCCAGCAGCGGAACTACGAAGGGTTCCTGCGGTAATGCGCCTCGTTCTCATGGGCCCGCCGGGGGCCGGCAAGGGCACCCAGGCCGTTCAGATCGCCTCGATGCTGGGCGTGCCGCACATCTCGACCGGCGACATTTTCCGGGCCAACGTGTCCCAGGGGACCCCGCTGGGCGTCGAGGCCAAGCGCTACATGGACGCGGGGGAGTACGTCCCCGACGGCGTCACCAACGCGATGGTCCGCGACCGGCTGTCGTGGGACGACTGCCGGCCGGGCTTCCTGCTGGACGGGTACCCCCGAACGGTCGAGCAGGTCGGAGAGCTGAACGCGATGCTCAGCTCCGCTGGTCAGCACCTCGACTACGTGCTCGAGCTGACCGTCGATGTCGACGAGGTCGTCGCGCGACTGGTGAAGCGTGCGGCCGAGCAGGGCCGCAGCGACGACACCGAGGACGTCATCCGTCGTCGACTCGAGGTGTACTTCGAGCAGACCGCACCGCTGACCGCCATGTACGAGGCTCAGGGGCTGCTGGTCCGCGTGGACGGACTCGGGGCCATCGACGATGTCACGGTGCGCATCGTGGCGGCCCTGGCCATCGAGGCCTAGCCGGAACCGCCCGCATGTTCCGTCGCAAGAGCGCGATCGAGATCAAGACTCCCGACCAGCTGGCCGTCATGCGGCAGGCGGGATTGGTCGTCGCGACGGCGCTCGCCGCCATCACCGAGCAGGCTCGACCGGGGGTCTCGACCGGAGACCTCGACGCGATCGCCCGCGACGTGCTCTCCGACAACAACGCCACGTCGTCCTTCCTCGGCTACAAGGCGCATGGGGCCGTTCCCTACCCGGGGGTCATCTGCGCGTCGGTCAACCACGAGGTCGTGCACGGCATCCCCGGAGATCGCACCCTGGCCGACGGCGATCTGCTCTCGGTCGACTTCGGCGCCATCGTCGACGGGTGGAACGGTGACGCAGCAGTGAGTGTGCTGGTCGGCGAGGTGGCCCCCGAGATCGCGGCCCTGAGCCGGGTGACGGAGGAGTCGCTCTGGGCGGGCCTGGCGCAGGCCCGTGCGGGCGCCCACCTGACGAACATCAGCCACGCGGTGGAGTCGACCATCGTGGCCGGGAGCGCCCGGGACGGTGTGGGGTACGGCATCGTCGAGGAGTACGGCGGCCACGGCATCGGCTCGCGGATGCACATGGACCCGCACATCCTGAACTACGGCAGCCCCGGTCGCGGCCCGATCCTGCGCCCAGGCATGGCCCTGGCCATCGAGCCGATGGTGACCCTGGGCAACCCGGAGGTGGGTGTGCTTGCGGACGCCTGGACCGTTGTCACCCTCGACGGCAGCTGGGCGGCCCACTGGGAGCACACCGTCGCGGTGACCGAGGACGGTCCGTGGGTGCTGACTGCCCTCGAGGACGTCCGTCTGTGATCGCGCTCGCGTCCGGAATCCGGTTCGCGACCCCGGATTTTGTGCACGGAGGCACGAGCCGTAGACTCTGACGGTCGGTTTCAGGCTTCCCCGCCTCCACGCCTGCCTCGACCCGGATTCCGGGTCAAAAGGCGTGCGCGGGTGCATGGGACCGCTCCACCACACGGAAGCAGGGTAGATGGGCAAGAAGGACGGCGCGATCGAGCTCGAGGGCACGATCACCGAGTCGCTGCCCAATGCGATGTTCCGGGTGGAGCTCGACAACGGGCACAAGGTGCTCGCGCACATCAGCGGGAAGATGCGGATGCACTACATCCGGATCCTTCCGGACGACCGGGTCGTCGTGGAGCTGTCGCCCTACGACCTGACCCGCGGCCGGATCGTCTACCGCTACAAGTAAGCCAGCACGAAACCGACATCGACCCGAACGGACCGAAAGAGCCATCATGAAGGTGCAGCCGAGCGTCAAGAAGATCTGCGACAAGTGCAAGGTCATCCGTCGCCACGGTCGCGTCATGGTGATCTGCGAGAACGTTCGCCACAAGCAGCGCCAGGGCTGACCCAGACCTGACGCGGCCGTCGGGGAGACAACCCGGCGTCCGAAACCAGCAGAGCCCGACCCCCGCTGCGGCGCGTGCGTAGCAGCGGGACGACACCCCCGGACACGAGGCCGGGGACCTGACTTGGCGGTCAGGGATGGCTCCGCTACCCAGACCTCGTGCACGACAGAAGAGAGAACGCCCCAATGGCACGACTCGTTGGCGTCGACCTCCCGCGCGACAAGCGCATGGCGGTGGCGCTCACCTACATCTATGGCATCGGTCGCTCGCAGGCGGCAAAGGCCCTCGAGGCCACCGGCATCAGCCCGGACCTGCGCGCCAAGGAGCTGACCGACGACCAGGTCATCGCCCTCCGCGACTGGATCGACGAGAACGTCAAGGTCGAGGGTGACCTCCGCCGTGAGGTTGCTGCCGACATCCGTCGCAAGGTTGAGATCGGCTGCTACCAGGGTCTGCGTCATCGCAAGGGCCTGCCGGTTCGTGGCCAGCGCACCCACACCAACGCCCGTACCCGCAAGGGTCCGCGCAAGACCGTCGCTGGCAAGAAGAAGGCCGGCAAGTAAGCCGCCCCGAGACACTGGAGAACTGACTGATGGCCCCGAAGACTGGCAACAAGGCCGGCGCAGCCAAGAAGGTGCGCCGCAAGGAGAAGAAGAACGTGGCCCATGGCCACGCTCACATCAAGAGCACGTTCAACAACACCATCGTCTCGATCACGGACCCCACGGGTGCGGTGATCTCCTGGGCGAGCGCCGGGCAGGTCGGCTTCAAGGGAAGCCGCAAGTCCACTCCGTTCGCCGCGCAGCTTGCCGCTGAGGCCGCCGCGCGTCGCGCGATGGAGCACGGGATGCGCAAGGTCGACGTGTTCGTCAAGGGTCCCGGCTCCGGCCGTGAGACCGCCATCCGTTCGCTGCAGGCCACGGGCCTCGAGGTCGGCTCCATCGCCGACGTCACCCCTGCGCCGCACAACGGCACCCGCCCGCCCAAGCGTCGTCGCGTCTGACCGCGCGCAGAATCACAGGAGACAACGAACCATGGCGCGTTACACAGACGCAGACTGCAAGCGGTGCCGCCGCGAGAAGATGAAGCTGTTCCTCAAGGGCGCGAAGTGCGAGTCGCCGAAGTGCCCCTTCGAGAAGCGGCCCTACCCGCCCGGCCAGCACGGCCGCGGTCGTTCGAAGGACAGCGAGTACCTGCTGCAGCTTCGTGAGAAGCAGAAGGCCACGCGCATGTACGGCGTGCTCGAGAAGCAGTTCTCGAACTACTACAAGGAGGCGCAGCGGCAGTCCGGCAAGACCGGTGAGAACCTGCTGCAGATCCTCGAGACCCGTCTCGACAACGTGGTGTTCCGTGCGGGCTTCGCGAAGTCCCGCGACATGGCCCGCCAGCTGGTGACCCACGGTCACTTCACGGTCAACGGCCGCAAGGTGAACATCCCGTCGTACCGCGTGTCGCCCAGCGACATCGTCGAGGTGCGTTCCGGCTCCCGTGAGCTGACCCCGTTCATCGTTGCCCACGCCGAGATCGGCGAGCGCCCCGTCCCGGCGTGGCTCGAGGTCATCCCGTCGCAGATGCGGATCCTCGTCCACTCCATGCCGGTCCGCGCGGTCATCGACACGCAGGTCAACGAGCAGCTGATCGTCGAGCTCTACTCCAAGTAATCCGATCCAGGCACGCGACGTCAAATAGCGGTCGTCGCGGGAAGGAAGTCAACAGTGCTTATCAGCCAGCGTCCCGTGCTCTCCGAGGAGCCGATCAGCGAGTTCCGCTCGCGCTTCGTCCTCGAGCCCCTGGAGCCCGGCTTCGGCTACACCCTCGGCAACTCGCTCCGGCGGACCCTGCTCTCATCCATCCCGGGTGCAGCGGTCACCAGCATCCGCGTCGAGGGCGTCCTCCACGAGTTCACGACCGTCCCCGGCGTGAAGGAGGACGTGACCGAGCTCATCCTCAACATCAAGCAGCTTGTCATCTCCTCGGAGCATGACGAGCCGGTCGTGATGTACCTGCGCAAGCAGGGCCCCGGCACGGTCACCGCGGCCGACATCCAGCCGCCGGCCGGCGTCGAGGTGCACAACCCGGACCTGCACATCGCCACCCTCAACGCGAAGGGCAAGCTCGAGATCGAGCTCGTCGTCGAGCGTGGTCGTGGCTATGTCTCCGCCGTGCTGAACAAGCAGGCCGGCCAGGAGATCGGCCGCATCCCGGTCGACTCGATCTACAGCCCCGTGCTGAAGGTCACCTACAAGGTCGAGGCCACCCGCGTCGAGCAGCGCACCGACTTCGACAAGCTCGTCATCGACGTCGAGACCAAGCAGTCGATGCGTCCCCGCGACGCCGTCGCATCCGCTGGCAAGACGCTGGTTGAGCTGTTCGGCCTGGCCCGTGAGCTGAATCTCGACGCCGAGGGCATCGACATCGGCCCGTCCCCGACGGACGCCTTCGTCGCCGAGCAGCTGTCGACCCCGATCGAGCAGCTCGACATGACGGTCCGCTCCTACAACTGCCTCAAGCGCGAGGGCATCCACACCGTGGGCGAGCTCATCACGCGCAGCGAGGCCGACCTGCTCGACATCCGCAACTTCGGTGCGAAGTCGATCGACGAGGTCAAGGTCAAGCTCGCGAGCCTGGGCCTAGCCCTCAAGGACAGCCCGCCCGGGTTCGACCCCGGCGCGGCGGTCTACTTCACCGACGAGGACGACGACCTGGCGTACGCCGAGGACGAGCAGCTCTAGCAGCTGCGACACACGGAAAGCACTGAGGAGAAGCAATGCCTACGCCAACCAAGGGTCCCCGTCTCGGCGGCGGTCCGGCACACGAGCGGCTCATGCTGGGCAACCTGGCCACAGCGCTGTTCGAGCACGGGCGCATCACGACCACCGAGGCCAAGGCCAAGCGCCTGCGCCCGCTGGCGGAGCGGCTGATCACCTTCGCCAAGCGCGGTGACCTGCATGCCCGTCGTCGCGTCCTGACCGTGGTCAAGGACAAGTCGGTCGTGCACACGCTGTTCACCGAGATCGGCCCGCAGTACGCCGGTCGTCCGGGCGGCTACACGCGCATCACCAAGATCGGGCCCCGCAAGGGCGACAACGCCCCCATGGCCGTCATCGAGCTCGTCGAGCCGATGGCGGAGCAGGTCGTCGCCGAGGCGACCGGTGCCACGAAGCGTGCGGCGAAGGAGAAGGCCGCCGCTGAGACCGCTGCGCCGGTTGCGGCCGTGGTTGAGGAGACCGCGCCGGTCGCCGACGACGCCGAGACCGACGTGAACGAGGTCGAGGAGACCGTCGTCGAGGCTGAGGCCGCCGACAGCGCGACCGAGGCCGAGGTCGTCGAGGAGGTCGAGGCGGCTGCCGAGGCCACCGATGAGACCGCCGATGAGGCTGACGCCGAGAAGAAGGACGAGTCCTGACCGACTCCACGCTCACCGATCAGCCCGTCCCCGGAGTCCCGGGTGACGGGCTGATCCGTCTGCGCCTGGACCTGGCATACGACGGAGCCGGGTTCGCCGGCTGGGCGTACCAGCCCAACCCGCCGGGGCTGCGCACCGTTCAGGGCGAGCTGCAGCGCGTGCTCGGGCACCTGCTGCATATAGAGGTCGAGGTTCAGTGCGCGGGCCGAACAGACGCCGGCGTGCACGCTCGAGGGCAGGTCGCGCACGTGGATGTTCCGCACTGGCCCGCGGAGGTGGATGCCCGTCGGATCAACAGAGCGCTGCCCGATGACATCCGCGTCCACCGCGTCGACCGCGCGCCGGCGGGATTCGACGCGCGCTTCGCCGCCATCTGGCGCCGGTACAGCTACCGGGTGAGCGATGACGGCCTCGGGCCCGACCCTCTGCAGCGACGGCACGTTCTCGCATGGACGAAGCCGCTCGACCTGGACGCGATGAACCGAGCCGCCGAGGAGCTGCTCGGCGAGCACGATTTCGCGCCGTTCTGCAAGCAGCGCGAGTTCGCGACGACGGTGCGCGCGGTGCAGGTCCTTCGCTGGGATCGCGACGATGCCGGGCTTGCCGTCATGACGATCCAGGCCGACGCCTTCTGCCACTCCATGGTGCGCTCGCTGGTCGGGGCACTGCTGCCCGTGGGAGAGGGCAGGAGGCCGGTCACGTGGCCTGGGGAGGTCCTGCGCTCCGGCGCCAAGGATTCGGCCGTCACGACCATGCCTGCGCATCCCCTGGTCCTCGAGGCCGTCGGGTACCCCCCGGACGACCAGCTCCTGCTGCGTCAGCGGGAGACCCGCAGCCTGCGGACGCTGGAGTCCTAGTGGGCCACATCGACGTCCAGCACGTGACCTACGCGCTTCCCGACGGTCGGGTCCTCCTCGACGACGTGTCCTTCCGGGTGCCCGATGGCGCCACGGCCGCGCTGGTCGGTGCGAATGGCGCGGGCAAGACGACGCTCATGCGGATGTTGGCTAGCGCAGCGACGTCAGGAGCGCGTTCATCGGAAGGCGACCTGAAGGCACACGAGGGCTCCCTCGTGTGCTCAGGCAGCGTGGCGGTGATGCGCCAGTTCATCGGACAGATGTCCGAGGGAACGGTCCGCGATCTCCTGCTCGGGGTCAGTCCGGAAGCGCTGCGCGCGGCAGCTCGCGAGCTGGATGATGCCGAGCTGGCCCTGATGGAGAGCGACGACGAGCCGACCCAGATGCAGTACGCCCAGGCGATCGCGGACTACGCCGATGCCGGCGGCTACGAGTCCGAGGTGCTCTTCGACGTCGTCACGACGGCGGCGATGGACGAGCCGTACGA
>Ga0315900_10008844_pt1 | contig 12872 bp, 13 predicted proteins | sample LakEriMetagenome_FD_203521 | JGI IMG/M metagenome (GOLD analysis project Ga0315900, IMG submission 203521) | Freshwater fungal communities from buoy surface, Lake Erie, Ohio, United States - Buoy 12 MA114 | ecosystem: Environmental > Aquatic > Freshwater > Lake > Lake biofilm | place: USA: Lake...
ACAGGCACCTGTATGTACACGGGCAAGTCTACCGATAAGAACTAGTAAGGTTTCGTCCTATGGCTGAGTTCATTTACACGATGAAGAAGGCGCGTAAAGCGCACGGCGAAAAAGTAATTCTTGATGACGTCACTCTCATGTTTTTACCTGGCGCCAAGATTGGTGTTGTTGGCCCAAATGGTGCCGGTAAGTCAACTGTTTTACAGATCATGGGTGGATTGCAACAACCATCAAATGGTGAAGCGTTTTTATCTCCTGGATACACCGTCGGAATCTTGTTGCAAGAACCAGTTCTGGATGAGACCAAAACGGTTCTAGAAAATGTGCAAGAGGGTGTGGCAGAAACAATCGCTCTACTTAATCGCTTTAACGCAGTATCAGAGGAAATGGCTAGCCCAGATGCTGACTACGACAAATTATTAGCAGAGATGGGAACTCTTCAAGAGCAACTAGATCACCGCAATGCATGGGATTTAGATTCACAACTTGAACAAGCGATGGATGCACTTCGCTGTCCTGCGCCAGATGCTGATGTAAAGGTTTTATCTGGTGGAGAAAAGCGCCGCGTTGCTTTATGTAAGTTGCTCTTACAAGCACCTGATTTGTTGTTGCTTGACGAACCAACAAACCACTTAGACGCCGAATCTGTTTTGTGGCTCGAACAACACTTAAATAAGTACCCAGGCGCGGTCGTAGCGATTACTCACGATAGATACTTCTTGGACAACGTTGCGCAATGGATTCTCGAACTCGATCGTGGTCGTGCGTATCCATACGAAGGAAATTACACAACGTATCTTGAAACAAAGTCTGCTCGTCTTAAGGTTGAAGGCCAGAAAGATGCAAAGCGCGCAAAGCGTCTGGCCGAAGAACTCGATTGGGTTCGCCAAAATGCAAAGGGACGTCAGACAAAGTCCAAAGCACGTCTTGCTCGCTACGAAGAGATGGCAGCTGAAGCTGACAAGATGCGCAAACTCGACTTTGAAGAGATTCAGATTCCACCAGGACCACGTCTTGGAAATGTTGTTGTAGAAGTTGAACACTTATCAAAGGGATTTGGTGAACGCCTCCTGATTGATGATCTTTCATTTACTTTGCCACGAAACGGAATCGTTGGTGTTATCGGACCTAACGGTGCGGGAAAAACAACTCTCTTTAAAACGATTTTAGGTATGGAAACGCCAGATAGTGGCTCCGTAAAAGTTGGTGAAACAGTGAAGATTGCTTACGTCGATCAGTCACGTGGCGGAATTGATCCAAAGAAATCTCTCTGGGAAGTCGTCTCTGATGGTTTGGATTTCATCAAAGTTGGACAAGTTGAAATGCCATCTCGTGCATATGTCTCTGCATTCGGATTTAAAGGTCCTGATCAACAAAAGCCTGCCGGAGTTTTATCTGGTGGTGAAAGAAACCGTTTAAATCTTGCACTGACTCTTAAGTTAGGTGGTAATCTATTGCTGCTGGATGAACCAACGAATGACTTAGATGTTGAAACACTTGGTTCACTTGAAAATGCACTCCTCGAATTTCCTGGTTGCGCCGTTGTTATTTCCCACGATCGCTGGTTCTTAGACCGCATCACAACTCATATTTTGGCCTACGAAGGTGATTCGAAGTGGTTCTGGTTTGAAGGAAACTTTGAATCTTATGAAAAGAATAAGATCGAACGCTTAGGTGTCGATGCAGCACGTCCACACCGAGTTACATACAGAAAGCTCACACGATAATGCGTCACACAGCCAAAGTGCATGTGCGCTGGGATGACCTTGACGCGTTTGGTCATATCAATAACGCCGCCTATTTAACATTTGTACAAGAAGCACGCGTTGACTTCACATGGTTTGCCCTCGAAAGAGCTGGAAAGAAACCACTGCTTGCTGACATGGTGGTTGCCCGAGCAGAAGTTGATTACATCGAACCTATTTATGACGGCGGTATGGAAGTTGATTGTCAGATTTGGATTACACGCATCGGAAACTCTTCATTTGAAATGGAGTACGAAATTATTCATAAAGGAGTAATTCGTGCTCGAATAAAGACCACTCAAGTGGCTGTCTCCAATGAAACAAAACGTTCCCGACCATTGAGCGATGAAGAACGCGCATTCTTGGCTGAATATCTCGAGGAATCAAAGTAATTGATTAAGAAAAAGTTGTTACACCCTGCATGGTTTGCAGTGGGCGTAACCTTTATTACGCTTGCAATTACAGCAGGGTTTAGAAGTGCTTCATCTGTTCTGATCATTCCGCTAGAAGAAGCTTTCGGGTGGGGTCGTGAGCAAGTTTCATTAGCAGTTGCCATCAATGTACTTGTTTATGGTTTGGTTGCACCTTTCGCTGCCGCGCTCATGGAGCGTTTTGGAATTCGTCGAGTAGTGATGTCAGCTCTGTTTTCTGTCAGCGTCGGCGCAGGACTAACAATTTTCATGAACGCTCCCTGGCAGCTGATGGCGCTTTGGGGATTTGTGGTTGGTGCCAGCACTGGTTCGCTTGCGCTGGTCTTTGCAGCAACTGTTGCTAATCGTTGGTTTGTTCAAAAACGCGGAATCGTAATTGGCGCGCTCACTGCTAGTTCTGCCACCGGGCAACTAATTTTCTTGCCAGGACTTTCACATATCGCAGAGATGAACGGCTGGAAGAACGTTTCATTAACAATAACTTTTGTTGCACTCGTTTTAATTCCATTTGTTTGGTTGTTCCTTAAGGAACGTCCACAAGATGCAGGAGTTCTTCCCTATGGCGCCCCAGCTGATTGGGTAGCACCAGCTAAAAGCTCGATGGGTGCAGGTGCCTTAGCAATTGACACACTTAAGCAAGCAAGTAAGAAAAAAGATTTTTGGTACCTATTTGGTTCATTCTTTGTTTGCGGGCTTTCAACCAATGGATTGATTGGAACACACTTCATCCCTGCGGCCCACGATCACGGCATGGGAACAACAACGGCTGCTTCTTTGTTGGCATTAGTTGGAGTCTTTGACCTTGTCGGAACAATTGCATCAGGTTGGCTGACAGATAAATACGATCCACGAAAACTCTTGTTCTTTTATTATGGATTTAGAGGATTATCACTTCTTCTTCTGCCTTCGATTCTCTTTGCAACAGTGCACCCTTCAACATTAGTTTTTGTCATTTTCTACGGACTTGATTGGGTTGCAACAGTTCCACCAACAATCATGCTCTGTCGCACAATTTTGGGACCAGAGCGCGCAACAGTTCTTTACGGTTGGGTATTCGTTGCCCATCAAATAGGTGGCGCAATCGCAGCCTTTGGTGCGGCGGTATTACGAGTTCAATTCGGAGATTATGCCATTGCTTTTTACATCAGTGCGCTGTTGTGCCTAATCACTTCCTACTTTGTATTGCAGATAGCAAAAGGTCAAACACGTGAGGCAATCACGACATGAGCACTCTTTATGACGAAATTGGAAGCGAAGCATTTGAGCAACTAGTTTCACATTTCTACGCACTTGTTTCCATAAACCCAGTAATTGCACCTATGTATCCAAAAGATGATCTACATGGCGCCGCGCTTCGACTCAAGATGTTTCTAGAACAGTATTGGGGCGGACCTGGTACTTACTCAGAAGAGCGCGGGCACCCACGCCTTCGTATGCGTCATGCCGAATTTCATATTGATTCAAATGCGCGTGATGAATGGTTGGGGTGCATGAGAGAAGCTGTTGCTGATCTAAAGATTCGTGAAGATTTGAAGGTTCAGTTATGGGAATATTTCGAAATGGCCGCACACGCGATGATTAATCAACCAGATTGAGAAAGATTACCAACCTTTAAAATTTCGCCATTTCGCAAGTACCAAAGGGTTCCGTTTTCATCGCGCACAGTGGTAATTCTTAAGCCAACTTTTTCAACAGTTCCTTTAACATCTAGAACATCGACTTTATCGCCGACACCGTATTGATCTTCAATCAGCATAAAGATTCCAGAGAGAATATCGCGCACTAATGTTTGAGCTCCAAGTCCGAGTGCAACTCCGATAACACCAGCGGATGCAATTATTGGACCAAGATTAAATCCGAATTCGCCAAGAATCATTGCAATAGCTAGGACCCAAATAATTGCGTTAAGGGTGCTAGATAAAACTGTTCCTGTTGTGCGCGCTCTCTCTTTTTGGCGTGAAACAGTATTGGCTGGACCCGGAATTAAATCGGCTGAGGCCAATCGATTCATGGCACGATCAATTGCACGGCCACCAAAGTACTGAGTGAAAAGCGCCCCAGTAAATACCAGCAAAACGCGCAAGGGGGAGCCGTTAAACCACTCCCATGCCTGTTGCAATCCCTCGCTCACAAATCACACTCTAACGAAATTGACATGAAAAATTTGCTCTGAAATGCCCCCTAAGCGCAGGCTTTTGCGGCAAGATAAACCAATCGGTGCGAGCCACGTGCTGAGAATCGGAGAAACTATGTTGCGGACCTTGGTCTTAAATGCCACCTACGAACCATTGGGTGTTATTTCAGATCGTCGCGCGCTGATTCTCTGCCTCAACTCAAGAGCAACAATGGTTGAAGATTCTGGAACAGTTTTGCGTTATTCATCTGGAGAAATCGCACTTCCTTCTGTCATTAGATTAAATAAATTTGTTCGTATTCCTTATCGTCACTCTGTTCCACTTTCGCGCCGAGCAATATTTGCCCGTGATGGTGGACGATGTGTTTATTGCACCGCTCCTGCAACTTCTATTGATCATGTGATTCCGCGCAGTCGCGGAGGAGCCCACAATTGGGAGAACGTAGTTTCTGCATGTCATCGCTGTAATCATCTAAAGGCAGACAAGCCTCTTAAAGATTTAGGTTGGCGTTTGCGCACTCTTCCCCGCGAACCCGTAGGTGCGGCGTGGAGAATCCTTGGCACGGGACGCACTGATAAGACGTGGCTGCCATACCTCGAACCATTTGGCGTGGCAGCAGCAACTGCCTAAATAACTTAGACTTATGAACATGATCAATCAAGAAGATGGGTTTATTCCTGGACCTGCGATGAGTGCGCTCGAAACAATCATTACATTCGTCGTCGTTCCGACAGTCCTGTTTGTTGTGATCTCGGTACTTACTTACGCTGGTACGGCTCAACGCAAGAAGAGCTCGAAGTCTGTCATTACTCACATCGAGTAATTTGAGTAATTAAGCATCCTTTTTCTGCGCACGAAGTGATCGTGCAAGCGCGTCTCGACCTTCAGTAATAACTCGACGAAGTGCATTTGGCGCATCTTTACCTGTGACATCTAGCCACTTTTGAGCCTTCGCCAATGTTTCATCAGTGACAATAAATGCAGGAAAGAGCATCGTTGCTGTTGTTTCGGCGATTTCATAACCCTTGGTGTTCCAGAGGTCGATCAGAATTGCAAAGTAGCGATCGATAAATGGAGTCAGTAACTCAGATTGCAGTGCAACGTTAAATCCTCGACATGTGTAAGCATGAATTGTGTTACTTAGATTCTCTGTCGTGACCGAGTTAAATGCTTTTTCTTTTGCTTGCGCTGTTGGAATAGCTGCATGAGCGAGCGCTCCATATTGCTTTCCGTGCGCAGTGTTGTCCTTTGCCAGTTCTGCATCAATCTCTGTTGCCCCTAACAATCCGCGCTTTACGGCGCAGATAACTAAGTGCCAACGGAGTTCGGCATCAATTGTTAGGCCCTTAATCGAGCCATTGAGAATTTCAACAATTTCTTTGCTCTGTTCTGGTGTCGCTGCAGATTCTGCAAATGCGCGTGCAAATGCAAGTTGATGATCACTTCCTGCGGCAGATGCTTTCAAGAACTTGTTAAGTGCATCAGAGACCTTTGCACGAAGAGCGGTGCGATGAGCTGGCGCTGCGTAGTGCCAAATAGCGGTATCGATATTTACATTCGTTGCAGAAACGATTGAAATATCTGACTCTGTTCCGAGAGCATTTAAAGCAATTGCAATGTAATCAGATGCACTGAGTTCGCCATCTCGAACTGAGTCCCACAGCGATGCCCAAATAAGTGCGCGAGCAAGGGGTTCGTTGAGACCACCGAGATGAGATTTCAGTGTCGCAATCGAACGCTCATCAAAGCGCAACTTTGTATAGGTGAGGTCGCCATCATTGATTAAGACCAAGTCCGCTTCTTTTTCACCACGAAGCTCTGTTACTTCGGTCAGCGCACCCGCAATATCTAGTGCAACGCTCTTTCGTTTTACGAGTGCATCACCTGAAATATCAAAGAGCGCAACACGCAAACGATGTGGGCGTAACTCTTTTGATCCCACAGGCATCGTTGGTGCTTCTTGTTTAATTACAATCTTCTTATAGACACCAGATTCAATTTCTATGTCTGGACGCAGTGTGTTCACTCCAGCGGTTTGTAGCCATGTTGCAGCCCAAGGCTTGAGATCACGGCCACTCGTTGCTTCTAGCTCGACCATTAAGTCATTAAGAGTTGTGTTCTTAAATGCGTGCTTGGTGAAGTAAATCCGAAGACCCTTAATAAAGTTATCGCGGCCTACGTGTTCGACTAATTGTTGAAGTACGGAAGCGCCCTTTGCATATGAAATCCCATCGAAGTTTGTCTTCACATCTTCGAGATCTTTCATCTCTGTAGCAATTGGGTGCGTAGTCGATAGTTGATCTTGGCGATATGCCCAGTTCTTTCGTAGTGCATTGAACTCTGTCCATGCAGTTGTGTACTTCGTTGCCTCACTCGTTGCCATATACGAAGCCCATTCAGCGAAGGATTCGTTGAGCCACAAGTCTTCCCACCATTTCATGGTGACAAGGTCGCCAAACCACATGTGAGCCATCTCGTGAAGAATTGTGCTGGCGCGACCCAAGTGTTTGCTCTCGGTTACTTTGCTTCTGAAAATCAAAACATCTTCGTGGAAAGTTACGCAACCAACATTTTCCATTGCGCCCCAGTTGTATTCGGCGACAGCGAGTTGGTCGTATTTACCAAATGGATAAGCCAGACCGAAAGTCTTTTCGAAGTAAGCAAAACCCTCTTTGGTTACTCTAAAAATATTGTCTGCATCGACGTATTGAAAGAATGATTTACGTGCATAGATACCGAGTGGAATAGTTTTCTCGCCAACATATTCATCGTGAACGTGTTGGTATGGCCCAGCCACAATTGCCGTGACGTAGGTTGAAATTACTTGAGACTCTTTGAACTGAGTCAGCTTGGACTCTGCTCCGATGTCTGTGACTGAATCAATCTCGTAATTGGAGATGACTTCCCAGTGCTTTGGCGTAATTGTGCTGATAGTAAAAGTAGCTTTTTGATCTGGTTGATCAAAACATGCGTACATCTGTCTTGCATCGCCAGTTTCAAATTGCGTATAGAGATAGACCTCGCCATCTGCAGGATCTACGAAACGGTGCAGGCCTTCACCAGTGTTTGAATAGATGCCTTCGATTTCTAGGCACAACTCATTTTCTGCAGCCAATGGTGGCAAGTAAATTGTTTGTCCGTCGTAATCCTTAACTTCAAATGCAACACCGTTAAGTGATGCCGAAATAACTCGTTTACCGAGAGCATCAATAAATGTGCTCTGTCCCGGCTTGAGTCCAGAGAACTTCACACACGTCTTTGCAATAAATGTTTGCGCACTAGTCGTGAGATCGAGATCTATGCGATAGCTATGGGTTTTGACCAGAGAAGAGCGTGTTGCTGCTTCATCGCGGGTCAGATTTACTCCTGGCACAAGAACTCCTCAAAAACTTATCGTGTGTGATTTCAGGTTGCTATCTAATCATGTAAGAGTTGCCCAGTGGAACGCCAAGAGAGTCAGAGTTCTGGAATCAAGAGCTTTCGATTACGTGGAAAGCGGATGACTCGAGCACAAAATGCCGCCCTTGTTCGTTCGTGGGACCAATTTGGAATTGAGTTCGGAACAATCGTTGATACAAAGACGTTATTTTCCAAGGCCAAGGAAGTGATCGTTGAAATTGGATTTGGAATGGGCGATGCGACTGCTGAAATTGCCAAAGCCCATCCTGAAAATGGATACATCGCCATCGAAGTTCATCCACCTGGAATTGGAAAACTCCTGTCCCTGATTGAAGAACATGAGTTAACTAATGTGCGCATCATTGAAGGCGACGCAATTGAAATTCTCGAAACTATGTTTGCAGATCACAGCATTAATGGATTTCACTTATTTTTCCCAGATCCATGGCCAAAGCTCAAACACAACAAACGCCGAATTGTTAACGCAGAATTCCTTGCGCTGATTCACCGAAAGCTAAATACAGGCGGCTACATAAATATCGCAACGGATTGGGTTCCATACGCAGAATCAATCCGTGATGTTTTTGCGGGCTCCACTCAATTCACTGGGGGAGAAGTACCGCGTCCCGAATGGCGCCCGTATACAAAGTTTGAGGGTAAAGGATTAGCGAAAGATCATCGCGTCAGCGATTTTCATTACACAGCGAAAGACTAAATAGAACCCTTAGTTTCGAAATTTGAAACCTGACCAATACGTCGAACATGGCGCTCATCATTGCTAAAAGGTGTCGCTAGAAAAACATCAATCAGCTCTTTGCAGACTTCGATTGGATGCATACGACCACCAATTGCAATGACATTGGCATCGTTATGTTCGCGAGCTAATTTTGCAGTCTCAACGCTCCAGACAAGAGCGGCACGAATTCCTTTTACTTTATTGGCAGCCATTTGTTCGCCATTTCCAGAACCACCTAAAACGATTCCAAAAGAACCTTTTTCATTAGCAACGCCCTGCGCAGCCGGAATGCAAAAAACTGGATAGTCATCAAGTGCGTCATATACATGTGGCCCGTGATCTACAACGTCGTGTCCAGAACTCTTGAGGTGTTCAACGAGTGCGTTCTTTAGTTCAAGTCCAGCATGATCGCTTCCGATGTGTACGCGCATGGCGAAATACTCTCACGCGCACTGCCACAAAACGAAAGACCCGCCACTAATTTCTTAGTAGCGGGTCTTTCTTACCCGTAAGGAGGAGATACGAATATTTAGTTAGATGGCGCACCTAGCGGAGCTTGCGCTCTCATAGGTCCACCACGGCCACTCTTGCCCTTTACTGAGCTAATTTCTTGCGTCACGTGCGCAACAAGGCTAGCTTTCAAAGTAGTGGCTTGAGCAGATGTGATTTTTCCTGAAGCAACTTTTGCATCGATTCTCTTGGAATGTTCTGCAACGAGAGCTGCAATTAATGCATCTTTCTTATCTCCTGCGATTGCGGCAAGAGTTTCCCCTGCTTGCAATCGAGATTTGATTATTGCTGAATCAATTCCAAGCGTCGAAGAAATCAATGCATCCATCGCCACACGATCTGGTCCACCGACCTTTGCAGGACGGTTAGCTTTTGCTGTTTCTGCTGCAGCTGTTACTGCGGCTTTAATTGCATCTGCTTGAACCTGAGTAATTGTTCCCTTAGTAACTAAACCAGACAGAATGGCATCTAACGCAGCAGTTGGTCCTGCCAGACTGCGTGCATTAGCGCTTGGTTGCGAAACCTTTGTCACTGACTTAGTTACAACTGTTCGCGTTGATTTTGTTGCAGCGTTTGCCGTTCCAAAACCACCAGCTGAAAGTGCAATAGTTGTTAGTACAACAGTTGCAATTGTTCTTTTTGACATTGACTGCCCCTTCGTCCCGTAAGAACTGTTAATGACCCCACGCCTTTAACTAGTTGTAATAAACCCCCACTTCCTCAAAATGGAAGGCGAGAATCCTGTGGGGTCCTTGTGAATTCTTTTGCGGCGAGCGCTACCTCTCTCACAACGCCGGTGTAGGGGTAGACCTATACGCGTGGAGCTAAGTAGAGCGAAGACTTAAGTTCAACTAGAAAGGCTCTTTCCCAATGAATAATCCTCGTTCTTTTATTCGGTTTGTTTCAATATTTTGCGCACTCTCACTTTTCGCTGTTCAGCCAGGTTTTGCAGCCACGAAATCCGTCACCAAGTTAAAGTCTGCAGGCAGAACAGCGAATTCAATTCCGAACACAATTCTCAACGGTACGAAAGCGCCAAGTAAATCCATCGGAATCAATGGTGATTTTTACATTGATACAAAGAATCTGAATATCTATGGACCCAAGAAAAATGATTCATGGCCTGCTGCTATTTCTCTACGAGGTATCGCCGGAACAGATGGCAAAACAGGTACTCCGGGCGTTGCCGGATCAGATGGCAAAACAATTACAAACACTTCAACAAGTGCGGGAACTCCAGGTGCAACTGGTTTAACTGGAGCTGCAGGATCTAGTGGCGCAGCGGGAGAAACAGGTGCAGCGGGTGCATCTGGAAGTGCTGGACCAGCGGGACCAACTGGTCCAGCAGGCAGCACAGGTGCAACTGGTGCGACAGGAGCTGCTGGTGCTTCTGGGCTTAGCGGTGTTACTTCAGTATCTGTAGGGACTTTTGCATTCATTAACCCGCTTAGTGGCACAGCGGGATCCGGCGCTCAGTCAGAAAATTTTGGTGGGTTGGTTGCTGGGAAGAAGTACTTAATGCACCTCGTAATCTCTGGAGTTAATTCAGGCTTTGAAGATTTGACCGCAACGTTGATTCTTCAAATTTTTTCCACAGTTGGTGTTATTCCAATTACAACGGCTTATTACGTTTCAAGTGGTCGAAAGTATGTGTCAACCGGTACTAGGTTCACCCAAAACATATTTGCGGAAATTGCGATTGACGGAACGCTGGTTACCGAGCCATTCAATTTATATGCAAAAGTTACCAATTCAGAAACGCTCGCTACTACAGTCACGCTGAGTGGCCACTATTCATTAACCGAAGTTGGTTCAATTACTTAGTAAAACTTTGGAGCGGGTGACCGGGATCGAACCGGCATGGCCAGCTTGGAAGGCTGGGGCTCTACCATTGAGCTACACCCGCATTTTTGATGCAGTCTTTGTGCTGGGCTTAGGTTACCTCTGCCGCAGTACGGTTATCGAATCGGGGCTAACGTTATCGCCTCGGTTAGCAAGGGTGAAAATCTCGTCTAGACTCACCACTTGCGCCTCGGGGCGTAGCGTAGTGGCTAGCGCGCCTGCTTTGGGAGCAGGAGATCGGGAGTTCGAATCTCCCCGCCCCGACCATACTTTTCAACTTACTAAGTAATTTATATAAAAGGAGAACTTCGTGAAGAGCACGGTAGAAACACTTTCTCCAACCCGTGTTCGTTTAGATATCGAAGTTCCTTATGCAGAGCTCACACAACATGTTTCTGATGCATACAAGAAAGTTGCTTCACAAGTAAACATTCCTGGATTTCGTAAGGGAAAAATTCCTGCATCGATGATCGACCAACGCGTTGGTCGCGGAACTGTCATGGATGAGGCGATTAATTCAGCTCTGCCAGAGTTTTATAGCAAGGCAGCTCGCGAACACACCGTGCTCGTCATTGGACGTCCAACTGTGGATGTCAAAGAGTTCGTAGATAACGAGAAGTTAGTTTTCACTGTAGAAGTAGATATACGTCCAGAAGTTAAGTTGCCTGATTTTTCTAAGATTGAAATCAAGGTAGATACCGTTGTTGTGACAGATACAGATATCACTGAACAGATTGACGAACTTCGCGCTCGCTTTGGAACTCTTAACGTAGTTGAGCGTGCAATCAAGAACGGCGATTTCCCAACTCTCGATCTTTTGGCTCGCATTAATGGCGAAGAAGTTGATGGTGGAAAAGCATCTGATATTTCCTATGAAGTTGGCTCTAACCGAATGATCGATGGCTTAGATGATGCACTCATTGGAATGAGTGCGGGAGATAAGAAAGATTTTGAAACACAACTTGTCGGTCAAGCCGAGGGCGAAAAAGGTGTTGTAGAAGTAGAAGTTAAAATTGTTAAAGAGCGCGAATTGCCACCGATGGATGATGCGTTTGCAAAGCTTGCATCAGAGTTCGACACATTAGATGAATTGAAGGCAGATTTTGCTACTCGCTTAGAGCGCGTTAAGAAGATGGAACAAGGCGCACAAGCACGTGATTTGCTCGTTGAAAAATTGTTGGCAGAGACAGAAATTCCTGTTCCTGACCTTCTTGTAGATGAAGAAGTAAATGAGCACCTAGCTGGTGAAGGTCGTCTCGAAGATGCCGAGCACCGCGCAGAAGTAGATGGACAAGTTCGTTCTTCGCTCAAGTCAGATTTCTTGCTCGATGCAATCGTAAAGGCTGAAGAAGTTCAAGTAACCGAACTAGAACTCACTGAGTATTTGGTTCGTACTTCACAGCGCTATGGAATGGCTCCAGAACAATTCGCTGAGCAATTGCAAAAAGCTGGTCAGATTCAACAACTCGTTGCAGAAGTTACCCGCGCCAAAGCACTTGCAGGAGTTCTTTCACGGATTGCGATTAAAGACGAATCCGGAGCAGTGATTGATCTAGAAGCCCTTGCTCCAAAGCCAGCTGCTGCAACTGAATAATCTCTGCGCTCTGAGCGAACATCACCTATTTCACGGGCTTAATTGCACATATTGGGAAGAATTTTTCTGCTGACATTGTTAAGGTCACTACAGGTAAATAAATATCAGGAGGATCGCACGTGGAGCACATGAACCCGCAAACACCGCAGGTTGTTGCGCAAGCATCGCCAGCATCAATGGGTGGATTAGACGAACAGGTCTACAGCCGTTTACTCCGTGAGCGAATTATTTTTCTAGCGGGCCAAGTTGAAGACAACATGGCTAACGCAATTTGTGCACAAATTCTTTTGCTAGCTGCAGAAGATTCAGAAAAAGACATCTTCCTTTATATCAACTCACCAGGTGGATCCATTACAGCCGGTATGGCGATTTATGACACCATGCAATATGTAAAAAATGATGTTGCAACTGTTGCAATGGGAATGGCTGCATCAATGGGTCAGTTCTTGCTTACAGCTGGTGCACCAGGAAAACGTTACG
>Ga0315900_10008847_pt1 | contig 12870 bp, 8 predicted proteins | sample LakEriMetagenome_FD_203521 | JGI IMG/M metagenome (GOLD analysis project Ga0315900, IMG submission 203521) | Freshwater fungal communities from buoy surface, Lake Erie, Ohio, United States - Buoy 12 MA114 | ecosystem: Environmental > Aquatic > Freshwater > Lake > Lake biofilm | place: USA: Lake...
GTCGTTGGCGTTGCAGATGCCGTCGCCGTCGGTGTCCTGGAAGGTGCCGGCGCATACGCAGTTGGCGGTGATCACATCGTTGATGGTGCAGGCATCGTTGTCGTTGCAGGCATCACCCTGCACACCGGCCAGGTTCGGGCAGTTGTCGTTCGCATCGCACACGCCATCGCCGTCGGTGTCCTGGAAGGTGCCGGCGCACACGCAGTTGGCGCTCCACAGGTCGTTGATGGTGCAGGCGTTGTTGTCGTTGCAAGCGGTGCCCGGCAGGGCGGGACCACCCGGAACACCGTTGCAGTCGTTCACCAAGGGCAGCGGGTAGGTCAGCTCCGGACGCACGGTCTCACCGGGGCCGGCCTGGTTCCACACGTAGGTCTCCAGCACGTTGGTGGGGCTGGACACCTGGACGTTGATGTGGAAGGAGAAGGTACCGCTGGTGGTGAACTGGCCGATGAGGACCTGGTTGGTGCCGTTGGGGTCGACGCCCTGGCTGGCGGGCAGGGTGGTCCAGGATTCGTTGACCACGCTGAAGGTGCTGCCGTTGGCCTGGAGGGCGGCGAAGTCCATGGTGCCGCCCAGGTTGTAGACCAGCGCGGGCACGGTGCCGGGCACGTTGCCGTCGTTGCCGGTGAAGCCGGGGTAGACGGTGCACATGGTGAGGTTGCCGTTGGTGTCGGCGCTGCGCAGCACACCCAGCTGGGCGGCGGTGCTGCCGCAGGTGGTGCCGGTGGAGGCCGTGCCGGTGGCGCTCACGGTGATGTAGGAGTCGAAGGCCGCACCCTGGGGCAGACGACGGGTCTGGGTGGGAAGCTCCGAACCCCAGTTGTCATCGTTCCAGAAGGTGGTGGTGGTGGTGAAGTCCAGGGGGTTGGGGCTCACGGTGCCGCCCTGGGGGACGGGCGCGCCATAGACCTGGATGAGCTTGTAGCCGGGGGCCATGTCCACGAAGACACGGTAGCACTTCATGCCGGCCGCCAGGGGGAAGGAGCCGCCGCCGAAGTTGTTGTTGTAGGCATCGGCATCGGCCTGGGTGATGGTGTAGTACTCCTCGACGACGATGCCGTCAAGGCCCTGGGCCTGCGTGGTGAGCGCGCCCAGGAAGAGGGCGGCGCTGCACCAGAGGGAACGGATGAGATTTTTCATGGGATGCATGCGGATGATGCTGCCAAGCGAGGTGCTTAGTAGCAAGTGGAGTTGAAGGCGTTGACGAAGAGGCCGAAGTCGGCGGTGTTGACGATGCCGTCGCGGTTGAGGTCACCGGTGCAGCCTGCCACGGAGGCCACGTCGGTACCGAGCTGCGAGGCGAGGGTCCAGTTGGTGGTCCAGGGGGTGGCACCGGGGGCGAAGGCACCGCGGTACTTGGCGCCCTCGAAGAAGCCGTCGATGGGAGCGGAGAGGGTGGAGGCGGCGGTGCCGGCCGGGGGCACGGGGTTCACGCGGTCGGTGAGCACGTTGCCGGGCTGGGTCATGTTGTAGGTGTAGTCGATCAGGCCGCTGGCCAGGATGGTGTTGCCATCGGTGGCGGTGAACTTGGTGAACTCCGTGCCGCTGGTGACGTTGGCACCGTTGATGCGCAGGGGGTTGAGGCAGTCGATGAAGGTGCAGTTCTTCACGTTGAGGGAACCGGCCACCCAGCGATCGGTGGTGGTGGTGGCGCCGCCCCCGAGTGCGCCGGCCAGGTTGAGGCCGGAACGGAAGCGGGTGAAGATGCAGTTGATGATGTTGCCGTCGGTGCGCTCCTTGGCCTCGATGGCCTCATCGGCCTGGGCGATGGTCTGGGTGCGTGCGATGAGGGTGGCGTTGTAGATGGTGGGGTTGGACTTGATGCCGTTGTTGGCGGCGGCGTCGTCGCCGTCGCTCTCGAAGCCGTTGTCACCCTGGTTGTTGGCGCCGCCGGAGTTGTCGGGTCCCTGGAGGCCGTAGATGAACTGGAGCTTGCCGTTGTAGCCCTGGTCCCAGTCGATGTAGTCGTCGTCGCAATGCATGGCCACGAGGTACTTGGCGTTGACGGTGCCGCCGAAGAACTCGAAGCCGTCGTCGAGGTTGCCGATCACCTCCACGTGGTCGATGGTGGTGCCCGAGCCGACACCGCCGAGGGTGAGGCCGTTGATCTCGTTGTTGGCGCCGATGATCTGGCCGCCGTGGCGGAGGCTGACGTAGCGGAGCACGCCGGAGTTGTCGGTGTTGACCTCCGCACCGATGGGAGCGCCATAGAGGTGGCGGCTGTCACCGGCGGCGAGGCCCTCGATGGTGCCCACGCCGTCGGTGGCGGTGGCGGTGGCATCACCGTCGGCGGTGCGCTTGTTGGTGTAGGCGCGTCCCAGCACGATCAGGGAGCCCCACTGGCCGCGGTTGGTCACGGCGTAGGAGCCGTCCAGGGGATCGGCGGCGGCGGTGAGGATGATGGGGCAGCTCTCCGAGCCGTTGGCCCAGATCTGGCCGTCGCGGGCCACGATGATGGCATGGGCGGCGCCGGGGTTGGAGTTGGCCTTGACGACGGTGCCGGGCTCCACGAAGAGGTCCTGGCCGGCGTTGACGTAAACGCGGGTGTCGAGGATGTAGAGGTTGTTGCAGTTGAGGGTGGTGCTGCTGTTGAGCAGGTTGTCGTTGGCGTCCACCAGGGTGCTCATGAGCACCTGGGTGCGTGCCGACACATCCGGACAGCCGCAGGCGCTGCCCACCGCCTGCGCGGTGGCGGCGGTGTTGCCTACGGCGGCGATACCGGCCGCGAGCAGGCTCTTGTACAGGGTCTTCATCTTCTTCGGGTTTTTGGGTTGTTGGGGTTCGTTCCAAGGAACGCGGCAAAACTCCCGTGGCATCATCCCTTCTGGGTTAGCGCCACGATATGCTTTGCTTACAGTTCGCTGAAGCGATCGTTGCGCGATCGCTCATCGCGCCCAACGTTCGCTTAACAAAGGCCTGCCCGGGGCGGCCGGTGGAAGGCCGGGCCTGACCGTCGGTCCGCACCTGAAAGGACGCGGCTGCCGCGCGTCATCGCCGCGAGCCGCTCAGCGCGGCTGTTGCACCTGTCCGCGCAGCTGCGGGAACAGCACTTCGTCAGGTCCATCGGCCTGCGTGGACACATAGCGCACGACACGCTTGTCCGGTGTGCGCACCTGCACGTTGAGGCGGTAGCGCAGGTCGCCCGAGGTCGTGAACTGCCCCACCAGCACCACGTTGGCATCGGTGATGCCCGGTGTTCCCCCGAGCACCGCCCAGGCACCGTCCATGGTGTGAAGCACGGCACCGCTCGAGCGGTCGAGATATGCGGTGGACATGCGGAACTCGACGACATCGCGTACGCTGTCCCGTGCGATCAGGCCGTCCGACGTGCACAGTGGCGCCGTGGCCACCGCGCGGAGGGTGCTCAGCTGCGTGCGATCGGGGTAGGGTGGACAGTGGAGAACCGAACCGTCGGGGTCGAGTTGACGCGGAACACCCCAGTGGCCATCGCTTGCCGCGCCGATGGTGAGCCATGAGTCCAGCGCAGCGGGCGACAGGTCGAGGGCCGATCCGCGCAGCCTGTGCCCATATGCGGCGCCGTTCACCTGGTCGTTGAAGAAGGATGCGCTGGTCGCGATCTCCAGCTCGTTCCGGGCGTCGCCGTACACCATCTGCAGCTCGTGGCCCGGTGCAAGGTCGATGAAGATGCGGTAGGTAACCAGCGGAGCACCGCCGTCCACAGACTGCACGTGGTAGGTCTCCACGAGCACGCTGTCGATGGCCTGGCCGCTCACTCCGCCGCACGTGCCGAGCAGCAGGACGGTCAGCAGGTCCTTCGTCCGCATCGGATCGACGGTCCGGCTCAGAGCTTGGAGACGCGCTTCACGGTGCGTTGCGCGCCAACGGTCACTTCCAGGAAGTACACGCCCGTGGCCTGGCCGCCGAGGTCGAGCACCTGCTGGCGGTCGCCGTTCATCGGCCCCAGGTCCTGGGTGAGCACCGTTTGTCCGAGCGCGTTGCGGAGGGTGAGCACCACACGCTCCCCGCTCAGGTCGGCGATGCCGATGCGCAGCACGTCGCGCGTGGGGTTGGGGCTCACCGTCACGGCCGGGGCGGTGGCAAGCTCCTGCACACTGTTGATGCCGCTGCAGATGCAGCCGGTCTGCCACGTGTCGTTCGCGGTGTTCGGGTCGCCGTCATCACAGGGCTCACCGGGCAGCGCGTTGCCGCCCGGCACCCCGAGGCAATCCTCACCGAGGCAGCTGCAGTTCGCATCGAACACATCGTTCTGGGTGTCGGCATTGCCATCGTCGCAGGCCGTTCCGGGAAGCGCAGGCCCGCCGGGCACGCCCAGGCAGTCCACCTGCTGGTTGCCGCTGTTGAAGCAGAGGGTGGGATGCGTGAACTTGTTGTCGGCCGCGAACCCGCCGCCGGCCGTGTCACTGGGCAGCAGCGTGGCGTAGAACTCCATGATCTCGTGGCAGTTCGGGTCGCTGCATACCAGCGTGTCGGGGATGCGCACCCACAGGTTGAAGCACACGTCCAGAACGCCGTCGGTGGTGAACTGGCCGATGAGGATGCGGTTGCTGGTGTCGGGACCTGCGATGCCGCCGAGCACCGCCCAGGCGAAGTTGTCATCGCTGTAGCTGCTCGGCCCGGCCGGGTCGAACATGGCCGGGGCACTGCCCACGTAGGTGATGGAGGGCGGTACGGAAGGCGCGTAAAGGCCGTCCGCCGTGCCCAGGGGAATGCCCATCGCCGAGGTGCTGTTCGCCAGCATCGGTGAGCCGGTGCTGCCGCCGTCGTTGTTCACCAGGGAGCCATCGGGGTCGTCCGCCTTCGGCACACCCCAGTGCGCATCGCTGGACGCACCCATGCTCAGCCATGAGTCGATCATCACGGAGTTCTTGTTCAGGTGGATGTCGTTGATGGCATCGCCCCAGGCCTCGCCGCGGTCATCGTTGTTGAACAGGATGGTGGACGTGTTTATGGTGAAGGGATGGTTGGGGAAGCCCCCCACCGTGAGCAGCTTGTAGCCGGGCTTCAGGTCCACGAACACGCGGTAGGTCACCGCGCCCTCCTCAAGCTCGCTGCTGCCATCGGTGTCTGATGCGTCTTGTGCGTTGGCCACATAGTAGGGCTCCACGATCAAACCCTGGAAACCGCTGGGGTCAGGGGGTGTGTACTGGGCCATGGCGCCGCCCATCGAGGCCAGGAACAGGAGGGAGTGGAGGGTAAGGGTGCGTTTCATGGCGTATGCGTTGGGAGGGCAAACGTAGAGGGGCGATGTGCGCACGATGTTGGGCCGGGCTTAAGTGATCGTTACCACGTGCGGGTCAGCGCGCGGAACGGATGAACGGGATGGTGCGGACGCGCTCCGTGTCCTGCAGCACCGCGAGGTAGGCCCCGGGTGGCAGTGCCGAGAGATCGATGCGCAAGGTGCCGGCGGAAAGGTTGCTGACCGGAGCCACGACCGGGCGGCCGGTGGCGTCGAGCACACGCAGGGAGTGGGCGCCGGAAGAAAGGCCGTGACCGCTCAGGTGGAGCGCCTCATCGGCCGGGTTCGGATAGGCGGTGATCACGGTGCTCAGCGCATCATCATCAATGCCCACGTCCGGACACACGATGCTCACGTCAAGGCCGTTGCAGCTGTCCGGACCGTAGCAGCAGAGCTGCTGCACGTTGAAGTTCGCCAGCGCATCGTAGTTGCAGGCGTTCGTGTCCAGGCAGCCGAACACGATGACGGTCTGGCACGACCCGTCATCACAGCCCGCGTTGGGGTCGTACTCCAGGAAGTTGGGGTCCATGCACCCGCATTGCGGAGGATAGACGAGAAGGCCGTTCGCGGTCTCGTCGGGCAGGAGCACGCTATCGGTGGACACCAGTTTCAGGAGGGTGCCGTTGCGTTCCACCTCGATGTTCAGCTTGAAGCTGAGCTCGCCGGCCGTCGTCACCTGGGCCACCAGCACGCGGTTGTCCGCGGTGGGACCCTGAACGCCGGGCGTGGAGCAGCCCATCCGGAAATCGTTCGATACGAAGGCGTTCACGAGCGTGGAGTCGAAGAAGGCAGCCGAGGGATCGTCGCCCGCCACGTTGAAATTCGGCGGCGTGATGGTGCCGGAGGTCAGCGCGGTAAGGCCGTCCGCGGTGGTGAGCGGTACGCCGGCACCGGGGTCCGCGTTCAGAAGCAGGCCACCCGCCACCTGCGCGCTTCCACCATCGTTGTTGCTGCCGCCCACGATGGATCCATCGGTGTCGTCGGCTTTAAGGATGCCGAGCTTCTGGTTGCTCGCGGCGCGCAGTGAAAGCCAGGAATCGAGCGCCGTGGTGCCTTCGTCGAGGGCGCTGTTGTTGAGCTCATGGCCGAAGACACGGCCGCGGTCGTTGTGGTTGAAGAGAAGGTCCGTGCTCGCGATCGAGAGCACGTGGTTGGTGTCGCCGTAGACCGCGCGCAGCGCACAGCTGTCGCAAAGGTCAAGGTACACGCGGTAGGTCCGGGCGCCCGCCAACAGACCGCCGGGCGTGCCGGTCGTGTCGGTGGCGTCCTGCGCGTCGGATATGTAATAGGTCTCCACGATCACGTTCTCCAGCACGGCCTGTGCGTGGGTGCCTGACGTGGTGAGGATGGCGGGCAGGGCGATGACGGCGCCGATCAGGGCCCGGCGCAGGCCGCAGGTCACCGTTCTCATTTGATGGTGTATTGGATGACCAGCTGGTATTCGGTGCCGTAAGCGTACTGGTCGAACGTGTAGTCGTAACCGGTGCCGAAGAGGTACTCGCGACGGATCGGCGAGTTGAGCAGGTCGCGTACGCGGAACGACAGGAGCCAGTTCCTGCCCACGCGCTGGGAGGCGGTAAGGTCGATGAGGTGGCGCGGCATCTCGTAGGCGCGGATGCCGTCGGGCAGCAGCTCGCTGTTGGTCACCGCCAGCTTCGCGCCCTGCACGTTGTAGCTGCCGCTCAAGGTGAGGCCGAGGCTGTCCAGCCCGTAGGTGATGGTCGTGTTCACGATGTAAGGCGCCTGCCCGAACATGGGGGTCGTGTAGTCCACCGGGCGTCCGTCCAGGAACGTGGTGAGCTCCGACTCGGACTCCATCCAGGTGAGGTTGCCCCGCAGTTCCAACTGGCGCGTGAGCTTCGCACGCCCCTCGAGCTCCAGGCCCAGCACCTGGGACCGGTTCGCGTTCCGCCAGGTGAAACCACCTTGCTGCGTGCCCAGCAGTTCGATGTGGTTCTGGAAGGTCTTGTAGAATCCGCTCACGGAGACGTTGTTGCCCGACTTGAAGAAGCGCTCGAGCCGGATGTCGAAGTTGTCGATGCGGGTCATCTCGAGCTCGGGATTACCGAACACCGGCGCCTGCAGCGCATAGTCATAGTACTGCACCACGCTCAGTTCCCTGAAGCTGGGGCGGGCGAGCGAGCGGAAGTAGCTCAGGCGCAGGTTCGTCGGCGCCAGTTCGTCGTCCACCAGGCGATGGATGAGGTTGATGCTCGGCAGCAGGTCCCACTGCTGGATGGAGCCGGGTACCGCGGGCTTCGGCTCGGGGCTGCCGGAGCCGCCCAGGGCCAGGTCGCCCACCGTACCGCGGATGGTGTCCTCGGGCGCGATGCCCTCCTCGTAGAAGCGCTGGATGTCGGTGATGAGGTCGGTGTGCTCGACGCGCAGGCCGCCTGCCACCCGCAGGCGTTTCGTGAGGGCGTAGTCGGTCATGCCGTAGGCCGCCCACACCTTCAGGATGCCGATGTCGTTGTCCTTGAACGACCCGAACGGCTCGTAGCGCGAGGTGAACCGACCGTCGGGGCGCATCTCGAAACGACCGGGATCCTCCCATTGCGTGGGACCGGGTGCGCCCTGCACCACATAGTACTTCTGCTCGTTCAGGCGCTCATTCCACCGGTAGCCGCCGCCGAACTTCAGCTTGCGCACCTTGGCGGCGTCCTCGCCCAGCGGCAGTTCCATGCCAAGGCGGGCATCGAGCATGTCCTCGTCCAGGTATCGATAGATCCGGCCGGGAGGTGTGAGCGCCCCGTCCACATCGGTGATGGGCTCGCCCTCCGGCGGCAGGATGTACTGCACCACCTTGAAGTCGAGCATGTCGCGGCCGCCGAAGCTGTACGACACATCGGGCGTAACCGTCAGGTTGAACTGCGGGATCAGGTGCTTGCTCCCGTACTGGAAGGCCCACAGCTTGCGCTCCTCCCAGTACTGGTCCTCGCTGGCGAAGGTCTCCCCGCTCACCGTGGGGTCGAGGAACTCCATGTAGCGGGCGTAGTTCTGACCCATCACGTTGCCCATGGCCGTGAGGGTGAAGCTGTTGTTGCGGTCGAGCGTGAAGGAGACGTTGCCCAGCGTGCTCCACGAGTTGGAAATGGTGCTCAGCTCCTGCACGCCCTGACGCTTGAAGCCGTCGCCCGGCGTGGGGTCGTCGTAAGGCTCGAAGGTCCGGCCGTAGAGCGCGTCATTATCGAAGATGGTCTCGGTCTGGTAGCGGAATCCGAAGAGGTAGCCCAGTTGCTTGGGCTTGTCCTTCTTCTTGAACAGGTCGACCTGGTTGCCGATGGTGAAGCCGGCGTTGAAGTTGGGGCTGCCGTCCTCGCGCGTCACCCGCCAGCGGCTGTTGTCCCACTTGGTGTTCAGCTCGGCGAGCTCGGCGTTCACGATCGGCGAGAAGTACGCCAGGTTGTAGGTGCTGTTGTACGTGTTCACCGCCGACTGCACCGCGTCCGTGTTGTACAGCAGCGCGGGCGGGAGCAGGCCCAGTTCGGTGAGCGCCAGGTGCTGCAGCGTGGCGTTGTTGCTCATCACGTTCGACTGGAAGCCTGGGGTGGAGGACGTGATCCCATAACCGTTGAGGTAGCCGCCCAGACCGAGCAGGCTCAGCTGCTGGTAGAGGTTCGGGTCCACGAACGTGGGGTAGTCCTCCACCGCATCGGGTACCCCGTCGGGGATCGCGCGCATGCCGTCGTCCCAGCCCAGCCAGTCGGTGCTGCTGCTGCCCGCGCTCACGATCTGCTTGAAGCTCGACTGCGGGTTGTAGCCCAGGGTGGTGGTGAAGGACACCTGAAGCCGTTGCGGGTAGTCGCTCGTGTTCAACGACATGTAGGCGCCCGACCAATCGCCAGGCAGGTCGGGCGTGGCCGTCTTGGTGATGATGATGTTGTCCAGCAGGCCCGTGGGGAAGAGGTCGAGCCGCAGGTTGTTGGTGAAGGGGTCGAGCGTGGGCACCCGGCCTCCGTTGATGGTGGTGACCACGTAGCGGTCTGCAAGGCCCCGAACGGTCACGAACGAACCCACCGTGGACACGCCGCTCACCCTGCGAACGGCCTGCGAGGCATCACCGTCGCCGGTCTTCTGGATCGCATCGCGCGAGATGTAGTCGAAGTTCACCGCCGAGTTGATCTTCATGCGGTCCAGGTAGGTGTCCGTGCGCTTGTTCGCCTTCTGCACGATCTCGAACTCCTGCAGCTCGGTGCCCTCCTCGCGCAACTCGAAGTTGATGATGGTGACACCGCCGGGCTCCGGCGTAATGGTGCGCTCCAGGGCGGCATAGCCGAAGAACGATACCACCAGCGTCACCGGACCGCTCTGCTTGACGGGTAGCGAGAAGTTGCCCTCGAGGTCGGCGGCGGTGCTGATCGGGGGCTGGGCGCCCTTGATGGCCAGGGAGGCCATCAGTCCCTCACCGGTCACCGCATCGGTCACCTTGCCGCGGAGCGTGCCCTGGGCCCGCGCTTGAGCGAGGAGTAGAAGGCAGGCAAGCAGAAGGGTCAGGAGGCGGGCCATGTCCGGTTCAGTTCGGGGCGCAATTGTACCCGGAGCCGGAGCCGGGCATGTTAGAGCATGGTTATGGATGATCGATCGCAGGATTGTGTTTCCGTGAACGAGCGCAGCGGTCACGGTACCGGGGATGCGTCGACCTTGTTGCGCAGGGACGCTGCGGGGGGATGGTGGGTACCGGACCGCTGCGCTGCAAGGTTCGACCGGCTGCATGAGCCCTGTGCGAGCGCCACCTTAAGCTTTCGGGAGGCCCTGAACGGTGCGGTCCATCGCGCCGGTCGGCCGTTCAGCGGCGCTTGCGCGCCGATGGCTCCGGGGCATCGCTGTAGTGCACCAGCCAGATGGCGTGCAGCACTCCGTCGATGGGGTGTATGCTCAGGAGCGCGAATTCCATCCGGTAGGCGTCGAAAACCCCCGGTGGTACGCTGCGGGTGCCTCCGGCGGAGCGCTCCTTCACATGCGCGACCACCTTTTCATGCAGATGCGCCTTGCGTACGCTGGAGAACGGTATGGTGGAGGACAGTTCGGGATGCGGCTTGAAGAGCAGATCCACCTCCTGGGCGGGCGTGCGGTGCGGGTCGAGGGCAGGCGCGTGCGCGTCGATGTGCGCCTTCGCGGCTTCCGCGCCCTTCGCAGCCACAAGGAATGGCACCTTCACCAGCTGGCCGTCCCGCTGCCGGAAGCTGAAGTGCCGCGCCCCCCGGCCGCCGTTGTAGCGCACCTCGCCATCGATGGACAGGGTGCGCATGACGTCGATGGCCTCTTCGACGAGCTCGCCGAAGAGCGGGGTCTCGCTGCGCTCCTGCGCGCTTCGTTTCGCCATCGTATCGCCGGGATGTGTGCCGCGTTGCGAATGGACGGCTTCCACATGAAGCCAGCGTTGTTTTGATGCGAACGATGAATTAAGGCTTCATGAACATTCGTGGCTCAGTGGCCCATGGCGGGTGCGCGCAGCTAGTTTCGCCGCCCATCAAGCCCCGAGGGGCACGGTCCATCACGGTCATGCCATCCCGCTCCAAGGTCTTTCAGGACGACGACAAGGCCTTCCTGGCATGGATGCGGGCGAACCCCAAGGGCTTTGTTCTGAACGCCCGGCGCAAGGCCTCCCATCCCGTTTGCGTCATGCATCGTTCGGGTTGCACGCACATCCTTGGTGTGCGCAATTCCGATACGGGTGCCCTTACCGAGGGACCGGTGATGAAGGTGTGTGCCACCAATGTGGAGGCGCTGCTCCACTATGTGCACACCGAGCGTACAGGGCGGCTCACGTTGGTGAAGCGCTGCCGGAGCTGCGATCCCATCCGCTCCGACATCCGCGTGGAGCCGCAGGCGGAGGAGCGTTCGCAGATGGTCGCGCACGACCGCCACACCGTGATGGTGCCCATGAACGTGTATGAGCGCAATCCGGAGGCGATCGCCGTATGTCTCGCGCACCACGGGGCGATCTGCCGCGTTTGCGCGGTCGACTTCCGCCGCCGCTACGGCGCCATCGGCGATGGCTTCATGCAGGTGCACCACCTCCGCCAGGTGGGTCCGGCCGACACGGGCTATGTGCTCGATCCGGTGAACGACCTGGTGCCCGTGTGCCCGAACTGCCACGCCATGCTCCACCGCGGCCGCGAGAAGCCAAGGTCCGTGGAGGAGCTGCGCAGGATCATGGAGCTGGCGCGCAAGTTCGCCTATGGGCCCAATGGCTGGGTCGAGCGGATGGAGCAGTCGGGTTGATCCGCCGAAGGTCGGTGGCGGGTTTCATGTTCATCCGCATGGAACGGGATCCCGCTTTCAGGCCGAACGCGCTCCCGGACCCGGCTTTCGTCGCGCCCGCAAGCTGATCCTGCTCATGGGTCCGGATCTGCTGATGGGCTTAGCTTTCAGAACAACGTCGCCACCATGAGCACCATCCTCCTGCCCACCGACTTCAGTACGCACGCCCTGAACGCCTGCGGCTTCGCCTTCGATCTATTCGGGGTCGGCGGCAACACGTTCCTGCTCGTGCACACCTACGTGGATGTGCTGCCGGGCTACGATGCACTGGTGGACATGACCAGCGTGCAGTATGCGGCAGGCGTGGAGGGCATGGCCGCCTTCGTGGAACGGCTTCGCGCAACGGAGCGGGGAAGGGATGCCGTGCTGGTGAGCGCCGTGGTGGCCGGTCCGTTGGTGTCGGCGCTGGGAGAGCTGTGCCGATCCCGCGCTGTCGATGCCATCGCCATGGGAACCCTTGGCGCAACGGGCCTGGCCTTGATCGGCAGCAATGCGAGCGCCGTGGTCCGGGGCAGCCGGGTGCCCGTGCTGGTCGTGCCCAGGGATGCTCGGTATGCGGGCCTCCGAGCGTTGCTGATCGCGGATGATAAACGGCCGAAGGATGCCGGGGGCATGGCGTTGGTCACGCGGCTTGCGCAACGCGAGCATGCGCGCATCGCCATGGCGCATGTGCTGGGGCCGGACTCCGGCGAGGCCGGACCTGGCGTGAGCAGGTCGGCCGAGGAGCTGTTCCCGGGATCGGAGGTCACCCACGTCGAAGCCTCGGGCACGGATGTGGCGGGCACGATCAGCAACCTCGCAGAGCGCATCCAGGCGGATCTCGTGGTCGTGCAGCATCGCCATCTCGGCCTGCTGCAGGGTCTCTTTCACACGAGCACGGCGGCGCAGCTGGCACTTCACACGCGGATACCGCTGTTGGTGCTGGAAGCTTGAGCATGGCGGCATGGCCCTCGGCATGGACGCGACCGTGTGCGTGACAGGGCGCTGGTGATACCCCGGAAGCAGCACGTTACGGTGCGGGTGCGTTCTTGTTGTGATCCGCGTGCATTCAAACTGTGCGATCGGGACCGGTAGCGGCTCTTCGGCCAGGGTCCGGCGGAACGCACGAAGGGCCGCCTCGTGGGAGGCGGCCCTTCGGCTTTGGTCTAGCCGGTGCTTACTGGATCACCAGGCGTTGCACGTAGGTGCGTTCGCTGGCGGTCACGGTCACGAGGTACACCCCGCTCGCGAGCTCATCGATCGCGATCACGGTGTTGAGCGTGCGTCCGTTCACCGGGAGCGTGCGCTTGATCACCTGCTTGCCGAACAGATCGGTCACGTCCATGGTCACGGTCTCATGCTCCGCGCCGAGGTCGTCGATGGAGAGGGTCAGGCGCTCGCCATCGTTC
>Ga0315900_10008848_pt1 | contig 12869 bp, 13 predicted proteins | sample LakEriMetagenome_FD_203521 | JGI IMG/M metagenome (GOLD analysis project Ga0315900, IMG submission 203521) | Freshwater fungal communities from buoy surface, Lake Erie, Ohio, United States - Buoy 12 MA114 | ecosystem: Environmental > Aquatic > Freshwater > Lake > Lake biofilm | place: USA: Lake...
GAGGGGGTCTAGCAGGGGTCTGGGAAATAGGATTTTCCGGCTCTTTTCGCTGAAATTCCTTGGCTTTCCTGCGCCGCTTACTGTTTTTCGGCGGAAAATACCGGGGCTGCTCTTTCTGGCCGGTTTTCACCCTATCCCGGGGGCGTTTCTGTAGGAAAGGGGCTTTGCGCCCTCGCCTTGCCGTGTTCGGGCCACGGCTCGGCCTGTGCCTGCTTAAGCGCAACCATTTGCGGCCGTCTGCGTATCTACATCGCAGCCGCAAGCCTGACCCGTGCCTGCCAGATCCGTTCATCGCGTCGCAATTCGGCGGCGGGCATGGGCATCCAAGCAGACACAAAAGCGAATCACGAGCCCTCCCATGCGCCTCCTCTCTCCCGATCTCCTTCGCAACTTCGCTGTCGGCTTCGCGCTGGGGGCGCTGGTGGTGGCGGGGCTCAATGCGCATGGCTTTACCGGCGATCTCTCCGCCGCCGCCCATGCCGAGCCCGCGCCCGAGCGGGTCGAGCCTGCCAGCGAGTTCGTGATCCCGGCGGACAAGGCCCGCTGATGCGCCGCATCCTTGCCATCCTTGCCCCCGCCGCGCTGGCGCTGACCGCCTGTGCCGGCCCCGCGATTGCCGCCGAGGAGCCGGTCAACGCCCCTGCCGCCACCCGCGTCGCCAAGGAGGCAAAAGGCCTCAAGACCGCGATCTTCGCGGGCGGCTGCTTCTGGGGCGTCGAAGGCGTGTTCAGCCATGTGAAGGGCGTCACCTCGGCGGTCTCGGGCTATCACGGCGGCTCGGCGGCGACCGCCAAGTACGACATGATCGTCGCAGGCGGCACCGCCCATGCCGAGGCCGTGCGCATCACCTATGATCCGGCCGTCGTGCGCTATGACCAGCTCTTGCGCATCTTCTTTTCGGTGGTGGCCGATCCCACGCTCAAGAACCGACAGGGCCCCGATGTCGGCACCCAGTATCGCGCCGTGCTGGTGCCGATGAACGCCGAGCAGGCCGCCGTCGCCAAGGCCTACCTTGCGCAGATGGGCAAGTCGGGGGTCTGGAAGGCGCCGATCGTCACCCGGATCGAGGCCTACAAGGCCTTCTATCCGGCCGAGGCCTATCATCAGGACTTCATGCTCAACAATCCCAACCACGGCTATATCCGCCGCTGGGACGCGCCCAAGGTGGCGGCATTGAAGGCGATGTTCCCGACGCTTTATCGCGCGGGCTTTCTGAAGGACGCGGGGTAAGGTTCTGCCATTCCCTTTCCCGCTCGCCCTGAGCCGGTGTTGCTGCGCAACAGCTTCGCTTCCGAAGGGCCGTCCTTCTTTTGGCGCGGGGTGAGAAAGTGGAGTGCGGCCCTTCGACAAGCTCAGGGAGAGCGGATGTTCTATCGTAATACTGGCGCTGGGCCTTTTGTCTGATTATATTTGCAGACATGGGACAGCACGCACACAGCCATCACGAACACCACGGCGCGGATCTTGTGGCCGAGGCCGCCCGCGCGCTCGCCGCGGCGGGCGAACAGTGGACCACAATGCGCGAGACGGTGTTCACCGAGCTGGCCCGCCATGATCGCCCGGTTTCGGCCTATGACATTGCCGACAACCTCTCCGCCTCGCGCGGCAAGCGGGTGGCGCCCAATTCGGTCTACCGCATCCTCGATGTGTTCGTGGCGAACAACCTCGCCTTGCGGGTCGAGAGCGCCAATGCCTATCTCGCCAACACCCACCCGGGCTGCGCGCATGACTGCATCTTCCTCGTCTGCGACGAATGCGGCGAGGCCACGCACGTGGATGACGAGGGCGTGAGCCGCGCCGTGCGCGCGATCGCCGAAAGCCGCCAGTTCAAGGCGGAACGCCCGGTGCTGGAGATCCGCGGCCTCTGTAAAGCCTGCGCCTGATCGCGTCGTTTTGACATCAATCAAGCCTTACATCGACACGCCGCTTATCAATGTGTAAAGCTGGCCGGATGAATCAATCGCCGCACACGCCTCTGCTCGATCTCGTCAACACGCCTGACGATCTGCGCCGCCTCAAGCCCGAACAGCTCCGCCAGCTCGCCGATGAATTGCGCGCCGAGATGATCGACGCGGTCAGCACCTCGGGCGGACACCTTGGCTCGGGCCTCGGGGTGGTCGAGCTGACGGTCGCGCTCCACTATGTGTTCAACACGCCGCAGGACAAGCTGGTGTGGGACGTGGGCCACCAGTGCTATCCGCACAAGATCATCACCGGCCGGCGCGACCGGATCCGCACCCTGCGTCAGGGCGGGGGCCTTTCGGGCTTCACCAAGCGTTCGGAGAGCGAGTACGATCCCTTCGGCGCGGCGCACTCCTCGACCTCGATCTCGGCGGCGCTGGGCTTTGCCATTGCCAACAAGATGATGAACCAGCCGGGCCGCGGCATCGCGGTGATCGGCGATGGTTCGATGAGCGCAGGCATGGCCTACGAGGCGATGAACAACGCCGCCGAGGCGGGCAATCGTCTGGTGGTGATCCTCAACGACAACGACATGTCGATCGCGCCGCCGGTGGGCGGGCTTTCGGCCTATCTGGCGCGGATGGTCTCTTCGAGCGAATATCTCGGCATCCGCAGCCTCGCGAGCCGCGCGATCCAGAAGATGAGCCGCCGCCTGCACGATGCGGTCGGCAAGGCCGAGGAATTCACCCGCGGCATGGTGACCGGCGGAACGCTGTTCGAGGAACTGGGCTTCTACTATGTCGGCCCGATCGACGGGCACAATCTCGATCACCTCCTGCCCGTGCTCGAGAACGTGCGCGACACCAGCGAAGGCCCGGTGCTGATCCATGTCGTGACCGAGAAGGGCAAGGGCTATGCCCCGGCCGAAAACTCCGCCGACAAGTATCACGGCGTCCCCAAATTCAACGTCGTCACCGGCGAGAAGGCCAAGAGCGCGCCGTCTGCGCCGGCCTATCAGGACGTGTTCGGCCTGACGCTGGCCAAGCTTGCCGAGACCGACGACAGGATCTGCGCGATCACCGCCGCCATGCCTTCGGGCACCGGGGTGGACAAGTTCGCCAAGGCGCACCCGACGCGCACTTTCGACGTCGGGATTGCCGAGCAGCACGCGGTGACCTTTGCCGCAGGCCTCGCCGCGCAGGGGATGCGGCCCTTCGCCGCGATCTATTCGACCTTCCTCCAGCGCGCCTATGACCAGGTGGTGCACGATGTGTGCATCCAGAACCTGCCCGTGCGCTTCGCGATTGACCGCGCCGGTCTGGTCGGCGCCGACGGGGCGACCCATGCCGGGTCGTTCGACGTCACCTATCTCGCGACGCTGCCCAACATGGTCGTCATGGCCGCCGCCGACGAGGCCGAGCTGGTGCACATGACCTATACCGCCGCCGAATATGACGAGGGCCCGATTGCCTTCCGCTATCCGCGCGGGAATGGCACCGGCGTGCCGCTGCCCGAGGTTCCGGTGAAGCTCGAAATCGGCAAGGGCCGGCTGGTGCGAGAAGGCACCAAGGTCGCGATCCTTTCGCTCGGCACCCGTCTGGGCGAGGCGCTCAAGGCCGCCGACCAGCTCGAAGCCAAGGGTCTCTCGACCACGGTCGCGGACCTGCGCTTCGTCAAGCCGCTCGACGAGGATCTGATCGCCCGCCTGATGCGCAGCCACGAGGTGGTGGTGACGATCGAGGAATCCGCCATCGGCGGCCTCGGCGCGCATGTGCTGACCTATGCCACCGACGAGGGGCTGACCGACAACGGCCTCAAGCTGCGCACAATGCGCCTGCCTGACACCTTCATCGATCACGACGATCCGATGAAGCAATACGACGAAGCCCGCCTCAACGCGCCGCACATCGTCGAAACCGTGCTGAAGGCGCTGAAGCACAACAGCACGAACGTGGAAGAGGCGCGGGCCTAGGCCGCACCCGACATTCAGCCCTGGCGGCCTGCAAATGGCGCGTTTTCAGGCGTTCCGGTGCTCACGGCCATGAAGGCCGCTGCGCTCCGGGTCCCGAAAACCCACCATTTTCGGCACACCATCATCTGAATGTCGGGCGCAGCCTGCGGGGCAGCGCCCTTCCTCGGGCCCCTATCGCGTCGCGGGGACGGCGCGGGCGGTGAGTTGCACCTGTTCGATCAGCGATCGCGGCGGGGCGTCGGTTGCGCGCTCGTCCGGCGCGGGTGCGGGCGCTCCCGCTTCCGGTTCCACCGCCTCGCCCTTCAGCGCGGCGATTTCGCGGGCGCGCTTGGCGAGGTAAGTGTCGCGGCGCATCGCATAGGGATCGTCCGAGGCGCCGATCTCTTTGAGCTCGGCGTCGACCTCCAGCCGCTGGTCGAGCCCGTTCACCACGAAATAGGTCGCGGCATAGGCCGGCCGGTTGAACGGCTTGCCCACCGCCAGCGGTAGGAGCGACTGGTCCAATGTGCTGCCGATCAGATCGCGCAGCGTGGTCGCGCCCGTCACCGGCAGGTAGAGATAGGCGCCCGGCCCGATCCCGTAATAGCCCATGGTGTTGGCAAAGCCGTTGCGGCGATAGGGGATGCCGATCCCCGGCTTGCCCGCGATATCGATCAGCCCGCCCAGCCCCAGCGTCGAATTGATCGCCAGCCGCCCGAGCGTCTCGAACGCCTTGCCGACCTTGCCTTGCAGCAGGAAATTCAGCGCATTGCTCGGCTCGCCGAGGTTCTTCACCACATTGCCGAGCCCGTCGCGGATCGGCGCGGGCAGGCCGTCGCGATAGGCATAGGCGACCGGCTCGATCACGGCCTGGTCGACGGCATTGGTGATGCGGTAGCTGGTGGCGTTGAACTGCTCGGCCGGATCGCCTGCGGGCGGGCCATATTCGCCCTCGACCACGATTTCCTGCTCCTCGCCCTCTTGCGGCGGGGTGTCGCTTTCGGGCGGGGGCGGGGGTTCGGCGGCTTGCAGCGACCATGCGATCCCGGCCACCTGCGGCGCGGGCGCCTCCTCCTGCGGCGGCGGCACGGCCGGCATGGCCAGCGCGACGCTCATCAGCGGTTGGGCAAGAGTGATCAGCGCAAGGTCAGGCATGGCAATCCTTTGTTTCCACCTTGCGGCGGCCCGCCTATACCCAAGCTGAATTTCCCGCCACAAAAGTGCAAGGTCCTATGTCCCTTATCCAGATCGCCAAAGAAGGCCCCGTCACCATCCTCACGCTCGATCGTGCGGAGACCATGAACCCGCTTGGCGCGCCGGGCGACGGGGATGAGTTCGTGCGGGTCGCGAATGCGATCAACCGCGATATGGAGTGCCGGGTGGTGATCCTGACCGGCGCGGGACGCGCCTTCAGCGCGGGCGGCGATGTGAAGGCGATGCGCGACAAGACCGGGACATTCGGCGGCACCACGCCCGCGATCTCGGATGGCTACCGCGACAATATCCACCTCATGCTGCGCGCATTGTATGGCCTGCGGGTGCCGGTGATCGCGGCAGTCAACGGCCCGGCGATTGGCCTCGGCTGCGATGTCGCCTGCCTCGCCGATATCCGCATCGCTTCGGAGAGCGCGAAGTTCGGGGTGACCTTCCTGAAGCTCGGAATCATCCCCGGCGATGGCGGCACCTGGATCCTGCCGCGCGTGATCGGGATGAGCCGCGCGGCGGAACTGTTCTACACCGGCGATGTGATCGATGCCGCGACGGCGAAGGACTGGGGCCTCGTCAGCCGTGTGGTGCCTGCGGAAGCGCTGATGGACGAAGCCCGCGCGCTGGCGGCCAGGATCGCCCTGCTCCCCCCGCACTCGCTGCGCCACACCAAGAACCTGCTGCGGCAGGGCCAGCAGACCAGCTACGACACCGCGCTGGAGCTTGCCGCCAACACCCAGGCGATGATGCACACCACCGGCGATCACGCCGAGGGCGTCGCCGCCCTGATCGAAAAGCGTCCGGCTGTTTTCAAGGGAGAATAACCTCGCTCGTCCTGAGCTTGTCGAAGGACGCGGTCTGCCGCGGGATGCTTCGACAGGCTCAGCATGAGCGGGGTGGGTGATTGATCCTCACCCCAGCCACTTGAACACGCCCGCCGGAATCCCCGCGCTCCACAGGTGCGCCCAGCTGCCCGCCAGCCACAGCACCGTGCCCGCGATCAGCGGCACCGCGCCCACGCTGAAGAGCTGGCCGAGGCGCGGCCAGTAGGAGGTTTTGGCCGACCATTCGCCCCAGGCCTCGCCCATCAATACGGCCTTCTTGCCGTCCTGAAGCTTCGCGCCGACCAGCGCGAGGATGCCCATCGCGAGCGCGGTGACGAGGGTGCGGGTGCTCCACATCAGCGCGATGTGCGAGGCCGCCCACAAGCCGATCCCCCACATCATCGGGTGGCGGGTGACGCGGAACACGCCCTTGGGTTCGGCGCGGGCCTGCTGTTCCGCGAGCGGGGTCGGGAGCGCCGGATTGCCCATCAGCGAGCCCGACAGCAGCACCATCGCGAGCCATGTCAGCACGGTGGCGATGATCCATCCGGCATCGCCAGAACCGCCGAGATCGGCCCCTGGCGCGGCCTTGAAGGCATAGGCAACCCAGCCCAGCGTGGCAAAGCTGACGAGGCTGTAGGCGACCGAAAAGCCCTTTTCGCCCAAGGCCTTGACCATCGGCCCGCGCAAGGGATGCGACATCGCGAAATGCGAGCCGACAAAGGCCGTATTGGCCGCGATGAGTGTGGTGATTGTGCTGTCCATGGTCGATCCCTCCCCATTTATGGGGCGAGACTAGCCTTCGATCGCGATCAATTCCACCTTGAACACGAGCGTCGCATTGGGCGGGATCGGTCCGCGCCCGATCGGGCCATAGGCAAGGTCGGCGGGGATCGCGATTTCGATCGTCTCGCCCACCCCCATATTGGGGATCGCCACCTGCCAGCCCTTGACCAGCCGCCCGAGCGGGAAGGTCGCCGGCTCGCCGCGGGCATAGGAGCTGTCAAACACCGTCCCGTCGATCAGGCGGCCCTCGTAATGCACCTTGATCCGGTTCGCGACCGTCGGCTTCTCCTGCGAGGCGCGATAGGTGAGCCAGCGCCAGCGCACCCCGCCCGGCTCGAAGTTCCAGCCCTCGGCCGGGGTCAGGCCGAGCAGGTAGAGCTGCTGGCGCGTATGCCATGCGGGGTCCTGCGCGTTGGCCACGGGCGCAGGCGGTGGCGCGCTCTCCTGCGCATGGGCCGGCTGGCCCGCGATCAGGGCGACAATCAGCGCCGCCGCCAGTCCGGTCAGTCCCGCCCGCCTCACCAGTCGTAGGCCTCGGGCAGGCGGCTTTCGTCGAGCGTCTTGTAACGATCGCGCAGGCGGCTCTGGTGGCTTGTGAGGTCCTGCTTGACCCCGCCGATATAGACTGCGGTGGGCACCGATCCGGCTTCGAGCGGATCACCGTCCCAGATCACCACATCGCCGAGCGCGCCGGCTTTCAGCACGCCCGCCTTGCCGCCCATGCCGCTGATCTCGGCCGGGACCGAGCTGATCGCGGCGAAGGCCTTGCCCCAAGCCATGCCCGATGCCCCCGGCACGCGGGTCAGCGCGACGAGATTGCCCGCCACCTGTTGCAGGCGGCGCGGGTTCTGCATGGTCGCGGCGTTGATCGCGACCTTGACGCCCGCTGCCGCCATGCGGCCCGCGTTGGACTGGGTTGCGCCGAGCTGTTCAAAGGTGTCGGGCAGATCGGTGAGGCTGTTGGCGATCACCGGCACGCCCGCGGCGGCGATGTCATTGGCGACCAGCCAGCCTTCGGTGACGCCGACCAGCACCATGTCGAGCTTGGGATATTCGCTCCTGAGCGCGAGCACGGCGCGGATATCGGCGGCGCGTTCGACTTCGACATAGAGCTTCTGTGCGCCCGTCACCACCGGCACCAGCGCCTCGGCATCGAAGCGGTTCAGCAGCACCTCGTCCGCCTTGGCGATCTCGGTGGTCTCTGGGATGAAGCTCTTGCCGACCAGCGCCTGCGCCTCGCGCAGGGCGGAGCGCAGCAGCACCTGCGCTGCCACGCGGCTGCCGCCCGCAAGCCGCCCGCCGCCTTCGCCCAGCGCGATCATCTGGAAGGCGCGGGCCTGCATCACCGGCTTGGTGTCCCCGTCGAGATCGATGATCGCGCCTTGTCCGCCGAAGATCGAGCCCGAAGGCGCGGTCGCGGTGGCCGCGCGGGTGATCCCGGCGGCGCGGTGCACGAGGATGTGCTGGGAGGCAGGGTTGATCGACGAGGAGGCATCGAGCGCCGCGCTGAAGGGCGATCCGCCCGCGCCGGTATCATTGGTTTCGCCCACCGCCGAAACATCGACGAGGCCGAGCGTGGTGACGGTCGCGAAGAGGCCGGGGGTGACATAGGCCCCGCCCGCATCGACACTTTGCCCGCCCGCAGGTGCGCCGCTCGCAGGGCCGGCATAGACGACCTTGCCGCCCTGCACGACCACGGTGCCATTGGCGATCGGCTCGCTGCCGTCACCGGTGACGACGCGCGCGTTGGTGATCGTCACATCCTGCGCCAGCGCAGGCGCGGCGGCGAGAGCGAGCGCGCTGACCGCGCATGCCGAGAGAATGCGCTTCATTTCACATCTCCTTCGCCGGGCTGGCCGAGTTCGAAATCGCTCACCGGCCGGCGTTTGGGATCATTGGCGTCGAACATCAGCGCGCCGTCGATCCACACCTTCTCGGGCCGCGAATAGACGCTCAGCGGATCGCCGTTCCACAGCACCACATCGGCCATCTTGCCCGCTTCGAGGCTGCCGGTCATGCTCTCGATGCCCATCGCCTTGGCGGGGTTGTAGGTGATCCAGCCGATCACGGTCGCATCGGGAATGTCGATCCCCAGCCGCTGGCCTGCGGCCTGCGCCTTGGCGGCTTCCTGGTTGAGGCGCTGGATGTCGTTGGCGTCATCCGAATGGATCACCACGCAGGCCCCCTCGCGCTGGAGGAAGGCCGCGTTTTCGAGGATGCCGTCGTAGCTTTCCATCTTGAAGCCGTACCAGTCGGCCCAGATCGCGCTGCACACGTTATTGTCGCGCAGCAGATCGCCGATCTTGTAGGCTTCGACCGCGTGATGGAAGGTCGAAACCTTGTAGCCCATCTCCTTGGCCATATCGAGCACCAGCGCCATTTCGTCGGCGCGGTAGCAGTGGTTGTGGACGAGGATCTCGCCCTTCAGCACCCCCACAAGCGTCTCCTTGCCGAGATCGCGCTTGGCCTCCGGGTTGTTGGCATAGTCGATCGCGGCGAGCCAGGTCTCGCGGTTGACCGCAAGGTTGCCCATGCGGGTGGACGGCATGCGCCCGCGATTGCCGTAGACGCGCTTGGGGTTCTCCCCGCAGGCCATCTTGAAGCCATAGGGCGCGCCCGGGAACTTCATCCCCTGCGTGGTGCGCGCGGGCACGTTCTTGAGCGTGACCGAGCGCCCGCCCATCAGGTTGGCCGAGCCGGGAAGGATCTGGAGCGAGGTGATCCCGCCATTGGCGAGCGCGCGGGCAAAGCCCGGGTCCTGCGGCCAGACCGAATGTTCGGCCCAGACTTCGGGGGTGGTCGGGCTGGTCGCCTCGTTGCCGTCCGAATGGGCCTCGACGCCGGGCGAGGGGTAGTCGCCAAGGTGCGAGTGGATGTCGATGATGCCGGGGGTGACGACCTTGCCGGTGCCATCGAACACCGCGATATCGGCCGGGATCGGCGTGTCCGGCCCGCCGACCGCGACGATCTTGCCGCCGCTCATGAACACGACGCCGTTGTCGATCTTGTTGCCGCGCCCGTCATAGACGATGGCGCCGCGGATCGCGGTGGCGACGCCGGGATAGGGCTTGTAGGTCGAGGCGAAGACCGGATCGCCCGGCTTGGCCGCGGCAAAGGCGGGGGCTTCGGCGACTTCCTCGTCCTTGCCCTTCTTCTTCTTGTCGCGCTCCTTGGCGTCAGCGACCGTGGCCGAGGCGATCAGCGCAAGCGCGCTGGCGAGGGTGGTAAACGCGGCGAGGCGCGCGCGCGTGGTCTTGTCTGCAAACATTCAGAGACTCCCCGTCTTCCCGCCAGTCTTGTGACGGGAAAACGGGGGTGTGTCCATGCAGTTGGACGATTTTGGTGTCGGGCGGGGCTTACTCCGCCCGGCTGGCCGCGACCGGGTAGGCCTCGTCCACCAGTTCGCTGGCGGGACCGGTTTCGTCCTTGAGCGTGTCGAGGTGCATCAGCTTCTTGATCAGCGGGCTGATCACCAGCACGCCGACGCCGACCGCGATCGCGATCCAGCCGATCTGGCTGTAGACATCAAGCACGACCTGCTTGCCCGCGCCCTCGCCCGAAGCCTTCTCCGAACCGGTCGCCGCAGCGATCAGACCGGCGGCAAAGTTACCGGTGGCCGAAGCGAAGAACCACGTGCCCATGATCAGCGAGGCCATGTGCGCCGGAGCCAGACGGTTCATCGCCGAAAGGCCGACGGGGCTGAGGCACAGCTCGCCGGTGGTGTGGAGCAGGTAGATGAGGAAGATGAACAGCACCGGGGTCATGTCACCGGTCGCAGCGCCTGCGACCAGCACCAGAAAGCCGCCGCCCAACTGCATCAGCGCCAGGCCGAACTTGGCAGGCGCGGAGGGCTCGAGCCCCTTGCGGCCCAGCCAGGTCCACAGCGTCGCGAAGAGCGGGGCGAGCAGCACGATATAGGCCGCGTTGATTGACTGGAACACCGAAGCCGGCACCCCGCCACGATCGACATAGCGATCGGTGTAGAGGTTCAGCGACGAACCGGCTTGTTCGAACAGCGCCCAGAACAGGATCGAGCCGATGATCAGGAACATTGCGGCGAAGATCCGGTCGCGGTCATGCGGTTCGAGCTTCACCACCGCGGTGAACAGCACATAGGCCACCAGCAGCAGGCCGAAGCCGCCGAGCAGATAGCCGACCACTGCCTGGTTCTGCACCATCCACCAGCACGCGCCCACAGCCGCGACGCCGACAGCGTAAAGACCCCATTCGGTGCCCTTGGCGAGCGCCTTGGGCGGCTCGCCGCGGCCGAGCAGCAGCGGCTTGAAGCCGACGAACACGATCAGGCCGAGCAGCATCCCCACGCCCGCCGCGCCGAAGCCATAGGCCCAGCCATAGGTCTCGCCGAGATAGCCGCACAGCAGCGAACCGAGGAAAGCGCCGAGGTTAATCCCCATGTAGAAGATCGTGTAGGCCCCGTCGCGCCGCACATCGGTGCGCGGGTAGAGCTGGCCGACGATCACCGAGATGTTCGCCTTGAGGAAGCCCGATCCGACGATGATGAAGGCCAGCGCCAGCCAGAAGATGTTGAGGCTGCCTGCGTCCTGTCCGCCATTGCCTTCAAAGCCCATCAGGAAGTGCCCGAAGGTCAGCAGCACCGCGCCGTAGGTGACGGCCTTGCGCTGCCCGAGATACTTGTCGGCCAGATAGCCGCCCAGCACCGGGGTGATGTAGACCAGCGCGGTATAGGCGCCGTAGATCACGCCCGCCTGCGCATCGTCGAACAGCCAGTGCTTGGTGAGGTAGAAGATCAGGAGGGCGCGCATCCCGTAATAGGAAAAGCGCTCCCACATCTCGGCGAAGAACAGAACGAACAGTCCCTTGGGGTGGCCGAGGAAGGTCCCGGCGCTGTCCCCGTGCGGCAGCTCAGCAGTAGCCATGTAGATTGATATCCCTAAAACGCGCCTCTCTCCGGCGCGGTCCCATGGGGGCGCACCCTAGCGGCTCCGTCGGCCATGTGAAGCTTTTGTTGCGTGTGAAACCTTATCGCCGCCAAGTCCCTCCCCATTGCTGCGCAACAGGGAGGAACGATCTGCACCCTCCTTGACCGCATGGCTGTATTATGGCACTGATGCACCCCATGAGCGCTCACCCCAACCGCCCCGTCTATCTCAAGCTGCGCGACCAGATCGCGGCGGCGATTATCGACGGGGTCTATCCCGAAGGCGAGATGCTCCCTTCGGTGCGGGCGCTGGCGGCCGAGCAGGGGGCGAACCCGCTCACCGTGGCCAAGGCCTATCAGCAGTTCCAGAATGACGGCCTCGTCGAAGTCCAGCGCGGGGTCGGCATGTATGTCGTGCGCGGCGCGGCCGAGCGTCTGCGCAGCACCGAGCGCGAGGCCTTCCTGCGCAGCGAATGGCCCGAAATCAGGGGCCGGATGCGCCGCCTCGGGCTCGATCCCGCCGATCTGGCGGTTTTGTCCTGAAAAAACGCAACGCTAACACTTGTCGTCGTTGCGTCTGAAACCAAATTCTGACAGTCTGTTCATATGCAAATCCCGCAAGATTGAATCGCGCGGGGTGTGGCTGATAATTGGGGGGCGCCTCACGGGTCGGAGGCGATGAGAAGAAACCGCGGGGTCAACCCGCTTTGGCGTTACGTGGCGGCGCGAACCGTCCATGATCGCCGGGAGTTCGCCATGATCAGATCCGAATTGTTGCAGGAATTGCACAAGGACAATCCCGACCTGCGCGCCGATGAGATCGAGCAGGTCGTCGACATCTTCTTCGACGAAATCGCCCAGCGCCTGGCCGAAGGTGGCCGCGTGGAACTGCGCGGCTTCGGCGCCTTCTCGACCCGCGAGCGTGAAGCCCGCAGCGGTCGCAACCCGCGCACCGGCGATTCGGTCGATGTGCCCGCCAAGCGCGTGCCCTATTTCAAGGCCGGCAAGGAAATCCGCGAGCGTTTGAACGACTGAGGTTTGCGTGCCCGCCTCCGCGGGCACGTCCTCGGCGCGTTTTTGAGTTCCGCATCGCCTCCGCGATGCGAAATCCTCGCTCACACGCCCTTCGGGCGCGTCGCTGCGGGCGCGCGTTCGCGCTTGCGGCCGCTAACGCGGCCGATCCAATGCCATACCCTAGAGCGTTTTCCGTTCATTCCGGCTCATATCCGCATGATCTGAAGTAATTGGCGCACTCGTCTGGCTGGAAGATGTCGACGAGCCGGCCGATCAGGTCCCATAG
>Ga0315900_10008849_pt1 | contig 12866 bp, 18 predicted proteins | sample LakEriMetagenome_FD_203521 | JGI IMG/M metagenome (GOLD analysis project Ga0315900, IMG submission 203521) | Freshwater fungal communities from buoy surface, Lake Erie, Ohio, United States - Buoy 12 MA114 | ecosystem: Environmental > Aquatic > Freshwater > Lake > Lake biofilm | place: USA: Lake...
GTGGTGGAGCCCTTCGATCCCGGGGCGGCGGCCCTCTTGCTGCTGGCGACGGCGGTGCTGGGCTACGTGGGCGGTGCGGCGGCGGCGCTGCTGTGGAACTGCCTGGGGGCGGTCTGCATGCGGGGCAGGTCGGGGGCCGTGGGCCGCGCATGAGCGGGGCATTCGGCCGTGGGGAAGTCGTGTTGAAGCCTGCGGCCGGTTGTGCGATAGTGTGGCGGTCGCGGGGCGGCGGTGCCGATGGCACTGTCGTCCCGTGGCGGTTTCGGGGCGTGGCGCAGTCTGGCTAGCGCGCTTGACTGGGGGTCAAGAGGTCGCAGGTTCAAGTCCTGTCGCCCCGACTTGCTCGTTTGTTCGTTGATTTGTTGATGTCCGTTACCTGCCGACGGTCGGCAGTGCCACTGAGCAACATCGATTTATCGGTGCGCGAAATCGGGGTATGCCCCGATTGCACCGATAAGCCGCCAACTCAGGAGGCTCTGCCATGGGTCGTCTTCCCGTCGGCGCTCTGCCAAGAATGCGCCGCCATCCCTCTGGCCAGGCGCGGGTGCGCATCGGACGCCAGGAACACTGGCTCGGTCGCTACGGTTCCCCCGAAGCCCAGCGTCGATATGACGCCATCATCAAGGGCATTCTCGACCAGCGAAATGCGTGGGCTGCACCGCCCGCTGAACCGGGGGCCTCGGAGTCAGAGCCGGCCGATGCAGGTCCCATGGCTGATACCCCCGCGCAGAGCGTAGCGGCATCGGCTGCGGAGGGCGTCGAGGCACCGACCGAGGCTGCAGGCTTCTCCGTGGCGCAGGTGTGCTCGCGATTCCTCCTGTATGCCGACAAGGAGTACCGGGATGCCGACGGCAAGCCGACCAGCACGATCGGCAACTATCGGATGGCGGTGAGGGCGGTGCGAGCCTACGACGACGTATCAGCCAACGCCTTCAACGCCGCGCTCTTCAGAGACATGATACAGCGGCTTGTCGACGAGCGGCGGCCGCCACGCCACGAAGACGGCCCGCCGCAGCGCTGGCCGCGGCAAACGATCAATCGCATCGCCAAAAGCGTGCGATTCATCTTCCGCTGGGCGGTCACCGAGGAACTTGTCTCCCCGGACGTGCCGGCGAAGCTCGAGCCGGTCAAGCTACTCGCGCGCAACCGGACGACAGCGCCCGAGCGCAAGAAGGTGCGGTACGTTCCAGACGAACAGATTGATCGAACGCTGCCACATCTTCCCAAGATGATTGCAGACATGATCCTCGTGCAACGCTACACAGGGTGCAGACCTGGCGAGGTGTGTGCGATGATCTGCGGCGAGGTGGACCGCTCAGGGGAGACGTGGGTGTGGCGGCCTGATCGCCACAAGAACGGTTGGCGCGAGCAGGAGCGGGAGATCGCCGTCGGGCCGAGAGCCCGGCGCATCCTGGAGCCGTATCTGCAGCGGGGCGAGAAGGAATACTGCTTCATTGCGAGTGAAAGCGAGGCGGCACGAAACGATGAGCGGCGTGCCGAACGCAAGTCACCGATGACGCCGAGCCAGTCCGCCCGTAGGCGACGCGCAGCCGCCCGCAAGCGGCCGCGGACGCACTATAATCCCGACGCTTATCGGCGGGCCATTGCCCGAGCGTGCGAGAAGCATGGCATCCCGCACTGGTATCCGAATCGGATTCGGCACACCGCCGCCACAGAAGCGCGGAGCAAGGCGGGGATCGATGCCGCTCAGGCGAGGTTGGGCCACAAGTCGGCGAAAACCACTGAGATTTACGCTGAACTGACACTGGAGAGGCGGGTCGAGATTGCAGAAATGTGCGGGTAAACGCAGCCTGTGAAAAAAACGATTGACCGATACCTGAAGCTGCATAGACTCCGCCCCGGTGAATGGGCTTTCGGTCGTTCACTGCCGGTAGCGGCGATTGGGGATCGCGATGTTGCGATCTCGTCACTCCGGCTGGCAAGTAAATCCGAGAGAGTGCCTCTAGCTGGTGTGCCTGTGCAGATCACGGGAGTAGGCAGCGGCGGGTGAGACCCGCCGCTGCGACCGGCCAGAAGTGCTTGTTGCGCCCAAGAGGGTACTGATCTGGCGCAGCACGATTGGTTTGTGAGTCGCTCCTGAGGCTGCGCACTTAGAGGGTGCGTGGTGCTCGGGAGGATTTATGCCTTTCGTGTTTTTATGCGCGCCGCTGTACCCTCATTCGACGCAATTCAGCAGCACCTGCATGTACAGGTCTGGGGCATTCTGCCCCGCATCTCGGGCGTTTCCCGGGCATCAAAACGGCATGCCCGAGGTTTTGGGGCTCGCGGTCTGCACGCCCGTGCCGTGGATTCTCGCTCATCGACTGCCCTGACGCGCTGTGCCGGCTGCGCGCTGGGCATGCCGTTCACGCCGGCGCAACGGAGTGCCTGCGATGACTGAGCGGCAGTTGAGAAAGTTGCCGAAGGACCACGGTGCCGCACAAGGGGCGGACGCGAGCGCGGCATTGCCAATCGAGCCAGCCACGCCTGAGAGCAGGACTGACAACGCCCAATCAACGCCAGCCCGGCTGAGGCCCGGTCCACAGGTGACAGAAAACGCATCCGGCGAGGGGCGAGGCGCATTGCCGGTACGCACGAGAACTCAGGACGAACTGCTTGCGCTCAGCCGCTCGGGGGCCGAGTCATGCCTGACTCTCACAGAAGTGGCTGTCCTGATCGGAAGCCAAACCGGACGTCGGCCGAGTTCATCAACGTGCTGGCGATGGGCTCTCAAGGGAGTCCGGGGAAAAAAGCTCGAGGTTATTCGTGTCGGGGGCACGCTTTACACGACCTGGGGCAGCGTTCAGGCGTTTCTCAACGATCAGCCGTCGAGTGCACCCGCCGGGATGCTGCCATCCCCTTCGAAGCCCGCGCGAATCTGTGCTGCAAGCCAAGTCGCTGCTGAACGACGGCAGCGCGAACGTGAGGCCGCCAAGCGGCACCTCGATGAAGTCTGTTTCCCAAGGAGAGACAAGCCGCGATGACGGCAATCAGCTGTACGGCAGAAGTCCTGCGATGTGTCTCACTTTCTTAGTCCGCGTCCCCGGTGTGCCACTAAACCCAAGAGGAACCTCGTGATGAATCACAAGCGGCTCAAGGAACTGCAAGAAATCTACCGCCGAGCGGAGCGAGACGGCATGGTGAAAGTCGGCATTCCTGCTGACCCATCTTCTGGCATCGCAATGGAGTGGTGCTGGGCGAAGCGTCTGTCGTCGTCGTATGCCCGCCTCGCAAACTTTTGCGTATGTGGGGGCGGCATCAATTTTGGCGACGTTGTCGAGTTCAGCGAGCAACCGGAGCCTGACGTAATTCTGAAAGAGTTCGTGAGAGTCGTCTCCCGCGGAAGCGAACAGGCGATGGTCGCTTACGCAACGCGGGATGAAGTCGCCGACGCCTCCGAGTCCATGCGCGAGCAAATCAGGCAGCGGCACCGAGAGATCCTGCAGTATCTCGATGACTTCCGCCGCACGGGGGCCGTGCTCGCGTGGGAGGGGACAGAGCCTGGCCTCCTCTGCATCGCTCTGCCGGTAGGCACGACCGAAGAAGAAGTCGATCGGCTCCTCTCTTGCTGTCCGCACCTCGTCGACCCGCACTGGCTTTAGGCGACTGCTCCATCAATCCAACCGAGGACCAACCATGAAACTCACAGTAGAGATGCTCGCATTCGCCGAGCCGGGCGAGACTCAGGGCTTTGAGATTCCAGACGCGGAGCTGGCCGGCGGCTCGGTGTGCCAGTTAGAGGCAGGTTTTCAACGCATACAGGACATGACTGGCCTCGCCTCGATCTCCGCCGGCGACGCCATTTACGTCGTCGGCAACCGCTACCTCGTGGCCGGCGTGGGTTTCAGGCGTTTGTCTGAGCCTGAGTGCCTGGACTACCAGGTCTGACGCCTGGTCTATGCCGCCGCGACACACCCATCTCGCAGACCGCGGTTTTAAAGGAGGAGCTCATGTCGGAAACAGAACAGATGTGCCGAGCGACCATCGACAACGCTCGCACCCGGTTGGTGCCCCTGCTCGTCGGTGGCCTATCGGCAGCGAGAACTTCACCGATCGGGGCCACTGCCGACCGGCTGGGCGAGACGATCGCGCTCGGTTTTGAAAACAGCCTGCGTCGGGGCGGCGGGTTGCCGCGGTTCGACGATCCTGAGGATGACGGTTTTTATGTCCGGTGATGCGAGGAGAACGCAAATGATGCATACGTACAGAGAGTGTGCCACCAGCGACGGCAAGTTGTGTGCCAGGTGTGAGTTCCGGGAACGGTTGACCGCTCATGTCGATCGCATGGCGGAGGCGCGAGAAAGCAAATGGGACGCGTTCCAAGGGGAGTTCGTCGACACGATGCACGACGCCATCTACGCGCTTCACCGCGCACGCCGTGAGCGGTTTACGGACAAGCACGACGAGATTGCCAATGCCTGGGAGGCGGCTACACGCCTGATTGAGCTGTTCGAGAATGTTGGCCGGCTCCGGCAACAGCTGATGGCGGACGTGCCGGAAAACGGGGATGTGGGGCTTAGGTGACGCAGGCGGTCGGAACAGCGATTAAACGAAACCGCCCACCAGCGGCAGGCCCGTGCAAGCCGGGCCGGGCGGGGTGCCCGTGGCGTGTGCCGCGGGAAGTTCAGTGAATAAGGAGGCCAAATATGGTCAATCAAGCTGACAGTTTGCAGCAGTCTGGGGTGAATGAGGCCGCGGACCTGCTCTACCCAGACGTCTCGCTGCTGCACTGGTTGGTGTGCCGGCATGGGCAGTTGAATCGGGAGTTGGACAAGCTGGGCCCACTGCTCGTTAGGCGAGACGAAACAATTCTCATGATGAGTGAGATGTCGGCACACAAGAGAGACGAGCGGGACCTCTGGCGGGGTAACAAGGCGATCGCATCGCAATTGTTCAAGGTGCTGCGCATGTTCGACGAGGCCCGTCAGACGGTGGGGTCTATGTTCGACGAGGCCAGTCAGACGGTGGGGTCTATGTTCGAAGACGATTGGTTGGACGACGTGCCATTCTGAGCCAATCCCTTGAAGGGAAACCTGCCCTCGAGCGGCAGCCAGGTGCAAGCCCTGGCGGGTGGGCTGATGACGAGCAGAAAAATCCCTGGACTCCTTTGCACGGGAGCACTTGGGATTCCCATGATGAAGATAAGGCGTTGTTGCAAGGAGGAATCGCACATGCTGATGGGAGACCTGATTCGAACATTGCAGGATGGCGGAATCAATGCACGCCATTGGCACATTCGCCACCTGATCGCGGCCGGGGCGGTGAAGACACCGCCTCGCGATTCCAGTGGCCGTTTTCAGTTCACCAACGACGACTATCGGCAGATTCGTGGGCGACTGGAGGGTGTCGTCTCTAGGCAGCCGCGATGCCGTCGCTTGCAGGCGGACGTGACCTCGGCGACGTAACACTGTATGGCGTGAGCGGTCGAATGGAGTCGGCTGCCTTTTACATAAACCCTAGCGGTACGGAGACCGTCAATTGTCGACTGATGATGAACCGAATAATGACGAGGGCAGCGATTTTGAGGCGTCATACGTCTTTTTTGCAGCACTCTTCGAACCGGATGATCGCGTTGAAATTAGGGCATTCCATGACGATGGGCGTGCCCGGCAATTCTGGTTCACCGCTGCAGATAAGGTTGCCGCGCAGCGCATTCTTCTCGCCGCGAAGATGCTCAACGAGGACGGTTTCGGGATCTTCTGTGGCGCTAACCCGCGTTGGAGAGACGGCGGCAAGGCTGAGGACGTCGCTCTGTTTCGTGTTCTCTTCGCTGACTTCGACGGCATAACCTCGCTCGACGAGGTGCTTGCCCGAATCGCTGAGGTTGGTCTCCCTGAGCCGTCGGTGATGGTCTTCTCCGGCGGCGGCTGGCATGTCTACTGGATACTAACGTGCCCCTTCGCCGACGCCGGCAAGTGGACCGCGGCGCAGCAGCGGCTTGCCGTGGCACTCAAGTCGGATGCTTCCGTGGTCGACGCGCCTCGGCTCATGCGAGTGCCGGGCTTCATCAACACCAAGCCGAAGTACCCCCATCGCCCGCGAGTGCAGCTACACGAGGTCAATCGGCAGCGGCGATACGAGCTGTCGGCGTTTCTGCCCGAACACTGCGCGCTCGCCCCTGCATCAGCGGGCAAGAAACTGAATCATCTCGGCGAGGTTGCGGCGGGGAACGATGTGTTGTTGATGACGATTCCTAAAGACAGCCGCCACATGGCCTTGTATCGCTTCGCGTGTATGACGGTATTTCGGACAGTGGGCTTCGATCGACCACACGTCATCGCGGAAATGCAGGCGATCGTCTGGGCGCTTTCCCAAACAAATTGCGCGCCGAAGAAGGATCTACACGAGCGGAAAGACATCGACAGGGCTGTTCTGTCGGCCGTCAAGTACCGCCACAAGGTCGAGGCTGAGCGGGGCGCGCCGCCGCCGATGGATACCCCGGAGAATGCCGCTTCGACCGTGGAGAAGTTCGCTGCATGGACAGAAAATGGCGAGGAGGCCAACGCACCGGAAGTGACCGGGTATCAGTGCCATGGTCTTGAACGTAAGGTTTTCAGTGGGCCGCCAAAGTATGAGGAGTGGCTGCCTGGGGAGTGGGTGGCCGAGACCGTCGAGTCGGATCCACCTGAGCTGCGGTTGATCGTCCCAGCATGGAGAAACACTCCATGCGGCGGCGTGGTGGTCTTATCAACGCCCGACTTCCTGTCGCCGACAAGGGTTGCGGAGAGGGTCTTCGACGCAACACTCCGGGTGATGCTCGCCGCAAAGCCCCAGGAGTGGGCACGCATCTGGAGCGGCTGGGAATTACGAGACCCAGAGACGAAAAGGGTGGTCGCGTCTGTTACAGGCCTACGCGCGAAGCTCATCCAGAACTCCCGGCGGGTTGTCGTCGGCGAGTCTGCTAAGCGATACGCCGAGCTGGCGGCAGCGCTGCTGGGCAGCATCAGTCGTGCGACACCGCTAGAGGACAGCGATCGGCAGGATCCGGACGAGGGCGGACGGCCAACCTGGGTTACCAAGGAGCATGTCTGGTTCAGGTGGAGCCGGGTCAAGGAAGACGTCGAGCGAACTCAGAAGGTCGAGCGGCGGGAGTGGGCGGACGTCCGGCGACGGCTCTGTGCCGCGCTCAGCGTCCAAGATCTGCAGCACGAGCGATTTGTCTTCCGGGGGAGGCGCTTGTCCTACGTCGTGTTTGATCGCCGCTGGACAGACGCGCTGCAGTCGTTGGCAGATGGCTCTGACGGACAGACGGAGACAAAGGAGCACGCGTGCGTTCCGCGTGAACAAACCGAAAAAATCTCCGTCAACGCGTCAATGTGACGCAAGTTGTTGTGGGGCATGGGGTTGGGGTGACGGAGAAACTGACGGGCAACCGCCAGGCTTCTCCGTCATCCGTCAATAACGGAGGACTTACATGCAGACGGCGAAGTTGTTCGGCGCGGCCGGCGTGGGCAAAACATCGGAAATCCAGAGGTTTCTGACCGAGGCCCTGTCCAGTCCCCAGGTAGGCGGAGATCCGGCCAGGCTGGGATTTACGACGCTGACGAAAATAGGGAGGCACGAGGCCGCGAGCCGAGTCTCAGCAGCGTGGGGTGTCCCGCAAGGGTATCTCGAGAAGGAGGGATTCTTCAGAACCACCCACTCCATTGCTTTCAGGCAGCTGGGTATCTCTCCCGGCGAGATCATCGGGGGCGGCGGCAAGGACGATCAGGAATGGTTTGAGCGGCACTTGGGGTGCCCCCTGGCCGCCACCTTCGATGAGGACGGTATTCCTGAGTTCTCAGGAGACCCAGAGTACCAGGCATGCTTGATGGCTTGGCATATCGCTCGCGCGACGCTCAAGCCTCTTTCTCGGGTACTCAATGAACTCTATCAAGAGTCGGCATACACTCCGGCGCCCGGAGTAGTCGTCGGTTTTGTCAAGCGATACGAGGCAGCGAAGGCTCGGGACGGCAGGCTTGATTTCGACGACATGCTCGGTCGCTTCAGCGGCATCACCTTCACCGTGGACGGCCCTCAGGAAGTGCCCCCCGAGGGTGACGTCCCCGACCGCGTGGTCGGCTGGTGCTTTGATGAAGCCCAAGACGCCAGCGCGCTGCTCTTCCACGCGCAGAAGCGACTTCTCACGGGCAGGGCGGTGCAGTGGTGCTGGATCTGCGCGGACCCGTTCCAGGCCGTCCACACCTGGAATGGGGCTGATCCATCACTGTTTCTTAACTGGCAGGCAGACAAGGAAAAAATGCTGTCAAAGTCATTCCGGTGTCCCCCGCCCATGATCACGCTGGGCGAAAGATGCCTACGGCGACTCGGCAAGGACTATATCGACCGGAAAGTCATTCCCGCAGATCATGAAGGAAGCCTCGTCCGCGAGTACGACATCGAGGCTGCTCTCGGAGGGGTGGCGCCCAGTTCGGACACTCTCATTCTTGCACGAACGAATCGTCACGTCAGAAAAGTGATGGCGATGCTCAAGGATCAGGGCATCCCGTTTCGCGACGTCAAGAACACAGATGAGCCGAGCAATAAGGCTATTGCTCGCGCGGCCGTCCTGAAGCTGTCAGCGGGAGAGTGTGTACCTCGCGAGTCCGTTGGTCACGTTCTCCATCTCTTCCGCCCTGTCGCAGGGGATGTCCGGCTATGGGCAGACGGATCCCGAAAGGCCTGGAAGTCTTCGCCACCCCGCGCTGATGCGAGTTTCCGCTTGGGCGACCTAAAGGCAATCGGCGCTACCGACAACCTCCTGAAAGCCATTTCCGATGGTACATGGACTCGCTTCGACGAGGGGGGCAGCGGGTTTGTCCGCACTGTTAAGCGGTGGGGTGAAGTGGTTGCCTTGAAGCCAAAGGTGCGAGTTGGAACGGTACACGCCTCGAAGGGTACCGAAAGCGATCACGTCGTGGTCTGCACAGGATCTTCCCGCCCCATCTATGAGCAGAAGGAGGCGTCCAAGGCTCGCTATCAGGAGGAGTGTCGGATTGAGTACACAGCTGTCACTCGCGCTCGCCGCAAGCTGACAATCGCCCTAGACCCAGATTCACGTTATGCGATGGACATTTGCGACGATTAGGCGACTTAACTACGAACTCTTGGAGTCAGGATAATGACGGCTGGCTATAGCGACGGATTGCTGATTGAAAAAGCCCTGTAGACCAAGACTGCTCAGCGTCAATCGATCTTCGAGGACATCGTTGAGCGGGCCGACATGCTCGCCTTTTGCCGGCGATGCGGCTATCCGTCACGGGTCATTCGCCTAATGGAAGACGATCTCAAGGCTAGTCTTGTTGAGCTGTATCAGGCAGTCCCGCGGCTACCGACACCCTAGCGCCTTTCAGTCGTACCCCGCTGCCCGCAGCATCGCCTCGGCGGGGTCCTCTGGGTCGCCGCTTCGCGCCGATGGCAATTTCGCGCGATCGACAGGGGCAAGGCCCAGTGCGGCGCCCAGCTTCCGCATCTGGTCGAGCGACTGACGAAGTTGCAACATCGCCGGCGTCGGGACCGCTGTCCCTGCCGTTCCCTGGCGGGTCAGGACGCTTCGCCAGCCCGGATCACCCTCCGCCAATGCCTTCTCGGCAGCGACCCAGCGACTGTAGCAGGCCGAGTACTGCTCGACGAGAGCGAGTTCTGCCACCGTGATTGCCCCGAGGTTCACGAGATATTGAGTGATCTCGATGAACTTTGAGCTAGCGATCTCATTCATCCAGGCCGGGGGCGTTGGTGTCTCGACGATCGGCGTGCCTGCGATATCGCGGGGGCCATTTGATGTTACAGGGAGAAGCTTACGGGGCGGCATAGTGATATCTCCGGAGGGTATTACTTTATTGTACTCATGGTAGTCCTCTCAGTGTGGGCAACGAGGTTTCACAAGATGCTCGTACGCACCTCTAGGGACACGCGGTCTGGTGTCGCTAAGACCACAGCATTACACCACCTACCCGATGGCCTTGTATCGCGCGCAAATATCGATGCACTGCTACTTGTCGCGCCGATAATAACTACGTAGTATCCTCGCGCGGTTCACTCTGGGCCGCGAGACTTTTCAATCGCTAAGGAAGGGTTCAGGATGAAAGCTAAGACTGTCTCTATCCCCCATAATCCGGAATCGATCGACTGGGCCGCACGCGTTGAATCGATCCTGTCGGGGAACGCGAAGCTTGATAAGACTCCCGCCGGCGTTCCCGCGATCGTGTCCGGCATATCCCTGGCGCCGGCGAAGCGTAGCGGTGTCGTGAACGTGTGCGACCACGCGACGCCGTCATGCATAGCGGCTTGTGTGCTTTGGTTCGCCGGCCGGACCGTTACCGCGGCCGTCCGGCAGGCCGCGATCGCGCGGACCATGCTCTGGCATTTTCAGCCGGACACGTTCTACGCTCGTCTGCGCAAGGAACTAGCTGCGCAGGAACGCCGCGCGGCCCGCGAGGGTTCGCGGTCCTTCGTGCGGCTGAACACCGCTAGCGACATCGACCACGGGCCTGACATCCCCGCGGCGTTCCCTGGCACTTGCATGTACGACTACACGAAGGACGTCGATCGCGTGCGTCGCTACGTTCGCGGTGAGCTTCCCGCGAACTATCACGTGTCCCTGTCGGTTCACGAGGAGTCCACGTTCGCCGATGTCGCCGATATCCTGCAGGCCGGCGGGAACGTAGTCGTGGTGGTCGATAGCTACTACTGGGGCCCGTCGCGTCGCTACGGTACCCTGCCGGAGCACGTGTGCTTCGTGTCGCCGACCGGCGAGCGTATCACCGTCGAGTCTCGAGACGGCGACGTCGCCGATCCGCGGACCCCCGAATTCGACGGCCGCGGCACCGCGGTGTGCTTGCGGCTTAAAGGCCAGAGCAAGCGCACGAAGGAACGCGCGCGGGAGTCTGGGTTCGCGCGGCCGTGGTCCCTGGGCGGGAAGGAAAACTCGGCCCGGTTCGCGTTCCCGCCGGCCCGCGGTACGCTCGTCGTCCGGCTGAAGTAGCGGTCTGCAGGATCGATCGGCAACGGCCCGCGGGGGATACTCCGTGGGCCGTTGCATGCGCGTTTCTTAGAAACTAAACGTCCGGCGCCGCGGGTGTCGCTGAGCGTCACTCGCCCCCCGGTCGCGCCGTCAGTCCGCGGGGCCGCTGAGCGTAGCCGCTGTCCCTGGGCGAGCCGACAGTCCGCGGGTGCCGCTAAACGCCTCCCCCTCGTCGGCAGGCCGCGAGGACCGGTGACCGCGTCCCTTGTCCCCTGGGCGAGGCCGGCTTGCGCTGGCGCCGCCAAGCCGCTAACCTGACCCCGTCCACGGAAACCCAGACACTGCCCCCTCCGCGGAAACCCTGGGCGCGGAAAAGAGAATGACCCCGACCGTGGAAACCAGCGGCAGGCCGGCGGCCCCGCCTGGCCGTCGAGTCGGCACCCCGATCGTGAGAGCCGGTGGTGAATCAGTATCCACGGCGGCGCCGGCGGCTGCGATCGGCGGCTGCCGATTCCTTGGCTGCCTCGATGATCTCGCGGAACTGAGCCGGCCCGTACAACTCCAGAACCCAAGCCCAATCGTCCCCCAGCCCCAGTCCCTGGCCATGAGCATGTCGCGAAATGACGGACGATATGCATTCGACGGCATGATCCGCCGCGGCGGCATCAAGCCCGGCGAGCTGCGGGGTGGCCTGCCGGCGGCACCAGTCGTGAAGCTGCGTCGACGTCTCGATTTTCATGCAGGTCAGCATACCCGTCCGTGGGAACCAGAGTGCGGGTAGCCATGAGGCATGTCCTGACAGCTGGCGAGCACTACCGGCAGGCCGGTGGATTCGGGGCGGGCGAGATCGAGCACGCGGGGCGGTTCTCGCGCAACCCTGCGGTCGTCCGTCGCGACGAACTGGCGATGGATGGGGTCGCCACCCGGACCGTGGAAACCAGTGGCCAGAGCCGGCAGAACGTGGAGCCCAAACGGATCGCCTAGTCTCTCGACAATGTGGTCCAAGCCAGGGCGGCAAGACGGTTGGAATTTGACATGAAATCCATGCGGAAGTTGGACGCATCAGCCTGATCTTCAATCGAGCAGGCGAGCCGGAGACAGTATTGGTTGCTCGCCTGGACGTAGCCGACATTATGATTGAGTAATCCGATGAGAATTAGCACCCCCGACCGTAGAAACACGAGGAGAGCATCGCTGTGAAGCGCAAGTTCACCGAGAAGGACTCCCGCGACTTTTCTGGCGCTATGAAGTTCCTCGAAATGATGTGGGGTGTAGAGGTCGACTCGCAGGTGGACCTAGAAACGGGTAAGGGCACAGTCAAGGTTTGGCTGCCTGGGACTGAGACCGTGCTGCATCTTGAAACAGTTGATGTACGACATATTCGCGTCATCGGGCGCGAGAAGCAGCGGTTCCCCGATCGCGGCAAGCAGCCGTCGGCGGAATAACGTCTTGCAGCGACTTCGCACCAAATTGAGCCTGCCGTGGGTTGTACGCGCCGCGCCGGCACTTTGGCGCAGAACGTCGTACCCGTGGCTGTCACTGCGGGCGACAAGATCGAGGGGTTATGCCAGAGGGCTTCCGGTCGGCGCCTGTCGGCGGATCGGGCGGGGGTGTATTCGAGGGCGGAGGGTGCTGGTGGAGGGAGGGGTCGGAGGGCCGTGCGGGAGCCGGGGGTGAATTGAGCAGCCGGGAGCGGGCGGGTGGCTGGCAGAGGACGGCAGGCGCTGGTGGTAGGATCAAATTCCCCAACGGAGTGGCAGACAGAATGCGAAACGCGACGGTAGTTAGTGCGGCGGGGCTGTGCATCGTTGCAGGCTGTGCCGATCAGTTGCCCCATGACACGAGCACGACCAAGAGCCTGACAGTCAATCAAGCCAAGATTCTGTCGCAGCGCCAGGACGATCTATTCCTAGGCAGTCTTACA
>Ga0315900_10008850_pt1 | contig 12865 bp, 22 predicted proteins | sample LakEriMetagenome_FD_203521 | JGI IMG/M metagenome (GOLD analysis project Ga0315900, IMG submission 203521) | Freshwater fungal communities from buoy surface, Lake Erie, Ohio, United States - Buoy 12 MA114 | ecosystem: Environmental > Aquatic > Freshwater > Lake > Lake biofilm | place: USA: Lake...
ACCTAATTCCAAAGCACTGGCCATTACCATCGCAGAGACGGCTGCTCCAGCAAACAGAGTACCAATACCCGTTACCGAGAATAATGCCGCGCATCCTGCAATTGCTAATGCAGAGAATGAAACTAGTGTTTTAAAATTAAAAATCTTATTCATATATTCTCCAACGAAAAACGGGCCGGACTTTGTGGGTGCCGACCCGTTATATTTTCAATGTCTCCTAAATCTTAAAGGTTTGTACCAGACATAACCGATGTCGATCACCTCCTAATTAATCGGTTATGTGGTTTACACAGCAACTACACGTACAACCTGCGGAACAACTGCACATACATACCTCCGGTTGATGGTGAATTACTTAATTGTAACCTTTGTACTTTCTGGCTCCTTTGTCAATTTTTGGATAGTAATTGTCAATAACCCATTATCAAACTTTGCACCGACTGCTGAGGCATCCAATTGGTCACCGAGCTTAAATGAACGACTGAACGAACTACGCTTGAGTTCACGAAGCAGATAAACGGATTTATCAGTTTGCTCGTTCAATTGTGATGCACCACCTGAAATAGTCAAGACGCCTTCCTTGACTTCAATATCAATTTCATCCTTTTTGTAACCAGCGAGTTCCGCTTCAATAACTACAGCTTCGTCGTTCGTAATAACATTGACCTTTGGATATGCAGACTTTCCAAAAGGTTCTGCCCCAAAATGTTGAAAGAGTTCGGGGAAATCTCTCCGAGCGAATTCATCAAACATCTTGTCAAACGTGCTGATGAAGTTGTCCCGATTGTTCAAAACCGTTGACCCGAATGGGCGAAATACTAAATGAGTCATAAAATGACCTCCAATGTTATGTACCCTCACTATTGAGCGGTACGGTTTATTGACCCCGCATTGTGCGCAGGTCTAATATAAATATAACCGTCCAAGTCATTTTGAACGGTTATATTATATGTTAATTTTTAGAATCGTGAATTATCGTTTTCACATTGACTGGACATATGGTCAGCCCAATGAATAATACGTGGAAGATTCGTTTTCATCGCGTACGGGGCGTAGTTGACTAAGTATGCTTTTGAACCATCATCATATAATCCGTCAGATAACTTAATACCCAACCATTCCTTTTGTGTGATTTCAATTCCATACTTTTGCAAGAGGAACAATGCGCGGTCGGGAACCTTCATATATTGAAGATTATCATTCTGCTTGTAGAGTTCACCGCGTTTCCGATGCCAATCAGAATCTTGGTCAACATAGTACGGACCTTCGTTGGGATTTCCAAGCTTACCCAAATCGTGATGGATTGCGGCGAAAATAAGTTCCTGCTTGGTGAAGTCTACATCACCACCAATCTTCTTGTATACGGAAGAGAGATGTAGCGCTGTTTCCGTAACTCGAAGTACGTGGTCAAGATATCCGCCGGGAAACGCATTATGGAAATACGTCTTACCAGAAGCGGGAGCGGTTGACAACTCACCGTTAAAATCTTCATACATTACCAAGAGCTTTTCCGCACGGGAATCAGCCTTGATATACTCCATAAACTTTTCGTACTTTTCTGCGAGCTGTTCTTCCGTAACCATTGTGTGTATCCTTGTTTAATTTTGATATTGGCGTTTCTGTTGCCTAGTCCACAATTCAAATATAGTAGGTGCTGTCGGAATTTTCAAGAGGGTCATATTAATATCTTCTAATAGATGATATGCCTTCTTGTTATTGCACGAATTACAGCACGTGACTACGTTTTCCCAAATATCCCGACCACCGATGTGACGCGGGAGTACGTGGTCACGGGTCAAGAATTCGGCAGACCGCATTTGTTGCTTATTTCGACCGCAGTACTGGCAAGTGTACTGGTCACGAATAAATAGATTTCGTTGTGTCAATAGTGCTTTAGTCCGAAATACCATACGACCCTTTACGAATTGCTTTAACACAATGCTCGTAGGAACAGGAAACGTCTGACTCGGTGACCGCACCACCAACTCTGGATGTTCTTCGACAATCAGTGCTTTACCTTCAAGATAAAGAATGAGTGCTCGTTTGGATGATACAATTGTAATCGGTTCGTATGTGGCATTTAGAACTACGCATCGCGCAGATTCAAATCCCATAACTACTCCGTAGGTTTTTCGTTTATTACTTGTTCAATCTTCCACTTCTTTAACAAATCACGTGCGAATGCGGCGTATTCATATTCTTCTGCTTTCGAGAAATGCCCAATCGCATCTTCAATAACCTTTGCATAATCCGCTTTACGAACCATCGCTACGTTTTCATTGTTTCCGCCAAATGAGAACAATTCTGTCTTGTCCTTATTGTTCTTTATCGCGCTGGAAATACTCAATACCATGTAGCGATATACCAAAATCTCGTTGTCCTTTAAAAATTGTTGAATGACGGGAAACGACTTGGTTGGTAATTTTAACATCACTTTCTCCGCTTAGGACTCTTCTTTTTTACTACCTTCTTCTTTGTTGTAACTTTTTTTTCTTTCTTGGGTTTAGGAGCTTCTGGGGTAACTATTTCCCCGGTGTCCTTTCCCTTTATAAATACTCGACCGTCTGTATGAACGTACCGAGCCTTCAATGCCCAACCACGGGGAAACTTTTCACCGACTGACTTGGGTTTAATACCTTCTGGCGGAGCGACTTGTTTCTGTACACAATATGCACAGGTAACTGCTCTAATATCGCTTGCCACCGACACAGTAACAAGATTACATCCCTGACATACCAGAGCTTTACGTTCCATTACGTGTAACTTACCGCCTGTGAACTTTGTAACCTTTTTCTTTAGCATTATCTACCTCTGTGACGTTTCCAGTATTTGTACTTGATTGTCCATACCCGATGTAAGTCCATCAGATAGGGGCGCGACCACGAATCTTCCCCAACATCTATTATACCTTGTTGGAAGTCTCTTATAAGTTTACGTGCTTCCAAAAGCTTTGTCAAGTCGTTAGCATTTCTTACTTGTTCAAATATAACTTTATATTCTTCAAGGATACATTGCCGACGAAGTGACGTATCATATCGCTCTTCCTTGAAAAAAAGTTTACGAATCTGTCCAAGAATTTTTTTGTACATAGGCTACTCCAAAAAAATTGTGATTCGTAACTATTAGAGTGGACCTGCAGGGAGTCGAACCCTGGTCCGAGACTGCTTCTTCCTAAACTTTTATGTACGTAGTTCTTTGTATATTTTCGTCCCCCTCTCGACAAAGAACAAACGTAAGGTTGACTTAGGCTACGTTCCGTTTGATGTTAGTTACCAGCCGTCACCAACACTACACCACATCTATGAACGATAGTAACCCTATGTGGGTCAGATTACTTCGTCAGGCTGCTTACGCAGCGAGGGCTAATTGATTGCCAGTTGAAAATTTCGGTCTGTTTTACCAGTCTTACCAAACTGGGTACAAGATTTAAGCCTCTACATCCCGTCGAAACCGGTCAGGCCCTATTTTACATCAAATACTTTGTCAGTTACCTTCCATATTCCTGTTATGCCGAACACTCGTTGATACATTGAGATATCTTTAATTCGTCTATTAGATGGGTCGTATACTGTTCCGTCTTTTAACATCACAACTGCATGCATTCCAGGCGGATTGCTTGACCATACATCTACTATGTGAATTGGAGCGAATGGGTTGACGGGCCACTTCGGAATTAACAACTTATTAGGTTCGTATTCGTGACTGATTCGTTGTATTGCATATCCATTTTTTGATAGGTACTGGTCAACGATACCATCTTCTACGCCTTGATATCGACCTTCATTTTCCCAATGTTCGTATATTTCTTTGATGACTCGTTGGAGAGTTTTGCCTGTGACCATAGCGAGACACGCAGGGACACAACTATTTGTCAACGTTGCTTTTACGTATTTCGTTGGTTTCTCCATAACCGCTCCACAATAGACGTATATTTAAATATCAAATATATAAGGTTTACTTCCGTTTTCCTTCCTTTTGACGGGAAATTTGTTCCTTCAACGCATCTACATAGCGTTGACCAAGTGCTTCAGCTTCCTTCATAAAATCTTCTGTTTGTACTAATACATTTAATTCGTTCGGATGCATAATAACCTCCTTTTAGGTAAAAAGGGGACTCCATCTAACGACAGAATCCCCTTGAAGAGCGGTTCCACGGAGTTGCACCGGACCTGTAAGCTGGACGCCAACCGTGCTATCTATTACACTAGAACCGCAAAAAAGGTAGGGACCGGCGTTCAAGAGTATGTCCCATTTTAATTTCCCCGTTTTCTAGATTCGCCGTGGGAAACCTTAAAAAATTACTTAGCTGCTTCGCCTTCTGCTGGCTTTACTTCTGCTGACTTGATTGAATCGGTGTCAAGCTTTGCAGTCGAATCGGTAATTACAATCGGTGCGGCAGTGCTATCTGCTGCAACTTCGCCTTGTGTTTCCTTTGCTGCACATGCTGAAAGACTGATTACTGCGACTGCGAGAATGAACTTGTACATTGTGTACGCTCCATAAAAAGTTAATGTAACCTACTTCGAGTTGCCCCCCGTGGATTCGAACCACGATTAGCGGATCCAAAGTCCGCAGTCCTGCCATTGAACGAGAGGGCAATGCGGGGGATGTGTTGTGAGATATCAGCTCACTCATTAAAAATATATAGGCGGACACACCACTTCGTCAAGCTTCCCCAAACCGCCTGCTAGTTTCCATACTAAACTAGCCAAAAAGTCTCTAGGCCTAACGACCCTAGAACCCGCCCTATCATTTTAAAAGTCTTTCCATTCGCCCGAAGGCTATTTACGAGGTGAAAGGTAGGGAAAAGGCCTCGGATAGAACTAATGCTTACGTTTTCTGTTTTTCCAACGATTGTTTCGTTTCTTTGAGCCAATCTTACGACGACCCTTACCGCACTTTTTTGGATGTGGCATATACAGCTCCTTGAACGTTCATACCGCGTACGGGAATCGAACCCGTCTTACCGGAGTGAAAGTCCGGCTTCCTAGCCGATAGAAGAACGCGGCGTGGTATAGAAATATAAATATAAACAACACTTCCAAATTTGTCAAGTCCCATGCTCTCGGTGGGAGTCGAACCCACACGCCTTGAGGGGCGGCGGATTTTGAGTCCGCTACGTCTGCCGATTCCGTCACAAGAGCAAAGAGCGGGTAGAGGGAGTCGAACCCTCGTCACCAGCTTGGAAGGCTGGGGTAATAGCCGTTATACGACACCCGCGTATGGGTAGTGAGGGATTCGAACCCCCGACCCTCTCGGTGTAAACGAGATGCTCTAACCAACTGAGCTAACCACCCGTGAACCATACACTAAATATATACGACCCGGCCAATTTGTCAAGGGGTACTTATTAATATATTATATTCCGTTTGGGGTCATAGACCAAGTAATTTCTTCTATATCGGTATTTTGATATAAAATATCGTTTATTTGGGAGGTGAACTCTTTTAGAGTAGATACCTCATGCAGTGTATTGTTGTGAATATATTTAAATACCCCAACCTGCTCCAATATATCTGCCTTGTTGATAATAAGGTCCGTGACCCCATTAATATTTGCTGCCTTAATGACCCCATCCATATCTAACCACCGAACCTTCCGCTTCCGACCCGTGGTTGCGCCAAACTCACCACCAGCTTCTTGAATCTTTTGAAGGTCAGCATCATTTTCATCTTGAAACGTAGTCTTGAATCCAGAATACGTTTCGTATGCCTTCATAATACCATACACATATCGTAACTTTTGTGGAGGAAGTCCGTTCAGAATAGCAGACCCAATCGTGCAATGCGAACTAGTCACGTATGGATAATCACCCCAATCAATGTCAATTTGGAATCCTTGTGCCCCTTCACACAAAATACGCTTTTGATTTCCAGAAAATAATACTTCGTAGATGTCACAAACTTTAAAATCAGTAATTGAACTTAAATCTAAGTCTCCAATACGCGTTCCTTGTCGTGAATACTTATCACGATATGCTGGACCAATTCCTTGACGGGTGGTACCAATTCGTGAATCTTTACTATCTTCATCGAGGTGATATCCGAATACTACATGTGTTCGTTTGTCAACAAATATCAATCCATCGGTGTAAACACCTTGGGCTTGTAAGTCACGAATTTCTTCTACCAGCTTTTGGATATTAACAACACATCCCAATCCGATATAGCTTGGGATACCAAACAATACACCGATAGGAACTTGGTGGGTCACAATCTTTTTTCCATCGTGATATACCGTGTGTCCTGCGTTTGCTCCACCATTATACCGAAGAACCATATCATAGTTCTTGGCAAGAGCGTGAGCAACTTTACCCTTTCCCGTATCACCTGCTTGTAAATCTACGATTACATCAGCGTATTGAATCATAACCTTTATCCTCTATTAGATACTATCTACTTTAATTCGTGTCATATCAAACAAGTCACCAGGATCTTTCTTTCGTGGTCGTGGAAACGCGACTTGTGCATGCGTATACAGTGGTTTTCCACGACTATCTGGGTATCGTTGGTGTAACATTGTAACCAACGATTGTAAACTTGCGTATTGTTTATCGGTGTATGGAGTAGTATTTCTACCTTGCAAACAAATACCGATACTAAAATTATTCCAATTGACCAACCCATCAAACCAAGAAATTCCCGCATGTTTTGCAACATATTTTGGGTCAACAAATTGATATATCTTTCCACTTTTGTCTATAAAATAATGATAAGACAATCTACGACGACGAAGAACTTGGTGTGTCGTTCTTGCATCCATATTTCCACCGTCATTATGTATAACAATTACGTTATTTGTTGTATCTCGTAATGTTTTTGATGGAAGTGGTAATTTTGCGATAGGCACTGCTTGTAATGCTAGTGCAAATAGTAAAATTTTATACATAAGAACCTCCATAAATATAAAATGGGGATTAACAGATTGTCAACCCCCACCTATATAACTATCTTTTAAAAAGAAATTACTTTACTAAATTATAGAATTCCTTAAAGTGCTTGATGCGGTCATCAAGTCCGATTGTTCCACCGTTTACCTTCTTGGTAATTGCGGTCACTTCTGCGTCGGTTGCTCCCTTATCTGCAATTTCATTTAACTTACGTGAGTTCCAGAACCATGCTGCTGAAAGAAGTGGATACTTGGTCGCTACGAGGTCTGGATTTGCGGTGATATCTTCTGCGACCACCTTATCAAATGCTGAATAGTTGTCCTTCCCAGTTAATTGAATATATCCACGACCACGGAACTTGTAACCTTCACCACTTGCTTCTGGACCGTTACCCATACGTCCGCCATAAATCTTGTTTGCAATCTTTTCTGGCTTACGTTCGTATTCTGCTGCGAGCGCATCGGTTGGAAAATACTTTGGGAAGATACCACGAAGTCCCTTTGCCCCATAATTCAAGTTTTCATTCACTGCCTTGAAGTTACCAGATTCGTGACCGCATTGTGCGAGGAAATGACAGAGACGAAGTGGAGTGTTGATTTGAAACTTGTCCATTACTTCTGGAATTTGAGCAATAACTGCGTCTGGAACGTGACCTTTGAGCTTACTGATGTCCATACGTTTCTCCTAATTGGTTAAGATTGTGATACATCATTCAATGCCCAGAACATCAACTTTTGGGTATATAGTTCTGAGGAATGGTCTTGTGCGTCTCCCATAATTAACTTGAAAATGCCATGTGGCATTAACAAAGATAAGATGCGAGTCCAACTAATTTTTCTATCATATTCAACCGTAACCTTTCCAGCACTACTAATATGATGCATGATACCACAGTGATAATAAAATGGTGAGAATGGTACTTTTGTTACAATGTCACCATCATTGACCCAACGATGATGTACCAATTGAGTATTAAATTCATCAATATACACACGATTACCAACACGTGGACTACCATACGTAAATAATGTTGGAACTTTCATAGAAATATCAAGGACACAACGACGAGCCATCAAGGTTGCCATAGCAGCGCCTAAACTATGTCCCGTCATCCATAAGGTCTTCTCTTTTGTTCCTTTAATATGACTCTTGATTGGTTCCCAAATCTTATCAGTATAGTTTCTGAACCCACGATGAACCAATCCGATGCCTGTTCTGGATGGTACGCGGTCAATGTTTAAATCGGCTTTAATATCATTCCATTCTTTGACTTCAGTACCACGACAGACTACAACAACATCTACATCACTTTCAATTACATATGCATTACTACCGTCATTTCCGTAATATGTGATTTCAGTAAATCCTGCTTTCTTAAATAACTTTTTTGCGTCTTCTGGTTTTTGATATGCTAAGTTACTGAGTCTTGCAAATAATGCACTTTGTTCTGAAAACGGTAAATCTTTAATCATAATAACTCCTTATAGTGTTACCCGAGAACCGATGAGTAAAAAGTGTAGAGGTTTTCCTGTTGACGGAACCATTACTCTGTGTGCGCCTGCCATACCAAATCGCTTGGTAATCTTATAGTCTACAGAGTTACCAATCATTGCACTTAATTGGTCACTAAAGGTAAACTTTGTCATATCGTTATATGAAACTGGTGCACCCAGTAAAAATACTTGTGGAGAAAGTGTTGCTCGTTCGTTTAATTGAATTGGATTGTGCATCCAAAATGCCGCAAGTGATGTTGCATAACTGATTGCGGTTTTCTTTTCCATTTTGTCGGGAATTGCTAAAATAATTACGTTACCACTTACTCCAACCACGCCCCATTTTGGGTCGGGTTTAACCCACGTTGCGCCTGCCATATTCATCCATGTCCCTTTGAGATATGCGGTGGTGTTGGCATACGACATAATATGTTTTAGTTTACCTTTCTCAAACTTCATCTTAGAATAGGATGCGTTGATAGCTCCTTGGTCAAATGTCAACCAAAGAATACCAGTAACCCCATAACTCTTATCACCTGCTAATGAAGATTGTGAAACACCCGTGGTCAACATTGCGGTCAAACTACCATCTGGATTTTGACCAGTTGTTAAATCGGATGCTACCAATAATGGGTTAACATTTTCACCACCCTTTTTCTTTTCTTCTTTTTTTTCATCCTTCTTCTCTTCAGACTTTTCTTCCGATTTAGATTCTGATTTACTTTCTTCAGACTTAGATTCGGATTTTGATTCAGAAGAAGATTCTGACTTAGCTTCAGCCTTAGATTCTGCGGGTTTAGATTCTGCCGCAGGTTCTCCACCGCCACCGCCACCACCGCCACTTGATGCGGGTGCCGGTTCTGATGATGAACTAGACGGAGCAGGAGTAGAGGACGAACTACTAGATGGCGCGGGTGCAGCTGGTGCTGCGGGTGCGGCAGGGGTTGGTGTTGGTGGTGGTGTAGATGGAACTGGTACTGATGCCGCTGCCGATGTTGCCGCAGAAGATGCTGCACTACTTGCTGCCGAACTTGCTGCACTACTTGCTGCGGAAGAAGCGGCAGACGATGCTGCTGCACTAGCTGCCGCTGACGCTGCTGCAGCTGCGGCCGACGTTGCCGCTTGTGTTGCAGTTTGTGTTACTGTCTGAGTTACTACCGGATTATTAACTACTGGGCATGGAATATTAACTGTGACTTGGTTAATCCACGCCAATAATTCACCTGCTTGTGCTTGTGCCGCAGTAAAAATCTTGGATTGACCACGGTACGAAATCAATACCCCAGGTCCGTTTAGTGGAAACGTAGCGGTCTGGACGGTATTGGTACACGGGTCAACCCAAGTTTGTACTACGACTTGAGCTTTACCACAACTGGATGCTATGAAAATCATAGCGAGGGCGATAAGTAGTCTCAATTGTTTCATTTCTTAAGTTTAGCAATACTGTCTAACTTAACCATATGCATTTCAAAAGATACACTCTTTTCTGGTACATTTGGGAAGACGTATGCGGTGGTTTCATTTAACTTCTTAACATAAATAACTTTCCAACAGTGGGTTGGAATAGATAATTGCTTAACCTTTTTTGCTTCCCCAACACAACCTGCCTTGACTTGAACAGAATCGTGCATTTTTGCTAATTCACGAGTCCATTCTTCAAGGTTTTTCCATTGACCACGGTTGAGACCTGGATATTGTGGAGCCATATTAGTAAAGAAGAAACTTTCTTCCATCACATCAGCACCCTTACAACGGTTATCTGCTGCTGGTGCTAAATGTCCACGGTCAAACCCAGAACCCACATAATCATCTGCAACATCACTTTCTTTTTTAAGCAGTGGGTCTGGAATAAACTTGTCTTTTCGTGCTACTGGATTTGCACATTCTAATCCATCTTTTGTCACCCACCACTCCACCTGCACTGGATACTTTTTACTTTTCGAAAACACCGTAGTATAATTCTTGTGTTTTAAAGTAACTTCATCTTGTGCTTGGAGTGGGAGTGCAAAAAGAACTAATAATAGTAGTTTTTTCATTAGTCTTTCTTTTTTCCTGTTGCCTTCTTTGCACGTGGCTTACGAACCTTCTTCACCGCTTCGGCAGCTACCTTAACATCCTTAAGGTCAACCTTACCATCGTTGTTAACGTCGAGTGCATTTACAGCAACTTCACCTACTTTAGCAACTGCTGCTTCAACCTTCTTAACATTTCCCACAAGTGGTGTAATTGGTTGGTTTGCTTTTCTGGTTAGAACAAAGGCAACTGCTGCTGCAAGTAATAACAAAACAAAAATTGTAGTCATAAAAACTCCTTAAAGGTTAAAAAATACGTAACAATTATGATTTAAAAATTCCCTTACGAACCATTCTGGTAACAATCTTTGCGGAGGCATCTTCCAGTGCTTTCTTTGTTGTTGTACCAATGGTACTTTGATTAAACTTGATTTCACCAAAGTTATCATCATTCATAAGGGTTAATTCACGAACGGTTTTTGCTTCACCCAACCCAGAACCCGTAAAGTATTCACCCGTTTCTGCGTCAACAAACTTGACTTGTAAGCCTAAACGGGTGACTACTTTATTTTTTATACCATCTTTTAAGTTGATAGTTTCATCTTCACTGACTGAGAAATCATATACTTCAATATATACAAAATATTCTGCCAACTTAATCTTTCCACGACCATCTAACTTATTTTCTGTAATACCAGATTGTGATGCTTGGAATTGCTTTACCATTCTGTTCTTGATTTCTGTCTTATCTTCGGTAAAGGTGAAACGGTTAGTTTCTTCCAAGTATTCCACAACGATATTGGTAACCCCAAGACCAACACGCTTGTCTTTGAGTTCTGGATACATTGCGAACACTTCTTCGTTGATACCGATGTTTAATAATTGAATAGGAATCTTTGGTCCATCATAATCCATCAATGAATCAATATTAACTTTCTTTTCAAATGATGCACGATATTCTTCGGTCTTAGTTGACCCAACAACTTGTGCCGAAAGAAGTGTTGGGACTAATAGTAATGTTAATAATTTTTTCATTATTCTTCCCCTTCACCAGCCTTTGCTTGCTTGACTGCGGTTGGTGAAAACTTTTCTAAGCCAGCAATACCAAACGAACCAAGTGTAATAATCATAAATGAGTTATACACAAATTCGTGAATTTCTAACGGCATACCCATAACACCAGTTACGATATCTACAATTGAATACAACGTCATAACTGCGAAAGACAAGAAACCAATTACTGTTTTTTCATTATATTCATTATTATCTTTGAAGATTTGCGAGAATCTTGCTAACATAGTTTCTTGCACTTTCTTTGCGTCCATATTAACCTCCTAGTGTATTTGAGAAGGATTGACCATCTTCTTCATCCATCTTTTGTACTAACATCTTGTCCTTATCGGTGTCCGAGAACCAGTAATCGATAATTTTACCATAGGAACCGATAAAGGCACCTAACATAAGGAGGAGAAGTTCTTTCCATTCTCCGTCAATTGCGGTTTGATTGTATACTGCCATGGTGATACCACCGACAATTAACATAAAGGTGATAAGAACAATTGCGGTGATGTTCCAACGACGGGCCATCATCTTGAACAACATTTCTTGAAACTTACTTTCTTGTGATGCTGGCTTTTCTGTTGTAGTCATTGGTGTTTCCTCAATTGGGGTATCATCTAAAACCGATGATTCAGTTGGTTCTGTAACTTCTTCTTCGTATTTAGACATAATTTATTACCACTTTGGTTCTGCTTTTGTCCAGTCGTCTTTCTTTGGTGCTGGCTTTGCTGCCGGTGCTGCTGCACCACCGCCCGAACCACCCTTGACTGTATTGTTGTTTTCAAGGTTAATAACTACTGGTGCGGCTGCTGGTGGTGGGGTTGTTGCTTCATCACCACCCATCAATTGCTTACCAATAACACCTGCGATTGCGGTTACAATAATGGTTACTAAACCAATGATTGCGTTCTTTAATCCACCACCTGAACTTTCTTCTGACATAACGTTCTCCTATTGTTTGTTGATGATTACTGGAATCTTGACAATATTGCCAGAGACATCCAGTAGGTTTAAGTCATAAGAACCATTTTTAATCTTGCTATAGTCAAGGTTAATTACTTGATTGACTTTATCTGCGGCGAATCCTTCTACTGCCAATACCTTACCATCAATACTGGTAAGTTGTAAACTATACAATGCGCCTGGTGTGACTTCAACTAACACCGATGCATGTCCATCCGTAGTTGTAACTTTTTGTGTTCTAAACTTAGTGGAGGTTGATGTCACTCCCAAATCAAGTGGTTTACTCATATCTGGATTAAAAATATTATTGTCGTAGCAACCAATTACTAAAAGGAAAATTATCCCGTATCGTAAATAGTTTTTCATATTACTCCTATCGGAAGTTACTGATACCGACCAAACGGATTACAGTAGAGGAAAGGTTAATACCAACCTGATTACCTTTATTG
>Ga0315900_10008854_pt1 | contig 12864 bp, 9 predicted proteins | sample LakEriMetagenome_FD_203521 | JGI IMG/M metagenome (GOLD analysis project Ga0315900, IMG submission 203521) | Freshwater fungal communities from buoy surface, Lake Erie, Ohio, United States - Buoy 12 MA114 | ecosystem: Environmental > Aquatic > Freshwater > Lake > Lake biofilm | place: USA: Lake...
GGCCGAAGGTGTGGAATTTATCCGCACCAGAGAGGTAAACGGCCGGCTGGAAAACGTTTCGGGAAGTGAATTTATTTTGCCGGCTGAACTGGTGCTGAAGGCAACCGGTCAGGGAAGGCAGTATGGCTTTCTTTCCTTAATTTCCGGACTTGAACTGGATTCAAAAGGTAATATCAAGGCTGATTCCGAATCCTTCCGTACAAGCAATCCCCGCTATTACGCAGCCGGTGATGCTGTAAGCGGAGGCCAGGAAGTGGTTAACGCAGTAGCCAACGGTAAAAAAGCAGCCCGTGCTATGGCAGCAGCCATGGGAATTGCAGTAAAAGGATGAAAAACAGCGACCTCATTTTACGATACTTTCCTGCTGCCACGCCGGAAAAGCTGGATCTTATCGCCAGAATGGCAGAAGGCTATGCAGAATGGAATCAAAAGGTTAACCTTGTTTCCCGTACAGACCTTGAAAATCTGTATGAACGACACATTCTCCACTCGCTTTCACTGGCCCTTTTTTTTGAGTTTCAGCCTATGACGGAGGTTATGGACCTGGGTACGGGCGGAGGCTTCCCGGGCTTACCGCTGGCCATCTGGTTTCCGGAAACAAATTTCACTCTTGTAGATTCCATCGGAAAAAAAATCCGGGTAGTGGAAGATCTGGCATTGAAACTGGGTCTTCAGAATGTGAAGGCTGTGAATGCTAGAGCAGAGGGTGTGGAAGGTCCGTTTGACTTTGTAGTAACCCGTGCCGTTGCCCCGGCTGCCGACCTGGTGCGCTGGACAAGGGGTAAGTTTGTAAAACACTATGGCCATTCTCTGAAAAACGGAATTCTTGCATGGAAGGGAGGAGACCTGAGCGAAGAGCTCAGAGCCGTAGAAAAAATGAAGCCACGCACCTATTTTTTAAAGGATTACATCCATGAGGATTTTTTTGAAACCAAGCAGATTGTCCACATCCCAATGGTCTGAAAAGCCGGATGCCCTTAAATACGGAAGGCAGAAATGAGCTGAAATTCCACCATTTATAAAAATCCGCTCCTTTTATTTTGTCCTCTGGCTTCAGTTAACTGCTGACAGACCAATTCAACAGCATGAGAGAGGAAAGAAAGCACCGGATTCTGATTGTGGAAGATGAGAAAATCATCGCCAAGGATCTCGAACTTCGGCTGCTAAAGATGAATTATGAAGTGGTGGCAAGTGTCTCTTCCGGACGGGAAGCGCTTTCACTTGTACGCGATCAGAACATCGACCTGATTCTCATGGACATCATGATTGACGGCGATATAGATGGAATTGAAACGGCTGAACTTATTCATCAGCAAGTTGATGTACCTGTTATTTATCTTACAGCCTACGCCGATGAAAAGACCTTTGAAAGAGCCAAGCTATCCGACCCCTTCGGCTATCTCCTGAAGCCCTTTCAGGAGCGTGACCTGGACCTTACCATCCGGACTGTTCTCCAGAAGTTTTCCTACGAAAAGCAGGTTAAAGCAAGCGAAACCCGCTATCGCAGTCTTTTTGAACGCTCCATGGATGCCATCATCATTTTTGACGATGTGGGCAACCTTCAGGATGCCAACCCGGTTGCCTGCGAACTTTTCTCTGTTAATGGTCCGGATTTCGGCGTATACAACATTTCCAGGTTTGTACAGCCAAAAGAGCGCCTGCTTCTGAAAGCCAATCTTAAGAATTTTCTGGCCGAAGGTGAACTCAGGGGCCGCTACCGCTACATCGACCGCTTTCTGAGCATACGCTACATCGAGTACCATGCAAAGGCAAACTACATGCCTGGCAGCCACCTGGCTGTACTGAGGGACATTACCAAATCGGTACTGGATCAGAGGCAGATTGAAAATCTTGCACGCTTCCCTTCGGAGGCACCCCACCCTACTCTCAGGATTTCGACTTCGGGTGAGATTATGTATGCCAACAAGGCAGCAAGCATTTTCCTCAATGAATGGAAACCAAAATACGGCAATTCCATACCAAACAATATCAGGGAGAGACTCACTCATATGAGCGCTGTGGATAACACCCTCAACCTGAGTCTTAACATCCGGAACCGCTACTTCCTCCTGCTTTTCGTGTACGTGGGAAAGGGCGATTACATCAACATCTACGCTACCGACATCACCCAGCAAAAACAGTCAGAGCGCATTCTGAATCATCAGAAAGACATCATGGAGCTGATTGCAAAGGGCGAAAATCTGCCTGTTGTGCTTGAGCGGATCTGCGCCAAACTGCATCAGTTTATGCCTGAGGCTCTGCCTGCCATTCACCTCTACGATGATGCATCGCGGCAGCTCAACTTTTCGAGTGGTCCTCGGATTCCGCTGAGCTTCGTTGCCTCCATACAAAAGCTCCCGGCTGGCAAAAACAGTATGTCGCCGGGTATGGCAGCGCAACTGAAGGACATGGTGGTTATTACCGATATTACACAGGATGCCAGCTGGAAGGAAAAACTTGACGAGGCACTGGAAATCGGAATTCAGTCCAGCTGGAGCGTACCGGTACTGGGCCAGCATGATGAACTGCTGGCAGTGGTAACCCTTTTTCACAAAACCCACTACAAACCCAATCATGCCGAAACCATGCTGGTGAGTATGGCATGTAAACTAACCGGCATAGCAGTGGAGCGGGAGCAGAATTATCAGACACTGATCAAGCACTCACTCGCCTTTGAAAATATTTCGGATGCCATCGTCCTTACCGATCAGGATAACCGGATTTCAGAATGGAGCCCCTCTGCAGAGAGGCTTTTTCACTACAAAAAAGGAGAACTGCTGGGCAGACAGATTAATGAGGCTCCGATATTTGAAGATGCGGAACAACTTGAAAATTCTGTTCTTAACACCTTCAGTGGCCCCGATTCCGATGAAGCAAAATTCACCTCCGAAGTTCCATTCCTGAAAAAGGACCATGAAACCGGCATTGCTGAGCTGAATGTGGTAAACCTCAAAGACCCGGCTGGCGCCGTAATCGGCAAAATCCGGGTATTCCGCGACATTTCGCAGAAGAAGAAAGTTGAGAAAGCTCTCCGGACATCCGAAAATTACCTGAAGGCCATTTTTGACAATACCATTCAGTCCTTCATACTGCTCGATCTGGAATTTAGAATTCTCACCTTCAATAAAAAGGCATCGGACTTTATCGGCGATCTTTCAGGAAAAAAACTGGCTGCCGGTGAACCGTTAACTGAATACTGGGGCCAGGACAAGGTGGAAGAATATGTGGAAATCGCTTCTATGGCGCAAGGTGGCGAGTATGTGAAATATGAAGAATTCATGGAGTCACTTCCTTCAGGTCCCATCTGGTTGGAAATTAACTTCCTTCCGGTGTATGATGAGGAAAACAGGATGACATCCATCTGTTTTACAGCCCTCGATATTTCAGAAAGAAAGCAGGCAGAACTCGAACTGGCTTCTTCGGAGGCCCGCTTCCGCTCTCTGGTCCAGAATTCATCCGACATTGTAACTGTACTTGACCGTGAAGGCAAGGTGCAGTACAGTTCTGAATCAACCGAACGCATGCTGGGCCTTCCGGGCACAGAACTCATCGGGCGCTATCTGTCGGGAATTGTACTGGAAGACGACCAGCCTGCCTATCTTGAAGCACTCAGTGAAACCATCCGCAGGAAGGAAACCGACCATAGCATAGAATACCAGATACGCGATGGATCCGGAAACATCCGATACATCGAGTCGGTGATGAATAACCTTCTGGAAGATAATTCCGTGCAGGGAGTGGTGGTAAACTCGCGTGATATTACACAGCGAAAGGATGCAGAAATCCGGCTGAAGCAGACGAACTTCGAACTCGACAGCTTTGTTTACCGGGCTTCGCATGACCTGCGTGCACCACTTCGTTCGGTACTCGGACTGCTAAACCTCATCCGGATGGAATCGGCCGAAACCCAGAAAGCCGCCTACATTAACCTGGCCGAAAAGAGCATTAACAAGCTGGATTCTTTTATTCTTGATCTAACGAATTTCAGCCGCAATTCCAGGCTGGAAGTCCAAAGAGAAAAAATTGACTTTAAGGAAGTAATCAGCGAATGCCTCGACAATCTAAAATATATGGAGCATGCGGAGAAGGTGGATGTGAGGGTTGACATCAGGGAAGAAAAACCATTTATGAGTGACGCAGGAAGGATGTCTATTCTATTCCAGAACCTGATTTCCAATGCCATAAAATACCAGCGCCTCAACGCAGATTCCTTTGTCGAAATCAAGGTATTAACCAATGAGGAAGGGGCCCGTATCGAAGTAAGCGATAACGGAAAAGGCATTCAGGCCGAATACCTGAGCAGGATTTTTGAAATGTTTTTCAGGGCCTCGGAAGATTCATACGGATCCGGACTCGGCCTTTACATTACAAGACAGGTGGTAGAAAAACTGGACGGAAAAATTGAGGTTGATTCCGTTTATAATGAAGGAAGTTCATTCCGGGTATTTTTACCACAGCCGGAAAATACAGAAGTCACTCCTGCATAATTACCTTCAGGTTACAAAACTCCTTCATCCCTTCTTCCGACATTTCTTTTCCATAGCCCGAAGCCTTTATGCCGCCAAAAGGCAGCGCCGGGTCAGAGCGCATCAGCGAGTTCAGGGCCACCGTTCCGCACTGGAGTTTTCCGGCAATACGGCGGGCCGACTCCCCATCACCGTAATGCACAGAGGCTCCCAGGCCATAGCGTGTTTCATTCGCAAGAGAAACAGCCTCCTCCTCCGAATAAAAAGTTGAAATACATGCAAGCGGACCGAAAGTCTCTTCATCAAACGCCGGCATACCCGGCTTAACATCGGCAAGCAGAACGGGCAGAAAAAACGGACTACCTTCCGGAAAGTCGGCATTCATTTCATAAAGCAACTTTGCACCTGCCTTAATTGAATCCGTTTTTTGCCTCAGAAGATTTTCAACCAGATCTGGTCTGGCCAATGGCCCGAGACGGGTAGCTGCGAGGCAGGGATTTCCCGGCCTGAACTCCGAAAGAGAAGCTGAAAGCCGGAAAGAAAAATCCTTCACAAGGCTATGGTGGATGATAAAACGCTTGGCTGCAATGCAGCTTTGTCCGTTGTTGATCATTCTCGAGGCCGCTGCAAGACTTACGGCCTGACTAAGGTCAGCATCCTTCAGTACAATAAACGGGTCGCTGCCTCCAAGCTCCAGCACACACTTTTTGAGATGCTTTCCAGCCAGTGCTGCCATGGATCTGCCGGCGGCTTCGCTTCCCGTAAGAGATACCGCTGCCACAGCCTCATCTGAAACCAACTGCTCCAGCTGATTTACATCCACCCGGAATTCCTGGAACACGCCTTCGGGAAAACCTGCTTCATGGAATAATTTTTGAATAAGGGCCGAAAACCGAAACACATTTGGAGCATGCTTCAGCAAGACGACATTTCCTGCGCAAAGCGCCGGAACCGCTGCCCTGATGACCTGCCATAGCGGAAAATTCCAGGGCATAACCAGAAGAATCCCCCCCAGAGGTTCTGGTTTCAGGCGCGCATTTCTGCCTGAAAATGCTTGTTTAGATTCTGCCAGCCAGCTTTCTGCATGGCGAGTATTGAATTCAATCAGGCTAATGGATTTCTGAACCTCTGCTCTTGCCTCCGTAAGGGGTTTACCCATTTCTTCCGACATAGAAAATGCCAGCATATCGGCATCCCGGCGGATAAGTTGAATGAGCGCTCCCACCTTTTCAAGACGAAAGGAAAGGGACTTTTCTTTCCAAGATAAAAAGGCCTGCCGGCCAAGAGCCAGCCTGTTTCGGATTTCTTTCTCTCCGAAAGATTCAAATTCGGCAAGCAATTCCCCGGACCAGGGATTTCGTGACTGAAAAATCATGTGAGCAGTTCGTATTTACTCAACTTATCCATCTCCAGAATTGTTTCAATTCCGTCTTCACTGCGATGAAAACAGGGAAGAAAACGGGCATTCCAGACAAATGCATCAGCAGCATAGGAATGTCTTGAAAATACCGTTTGCGAAAAGGTGGTATCAAAACCCTTGATTGTTACCAGAATCTCTGCTTCAAGGTCTATGAGATTTGCTGCATTCATTTCCACCAGCGGGCTCTCTGACCTGATGGCATGGACCAGAGTCCAGGTTAGCGGAAGTGCAGTAACCCTGCTCCTTTCCAGTTCCAGGGTGAAATATTTCCGGATGCTTCTCCCGCCTTCCTCTGTGAGCAGACTCAGGATAACATCGGCTTCTACTTCGGCCAGATCGTTGTTTCGGGCATTCGCAAGACGAAGCATCATGGCCATTCCATCCTGATAAGGTGCAATCAGAAGGTTTTCAGAATACTGCATGTTGACCACAGGTCTTGCAAATCTCCCGTAAAGCAACCCGGTTACAAGGGCAAAACTCATCAGACCGAGGAGGGCTTCTGCAGAGGCAAGAACATTAGCAATAAAACCGGAAGGATTGATTCTTCCGTAACCAACCGTAGTGAGGGTCTGTGCAGAAAAAAAGAATGCTTCTGAAAAAGCCTGCAAGCCGGTTCCGGCAAGACCGCCCATAAACTGATCCATGCCACCCAGGTAATAGAGCGAGGCAAAAAATGTGTTAACCACTACATAAAACAGCAGCACTACCAGCAGAAACCGTGGCCAGGACATGAGGATAAGTTCGTGAGCAAAACTGAATGAAAGCAGGGAACGGACTCCGCTTCTTTTCACCCGGAATTTTCCGCTGCTTTCCATCAGGCGGCTGCCCTGAGCCGACGCCAGGTTGCTGAATCCCGTATCGGTAGCTTCCCGGGATTTTTTATTGAGGAAGCGATGCAGCGGCGGCTTTTTCATGCTGTTCAGGGTGCAGGTTCCGGGATAACAATTACCGAAGCAGGCAGCCTCTCCCGAAAACTGGCAAGATTTTGCTCCAACCGGGAAAGTGCCTGCGGGTTAAGCGCATAAAAATCAACGGTGTCCCTGGCACAAACCCGGTTATCCCGAATAGCCCAGCTTTCAGCTTTCACCCAGCCGGGTTCACGAATGGGATTTCCATAAGCAATCGCCATTTCAATACCCAGCTTTCTGCAAACCGAATCAATCTCAGCAGGCCGGTAACGGTTCTGTAGTTTGAGTCTGGCAAAGTCCATAGTTCCAAGTCCCCAGAGATCTTCAAGCCGGCAATCAGAATAATAAGCGATTGCACCCACATCGATTGCTCCGATGATGTCCCGGTCATAATACTGCTTCACAAACCGTGCCGTTTGAACCTGTTGCTCAAAAATATTCACAATGGCTTTGCTTCCATTGGCAAAACTTTCAACCGAGCGGTAAACCGGACTCAATGCGAGGCAAAGTACCAGAATGGCCATAGCCGGCGATTTTTTAAACCAACTCGTAAAAGAAAAAACAGTGCGGGAAATGGATTCCTGAACCAGCGTTTTCCATACGGCTATCCAGGCCAATGCCATCAGATAAGCTTCATAACGGTATACATGACCATAACGGGCAAGCATAAAATGGAGCAATGAAACCAGGAGAACAATGCTGGTCCAGGCACTATTCCGGTTTTTTCCATCTGTGGCAATATCTTTTACAAGGAACAGAGCCAGCATGGCTACCATGCAGTGTGGATAATTGGCCGCCTTACTCAACCAGGAGAGGATAAAACCAGTCAGGCTGCCGGTCTCCTGCACATTCATACCGTAGGCTTTGAGCACAAGAGAATTAGGCAGGAAGAACCAGCCCTGCAGCATAGAGTAAAACCCAAGCCAGCAAAGCGGCAGCATCATTCCAAAGCCCAGCAGAAATCCCTTTGTCCATCGCTTCTGCGACCAGAGCCAGAGCACCAGCAAGCCACCTTCAAAAAGTCCTTCATAACGGATACCACTCAGCAGGGCACCGAAAAACAGAAAGAGCCAGGCTCCGGCAGATTCGCTTTTTTCCAGTGCCAGATTCAGGCAGGCAAGGGCGATGAGAGTATGAAGAAGGTGCTCCATACTCCCGAAAAGCAGCACCGGAACAGGCATAAAAATAAAAATTCCAAGCAGCATCCAGCGGGTTTGCCAGACTTCAAAGCCCCAGTTTTCACAGAGAGTGGAAAGAAAAAAATAAAGACCGCCAAGTGCCGCGATGTTAATCAGAAGTGGCATCCAGATATGTTCGCCAAAAAGCAGGTCGGCCAATGCAAGCAGCACGGCAAATAAGGGAGATGAGGCCGTTGAGCTGAAATGATGCTGCGTAAGGCCCCAGTTTTGGTGGAAGGCCAGGTTTTTGGACAAGGCCATCATGATAAAGGAGTCGTCCAGCGCATAGCAGAATTCCCCTGTTTCCTGCCAGGCAAGAGCAAAACCGGCGCTGGCAGCAAGCATTGAAATCAGCAGAACCAACAGAGCTTGTCTTTTATGGGGATTCATAACAGAAAAATAGAATTCCGGTACAAGAATAGCAATTAGCAGCCAAAGTTGACCGGAAGCACAAAACCTGCGGTTGCCCCTGACCTGAGCATGACAGTCAAAGCTGAGCTCATCAAAAGTTCAGGAAGCGAAAATCAGGCTGTTCACACCTTTCTTTTCGTGAACTTAACTGCAAAGAGCTTGGGCCAGTTTTTTCCGGTGAGGTAGAAGAGCTTGTCCGCCGGATTCCAGGCAATACCATTCAAAACATCTTCATTCCCCTTGCGATCCTCGTTTTTCAGGATGCCGGCCATGTTTACATAAGCGAGAACCTTGCCTGTAGCCGGATCGATTTTTACAATGGTATCAGTCTGGTACTTGTTGGCATAAATTGCACCGTCAACGGCCTCAAGTTCGTTCAGTTCTTCGACCGCATTTTTCCGGTCCCAGACCTGAACAATTCGAATCAGACTGAAATCAGCAGGGTTTAGAAAATAGAGTTTCTCTGTGCCATCACTCATAACCAGCTCGCCGCCGAGGTCGCAAAGACCCCAGCCTTCCGTAGGATAGCCAAAGCTGCCTTCCTGCTTTAGGTCGGGAAGGGAATACACAAAGGCACGGTGGCTTTGCCAGGTAAGCTGGTAGAGTTTACCGTTCAGTATGCTGATTCCTTCGCCGAAATGCTCCTGCGGAAGGCTGATTTTCTTTCCGGCTTCACCGCTGCTGAGGCTTACTTCCATCACAGCCGATTTTCCGTTAAGACCGGTACCTTCATATAGTTTACCATTGTGCCATTCAAGACCCTGAGTAAAGGAAGCCGGATTGTGCGGAAATGATTTTACCATTTCATAGCCCAGGTTTTCCGGCTCTATGTCGGAAAGAAGGCGGAAGGAAGCAGAACCGGAGCCGGTTTCATTTCCGGCCGAAAATCCTGCTATACGGAAAAAGTGAGACCCGACCGAAAGTGATTTACTTTCAAGAGAAAACCGGAGTTTTGCGGGATTCAAAAGACTTATTTTCTCATTATCCAGGAACAGCTGAATGGAATCAAATTTTTGTGCCGAATCAGTCTGTATGGCTGAAAAAGTAACCGAATCGCCCCATGTGAGATTGCCGGGAAAAGCAGCCACTTCGAAGGATGCCCGCTGGCTCAGCAGATCGGCTCCCTGCTGAGAATTTTTTTCTTCGCTGCCGCAGGAAAAAAACAAGACACTGAAAAACAGGAAAGTTAAAAATGGCAGGCCGGCTGAAATTGATTTATGCATGGGAATTGTTCATCTGAACAGGCAGATTAACTGCAAATGTTGAAGTTTGCAGTGCAAAAACAAAACGGGAAATATGTCAGAACCGCTGCCGGAAAACCTTAGAAATCTCAAAACAGATGACTTTCATTACGATCTGCCGGATGAGGCAATTGCCCGCTTTCCCCTTGAGCAGCGGGATGCTTCAAAATTACTGATATGGAAAGCCGGTGGCATCCGGCACAGGCATTTCCGTGATCTGCCGGAAGAATTGCCCGCTAATTCCCTGCTGATTCTCAATGAAACAAAGGTCCTTCCGGCCAGGCTGCATTTTCAGAAAAGCAGTGGCGCCTGGATTGAGCTGCTCATTCTGGAACATGAGCCGGGAAAAGAAGCAGGGTCGATGCTTTGCCGGGCCATGGTGGGAAATAAAAAGAAGTGGCGGGAAGAAGAAGTGCTTTTTCTGGAGAAGAAGGAAGCAGATCAGACGCTCAGGCTGGAAGCGGTCTGGCGGGACCGTGAGCAGGACAAAATCATTCTTCGCTGGCAACCGGCTAACCGTATTTTTCCGGAAATTCTTGCCATGTGGGGTGAAATGCCCATACCTCCTTACCTGAACCGCAAGGCGGAAGTCAGCGATCTGGAAAATTACCAGACCGTTTACGCCCGGAATCCGGGAGCCATTGCTGCACCCACGGCCGGACTCCATTTCACCGATGCGGTTTTCAAAAATCTGGAAGCAAAGAAAATTCCCGTTCAGCGGCTTACCCTGCATGTGGGGCTTGGCACCTTCAAGCCCATGAAATCGGAGAAAGTGGCAGACCACGACATGCACCCGGAAGAAGTAATAGTAAGCCAGACTCTGGTGCAGGCCATTGCAGAGCATGACGGTCCGCTGGTTGCGGTTGGCACAACTTCCGTGCGCTCTCTGGAATCGCTGTACTGGCTGGGCCTGAAATTCCTTGAGAATGGCATTTTCGAAGAGCATCTGGAAACTGCAGAGCCATACCTGCTCACCGGAATTTCAAGGCCTTACAGACAGGTATTCGGAGCGCTGTCGGACTGGATGAAAAAAAACGGGCAGGAAGAACTGCGCTTCAGCACACAGCTATACCTGATGCCGGGCTATCGCTTCCGGGTGGTGAATGCCATGGTGACCAATTTTCACCAGCCAGGCTCTACACTGGTTGTGATGATGGCTGCTTTCCTGGGCGATGCATGGAAAGCCATCTACCGGGAGGCTCTCGCGAATGATTACCGATTTCTCAGCTACGGCGACAGTTCGCTGCTCTGGGGAGAAAAGCCGGAATAAAATTTTTCAGAAGAAGCATTAGCTTGGGCGGATAAAATTATGCCATCCAATGGACACCATTTTCTGGATTTGTGTGCGCCTGATGCAGCTTGGAAGCAATGTTCTGGGTATTTCCTATCAGGAACTGAATGTGCTGCTTTTTGTACTGCTTCACCCGGCGCTGACCCTCTTTCTGTATTTCCGCTACCGCAAGTACAAAATGCTCTGGAAAGAAGCGCAGGCCGGGAGTAAATCCGGCTGAACAAGGCGAATCTGAGTTTCATTTTTCCTAAGCATAACTTCCTGTTTTCACACTTTATCGAACGAATAAATGCTTGTTAAACAGGCACCTTATTTACTGTCCGATAATCCCGGAAATAGCAATTTGATGTTTTGAATTTCAGAACCTGACTATCCAAAAGGCAGAATTCGAATGGAATAAACCTGAATTTTCACACCTTGCAAACGCTGAAATCCTGTTTTCCATTTTGAATTCCCTGCCCGGCGCCGAAATTGAATACAGCCGCCTGTTTACCGAAGCGGATGTACAGGCCTTTGCTGCCTTGTCAGAAGACCAAAATCCCCTGCATCTGGATGCGGAGTATGCCGCCGGAACTTCCTTCAAAAAGCCAGTGGTGCACGGTGTTCTGCTGCTGGGCATGTTTTCCCGCATCTTCGGAAACGAATACCCGGGCCGGGGCAGCATTTACCTGAGCCAATCCGCCGATTTCCTCAGGCCTGCATACATCGGACAGCGCATTACGGCAAAAGTAAGCCTGCAGCACTACGATGCCGGCAAGCGCATCGGCGAATTTCAAACCATTTGTTTCAATGAGGCCGGTAAAAAAATCCTCAGCGGAAAGGCAGAAGTTTTATTTCCCGAAGGTTTTTTTCCGGATGAAAGTGGCAGCCCGGCAAGCGGGAAATCACCCTTTCTCAGGCGGTCCTGAGAGACCATGGGCACAGGCCTGCAATTCTCAGTCTCCACAGGTTCCATCTCAGCAACTGGTATTCAGTGGCAGATTTCTTAAACAGAATAGTCTGAAAAGCATCTGTAAAACAGAACTAAAAGAGAAGGTCCCGGGTATCCGGACAGGCATATACTATGCGCCAGGGATAGAAGCGAAAATCCTTTTTACCGCGTGATTCTAAGGAGCTGCGACATTCAGGGTCACTCAGATTGGTTCAAACATAATTTTATACAGGCCGTAAAAAGATTGCAGCGTATAGCCCGTAAAGGCGCCCAAAAAGAAAGCGGCAACAATGTCAGGCCTTGTTTGGTTTTTGAAAAGAAACAGGCTTACCTTAAAGCCTTGGGAAAAGCTTCTCAAAAACGCAGGAAAGTAAGAATGAAACTTGCAGTGGTGGATGTGGAAACCAGCGGAGGGCAGGCCCGGGCCGACCGGATTGTCGAAATAGGCATTGTGCTGCTCGACGACGGACGGCCGGTGAACCGTTTCGGCAGCCTGATTAATCCGGGCATCAGCATTCCGACTTCCCTGACCGCCATCCACGGCATCAGCAATGAGATGGTGAGGGATGCGCCGTCGTTTGCCGACCTGGCAGAGCAGATTCTCGAACTGCTGGAAGACCGGATATTTGTGGCGCACAACGTGCACTTTGACTATGGCTTCCTTGAGGAAGAATTCCGGCGGAACGGCTACGATTTCCGGGCAAAGAAGCTCTGCACCGTAAGGCTTTCGCGCAAACTGCTGCGCCTTCGGAGTCACAGCCTCGCCAGTCTGTGTCTGCACTTTTCCATCAGAAATGAAAAAGCACACAGAGCACTGGAAGATGCTACTGCCACAGCACAGGTTCTGCAGTATCTGCTGGAAATACCCACCTGCATGCCGCTGATTAAGGAGATGACAAAAGGCAGGGCGGGCACATTCAAAGGTCCGGGAAATCTGCCCGAAGAAAAACTCAGAAACCTGCCGGAAAGCATTGGTGTTTACCAGTTTTATGATGCTTCCGGCAAGGTTGTTTATGTG
>Ga0315900_10008856_pt1 | contig 12863 bp, 8 predicted proteins | sample LakEriMetagenome_FD_203521 | JGI IMG/M metagenome (GOLD analysis project Ga0315900, IMG submission 203521) | Freshwater fungal communities from buoy surface, Lake Erie, Ohio, United States - Buoy 12 MA114 | ecosystem: Environmental > Aquatic > Freshwater > Lake > Lake biofilm | place: USA: Lake...
GCGAGAATGATACAGCCGATCGTCGGACGATAATACGATTCGCTCATCACGTCCATCAATAGCCATGCGGCGATGACCCCGAGCAATGCGGGAGGAAACATTCGTCGCACATACCGCCAATCGGCATGCTGACCGAACATAAGCATCGCCATGGTGTCCCCTGCGATGAGCATCGGCAATACAATGCCCGTCGATGCCTTCGCCCCAAAGACGTAGGCAAAGATCAGTACGTGGACTAAGCTCACTCCCGAGAAACCACTCTTGGTGATCCCGATTCCAAATGCAGCCGTCGCCAGGAGCAACCAAGCCCCGATCGAAAGCATCGATGGATCTAAGTTCATGGCGCCGACCGACCCGAAGCGTCGCGTCCGTGTACGATGCGACTTTGCCTGTCGGTCAGCTCCTGGACCAATGCATCGGTGCTTTCAGGATCGACTCGACGGCAACATTCCATCAGTCGTTCTGCAAGGGAGTCGAAAGGCTCTTCCCAATCTTCCGGCGTCGAGTCTTGCGGCGCGATGCAACTGATTTCGTTGACCAAGAGTACAAATCGCAAGACGTGGCGAAAGAGCATGCCCTCATGTTTCTGTAGTCCTCGGGTCACGATGTACTTGTTAAAATCGCATTCAAAGGAGAGCAATTCACCGACGACCCAAACGCTGCGCGTGTACACATCGTGCACTCCTGGGAAATCGTAATCGAACATCCTCCGCAGTTTTTCCCCGAGTGCCATAGGCTTCGGTGGCGGCCTCCAGCGCTGGCCGTTGGGATCCTTCGATGCCTCGGTATCCTCCTGGCTTTCATCGTCGTCGGAGGCTTGGCCCGTAAGCTCTTGGACTCCGGCGAGTCCAAGCTCGAGCAAACGCGGATGCAGGTGCTGCTGGGCCAAGGGACCAAAAGGCAGCTCGTCGGGCCCGGGCACAGGGGCGAGCTTGCTGATGTTTGCGGGCAACTCCAAAACACTTTCCAAAGCCTGTACCCGCTCGATTGGATCGGCAAACTGCATTTGCTGGATCAGGTACAAACCATAGATCGGATTGAGGCTCCGAAGTTCGCTCAGGAGCTCTAGCCGAGGCATGGGGGTGATTCGCTCGGGACGATAACTCTCCAAATCGTATCCTCGCGAAGCGGCTTCGTCGGTCGTTGCCTCGATGGGATGCTCCTCGTCTTCTTCGGATTGTTGGCTGTCGGTGACCTGCAACTGGGAGGCCAAAGCAGAGCGGAGCAACCCGGCGAGGGTTTCCTTCGGAGGTGCTTTGCTGCCGCTGGAAATCGTTGGATTTTTTGCGATGCTGGGTTTGGGCGTCACATCGATAAAACCGGCTGTCCAGAGGGTTACGAGCATCTGGTTAAGCTCTTTTTGGCCTTTGGCGATATCGATCGGGGCGAGCAAGCGTCGGCCGACCAAATCCCGCAAGGGCTGAACCTCTGGATTCTCGCGTAGCATGGTAGCCAGAAGCCTCCAGGGCAGGGGACCACGGCTCGAGAGGTTCGCCGCCGGGGCGATCACCAATTTTTGAAACTGCTCTTTGTTCCAATACGTCTCACCTTGACGGCGCGTGGGCATCTTCTTCTTGAGTTGCTTCTTGGCCTTGAGCAAACCCGGATCTTTGGTGTCCTCTGGGATCTGATCGTATTGCAATTTCCATCGGTAATACTTCACGTCGTCCTCATGCGCAAGCGCATAGACGAAGCCTTCGCGGTCGAACTGGGGTCGCCCAGCTCGTCCAAAAATCTGTTGGGCCGAGGCCGAATCGATCAGTTTCTTTTTGCCATAAGGCCCTTTGACCAAACTCGGTAGGACCACGCATCGGGCAGGTAAATTGATCCCTGCCGACAGGGTCTCGGTACAGACACAGACACTCAGGAGCTTTTCCTGAAACAGTTGCTCGACCAACCGACGGTACTTGGGCATGATTCCCGCATGATGAATCCCAACCCCACGGATCAAAATCTGCTTGATCTTCGGACCGGCCCCCTCGCCCAGAGGAATCCCCTCGATCCGCTTGGTGATCAACGCTTGACGCTCTTTATCGATCAGCCTCCGACCTTTGAGCAACTCGGCGACTTGCCAGCATTGGTCACGATTGAAACAGAAAACCAATCCAGGGGTCCTACGTCGAACCTCGTCTCCTTCGGCGATCTTTTCGAGTTGTTCGTCCAGGTACAGATCTTCAACCCATTCGAATTGCAAAGGCACTTTGCGCTCGGTGCCTTGAACCAATTCCAGGTTCCTGCCGTGAGCCCGGTTGAGCCATGAGCAAAACTCGACGCTATTACCGATGGTGGCCGACAGGAGCATCAGTCGCACCTGCCTGGGCAGCATTCCAATGCTCAGTTCCCAAACGATGCCTCTTTCGGGATCATTGAAGCTGTGGAACTCATCCATGATCACCGAGTCGACTCCTTCGACCCAAGTTTGGTCTTGTTGCAAAAGCCGGTTGAGCAAAATCTCAGCGACGACAACCAGGACCGGGGCGTTGGGATTGACTTTTCGATTGCCAGTGACCAACCCGATGGAGCTTGCTGGATACCCCCAACGGACGGCTGCCGACTGCAACTCCTGGAGCTTCTGGTCGGTAAGTGCGATCAGGGGGGTGGTGTAGTAGCATTTGCGCCCCGTACGGAGGGCTTCGTAGATGGCCCCCTCGGCGATCAAGGTTTTTCCGGTGCCCGTCGGAGCGCAGACCAAGACACCTTGATCCGAGGAAAACCAAGCGATCAGAGCATCTTCTTGGACCGGGTAGGGCGTGTAGGGCAATCGCTCGAAATATTCGGATACAATGGAATCGCGATCGCTGGGCTTATGGGAATTCATCCCGGTAATCGTAGCACAAACGCCCTGCTGGCAGGAGACCTAGTGGCATGGACTGATTCGATCCGAATTGGACGAAAATGAGTGGAAAGAGCCTGAGAATACTCTTCGTCGGCCTAGCCTTGTGCTTGGCGTGCTACTTCAATGCCGCCCGCTATCGGCCCGGCCGAGATGTGGCCTATGCCATCGAAATCATCACCGACTCCTACGTCGATCCGATTTCACAAGCGGACCTAAAGCAAGCTGCCATGCAAGGGATGCTCGAGTCGCTCGACCCGCACTCATCATTTGTCTCCGAGGATTCCCTCGGACGATTCAACGCTGTCTTCGAGCAGCGTTTCGCAGGTCTAGGCGTTCAGGTCGAAGGCCCACCGATCCGGCCGGATATCACCGTCATAACCACTTTGTTCAATTCCCCTGCCTTCCGAGCCGGCCTGATGCCAGGGGATCTGATCGTCCAAGTCGATGGTATCGACGTGCGCTCGATGGAAACTTCGGAGGTCTCGAAAAAGATCTCAGGGGCGGTCGGATCCGAAGTCCTTTTAGGAATCGATCGGGCCGGTGAACGCTTGACCATCCAGGCCACTCGGGAATTTGTCGATGTCGAGAGCGTCACAGGCGATCGGCGACGCGCGGATGGAACTTGGGATTTTCAACTCCAATCCGCTCCGCAAATCGCTTACATTCACTCAGACCTCTTCGGAGAAAAAACCGCTCGCGAAATCCAATCGGCATTGGAATCGCTCGAAGGAAAAATCGATGCGGTCATCCTCGATCTTCGCGACAACGGAGGGGGATTGCTTCAAGCTGCCATCGAGGTCTGCGATCTGTTTCTCGACGAGGGCAGGATCGTCTCGACCCAGGGCCGACGACAAACCAGCATCGAATCGATCGACGCGCAACGGGGAACGGTCGTTCCAAGCAGCGTTCCAATCGCGGTGTTGATCAACAGCAATTCAGCAAGCGCCAGCGAAGTCGTCGCGGCATGCTTGAAGGATCACCAGCGCGCCGTGATTGTAGGCCAACGATCCTACGGGAAAGGAAGCGTCCAGAGCATCATTCCGGTCGAAGGTGGCCGAGCCGCCATTCGATTCACGACCGCTTACTATTTCCCCCCAAGCGGCCAGAGGATCCACCGCAAACCCAAGGACACCGATTCGGACCCTTGGGGAGTCCTGCCCAGTGATGGAGCCGAGGTTCTTCTGAGCGAGGAACAAAACCGTCAGGCCATCGAAAGGATGCGTCGACGCAGTGACCCGTTGAGAAACGGAGCTCTTGCCAATCACCCTTTATCCAAAGTCGATGACCCCGACGATCAACAAATCTCTCAGGACCCCCAATTGGTTCGTGCGATCGAAATCCTCCGTGCTAGGACCCAGGAGAATTCCGCCCCGAAAGATCTATAGGTCACGCGATTAGGGATTCGCGTTGGAAAGCTCGCTCAGAGCCTCCGACTCGGCTTCGGACGCATTGTCTGCGGTTTTCTTGCTGATCGATTTCCCGCTCCGCAAGACTTCGAGCCTGCTGGTCATCGATTGGTTCATCGGACGACTCGCACCGCGACTGCCAGTCCCGCTACTGGGCAATCCGCTACTGGGCAATCCGCTACTGGGCAATCCGCTACTAGAGAAACCGCTTGACTCAGAAAAAGCTTTTTTAAACGTACCGAGTTTCTGACTCCGAGCATCGATGACCTCGGTAGTTACCTGAGAGCGAGTGATTTGCGGCTCTAGAGTGTTCGTTCGTGGCGAGTTTGCAACGTTGCGGTCCGTGGCATCGGAGGGTTGAAAGTGCCTTTGGAACGAGGGGGGTACTTCGATCGTTTCGGTGCGGCGATTGGGCTCGGTCGCTCGCATCAGATCGGGCGCGACGGTGTTGGGGGCTTGGACGTAACTGGCTCTTTGGACCCCCGGGGAAATCTGGGAGCTTTGGGGCAGTGGGTTATGGGCTGCGTTCAACACTGAGGGTTTGTCGCTCGGAGAGCCTCCCTGGGGAGTCGCCGACTTAGGATTTCTAGCTTCCACACCCGGGAGCAATTTCATCGTTGGATCCGAAAGGGTGGTGCCTCCATGACGCCCTTCGTAGCGCGCGATGATACTGAGTTTTTTGGTTGGACCTTTGACATCACCCCAGGGCAACCAAACGCTGTAGGCGGGCCCTATCGATGTTTTGCTCATGTGCTTGGCGAAATCATCCGCATCGATCACGTACTTACGAAGTGGTTTTTGATTTTCAGGATTGTGGTCGTCCGCATCAAAAACAAAGACCACGAGCTTACCGTCGACTTCGATCGGATCGTTTTGCTCTTTGTCGTAGAAAAAGATCCGTCCACCGAATCCGCGAACGCCTGGTTGGTTGGGCTGCCTTAAAACCGTATCGGTCCAAATCGCTAAGATCCGTTCGGGGACAACTGGTTTTTCCTCTTCGGTCCAACTCCAACCTGCCGGAGTCTTTTTAGGCGCGAATTGGCACCCCGAGGGCAATGGTATCGCGGCCAAAAGCATCAGCATTCCCAAGCTCCTACGAAAGGAGTGTCGACATTTCATCGCGGGTTCCTTGGCTTTAGTGATTCTTGTGCTGCGAAGGGGTCCATGGTGCTTTTGAGGCTTATTGATGCGGTCCGATGAGGATGGACCAGGGCAGACACGGAGGCGGGATATCTAACGGGAGGGTTTGATCGTTCGGGGCAATCTCAAAAGTCCAGCGGAGGGCTTTTCAGTCGGGGGCTTTTCCGTAATGGGGTTCGCCGTAGGGGCAGGCAGTTCGCTCGAATACTCGTTGGATTCGAGATTCGGTACTAAGAGGGATTCCAGGGTGGTTCCCGTTGGCGTCGTCGCCGAAGGTTGCAAAGCGCCGCGGGGATCAAGATCCGGGTAGATGACCGGAACCGAATCATCCTCTTCTTGCCAATCTTGCATCAATCCGGTTCGAGGAAAGACGTCTCCGTGCATGGCGAAGATATCCGCTTCGCACCAACTCATCCGGGCGAATTCGGCTTGCTTGAGTCGCTCCATATCGCCGGGATTTCGCACGATATGGGGAGTCATGATGATGAGCAATTCGGTCCGATTTTCGTCGAAGTAGTCGTAGCTGAAGAGGTACTTGAGAATTGGAATATCCCCTAACCAGGGAACTTGGCGATGCCGTGTCCTAGTGGATCTAGCGATCAGTCCACCGAGGATGATGGTTTCCCCATCGGCGGCACTGACCGTCGCTTGGGCTGTGATCGTATCGATACGGGGTGATCGGACGACCGATCCGTCCTGAGCGATAAAAATCGGAATACCTTCGGCTTCTGGACCGAGCTTGGATTTTTCCGCATCGATCTCCATGACCACATTGCCTTCGGGACTGATCCGGGGTGTGACTCCGATAATCAAACCGACATTTTCGAGAGTCAATTGGTTTTGGACGCCGAACTGATTGACGCTTGTGCTGGCGATCCGCGGAACTCTCTGCCCGACCTGGATAAAGGCTTGCTGGTTATCCAGGGTCAGCACCTGAGGTCTAGAGAGAATCTCAAGGCGGCGGGTTTCCTGAAGGGCCCTGAGCAGGAAGCTTACATTTTGGCTGCTGGCCGAAAGGACCAGCCCCCCGAAACCCAGTTCGTCATTGGTTCGCCCTACGGCGAAATTCGACAACCCTTGGCCCCCGACGGTGCCCGCATTTTGCAGCGCTTTGGACGATCCGCTGTTGCCTAATGGTTGATTGTTGAAATTGAAACCGGGTTCGTTCGTCGCAGCCACAATGTCTTGGCTAGTGGCCGTCACGACCCCAGCGGGGGTCGAGGTGGTGGTCGTCGCCGTGGTTGTTACGAGGTTCCCTAGCAGACTTCGATCGAAGAGCACCGAGTCTTGAATTCCCATTTCAATCCCGAATTCATCGGTGTTTCCTAACAGGATCTCTGCGATCATGACTTGGATCATCACCTGAGGCGGCTGCTCGTCGAGTCGCTGAATCAATTCTGAAATCTCATCATAATACCTCGGTGTGGCGCTGAGGATCAGTTTGTTTTGAACCGGCTCAGGAACGACGACCACCTCGCGCTCCAATTGATCAAATGGGTTGGTGACTCCCGGAGCTGCCAGCTCGACGATCCGTTTGCTTTGCAGGAACTGATTGATCGCCGTGGCGACATCGATCGCCGGTGAGTTCTTGAGTTGATACACCGTACTTTTCCGCTTGGATGCCTCCGCCTCGTCGAGCCGCAAAATCAGCGCTTCGACAATTTTCAGATCCCCATCCGAGCCGATCGCAATGATATTGTTCCCTCGGGTGTCGACGGTAAAACGCAATGGCAGGAGCGAGTTATCGTCAGGATTGCTCGATAGTTGGGGGCCGACCGAGGCCCCGGTCGTGGAATTCGAGGATGGGATCAAGGCCCTGAGGGTCTCGACCAAGCTGGTAGCATCCCCGTTTTTGATCGAGAAAATTTTGATCTTGGCCACCGCACCCGGCGTATCCAATTGCTCGATGAATTGCTCGATCAATGGGAGCGTCTCAGGTGTGCTTGCGACGATCAGCGTGTTGTTGCGTTCGTTGACCGTGATTTTGGTCGCACCTAGAACGCCCCCCGTGGCGATGGGCTCTCCGTTTTGGTCGACCAATTGCAGGGTCTTATTGCGGTCGGCCGTCGTAGTGGCCAATGCGTCTTCCAAGGCTTGTGCGATGTCGCTGGCCAAGTTGTAGCGAATCTGAAAAACTCGGGCCGCTTGCAACATCCCATTGCGAGGGACATCCATCTGTTCGAGGAGTTTTTTGATCTCCGCGATATCTCTTGGGGATCCATTGACGATGATCGCATTGCTGCGGCTATCGGCAAACGAATTGATCACCGGGGCTAGCCCTTCCTTGCCTTTGTAGAAGGACTGGAGTTGGGTCTGCACTTCCGATGCCGTCGCATGCTTGAGGGGCAAGACAGCCAAGGTCTTATCATCCTTGGTCGGCTGATCCAACTGCTGGATCAATTGCTTCATCAGGTCGAGCGACTCGCCCCAACCGATGAGCAACAGAGCGTTGGGAGAAACCAGCGGCGAAACCGTCACTCGCCCCTGCCGGGTCCCGATGAATTTTTCTTGGATGTCATCGATCAGTTTCGACATCGACTCGGAATTCACGTGCTGCAGAGGCACTACCTCGATTGTCGGCTTGCTCTCGCGACTGGCTTGGTCAAGCCTTTTGATGATCTCCGAAAGGTCCGTCAATTGCTGATCGCGACCTCTCAAAATCACCGCATCGAGCTCGGGCAACATCTCGATCTGCACCCCCTCGAACTGAGGCAAAGGCAATCGATCTGGGGGCTCGTCCGAAGCGGCCTTGGCCGGTTCCTGAGCACCGCTGGCGAGCCGCACGCTGGATTGGATCGCCGAGCCGCTTGTCCCTGCGATCATGCTGCTGGAGAAGGCCGCCATGGCGATTTGTCCACGAGCATTGAGCTTCTGAATCCGAAACGCACGATCTTTCGATACTTGGGACTCATGGGTATGAGCAAGCGCAAGCTTCGCCAAAGACTCCACTGGCCTTGCCGCCCCTTCAATCCTGAGTGTTCGCTTGTTGGTGTCAAACTCCAAGAGGACCGATTCCTGATCCACCTGGAGCAAAATCGCGTCGGCCTTAGCCGGATGTGCGAAGAGTTCTTTATCGAAGTTCAAGGCGAGCGTTTGACGAAGACTCAGCCATTGATTGCTCGTTGCTGGCAACTCCCTGCGAACCAAAACCGATTCTTCCACCGCAGGTGGCTTAGCAACCACAGGACGAAGAATCGAAGGTCTATCCTGCCCCCGAGCGACGGGCAAACTCATGCTGCATAGAAACAGAATCAATAAAAACCGCATGATTCGGGCTTGTATGGTTATTCTTCGCATGCGATTCCTCTTTTCTTCAGCGCCTTAGAGCCAAAGCTCCCAAACGTCTCTGATTCCCGAGTGACGCCCCTGGGCGATTGGAGCTCTAATTCGTTGGGTTGCAAGGTTAGAAAAAAACCGACAGGCGGGTCAAGACCAACACCCCCTCGAATGGGGGACGCGGCCATGGGTTCAATCCGCACTATCTATGGGTAGTCGGCGGAAAAAACCACTAAGGCAGCACGGGTTGAGCGGCACTGGGGGGGGGTGGGGGCAATTGGAGCGATTGCCTCGTTGGAGCTAGCGTCTCGTTGTAGTGCCTGAGCAAGCTCAAGACCGAATCGAATTCGGGGCGAGCTGCCAATGTCGCGAACCGAGGATCCTTGTCGACCGCTTCATAGCGTCCGAGAATCGCTTTTACTTCTTCGGCATTGGGAACCGCCCCGCCGAGGAACATCCAAGCTGGCAGGCCAAGGTATTCCTTCCATTGCGGATCGAGCAGTTCGAACAGTCCTGGTGCGAGTTGGACGATCTGCCCTCGAACCAAATCCGACTCGGAGACCCCGACGGCTTTGGCCGATGCGGGTGCGACGGCTCCTTGAACGATTTGCTCAGCGTATTTGGCCACCGTTTCGGTAAGTGCCTGTGCAGCGGGCGGAACGACCGGAGTTTGATTGACCGAACTTATTTGGTAGTAGGCCCCCGTAGAGACACGGTCGACCTGAAGGGCCGATCCGTCGATCGAGACGCCGGCAAAAAGCCCTCTGCTTCGCGAGTACGTGTAGATCTCTGCTTGCAGTTGACCATCGGTGCCAACGCCACCGGATCGGCCGACCGGGCCGGCAGCGGCCGCGACATCGGCCCCGAGGGTCAACTTGCCATTGAGCACTCCTTGGATGCTACGATCGGTTTTGAAAACCAAAATGATGTCCGACGACTGCACACCGACTTGCCAGCCGATATTGCCGCCCGTCAGGGTGATAAAGACCGGAGCGTGCCAAGTCCCGTTCGGTTCGCGAACAAAGAGCACTCCTTTTCCGTGCCTTGCGCCGACAATAAAGCTTCCTTTGACCACGTTCGGGATGATCGCCACACCGTGTGCGTTTTCGATCATCGCCCGAGGGACTTTCGCCAGTGGCTGGGACATCGTCTCGGTAAGCAATTGGCTCGATTGGGCGACGATTTCATCGGGGCGGCTTTGCCCGTGGCAAAAGCCGGTCAGTTGGATCGAAAGCAAGCCGATCAGAGCATGGATTCCTGGCTTCCAAAGCTTTCGAGGGCCAAGGTTCGTTTTGCGATGATTCATAGCGGTTTACTCCTAGTTTTTTATGATCCAAAGGCTTCCAACGGGGCGCTCGACTGGATCGATCCAGCGCTTTGGTCCGTCGAAACTGCGGTTTTTCCTTTGAAGTACCCGGTGGAAAATCGCATTTCAGGAGCGTTGGTTAGCAAATTTAGAGCCTCTGAAACTAGGGGGGTTGTGCTCAAACCCTCTTAATTCATCGTAAATCGACGCAATTCAATCGACCAAAGAGGGTTCGCTATATTGAAAAAAAACAGGCCGGTCGATTGAAAGGCTTGGGACTAAGCTTTAAAATTGATGTCTCACTCCGAGTCCTGTGATTTTTTCATTCCTTCTAAGGTGGCGATCAATTATGACAGTTGGAGAGCGGATTCGTAAAAAACGGCAAGAGTTAGGTTGGACCCAGGAGGTCCTCTGTGGCAAGGTTGGACTCAGCAAGAGTTTCCTCTCGGAACTCGAAAGCGGCAAGCGAAACGTCAGCGCCGAGAACTTGTACAACATCGCACAAGTCTTCAGGGTATCCTTGGATTACCTCATGGCCGGCAAGGCGAGCAAAGAGAGCAAAGATCCCAGTTTCCAGATTCCCATCCCGAACTCGCTTGCTAAGTTCGCAGAGAAAGAGCAACTCTCATTCCGAAAGACTTTGACCCTTTTGAACATGTACCACCAGATCGTGGCAAATCGAACTGGCCGGTCCAAGGACATCGGCGAAAAATTCGATTGGAAGAAGTTTCACAACGGCGTTAAGGAATTCATGGATCGAGAATGATTCGTCCTGGCGCCTCGCCCGAGGTTTATCAGTTAGCGAACTCTCTTGGAATCGAATCGACCGATCCAGCCGTCGGTATTGTTGTTCATTGCCGACGACTGGTCGATTCGTGGGTCGCCCAAGCCGGGGGGCTTGGGCCAGGGGGTATCGCCGACATCGCGGCTTTTGAGACGCTCATTACCGACAAGCTCTCCATGGTCGTCGAGGAGATACGATCCGAGGACGATTTTGATCGGCTGACCGATCACTACGCCCGCCAAAAAGGAGATTATGTCTTTGCCGGTCTGCGCGCTCGATTCGACGACCTTGAGAATCCAGCCTTTGGGGTTCTGATCCAACGCAACGGTGCCAGGGTCGATGCCCCGGATCAGTACGTGGCTGTCATCGACGCCCGCACCGAGTTCAGCGACGAGAAGTTTGCCCGCCGGTACTTCACCAAGTGGCACGAGATCGCGCATCGGATGACCACCCATTGCTTCCCGGCCGACCCGATCTTTCGCTCCGACGAAGACCCCATCGAAACACTCATGGACGCAATCGCCTCGGAATTGGCCTTCTATGAGCCCTTCCTAGAACCCGCACTCCAAGAGGTACTCGCCGACGCCAATTGGCTCACTTTCGAAATGATCGAATCGATCATTGAGCGAGTCTTTCCCGACGCGAGTTTCCAAGCCACCATGTTCGCCGCCATGCGAGTCTTGCCAACACCGATGGTCTACTTGGAACTCGCCGATGATCCCTTGGCAATCCAAAAAATCCTCCCCAACTTGGCTGCCTACGCACACTGGGACCGAACGGAGCACCCTCGAAACGACGACCAGGCAAACGACCACCAGCATGCAATCGACCCGCGAATGCCAGAGCACCGGACGTCGGATCGATCGCCCCACGGTTCGACTCGGATCCTCTCTGGCCAGAGAGTGCCTCGCGACTCGGTGTTCTATCGGGTTGCCCAGGGCGAGCTTTTAGCCGATGACGTGGAGCATCATCTTTGCGATTTTTTCGACCCTGAGCCTGGCTACTTCTTGGGACGTTTTCCGAGCGAACTGACCGCCCGGAGGTATTCCCAGCATCTCGAGCATGGACATCGCGGCGTCCTGACCCATGTCCAGGCCCGAAGGGTTCCAGGCAAGGTCTTTGCACTGCTTCAGTATTGATAGCGGGCCTTCGAGAGCGTATCGCCCGTATCGATCGTCCTTGAGAAACTCGTCAGTCGTCCGAGAGACTCGAAGCAAGCAAGAAACTCCATCAGTTCCGATGGGAGAATCGCTAGCCTGCGCCCCGTGGCTGTCGGTGGGACTCGTAAGCACCCCTCGTTATCAAGTTCCGATTTCTCCAGGAGGAACCCGAGCCAAGCGTTTTGCAATCTAGCCAGCCCACCCGCATCGATCAGGGCTGCAGTGGCCAAGGGGTCTTGCGCTTCTTGAAACCCCAAGAGTGTACTCCCATCGATTCGAGGCGTTTTGTCGGCCCTGGCAAAGGCCTCCCATTGCCCCTTGGAATAACCCAACCAATTCCATCTCTCTCCAGTCGCATAGAGACCTTGCATGGTTCCTACCTGCGGCTGGCCGAAGGATTGTCCGAGCGTAGCGAGCTTCCAGCCATCCGAAAGGCTCAACGCTGAGGCTTCGGGTAGGTAGATGCCGTAATTACCGAGTAGGTCTGCGAACGACTTGGCGATCGACATCGATCCGATACTCAACTCCTCAGGATCCGCGATACGGCTTGCCAAAGAGGCTTCTGGCATTGGGAGCAGGGCCGAAGATTCTCCGAGGTTTGTCAACCAGTTTCGCGATTGCAAACCACCGGCTTGCAGGAGCACAAGATGCTCTCCGCTGAGGTTCGGAAGGATGCGCCTTTGCCAATCCTCGGTCATCGAGACAACCATCGGCCAGGCGGCTTGGACTTTCTCCTGAATCGGACGCAAGGGTCCAAGATCCACACGGCTATCGCCGATGCGCATGAAATCCTCGAAGCTCCCTTTGAGCCTTCGGACGATCTCCCGCGCCGTTGCGAAGTACTCAGGGTGGGATGCCATGCGCACGTTGAGCACTATCAGAGGATCGGGGCCGACGCGTTGTATCCCCTCGAGCCGCTGGGTGCTGTCGAGCAATCGCGTCTGAGTCCGGTCGA
>Ga0315900_10008857_pt1 | contig 12862 bp, 28 predicted proteins | sample LakEriMetagenome_FD_203521 | JGI IMG/M metagenome (GOLD analysis project Ga0315900, IMG submission 203521) | Freshwater fungal communities from buoy surface, Lake Erie, Ohio, United States - Buoy 12 MA114 | ecosystem: Environmental > Aquatic > Freshwater > Lake > Lake biofilm | place: USA: Lake...
AGTTTAAAGAAGTAATACCAAAAGCCTAAACAAAAGGCTGTAATTAATAAATAAACTGTTCGTGTTTTCATTTCTATTTAAGTTAAGTCCTAATTTTTACCACATATCTAATAACAAAGTGCAAACGCCATTTTAACGAGCGTCTGCACTACTGTTAGCGGTAATGCTAAAAACCGCACCTCCGACAGGCAATCTCATAATAATTAGCTTCCTTTTCTATGCCGATAAATTTTCGGTTGAGTTCTTTGGCTGCTAAACAAGTCGTTCCGCTTCCCATCGTGTTGTCTAATACCATATCATTTTCAAGTGAATATTGCTCAATAAACCACTTCATTAAATCAATAGGTTTTACTGTTGGGTGCAAATTACCCTTTCCGCTTGGGTTTGGTATTTCTAAAACACTTTTTGGATAGTTGCCTTTTGTAGATATTTTATGATTTTTGTATTGTCCGTAAACTCTACCTTCCATATCAACATCTCTTCCAGTCTTAAACTCCCCATCAATTAGACCTTGTGGGTAATAGTTTGGAAATCCGTTTTTACAAAATACCAAAATATCCTCGTGTTTTTTCATTGGCTTCTTTTTTGCATCCAAGTGTCCAGTTGCTTTTGTTTTCACCCAAACCAAAGAATATTTAAAGTGGTTTATGTTACTTGCAGTCAATATCGTTGTAAATGGTTGGGAAGCAGTAAAAATCATTGCTCCTTTGTCTGTAATAATTCTTTCGTATTGTTTCCAAAGTTCATCTAAAGGTAAAACACTATCCCATTTACATTGTGTCGTTCCATAAGGTAAATCAGCCAAAATTAACTGAACCGATTTATCGGGTATCAAAGGCATAATATCCAAGCAATCGCCTTGAAACAAAGCACTACCGCTAACATCGGCTATATGCAATAGCGGTGTTTGTGCGTTATTCAACATTTGTTCTACTATCATATTTTATCTATTATTTAAAGTTTTGTGTTTCAAATCCGCTACTGCACATAGCCGTAGCCGTTATGTGCAAGTGCTACCATAGTGCTGTTTGACGAGTTTGTTCTTCAAATCGTTTGCACGCCTTTTCGTAATATTCATCGTCAATTTCATACCCTATAAGTTTTCGTTTCATTTTGTGGCAAGCTATGGCTATACTTCCACTTCCTAAATGGGTATCTAAAATCAAATCGCCTTCGTTTGTAAAATGTTCTAATATCCATTCGTATAGTTTTATTGGTTTTTGGGTCGGGTGTATAGTAGTATAGTTACCGCATCCAATTCCTTTAAAAATATGACCCCTATACATTCTTACTGGCTTATCTAAACTTGTCCAAGCTAATTCAGCATCAGCCATTGAGTTAGTTCCGTTTTGCTTATCCCAAACCAAAAAACAACGAGCATTTTCTAAATAGTTTATAAAATAATTCCCACCCCAAATGATTTGATTTTTAGATACCCTTCGCAATTCTACAAAATATTCCTTCGGTGGTATTGCATTGTCCCAATCCTTCGTTTTATGCTTTATATTTACATCATTTGAAGTTCCTTTGTATAATTGCTTTGCTGCACCAATTCCGTAAGGTGGGTCTACAATAGCAATATCAAAGTAATTATCGCCATAGCTTTTTAAGGCTTGCAAACTATCCCCGTGTATTAATGAAATTCCGTCCTTTGAAACCGCACCAGCACATAACACGGGTTTGGCAAAATGCGGGGTTTCGTCTTTCAATTTATCTTCTGTATTTATCATAAACTTTTGTCTTTCAATTAAACTTTTGTGCTGTTAAGCCCGCACTTCGCCAAGCCCGAAAACGTTATAAGTCAGTTTGCTGATTTTCTTTTACCATTTTCTTTACACAATCCATACAAAGTTCATGAGTTTCTTTTTGTTCATCACATGAAACGCAAACCGATTTTATAACAGTAGGTTGAGGCAATTCATCGCTCCATAAATCATGAATTTGTTCGCCCGAAATTCTATCGTAAATATGGTAATTGTCATAATTACTTTTGTTGTTTTCAATAAAACTTCTAACATCTTCTATGTCGTTAAAAGTTCCTATTAAATCATTTATACCTCCTAATGGGTAGTAAACGTCATACTGAAAAATTAAATATCTAAAATCCATAATATATTTTTTTTATTTTAAACTGCCTCAACCTACATACCGTTACATCAATTCGTCAGGATTGATATTGTATTCCTCAAGCAGTTCATTGATTCTTTCCCATGCAGGATGATAATCATAATTAGTATCCTTGAATACCCTCCATCCGTTGTGCTTCAGCTCCCAGATGAAAGCTGCCATGTCAGATGCTTTGGCAAGTTGGATTATTTCTTTCGGGTCTTCAGTTTCAAATGTTGCTTTCATATCCGTGTTTAATTTTCAAGAATCCATTCTACCAACTCAGGATATTCATTCAGCTTATCCGATAGGTTGTATAGATACATTTGATCTACTTGTTTACAGATAACACCGTCGCCATCGCAAGACGGACATACCGTGTTTTCGCTGACATCTCCTGTTATCGTTTCGTAACCGCCTTCTCCTTTACACTCAGGGCAGGTTAGTTCTAAAAATAGTTTCATTATTCATTCGGATTTAGTCGTTCAAAATTCCAGTCTTTTAAGAATAGGTACATAAACCAATCTTTTTTCCTTCTGCCTATTCGGTAGGCTCTAAGGTCTTTCTGCTTTCTTCTCATAGTCTTTTATTTTTTGTTTGTACAATATTACGATTTCTTTTAATTCGTCAATACTAAATTTCCGTGTTTTTTTAGCGTAAAATTCTAACCAAAAAAATTCATCTTCTCCTATTCTTTCAATCAAACATTTTCGGTACTCTATTAAATTCCCGTGCTTGTGTTGGTTGCAAGTCACGCATTGTCCGTGAACATTACTCTCAAAAAATCTAACATTCCAATGGTTATTAGCGTTGTAGAAATGTCCTGCGTCAAATTTAGAAGTAAGTGGTTTGCCGCAACTTATACAACCTTTGTCTTTGTCTCGGAGTCGGATGTACTTATTAAACGTCTGCTGTGCTATCTTAATCCAATCTTGAACAGTCATTAACTCTTCTTTCTTCTTGGCTTTCTTTTTCTTCCATTCTTTTTCAACAGCTTGTCTTACCATAACACGGATGCACTCATCTTTCTGACAGTATCTTTCCAGAGTAGTTTTGATGGGAGTAAATGGTTCTTTGCAGTTTTTACAACGCTTCATATCTCTAAAAAATTATTTCGTTGTCTTAATCTCAAATTCTCTTCAGTTAACTCAGCTACTTTTTTGTTTAACTGTCTTATCTGATACTCTCTTTCGTTCCATACTCCGATAGCGTACTTTAGGTTTTGTTCGTGTTTTCGCATCGGTTCTATTAAGTCTAATCTACTTGGATGCTTTTCCTCTATCTCAGCTACGGAAAGACGGATAGAATTTAACAACGCTTGTAGGTTGACTTCTGCTATTAGTGTGTCTGGTTTCATCTTGTCCGTGTTTTAAAACGGTAACCCGTCATCAAAGTTAGTATTTTGTGTTAATGGTTTGTAGAAATTGTCGTATTCATTTCCAAGTATTTTAGAAGTCCGTGTTTCTCCACGTGGTGCGGCGTATATTTTAGCCTGTCCACTTGAAATTAAATCAATGTCGTAATACGTCAAGGTGTTTAAATCAAATCTCAGTTCGCACTTTCCAACCTTACCAACCGAACGAGGCTTAATCTTGTTAAAATGAATCTCAGCTATATTCTCTTCAATTATCGGACGGTGAACCGTTATCATACATTTACCGGAGTTAAACCATTCAGAGCCTCCTTTCAAGTCGTAAGGTGTCGGAGTGGATCGTTTGCCGTTTTCCTTTTCAGTTAGTTTAGGATGTATAATAGTATGCAAGTGCAAATTGTGTTCTTCCGCTATGTGATTACGATAAGGCAAAGCATATTCTAAATAGGTGGCATAACCCCCGTATTTCTCGTAGTCGTGAAACATATCTTTCCAACTGTCAATACTTGCCGTGTGTAGTCCTTCTATTTTCTTTAACTCCACGGCGTAATCCCAAAACTCCATTGGTGTCATTTTCGCCTTTACATCCGTTCTCGTTAAGACCTTAAAGTGCTTAGTTATCCAATCAATTTCACGTTCAATCTCTGAGTTTTTAATAGCGTTTGGTTTTTTAGGGTCAAAAGACTTACTCGTCTTTTTCTGAATGAAGTCGGCTATTATCTCCACATTATTTCCAACGTCTGGGAAGTAAATCAAATGCTTCCATCCGTAATAAATCGAAGTGTTTAACAGTAGTTCCATAAGCACCTGTGTTTTACCCGACATCGGGAAACCCGTCCAATCTGTACAATTTCCCAACTGCATAGAGTAGAACTCATCTATCTTCTCAAACCCTAAATAAACACCTTTCTCGTGGTAGTTATCTCGATAGTTAAACAGGCTATTTAGTACATCCTGCGGTTCTGTTACTTTAAATCCGTTCATCTGTTCCAAGCAAATGTAAACTCTTGTTCCGAGTTTGGTTCATATTGGTTTAAATACTTTTGAAAGTTTTCATTACGAAGGTAGTGAGAAGGATTACACATTTTGTTGTTTATGACCCATTCACTTTTATTCATTGATATAAATGCTTTTTCCCAATCGTGATTTTCAAACTCCAATTCTTTAAGTTTAGTAAGGTTGTTTATGTCTGTTGGTGATAGCTTCTTAAACTTACCCTCCTTTCCGTTATGCTTTAACATCATTTTATTAAACCACAAAATAAACCCATCAACGTTTACACCTTCCTGTTTATTTGTTATTTGGTTATTAGGTTTATCTATGACTACAATGCTATTGACTTGCTTTTGTGTGTGCGATTGCGTTGCTTTTGCAAGTGCTTTTGTATTTGCTTTTGTATTTTTTACAATGGCAATTATACATGATGAGTATTGATTCTTTGACTTTTCAAGCATATCAATAAAGCCCCATTCTACCAATTCATTTAATGCTTTAGAATAAGTTCTCCAATTCTTAATACCAACAGCATCCATAGCCATCTGTGTGGGAAACCCAAATTTACTTTTCCATCCAAGTCTGTTACAATGTTCTATTGAAAACATATATATCGATACGTGGTTTGGAGTCACTTTCTCTGGGTTCTCAAAACACCAATCAAAAAAGTTTCTGCTTAGTTCATAGCTGTTCATATGACTCAATTTTTTTATTTAAAAAATCAAGCATAGCAGCCTCATCTTTATTTTGCATTAAATAATGTATGCCCGAATATACGGTAAGCCTTCCCAAAAGTGTGCAATACAACTCATAGTATAGTTCTTTTGGTAACTCATACTTCTCTAATGCCAACACAATATATGTTGAAGGCAAATCTTTAATTTTAACTCCCTTGTATTTACCAAAGGGAAACACTAAATACTCCATAATAAATAATAAATAATTTTAAAACAAAGCCCCGACTAACTTTCACGGCTTCCACCTCGCTACTCGCCAATCAGGGCAAACTAAATTTCTATGGTTCTATAATGTGGAAGCGAACCTGTATGCAAATATAGACGAAATTTTCTTCGTTTAGTTGTCTGTGTTGATTAATTTTTAATCTTTTTCTTTTGTGTAAAATCCATTTCGTCTATTCCGTGCCAGATTACTTCTATGTGGTTGTATTCTCTCACGTGGTCGTCTTTCCATCGTTGCAGTTTGGCTTTCTTTTCGTCTTCAGATTCGTAGCTAAACACGGAGAAAGACCAACGGTGATTTAGTTTGAAGACTATTTTGTACCAAGTTTTCATTTGTGTTCGTTTTTAGGTACAATCCAACAACCGTCTTCTTCAATGCCAAAAATAATCAGTTTAGTCTTCTTGTCAAAGTCACCGAATGAAAGGTATTTCTTCTTCAGTTCTTTCTTTAGTTTTCTTGGAATGCGCTTCTTCATAGCTTTAAAAACACGGTTAACCTCCACCGTAAGGTTTGGTTAGTTAAAATGGAAGTCCGTCTTTATCTTCTTTGTTATCCGTCTTTTTATACGGCTCTGAAATAGACACGCTAAAGAACTGTTCTCCTTTCTGTGAGGTCTTAACCCAAAGACTGATTTCTTTCTCTACTCCGTCAACGTTGATCGTTCCTCGGTAGTCTGGATGCGTTTCTTTTTCTTTCTTGTTGTTCTTAAAGATTGCACCTCGATTTGTGTTGTCAAATGTACTCATTGATTTATTTGATTTGTGACGCATTATTTTACGTCTGGTTAATACTTACTATTACTTAGCGGTTAATCGTTGCTTAAATCGATTCTATCGCCTAATTCTGATAGGTATAAGTCTATTACTCGTTTCGTCTTTTCTAAGTCAGAATGAAATTGACCCTTTTTTCGGCATCTTACTATTCGTTTTATTATATCGAATTCATAAGAATTAAGTCCGTGTACTTCTGCAAAGTAATAAAGGCTTCCGTGTGTGTTGTCGTAGTGACCGTCTATTTTACAACTCATATCCTTTCAATTATTTGTTGGTAATACTTTCTTGCTTCTTCTACTTTTTCGTAGATTGAGTTTATAGCTTGTTCGTCTTTTTCTACCAAGAACGCTTTAACTCGTTTCGGTTCTGGGATGTGGCTAAATTCGTGTTGCTGTCGTACTTCATTCTCAGTAGCTTCAGAAACTTCTAATTCCTTCTTTGCCCAACTTGCCCGTCTTATTTCGTCTTGAACGATGTCTAGCGGGGTGTCAATTAGGCAATATGAAACGATTGCACTTTGTTTGCCAGTTAACGCCATATATCCCTGCATTTGCCAAAAGTAGTCCTTGTTTGGCAGTTCATCGTCAAACATCGGAAACGTAAACAAGTCCCAAGACGATTTTACGTCTACAATTAAAGTGTCCGTTATTACGTCAGGAGTACCGCAGATGAATTCGTTTTCAAAGTACTCATCGTTTTTAACTACAAAACCAAGTTCTAAAACACGGTCACAAAGTTGAATTGCCTCATCTTCTACAATTAACCCTTTGTCAATGTAACGGGAGTTAATCGTTTTCTTAATGCCGTATTTGTGTTCAAGTGCTAGTTCCTGAATGTAAGTCTTTGCTGTTTGAGATAAGACCTCCCCTTTACTACGGGAGGAAGTCATTATCTTGCCTATTGCTGATGCTCTTATTTTCATAGTCCTTTTTTTATGTTTATTAGTTCTTGTAAATCTTCTTCACTTAACTTATTGTACACTTCATATAGTCTGTTTCTGTATCTTGGTGGCTCGTGTTTAAATCGTCTTTCTTTTTCACTTAAACCAAGGTGTCGATACATTGCCGTGTCTAACAGAGTTAGTTCGTTTATTAACTTGTCTTTCATAACAACATCAACGCTTTAGTTTGTAACTCAGTTAATTCATAACCGCTTAATGCTTTCTTAAATGCCTCTGCTGTCATTTCACCTTTTTCTACCTTGGTAAGTCCAGCTTCAAAACGATCTTGTGAGATAGTTGATTTCTGTGTTTTGATAGTCGCACTCGCCGTGTTTGCATCGTCGTCTTCAGCTTGTAGGCTTAGAAGTGATTGCAAAGTATAACGTCTAAAGTAAGTAACAGCAGAACCTATCTTTTGCGGGTCTGTGATTTGTGGAAGTTCCATCCAACTATCCACGCTTTGTCCAGTTTCGCAGTCGATAATCTTAGTAACAACTTTCCCGTCCATTACAGGCTGCATTAAAATTAGATTATACTTCAACAGAACAGGCTCTACCGCTTCAATGATCGCGTTAATGTCGGCGTAGTTGTTTTTGAAATGCGGGTTCTTAGCGTTCTTCTTTACCGCTTCGATTTCCTGTTTAGCTTTCCATAGCTTAAACCAAATAGTCTGTGGCTTTGGAATACAATCCTCAAACTTTTCGTTTAGTTGAGGGTAGCTTTTTTCTTCTTTTTTCATGTTACTTTGTTTTTAAGTGTTTACAAATATAGGTAATTATTCACATCCTTTTACAATTTCCGCTTTAATTTTTTTTAGTTCCCGCATACTGGTAACGCCTAAGATTCTAAATTCTAACGGTGAAAACTTCTTTACTTTCGCCTCTTCTAGTTCTCCGACCTTTTGATAATCTACTAACTGAGATAGATCAGATTGCATAAAGTATTCTATTGCCCTGAAGTCTTCGTACATCTTTTGTGCATCGTATGTTTTAAGGTTATGGATTACGCTAGAGTGGTCTAAGTTAAATAGCTTTCCAGTTTCGACTAAAGTAAGTCCGTGTTTGCGTAGAAAGTTCATAAAGATTGCCCGTCTAAATACCGTGTTGCGTGTTCTGTCTTTTCGGTCTAGCCCTAGTTGGCTAATTAGTTCCTTCGTCTGTTCTAGTTTAATTAAATCAGTCATTGTCTTCTGTTTTAAAATGTTCGTTTACCCATTGTCTAAATGCTCTCTGGATGTCTATTTGTTGTTCAAGTTCGCCTATCTCTGCGCCCTCTAGTAAAAGGCGGTCTAGGTTTCTAATAAAGTTAATCACAGCGTTTGCTTCTCTTTTGATTGCTCCTTTTAAATTGCACTCTTCTAAGTAGTCGGCTAAGACTGGAAGTAGTGAGGTGCTTACTAATAGTTCTTTCTCTTTCATTTCGTTTCAATTAGTCCGTAAAATTCTCCTGTTCCGTTAGGGCTTAGTATTGGTTGCCCGTTGTTACCCTTCTCCCAATTAGGGTAGATTGTTTTTTTAATCTTTAGTGGTTCGTAAGTGTTCTTTTCCCACCCAGTCGGCTGAACTCCTTTATTCAACCATTTCTTAATTAGCTTTTCCATGCTCTGCTATTTTATTTATCGTTTTAAAATAAGATTCTTTTAACCGTTTGATTGCCCTGTCGCAGATGTCAATGTCGTGGTCGTGTTTCTCTAGCCACTCACGGCTTGAAAAGTGACACCATTGACGGTAATTTTTGTAAAGACGGTCTTTACGGTCTTTCTCTTCTTGAATCAGCCTAAGTAATGCTGTGGCTGTTTCGTGTAACTTTTTTACTTCTTTCATGTCCTTTTTGTTAATTGATATATGCAAATATACGGCAATGTTAATAAGTTGTATCACTTTCCCACAAAAAAGTTTAAATTATTTTTGATTTGCCCGATTTTACTGAGGTTTCACGTGTATAGAAAAGTGCATTATATTATACTTTTATATGTAATCACGTATAAAATGATCTCTATTTTATACATAAAGTGCAGTATAGTGTACTTTTAAAGGTAAGGCCTTAAATAAGATGTAAGAAAGTAAGGGTATAGAATGAAAAAAGCCCCTCCGAAGAAGGGCTTAACCTAACCTATGAAAAAGAACAAAAAAGCTTAGTGTAAAGATAGGTGTTTAATCTAATTTAGTTAGGTATTGTTGATAAGTTCGGTTAGATATGTGGTAAGTCTTTTTACACTCGCACTTCATAAACCTTTTAATGTAACCCATAGGCGTAGTGTCTGTGTGTGATAGTTTTACTTTCTCGCCTCCACATTCAGGACAGCACCATTTCTTTTGTGAACCGTATTTTAGTACAGCGTGGTTAGTGTTATGGTCTATGTACGGCATAAACACGTTAAAGACATCTTCTAAAAGGATAACATCTTGTTTACAGTAACTGACCATTTCGTTAAGTGCTTGTTTTCGTATGGCCTTAGTGTCACCTTCTTGAACTCGTTTCCACAACCCTAAACCTTCGTGGTCTAACTTTCTACCGACTTCTAATTTCTGTCCCAAATAATCTAATTTATTAGACATAAAAGAAAAGTATTTACGGGCTTTTTTTAGGGTGTCTAGGGTTCTGTATTTCGGGAACATTAGAACGCCCTGTAAAACGCATCTGGTGCGTAATTGGCGTATATCAAATCTATCTCCGTTGTGCGCTACAAGTTCATCAGCTTGACCCATTATCTTAATGAAGTCTTTCAGTAGCTTTTTATCGTCTTGGTTTTCATCCCAAACTAACACCTTGACCTCATCTTCGTATTGCCATTTATAGCATACGCAAATGATCTTAACCTCACCCTCTATTGTCATTGGTGAAATGTACTGTTCACCGCCTCTCCAAACGGGTGCTTTTACGTAAGATGTTTCGACGTCAAAGAAAAGTCGTTTAAGGTGTCGGTGTTCGCCTTGTACGTTTAATCTTTTGCGTTCCCTGGAAACCCATTTACGCACCGCTTCAAGTTCTTTGTCTAGTCCGAAGTCTTTGATTACTTGACGGGCTATTGCTGTGTTATTAGAAGTGCTTTCTAACTTAACACGGATAAATTCTTTAATTGTCTTATTCATATTTAGGCTTTAAAAATTTCGCCTAAGTTACAATTTATTTGAATACCTTAACAGCTTCTAACCGATTTAGCCAACCTTTTTTCCATTTGGCATTTTTTCCTACTGCGATTTTTTCGTAGAATCCTTTACGAATCTTTATCATTTCGTCAAACAAGGCTTTAGAATCTACCTTTGAAATAGCTGTTATAGTTTGGTTTCCTATCTGTCCGTCTATTTCTACGTTTTGTCCGAGTTTTCTTAGTGCTAATTGCATCTGTGACGCTCCTGTTTTAACTCCCGACATCCAAGCAAATTCCGTAGTAAGAACCGCAATGTTAAACGGTAGTGCATCACCTTTAACTTTGTCCCAGAACCTAGTCTTAAATATCTTAAACCACATTTCAGACGGCATGGAATAGAACTCAGCATCTTTATTGTCCCCGAAAGTGTTAGTCCACGTTTGGTAAGTTATTCCGTGGCTAGTATGGTATTTAACCCCTTTGTACGGCGTAGGACAAAAGTATTTAGAAGCTGAGTCCTCAAGTGATTTTCCGTACTTGCCCTCCCAACGTGCAACGAATTCTAAATATTTATCTAAGTTCATCCTCTTTTAATTAAGTAAAGTGCCACTAATCCTATTAAACCCATAAGCACCCAAACCCACGGGCTTCGATTTTGTGATCGTGTTTGCTTAGTCTTTTCTTTGGCTTGTTTAGTCACCTCTTTAACTACCACTTCTTTAAGACGGATAGTATCTCTGTGAATCTTGTATTGATACCTTATTTCCTGACGAGTTAACGGTACTACTCTATCGTTAACAACTATTATGCTATCGTGTGAATAGTATCGGTGGTTTATAGTATCGTATTTAGTTACTTTGATAGTATCTATTTTACCACATATCCCACCTTTCTGCTGATATTTATTTAAGTGGTAGGTAGCAGAACACCCAACAGAGCCTAAAACGAACGCCACAAAGAGTATAGTAGCTAATATCCAAATAGCTAAAAGACGGTTATCAATTTTCATCAGCGAAAAAATTGGTTAAGAATTTACCTACTACGCCACACATAAAAATACATATAGCTAACCAACCGTAACCGCCGAGTTCAGCAGGAACAGCCATTAAAGAAACGCCTAATAGGGCATCCCCTAGCTTACGCCATTTGCGAGGGGTGGGCTTGTAGTAATTTTTCAATTTCATCTTTTGTTAGGTTACATTTAGGGATAATTGCCAAAACACGGTCTTTATCTTTAGTGCTAGGTAAATGTGCATGACCTTTCTCTATTCTTAGTTCGTAGCAATGTTGTAAAGCCGTTTCCAAAGTGTTAACCCTCGTGTTCATGTGCAACAGCCAAAGAAGTAATACTGCCTTTACGCCGTGCTGTTTTATCAGTTCTAAAGCCTCAGTCATTACAAAGCGTAATTTTGTAGTTCAGAACTTACCCACGCTTCAATGTCGGCATCTTCCCAAGTTTCCGTGTATGTGAAGCCTGAAAGGGACAAACCGTATTCACCGCCAGAATTGGTTAATTTTATATCAACAGAACAAGTCTTATTTAAGATGTTATCATTTACGCTTACTACCTCTACGGTAGGGTCTACGATTGTTCCTGTGAATTGTGAAAATTGATAGTTCATATTATGAAAGTGTTGTTCCTGTTACTGTGAATGTTCTGCAAGGAATCCATCTATAAGACGATGAATTTCCCTTTGAGTAAATTCCAAATGCTCCCTGAACACATCCGTATGCGTTAGCTGTACTTGATATTGTTGTTGTGGATGTCCAGAATATTGTATTTGCATTGGCGAAATTTCCATCTACAGCATTGAATGGAGCGTAATTCAAAGCTGTTCCTGAGCTTGTTGCATAGCTACACACAGATATCATTTCCTGTATATTAGGAAGTCTCCACCCTGTAGTAAATGAACCTGTACTGAATGCAAGTGCTTGGTCAACTGAATTACTCCAGTTAATATCCAAAAGGTTAGTGACACGATACCACCCCAACACCGTAGACCCGTCATAAGTAGACCAATCAATAACGATATTATTCGTGTACGTTTGACCCCCTGCCGTGTCCGTGAATCGGTTGGTGTTACTAAAAGGATTGTTTGATGAAAGAACTAAAAAAGATGTTGCACGACCAACCTCCAAGTCTCCGTCATCTCCTGTTCTGTAAGACGTTGTTTGACCCGTCTTCATTAGCTTTGCACCAACAGATGCGGCAGGTGGAGGATTTGGAACTGTTACAACAACTGAACCGCCTGAAACTATCGAACCGCTTTCTATGTCAGTCCCGTTGGCATATTCTACTAAATAAGTTGCATCGGGTGCTGTTATATTTGCGCTCCCTTCTGCGTTAATAGAAGTTGTGCTAATAGTTGCACCCGCCGTTGTTTTTAACACCGCTGTGCTATCTAAAATAGACTGTGTGTCTGTTGCACTACTTGGGATAGTAAGACTGTAAAGAAGATTTCCTGAATCGTCCGTAATGTTAATAGTGGCGTCTGCACACTCAACCCTAGTAGCCAAACCGTCACAGGCGGTCATATCGTTAGGGATTAATACATCGAATGTAGCAGCCCAACCCGCTAAGAAGTTTTCAAACCTTTCTGTAAATGGCTCTAAACTTGGGTTGCCGT
>Ga0315900_10008863_pt1 | contig 12858 bp, 7 predicted proteins | sample LakEriMetagenome_FD_203521 | JGI IMG/M metagenome (GOLD analysis project Ga0315900, IMG submission 203521) | Freshwater fungal communities from buoy surface, Lake Erie, Ohio, United States - Buoy 12 MA114 | ecosystem: Environmental > Aquatic > Freshwater > Lake > Lake biofilm | place: USA: Lake...
CATCCGCATAATCGTTGCAACCGGCTGCCCCCCATGGGGGGCAGGGCAGGAAGCAGAAGACAGAACACTCACCATCAACTCTGGACAAACCCCGACTCATATGTGCGCAACTTGACGAACGCTACCCGCAACGCTACGCCCGGAACAGCCGGATATCAGTCCACGGCTGCGCCCTGGGCTCAGAGAACGGATCAGCCTTGATCGCTTTGGCAGACAATGGCTCCACGATGCTTCCCCAACGATCTCGAGGGGCATCGGCCTCAGTGCAAATAACAGCACGCGACACTGGAGCAGAACTGCGGCGCATCGCCCAGCAACATCCGATTGGGTGTGTCAAGCTGAATGTGGAAGGGTCGGAGTATGAGATTCTTGACGCGTTGGAGAGGAACGAAGGTTTTGGGGTTTCTAGGAGTTGGCTGGTGCAGTTTCATCATGTTGATGAGGCATCTGCGCGACGTCGGCAACGCATTCGGGATGCACTCACCGCAACGCATCGATGCGCTTGGTGCTTCGACTTTATTTGGGAACTATGGATTCGCAACGATTCATGACCTTGATTGCTTTGGTGTGACCTGGTATTGCACCAGAGCAACCGCTGTTCTTTAAATGCCGGGATCTAAGAACTCCGGTTGCTTGAACACCGCGTGCGCGAGATAGCGATAGATGCGACGCGGTCGAATCCCGCCGATCGGTCGCTCCACGAAGCAAGCTGCAAAAGAAACCGACGCGCAAGATATTCGGCGGGCTTCATATGAATTGTCCGAAGAGCGTTACGGCCGCGCGACTGTGCCAGGCGCAGGGCCGGTGACCGTGACATCGCCACTCGTCACCTCTTCCCCCTCGGCGAGACTCACCACCGTCGCATTGTGTCTGCGCTGAATGCACCCCGCCAGAGCCCGGAGCCTGATACCTTCCAAACGGGCGTCCACAGGCTCAGTCCCAAGCACGACGACGTCCGTGCCCCACGGACCGCTCACCTCGAGGACTGAATCACCCGCAAGCGATCGCACGCGCGGGGCGGGATCTCGCCGTTTTCGCGGAAAGACCACGACGACATACGAACCATCTCCCTCGAGCGAGAGATGCAAAAGATCGCGGTAGTCGGCGACGCCTTTCATCGGGTCTTCGTAGGTTTTTCCCCATCGCAGCGTGTTCCGCGGCGTATCGCGAGGCGAAACGACATGAAAATCCACATCGAGCCCGAATCTTCCGCGGCCAATGAAATGATTGCCTTGCAACGCCCTCGCCGGTAACGGGGTCTGCCCGGCCGGAGTGGCGGTGCCGCGGGCCGGCCCGCCTCCGGGCGCGATACCGTCGGTGACGGTCCAGAACTGCCACATGGTTGGCCGCCCTCCCCGGACCGTATCGCGCAGGACGAGATAACTGGGCGCTGCGGCGTTGGCTCCCTTCACAAACAGCACCTGCCTCCGCCAGGAAATGTCTCCCGTCCCGGAAGATGCCGGACCTGGCGGCCATGCGGGCATGTCGACGGGCATCGTCCAACCGGCCGTGCCCTCCTTGCCAATCGTAAACTCCGCATCACAGTAGTCGAGCCTCGGCTGCAACACGCAACGCTTCACGCCTCCCGTCATCGCGTGCCAGGTGGCATCCCGCCACTGCTGCGCCGACGGAGACCGGGCCGGTGACACCCGTGAGGTCATCAATTCATGGCGGTCGTCATAGCCGCCGGTGAACGCCCCGGCGATTGGCTGGCCGTGGGCAAACCAGGCCAGAATGCTGCCGACTTCGCTGGGCCGTATGAACGGGGCATCCCCGACCATCGCCAGGCTCAGGTAGTGTTCCTCCGCGGACCCGTACCCATGGCGGAGCAAGACGTTGGAACGCGGAAAGTCCTCGCTTTGCACGACCGGTCGGCGTGCCGGAAGGCGCGAGTCAAGAACCGCAAACTCGGTGCCGCCGAGCCGGCTGTCATACACCTTGGTTGGTGCCCCCGCCTGCTGCCACATCCACTGCATGGCGGCGGAGTATTCGGGGTCATCGGCGGCCGTGATCCGGGCCATCAGGCCCGCCAGGCCCAGACGATCCCCCGAATTGGCCCGGCCCAGAGGCGGTGATGCCCGAAAGCCACCCCGCATGGGATCCGGCGGCGTGTACTGCACCGCGATGTATCGCATCATCGACCTGAACTTCGGATGGGATGTGAAGTCCTGAAAACCGGCATTCCTCGCCGCCAGGGCGAAGGCGAGAAACATCGATCCGGTGACTTGGTCGTAGTGCGAACCCTCCATCCATTCGCCGCGATCACCGACGTCGTTCTCCAACCAGTAGAGCATCCTCCGTCGTGCGGGCTCGAACCATCCAGGCGCGGCCGGATGATCGGGGATCGTGCAGGCGATCACTCCCAGACCGAGGATGAAGGAGACGCTCATGTTGGCGGTGCCGGCGTTGTATCCTCGCTCCAATGACCATACTGCCGGATCGGCCATGCGGTACCCGAGAAATGCCATCTGCGCATCGAGCAGAGGCCTCTCGGCGGCCGTGACGAGGTCGCTGTCGACGATGCCGTCGTACATCGCGCAGACCAGTGGTACGCCGCGGAGGAGATCAATCTCGCCGAGCCGCCCCAGGTGCTGGCGGAGGCGGTCTGCCAAGCGACAACGGCCGGCGAGTCGGCGGTCGCCACTGCACAGATATGCCGCCAGAGCGAGACCGTCGGCTTCTCCGGGAAACTCCGGAATGGACCCGCTGGTGATTTCCGGCAACCGGTCCTCGACGACTCGCGGCGTCTGCCGATTCTGGCGCAGACGTCGCATATCGGCTGCGGTCGCAAACAACGTCGGCCTCGCGGAGCCCAGTTCCCTGGGCCAGTCAAGCACGAAGTCCTTGACCACGTCGAGGCGGCGTCTGTCAACCGACTCTTGAATGGCCCTGTCGAGGAACTTCGTGGGTGCCGAAGGTGGCAGCGGGGCCCGCGATGCAATCAAGGCCTCGATGACGTTCCACTCGTGCGGACGCAGACGCCCCGTGATCCAACGACGAATTGGCCCTCCAGGATCGCACACCAGGTTGGCTTCAAGGCCGACTGCGCCACCGGGCAATTTCCGCACGAGCATCCGCTTGCCGAATGCACCGCCATTGTCCCCGATCAGTTTGACGAGAGGCATGTCGCGGTACACGGGCACCACCCAGGCGCCCGGGTCGCGACTGGCGATGCACAGCCGTTCGCCGGTCTGCTCGTCCTGGAGCAGCATCGCTGCCTGGGTCCCGTCGTTCACCCAGTCCGCCCACGGCGTCAGCCGCGTCACGATTCCCTCGGGCTCCGCCCCGAGCGGCAGGTGGGCCCAGTCGCCCAACTTCGCCCCCGTCTTCACGAAGCAGGGCCGCTGGCTGAAGTGCTCCATCTGCAGGCTGAATGTGAGCGGCCGGTCTCCTTTCGTCATCAACAGGCGCCAGCCGTCGTTGACGGCGTGCCGGTCTACGGCCATGTCCCAGTAGACAGCCGCGTCGCGTTCGCCGAGCCGGGCCCGCAGCTGAAACGAGGCCCCATCGGCGTACCGATACCGCCAGCGCATTTCGGCGAATACGGGCCCCGCTGCGACGAGTTCACCGTCGCACTCGGCGATCGCCGTCGGCCCAAACATCTCGCTGCCGCCGAATCGCGTTCCGTCCGCCATGATGAAGGCCCCGAGCGGCCCGGGCACGCCCGCTGCAGCCTGCGGGGTCGCGTACGCCCGCCGACCCGCGAAAAACTCCGCTCCAAAAAACCGACTGCGGACGGTGACCTTGCCCTCCTCCTGCCTGACCTGCAGCCCGGGATTGGGCTCCGGTGCCCGCACCGGATCAGGCCCGAACGAGAGTGTGAACGTTTCCGTCTGCAGGGCATCGAGATCGGCAAAAAAGCTCACCCGTGCCGTCCGCACAAAACCCTGCTGTCCTGGCCAGGCCTCCCGGCGCACGATCTGCACGGGCACGGGCCCCGACCGCCCGCGCAGCCGCAGGCTCGCTGGATGACACTCCCCATCCGCTGCCTCGAACGTAAACGTGATCAACTCGTCACGCCACGTCCGCCCCACATGCTCGCGAAGCACGAATTGTCGCTCACCCGCGGCCGCAAGCCGCATGCCAAGAGGCATCAGCAGGCCGAAGAGCCCCCAGACCAGTGGCCAGTTCATGCCTGGCTCCCGGTCATGGGCCGGCCGGCGGCTCGTCGCAACGACTCAACCGCATTGCCCAGGGCAACCAGCGTCATGGGCCGCGTCCATCGCATGCCCGACGTCCCCGTGACAAACTCCCGCCACATCCGGCTCACTTCATCGGTGGAAACCAGCCCGCTCTCGGCCGCCACAGCCAGCGCCGCCTCGCACCGCTCGCGCACGGCACCCCGCATCCAGCGTTCGATCGGCAGCGTAAACCCGGTCTTGGGCCGCGACAGCAACTCCGTGGGAATCAAGTCCCGGCACGACTCCCGAAGCAACCATTTGGTGCCACCGCCGGCCGGGGCCTTGATGCCGCTGGACAGCGGGGCCACGTAATCAACCAACTGCTGAGCAAGCAACGGCACACGAATCTCCAGCGACACCGCCATGCTGTTGACGTCGGTATCCCGGAGGAGCGTGTTTGCCATATAGGTACACGCCTCGATGCGGCTCACCGCGGTAAACACGTCGGCTGCCGGACTGGCCAGGTCTGCGACGACGTCTGCGGTCAGCCAGTGCGAAGTCAGCCCGACACGGGCTGCGGTCAGGCCCAGCGCCTCGACTTGCCGGTCGGACAGCACCCTGCGCATCTGCAGCGCGACGGACTCGACGGTCGCCTCGCCCCCCAGCAAATCCGGCAGCTTCTCGCGCACGCTCGCCGGCCTGCCGAGCGTCGCCAGCCGCGCGATCCCGCGCCGCATCCGCCGCGGCATGAATCGCATCGCCGATGCGACGCGGTGATACCGCCCGACCACACCGAACGAGCCATACCCGCCGAAAATTTCGTCTCCCCCGAGGCCCGACAGGGCCACGGTCAGACCAGCCTGCTTCACAGCCCGACTGATGACGAATGAGTTGAATCCGTCGATGCTCGGCCGATCACTGGCCGACAGCCAGGCATCCCACAACGCCGGAATCTCGTCGCCTGCCAGCACGATCTCCTCGTGCACCGAACCGAGGCCGCGGGCCGTGGCCGCCGCCTGCTGCAGTTCGTCTGCCACCCCCTCCTCGGCGAAGCCGACCGAGAACGTGCGGATCGTCCCGGCGTGCCGGGCCGCGAGAGCCGCCACGATCGTGCTGTCGATGCCCGCCGAGAGAAAGACGCCGATCGGAACGTCGCTCGCGAGGTGGTCGCGAACCGCGGCGTCGACAAGACTGCGGACGCGGCTCGGCACGTTGCCGTCGGCGGCCTTCTCGCCGCCGCGTGGAAACCGCCAAAACCGCCGCGGCCCCTCCCGCTGCACCCGGCCTCCTGAAGCGCGTATCCATTCACACGCGCCGGCCGGAAACGACCGGATGGCCCGCAGCAGCGTGAACGGGTCCTGCGGCGCCCCATAGGCGAGCAGCGTGGCGACTCCGGCTGGATCCCACTCCACGGGAACGATTCCCGAGGCCAGCACAGCTCTCACCTCGCTTGCAAACACCAGTCGGCCAGCCGACTCCGCGACGTACAGGGGCTTGATGCCGAGCGGATCCCGCGCCAGGAGGATGCGATCGGCCCGTCTATCGTGAAAAGCCAGGGCATACATGCCCTCGAGTCGCGGCAGGGCCTCGGCCCCCCACGTCACCAGCGCCTCGAGCAGCACCTCGGTGTCGCCATGCCCGCGAAATACGCTGCCTCGCGCCTCCAGTTCGGTGCGTAGTTGCCTGAAGTTGTATATCTCGCCGTTGAACACCAGACAGTCGCCGGTGGCCGGGTGGAGCATCGGCTGATGCCCTGCCGGTGTCAGGTCGAGAATCGCTAGCCGCCGGAAGCCAAAACCCGCCGCCGCCCCTCCGACGGAGAAGGTTTCCAGGCCCGCGTCATCTGGACCTCGATGAACCAGGGATTGCGTCATGCGCCGAACCGCGGGCCGCACCTCCCCCGCATCGGGGCTGACAATTCCGGCTATGCCGCACATGCATCGGGCCGCGCTGGCCACTCCATCCCGGTCGTGAATCCTCTCCGACCAGTGTAGCACTCGACCGATGCCGGATTTTGGCGGCTTTTCGCCGTTCAGCCGGCCAAGGTGGCCGATGCCGCGGGCCGATTCGAGGCTGGCGACTTTGGCAGCCTGCCGATGAACCGGTCATACCACAACGCCACCGAGAAGATCCGCCAAGGCAGCGAGACGGACCCCGCGCCCGCGAAATAGGCATCAAGCTGACGACACGCCGCCTTGACGTCGAAGTACGGGCAGGCTTCCACGACGTCCCGGAACACGCCGCTAAACCGGTCCCGCGTCGCATGCATGTAGACGTCTAGCGGGGCGGCGAATCCGAACTTGGTCCGTTGATCCAGAACGGCAGCCGGCACGATGCCCTCCATGGCCTGCCGCAGCGCGTGCTTGGAACGCCCCTGCATGAGCGTCCGCGGGTCGTACTGCCAGACGGCGTCCAGCAGTTCGTGGTCTATGAACGGCGTGCGAATCTCAACGCCAAAGGCCATGCCGTTGCGGTCCTCGTAATGGACGAACGGGGGCACGCACCAGTGTTGCACGTTGTCCCGAAAACAATTAACTAAGACGTCGTTCTCGTGACTGTAGTAGAAGGGGATTTCCGCTGCGTAGTGTTCGAAGACGGAACCGCGCAGGATGCGTGCCGCATGCCGCCGTTTCAGAGCCGCGCGAACCGTGAGCGGCATGGTTTGGTGGACGCCGTTCTTGAGGAGACTCCAGCCCGATCCCATCCCGAACCGCCGATAGGCGTCGATTGAGGCTGCGAAACTGTCCACGCGTCCTCGTTGCAGCAGGCTGCCGAGCATCGCATATACGTGCCCCATGTACCCACCGAACAATTCGTCTCCACCATTGCCCGAGAGCAGCACGCGAATGCCGGCCTCCTGCGCCAGTCGGCAGAGCCGCCAATGCGCATACATCGATGCGTCGGCCAGCGGCTCCTCGTGGCAGTCGAACACCGCCGGCAAGTCGTCCAGGAACGTCTTTCCGTCGATCTCGAGAGAATGATCGCGTGACCGAATGGCGTCGAGGACGGTGGGAATCAGTCGATTCTCGGCATTGCTGGTCTCGGCGGGCAGGATCGAGCTGAAACTCGAAAGTTCCCCGTCGCCAATGAGTCCCCGGGCCGTGCAGGCAATCGACGCGGAGTCGATGCCGCCAGACACAAAAACGCCGACGGGAACGTCGGAAACCATGTGCTTGGCTACGGAATCCGTCACCGCGTCCCGAACGATCGACGCATCCTCCGCCCTGAACGGACGGGTGCCAAAGGCGGGGGGCGACCAGTACCGTCGTGGCTGCGACAAAGATCCATCGAGATCAACCCACGCATAATGGGCGGGCGGTACTTGGCGGATTTCCTTGAAGCAGGTCTCGTTCGACGTGTCGAGGTGCCGAAAGGCGAGAAACCGGGACAGCGTGTCGAGGTTGGCCGAGTGCGGAAACTCACCGAACAGCAGCGGACGAATTTCCGAAGCGAAGAGCAGCGAGCTACCGACCTGTCGGTAGTACAGCGGCTTCATACCGAACCGGTCCCGCGCCAAGAGCACCTTCCGCTCGCGGGGATCCCAAATGGCGAAGGCAAACATGCCCCGCAACCGCTGGACCGCCTCGATTCCCCAGCGGCCGTAAGCCCGCAGAAGGACTGCGGTGTCGCCGCTGCTCATGCCGGATGGCGCGGGCCCCAGTTCCGCCACCAGGTCGGCGAAGTTGTAGATTTCTCCATTGAAAACGACGACGTTGCCGGCGGCCGGGTCATGCATCGGCTGGGCGGCCGCATCTGATAGATCGATGATGCTCAGCCGGGAATGGGCGAACGCGATGCTGCCGGCAACATGGGTGCCTTCGCCATTCGGACCCCGATGGCGGATTCGGCCCAGCATCGTAGCGACCAAGTCACGTCGCTCGGCCAACGAGCCGACGATGCCGGCGATCCCACACATCACTAGTTCCTTGGAGTTGTGCCGGCCTCGTCCCTGCCACCGGATAGGTCCGAAGGACGCCTCTATACTCCGGTCTAACACGGTTGCCGTCGCAGAACTGGTTCATAAAGCAATCGCAAGGTTCCGACGTTGCGAATCACTTCGCGACATACCGCTGCGTAATCGCGACACGAAGAAATTGCCGCACCAGAAAAACCGGGCAAACAGCCAAGAAAAGCCCTCTTCCGCGGGGGACAATGCCACCAGTGTAGTTATGGTGTGGCTTCTGTCCAGCCGCTGTCGCAAAGCAAGGTGCCTCAGGCGGGACACATCTCGCAGCCGCGGCAAAATCGCTGGTGAAATCCGTCCCAAACGGCGAAAACACACGTCTTGAATGACTTTTTCGCCCCACGAGTAAACTGACTCAGGTGGGACGGTCAGCATCGTTTTCATAGAAAGATCACTGCACGGTCGCCGGGCGGTGGATTTCTGGCCACTCGTCGAATCAGTCAGCGGAGCCTCTACCCCCATGTCCTTCGATCTCGCAACACAGGGTGTCGCCGTCATTGGGCTCGGTTACGTCGGCCTGCCTCTTTCGCTTGGCTTCGCACGAAACGGCACCCGGGCCCTGGGCTTTGACACCGACTCGGAGAAGGTCACGTCGCTGAATGCAGGCAGATCGTATATCAAACATGTCTCCAGCGAGGCGGTATCCGCAGTCGTGGCTGCCGGCACGTTCGCCGCGACCACCGACTTTTCGCGGCTCGCCGAAGTTGCAGCAATTCTGATCTGCGTGCCCACCCCGCTGACCGTCAATCGCACGCCGGATCTTTCCTTCATTGAGGCGACTGCACGCGCGATCGCGCCCCACCTTCGCCGCGGCCAGTTGATCGTGTTGGAGTCCACCACCTACCCCGGCACCACTGACGAGGTAGTTCGGAGCATTCTCGAGCAGGCAACGGGCATGAAGGCGGGAGAGGACTTCTTCCTCGCCTTCTCTCCAGAACGGGAAGATCCTGGCAACCCGACCGCACTCCAGGACATACCGAAGGTAGTCGGCGGCCTCACGGCGGCCTGCCTCCAGCGGGCCACGGAGACATATGCCCGCGTCGTTCGCACCGTCGTGCCGGTATCCAGTTGCCGCGCGGCGGAGGCGACAAAACTTCTCGAAAACATCTTTCGCTCGGTCAACATCGCGCTAGTCAACGAACTGAAGGTGATCTACGCGGCCATGGGGATCGATATCTGGGAGGTCGTGGCGGCAGCCGCGACGAAACCCTTCGGTTTCATGCCGTTTTATCCCGGGCCTGGACTGGGTGGACACTGCATCCCGATCGACCCGTTCTATCTCACGTGGAAGGCCATGGAATACGGCCTGCGCACGCGGCTCATCGAACTCGCCGGCGAGATCAACACGGCGATGCCCCAGTACGTCGTCGGCCGCGTGGCCGAGGCACTCAATGACACCGGCCGGTCGGTGCGCGGCGCGCGGGTGCTCATCCTCGGGCTTGCATACAAGCCCAATGTCGATGACGACCGGGAATCGCCGACGTACGAAATCATGGAACTGCTGGAGCGACGCGGCGCCGCCGTCTTCTACAACGATCCTCATGTGCCTTTCATCCGGCCGGGCCGCAGTCACCACGCAGTCGCCGGACGGGAATCGCGACCGGTGACCGGGGATTACGACGTCATCGTGTTGTGCACCAATCACAGGGAGTACGCCGAGATCGATTTTCGAACACTCGGCGTGCCCCTGGTCGATTGTCGCAATGCGGCCAGGTTGCGGCCCGACCGATACTATCCCGCCTGACGGACCAGCGGAGCGGACGAAACGCCGCCTCTGTCGACCGACGTCGTCTACGAATCATCCATGAAACCCATCTTCGTTACCGGTGCGGCAGGGTTTATCGGCTATCACCTGACCCGGTTTGTCCTCGAACTGGGCCGGCCAGTCGTCGGATTCGACAATCTCAATTCGTATTACGACCCGTCGCTGAAGCGCGGCCGCCTCACCCAGCTTGAAGGGCTCCCCGGCTGGCGGTTCATCACCGGCGATCTCACCGATTCCCCGAGCTTGCGTCGGGCGCTGGACGACTCCGGGGCCGAGCACGTCGTTCACCTTGCAGCCCAGGCTGGAGTGCGTTGGTCGATCGACCATCCGGAAGCCTACGTCGACTCGAATCTCGTCGGGTTCACCAACGTACTGGAAGCCTGCCGACATGGTGCAATCAAGCATCTGGTGTATGCCAGTTCCAGCAGCGTATACGGCGCGAACACGCGCGTTCCCTTCAGCGTCGGCGACACGGTCGATCACCCAGTGAGCCTGTATGCCGCAACAAAAAAGGCCAATGAACTGATGGCCCATTCCTACAGCCACCTCTTCGGGCTCCCGACCACCGGGCTGCGATTTTTCACTGTCTACGGTCCGTGGGGTCGGCCCGACATGGCTTATTGGAAGTTCACGGAAGCGATCCTCGCTGGGCGGCCGATCGAGGTCTACGGAGGCGGCGTGCTGCAGCGCGATTTCACTTACGTAGACGACGTTGTAGAAGCGATCAGCCGGATCGCTAGCAGCCCCCCGACCGGTAACCCGCAATGGTCTGGGGATGCGCCCGATCCAGCAACCAGCTCTGCTCCGTGGCGAATTTACAACATCGGCAACCACACCCCGGTAAGCGTCAACGAGATGATCAGCATCCTCGAACGACTGTGTGACCGGCCCGCGAAACGATTGGAACTCCCACGGCAGCCAGGGGATGTGGAAGTGACATACGCCGACGTTAAAGGTCTGAGCCGGGATTTTCAGTTTCAACCAACGACCTCGCTGGCGGAAGGCCTAGCCCGTTTCGTGACGTGGTTCCGGTCCTGGTCGGTGCCTCGGTGAGTGGCTCATGCGTCCCCGCGTCGTCAGCGTCTGCCTCGACCTGTCGCCGTCTCACGGCGGCATGTACCGGGCGGTCACTGATCTCGCTCGCATGCTCGGCTCGCCTATAGTCACCTTTCGCGACGGTACGGGCGTGGAGCCGCCGACGCAAACCGATCTGTCCGTCACCGTCGTGGATTGGTCTGGGCTGTCCACGGCACGGCAGGCTTTCTTACCGCCCGCATCCGTTCGCCGTGCTGCTGCTCATGCACTGGGGAATGCCGACTGCCTGCTGGTGCACTCATTGTTTCGCGGGCACGCGCAGATCGTCTGGCAGCTGGCGTCCGAACGTCGCATCCCTTACCTCGTGGTGCCGCATGGCGGCCTCGAGCCCGCGCTCTGGGAGTCCCGTACAATGCTGCGGCGTGCATGGATGCTGGCCGGCGGCGACCGATTCCTACGAGACGCGGACCGGATCGTCTTCGCCACCGAGGGCGAGCGGGCCCATGCGTCGCAGACTTTGCAGCAACCGTTGCCCGCTGCGGTGATTCCCTTCGCTGTGGCCGCCATCGAGAACCCCCGATCAGCAACGGATCGGGCGGCAGCCCGACGCAGACTCGCCCTGCCTCTCGACAGGCGTATGCTCCTCGTGCTGGGCCGGCTCGACCCCGTCAAGCAGCCCGATGCGATTGTCCACGGTTTTTGCGCGGCGGCGACGCCCCGGTGCGACCTTGTCTTCGCGGGAATGGATGGCGCGGTCACGGCTGACTCCTTGCGCCGTCTCGTGCCGCCCGAGTTACGCGACCGGGTACGGTTCATCGGCGCGGTCGATAACGTCATACGGGATACAGTCCTGACGGCCTGCGACGGATATCTTTCTTGGTCCCGTCACGAGAGCTTCGGATACGCCGCAGCGGAAAGCCTCGCCGCCGGTTTGCCCGTGATTCTGCCACCGGGCCATGGGCTCAGATCCGCGTTGGACGGAACTGCCTGCGGACTCTTTCCGGCCGACGCTGATCAAAATGCGTTGGTCACCGCAATCCGCTCTTTCTCCGCCTGGTCAGACGACGAACTTCGCAGTCGTGGGATCGCGGGCTGGGAATGGGTGCGGCAGGCGCTTCGGCCCGATACCGTAACCGACTTATGGGGTTCTCTCATCGCCGACATCACTCAACAGGCTGTAAAGTTCGCGTGAAAATCCGACACGCCATAATCACCGCCGCCGGCCACGACGGGCAGTCACTCCCTCTCCAGCGGCTGGTCGATCGCGACGGCGTCGCCAAGACGGCCCTGCAGATCATCGTGGAGGAGGCCGTGGCGGCCAGGGCCGACGAGGTCGCGATCGTGGTGCGGCCCGGCGACGAGGCGGCCTTCCGCGCGGCCGTCGGCAACACTGCCTCGCGGCTCGAACTCATCCCCCAGCCCGCACCGCTCGGCTACGGCCATGCCATCAAGTGCGCCCGGCGGTTCGTGGGCGACCGGCCGTTTCTGCATCTCGTCGGCGACCATGTCTACGTCAGCGAGCTGACCAGCGGCGACTCGCCAAGCCGCTGCGCCCAGCAGCTCGTGGCCGTGGCCGAGGCGGAGAACTGCGCCGTGTCGGCCGTGCAGCCCACCCGCGAGAGCATGCTCCCCTACTTTGGCACCGTCGGCGGCCGCCGCGTGGCCCACGCCGCCGGGCTCTACGAAATCGAAAACGTGGTCGAGAAGCCCACGCCCACGCAGGCCGAGCAGGAACTGATCGTGCCGGGACTCCGGGCCGGCCACTACCTCTGCTTCTTCGGCATGCATGTGTTCACGCCGGGCGTGTTCGCCCTGCTCGACGCCCTCGGTGAGGCCGGCGACCGCCAGCTCTCACCGGCGCTGGCGAAACTCGCCGAACGCGAGCGCTACCTCGCCTTCGAGGTTCGCGGCAGCCGCTACAACCTCGGCATGCAGTACGGCCTGCTCGTGGCCCAGCTCGCCCTCGGCCTCGC
>Ga0315900_10008866_pt1 | contig 12856 bp, 7 predicted proteins | sample LakEriMetagenome_FD_203521 | JGI IMG/M metagenome (GOLD analysis project Ga0315900, IMG submission 203521) | Freshwater fungal communities from buoy surface, Lake Erie, Ohio, United States - Buoy 12 MA114 | ecosystem: Environmental > Aquatic > Freshwater > Lake > Lake biofilm | place: USA: Lake...
AGCAAGCTATACAGGTGCAAGTGGTGACTATTCATTCCAGGCTGCATTCACTAAGTCAGGAACTGCAACAATCACAGTGACATCAGGAACTGTTTCAAAGACATACTCAATCAAGGTTGTTGCAGGTGCTGCTGGTATTGTCAGCGCAACAGCATCAACAGGTGGAGTTGTAGTTGCTAAGGTTACTGACCTTTGGGGTAACCCAGTCAGCGGTGCAACAGTTTCATTCGTTGCAGCAAGCGGAGCACTTCTTGGTGGAAACTTCCCATCACTTAGCGCATCAACTGGTGCTGATGGAACTGCATCAACTGTTGTCACAGGTGTAACACCAACTGCTTCATACGTTGTATCAGCAACAATCACTGGTGGAGACTCTGGTCTTGTAGCGGACACAACAAATGGCGTGCCTGCTGGTAAGGCAACTGTTGATGTAACAGTTACAGGAACAGGTGTTTCAGCCGATGCTGCTAACACAGCATCACTAGCAGCACTAACTACATTGATCAACAGCTTAATTGCCAAGATCAATGCATTGAACAAGCTAGTAATCAAGATCCAGAAGAAGGTACGTGCATAATCTCTTCAAGGGAAACCTTGATGGGTTAGTACTTAACTAACTTCAAATCAAAGCCCGGCTTCCACTTAGGTGGGGGCCGGGTTTTGGCTTTCTCATGGTGAATCAGGAGGCTCCAAAAGTAAGTACTCTGGTCAAAGTTTGCCTGGCTTAGTAAAATATCGATATGAAATTTAGAATTCTAACTTTTGGCCTTGCCGCACTATTACCAATGGTTCTAATGGCGCCCCCTTCGAGTGCAACTATCAAAACAGGGGCTGTGTGCAAAGTTATTGGTCAGACTAAAGTTCAAAATCAAACAGAGTTCAGTTGCCTAAAGAAAGGGCAAAAATTAGTTTGGAGCGCAGGAAAGAAAGTAACTAATCCAAAGCCCTCTACTACTAAAGCAGCTCAAATTCCTGCGATCACATTTGAGAATTTAGAAAAGAACATTGAAAACATCCCACAAACTGCTTGGGCTAAATCAAACCCATTATGGACAAAAAACGAAAGTAAGATAAAAGGAGTAACTCTTTTATTTGGCCCATCCAAAAAGCCATTGAACTGTTATGGCGGGTTAAGCGAGTTAACTAGAATTTCTAATTTTTGGGGTAAGTACAGGCAGCCAGAAAAAACAGTTGCTATCTATGCCGCCCCAGAAGATAACAAGTGGGCAACCGGAGAGTTTTTAAGAGTTACTGGCACTAATGGTCCGGTAAATAATGGAGCTGGTGTTGCCACTGTAAATTCACAAGGTGTCGGACAGATTGTGTTCTATGTTAGCGGGGATAAAAGTTCGAGTAATTGTGGTGGAGGAATTGAAAAACACGAATACACCCACGTAGTTCAGTTATCTCAGAGGTCGAAATCTGGACAACTTTTGAGCATTTGGCCACCGACTTGGTTTCTCGAAGGTCAGGCCGAATTTGCTGGCTCATCAGAATTTCCATTTGAGTACTACAAAAAATTTAGTTCTCTCAATCGATTGGTACCTCAAGGAGCTCTTAAAGATTCCGAACCAGCAACCATCTCTGCATTTTTACAAACAACTTCAAGTTTAACTTTTGCAGATTATTCTGTCGGGTATCAAGTCATTGAAATTTTGGCGGCAGTTGGTGGGCCTCATTCAACTATGGATGTAATTGTCGAAATGGCAAATGGTAAAAACTTTAGTGAGGCATTTGAGATGGTTTACAAAACTTCTTGGGCACAAGCTGTAACCATTATCTCGAAGGTAATTTCAGCGCAGATTAAAGCCAATCAAAACGTACCTTTGAGTCAGTTTGGAAACATCAAGGGAGAGATCGGAACCTTCAAGTGGCCAGAGCGTGGCTACTTCGATGAAGCATTGTTTAACTAACTTCCATCAACGGGGGACCGGGTTTTGGCCTTTTATCAGCCCTGATTTAACCACAATTTGAATTTCTAGATATTCAAAAAAGTTGAGTTGCTTTATTATTTACCTATGAAGACTAGAGATGCTGGTACGACAGGAACGGTGTGCTTTCTTGTTGCTTCACTGGTAGTCGGCATTACTCAACCTGCATTTGCGGCAGATCCGCCATCAATCCCTCGCCCAGCAGATGTGATCATCATTGGGTACGGAACGGATGGAAATCCAATTTATGGACAAGCACCTTCAACAGAAGTTATACCTGTTCCACAACCTGGCATTCCGATAGGTGATAACCGTCCTACATTTACCTATTCATTTCCAGATGGAACAACAATGAATATTCCTGCAGGCCAAGATATAAACGGAAACTACATTGCAGTGCCACCACCAATTGGTGCAACGTTAGTTGGGCCAAATCCAAACTCACCAATAAATGTTGGAATAGCTAATGACACCCGTCCTTATTACACATATAGATTCTCTGACGGTACAACGATGGATATTCCTGCAGGTCAAGATATAAATGGAAACTTCATTGCAGTGCCACCACCAATTGGTGCAACGTTAGTTGGAGAAAGTACTAACGCTCCAACACCTCCACCTCTTCGAGTGAATATGGATGGTTCACGAATCGAAGCAGATGGAAGCTACACACCACCACCGTTGTTTAATCCTGATGGAACTGTTTATGGCGGTGCTCCTGTTTTGCGTATTCCAGGTTCAACAACTGCAGCACCTTTTGGATTTAAACAAGATGGCACACCTGTGCCACCACCTCTGTTTAATCCTGATGGAACTCCTTTCGTATTAGGTGTCTCTAAAATCCCTGTGCCAAAACCAATCATCGGTGCACCTTTTGGATATGACTCATTGGGAACACCAGTACCGGCACCACTGTGGAACCCAGATGGAACGCCATACGTGCACGGTGTCTCGGAACTGCCAGATGTGCCAGCAAGTCTTCGACGTCCTATTGAACTAACTGATCCAATAGCCCGAGAGATTGTTAACCAGGAGTTTGCCGCCGCTGAGATAACTGCAAAAAAGTTAAAGAAGGGTTATCTACTAGTTACAGACGATCAGATCTCCTATGTAGATAAAACGCTCAAGATTGTTGCCACCAAAAAAGGCGCTAAGCCAAAGACTTTAACTTTAAGTGTTGATGCAGAGGGTGAGCTCTTTGTTCCGACTACAGCAAGCCTTAAGGGTTTTCAACTTCAGATTAAGCGGGGAAGTAAGTTGATAAAGGCAATCAAACTTAGTTAAAAAGATTTTAACTCTCTTGAAGGCCAAGCTTGGTTATAGTCCTAAACTGCGCACTTACTTGATAGCTAACCTATCTCGGATCGTATTGCCCACGTCCATAACTTCATTATCTCTCACAAGGGTGTAAATTTTCAAAGTCACCAAAGGATTACTGTGGCCCATAAATTTGGCAGCAGTTGTTACGTGCACATCATTGCTCTTTAAAAAATATGCATAGGTCTTTCTAAGTGAATGAATATTGACGCCATATGGCTCTAAGGCTTTTCTAAGTGGCTTTGGTGTTCGTGGCAGTGGATTGAAATGCCCCAAATAGGGCACCACTCTGACCCCAGCCTGTGTCTTTGTTGCACCGTGAATACTTCTCGTAATATGAACTTTTTGGTCGTAGATATCTTCCTTTGTTAAGGCAACTGCTTCTCCCCATCGCAGACCATGCAGTGCTAGAAACTTGATTTGCTCGTTGTATTTACCAAAGTTTGTAGACTCCACTTCTTCCCACGTTAAGAACTTGTAAGGCTTATTCGTCAACCTAGGCGCTTTGATTGCGGCGGCAGGGCTGACGTCAACCAGCTCACGGTTTACCGCTTCTCGATAGATTACTCGGCAAGTCATCAACGTCTGGTAATACGTATGTGGCGATAAGGGAGCTAACGCGTCCAATAAGTCTCGCCTACTTACTTCGCCAAGTAATTTCGTTCCAACTGCAGGGGAAATATGTAACTTATAAGTCCCTCTGTAGTTTGCCAGGGTCTTTTTTGTAATCTTTAAGTGTTTCCAGAGTGATTGTGCAAAGTCATCCAGGCTAATTTGGGCTGTCATTTATGTAATCCATCTCCATAGGGGAAGTGAATATGTTGCTCATAGATCTTGAGGAAAGCAAGTCGTGGAATCTTGTGTTGTTGCGGTGTAATTCTTGTGAATACATTACAAAATTGGAAAAATGTCAATTCGACAAAGTTGAAAACTTAGGGAAAATAGGGGCATGACTTACTCATATGCAACCCGCGCCTGGGCAATGCACCATATGTTCAACGATTATTTTGGCCTGCAAGCAATTGCTCGAAGTGCTTGTGTTAAGCCAAGAACTATTCAAAGTTGGTTTCGCCAAGAAACACAGAGAGCTAGTTTCACATTGAAAATGCCTAGAGAATATGAACGAAGTATGGGAATTATACTTTTGGATCTATTTCCTGAGGACATAGAAACCATCGCCGAACAAACCTATACAAATCCACGAGGGCTTTTGCAGTGGCGCTTAGAGAACAGAAGAGACCCTCTTTCATCTGATCTTCGTCATCGAACATTTCAAGCTGTAGTTAAGTTGAAGCCCTTAGTTAACAAGGCAATTAAGAAACACGGTGTAGATAAGTTTCTTGACAACAAAATGCTCTGGCCAGATCCAAATTTGATCTATGAAAGAACCTGGAGAGAGCTGGATATGCTTATCGTGCATGAACTAAACACCCTTATGGATTGGCGTTTCAATAAGGTTGTATATCCTAAAAAAACAAAAGACAAAAAGAAGAAACCAAAAACCATAATCGGACCTCACTTTATGAGGTATACGGAAATTACATCCGAAGGTCAACATTTTCCATTGGAGATGTTTCAAGATAATCGAAGGACTGGGCACCTTCTCGGCTGGAGTAGTCCTGAATCAATTAAAAATGCAAAAATTGCTGACGCACTTTTGCCTCCAGATTGGGGATTGAGAGACAAGGTAGTTCCTTTGCGAGCTAAGAAAGAAGAAAAGCTATTGGATGAAATTTATGAAGTAAAACCAAAAGCTCAAGTTTACAAACTTAAATTTGCCGCAAGTTAGTGCCTCCTCATTCACCATATTGAGTTTGAATTTCTAACGTCCTGGGTTAAACTTTTTCCGTGAGAAAAAAGACTTCATTGTTAATTCTTTCCTTGGTAGCTTCTGTAATAACTTCTGCACAAGCGGTTCATGCCACTGAAAAACTAAGCAATCCTTTTGATGTAAAGGTTGCTGCCGCAAAGAAGGGGCAATTAGGAGTGCCTATCGATGTTGCTGCCGGCCTTACAATTAAAAAGGTTAAGCGTAAAAACGTAAGTACATACCATCCAGTAAACGTGACTATTGCGGACTTTAAGGTTTATGACTCAAACACTGATTACAGAGGAGATTCCATTGGCTATGTGTCACGCTATGGCTTTAAAGTAACTCTAAAAAACTTTGGTAAGTCAGAAGAAGTTGTTGGAATTTATACTCAACTCTGGTGCAAGAATTCACCGCGATACGGAGAGAACTGGAGCGCTGGTTTTAGCACATATCCTTCACTACCGCCCCGAACAGAGAGCTCTGGGACTACCATCGTTCAACTGCCAGAAGGAGTTACATCTTTAGCTGAATGTGAGCAACCGTTGATCTATATTTATCCAAATTTCTCATTTACAACACCGCAGGCAAAGGCTGCAAAATTCCCAGTTACTGTTGTTATTCCAATTGATCCAGCGCTAGTAACTCAGTAATTTATCTGGACCACACCGAAGTAATAGCTAAGTTCTAAATCCTCCAATAGTCAGAAACTACCTGAGCGAGACCTTATAAGTTGTTGATTTATTACTCTTTGTTTTTACATTCAAGGAGTAGGAACCCTTAGCAATATTAGCAGGCACTTTTATAACGACTTTGCCTTTATCGTCAACGTAGGTTTTTGATGTTCCAACTACTTTGCCTTTGCTGTTAACAAATTGAACTGTTGCGCCAATTAAGTCTTTGTTATTGGGAGTATCTGAACCAATGACAACGGCTTTTGTCGTTGTTGGATTTGAGACTTTACTAGGTGCTTCAGTTGGTTTATTCACAGAAGTTGGTGGCTTAGTTTTTGTTGGGGCCGCCGAAGGTTTAGGAGTAGATGATGAAGGATTAGGTGTGGGTTTTTTCGTTTTACTTGGCGTCGCTAAAGGTTTTGGTGTTGGTGATTTAGTTGGTGAAGTTGAAGGTTTAGGTGTAACAGATGGTTTCGGTGTTGCTGTAACTATTGGCATAGGTGAACCGCTTCCACCACCGCTTCCACCACCGCTTCCACCACCAGAGTTATTCTCTGAAGTTGGTAATGCGACAGTAACAGAAGATGAATTTACGGAATATTGACTACTCCCAACTCCATTTGTGGATAATACTTTTGCGCTATAAGAACCCAAGGCTAAGTTTGTGAAAGAAACATTTCGAGCAGCTGCTACTTGGATAACTTTGGTATCGATCTCGGTTGAATCCTTTAATAGAGTCACTGAGTAACTCTGAATTGGGTCGCCGCCATTTGCTGGATTTGATGCCCAACTAACTCGAACACCTGATGGATTATTCGTTATCTCAATTGTTGGCGCCACCATTACTGTGGGAACATTTGGCAATGTAACAGCGTCGGACCTTATTGAAGTCGTACCAGCACTACTTGAAGAATTGATTGCAGAAACTGTTACTTCGGCATTTGATCCAGCTACCAAATCTGAAACTTCTGCTTGATTGGCGGATGCTGAAACAGTTGTGCTCTTTCCAGAAAGAACTTCGGTAACTTTATAACCAGTAATCGCAGATCCACCATTTTCTGAAGCGGGGACCATTACCCAGGTGACATTTACCTTTCCTGGTCCAGCAGTAACAGTGGGCTTACCTGGAGCGTTTGGGTTGGTAACAGGTGTTACCTGAGTAGATGTTGACCAAGCACTTGGTGTTGCAACCTCGACTGCCTGAACCTTTACAGAATAGGCCTCTCCGCCAATTAGTGAGGAAACAGTTCTTTCTGTAGAGACTGCATTCACGTTGAAATCTTGAATAGTATTTGTTGAAACTCGCGTAACTCGCAATACATAGAAAGTTGCACCAGTAACAGATCCCCAAGATGCGGTGATTGATCCGTTTTGATAATTACCAGTTGCTCCCGCTGTAATTCTAATGTTAGTTGGTGCAGATGGTGCTGCTTGCGTTGGTGCTGCAATGATAAATTGAGATATGAAAAATGCAATAGATAATAAGAGTGTGCGAGTGCGCATCATGGGGCAGTGTTGAGTCTTACCGTTTGATTTGCCAAAGTTGCATTACTTGGTGAGGCAGTTGCAACAGATAATGTGCCCGTGTATCCGGTAGTTGCAAAGTAGGCCTTAATAGTCCAGGCGTAAGTACGGTCAAGATTTAATTCATAGTAGCCATCAACCGTCGATTCAGTGCTTACACGAATGGAATTGTCATCATTTCTATATGCTCCAACGATCGCGCCATTGATACCTACGCTGGTGCTATCAATGATTGTTCCAGAGATATTTCCTGCCGGTAGAACAACCGTTGATACTCCAGAAGAAATAGAGGAACCAGAAGCAACACCACTAGTTACGGTAAAGCTAATTTCGGTTTCAACTCCATTGATTTTTCCTGGAAAGAAACGAACTTTATAGTCACCATCTTGAAGGAGAAGTGAGCTTTTACCAAAGATATCTAATGCGCCCTTGTCAATTGTCACATATGCATTACTGATGTTCTTCTTTTGAACCATATACCAACCATAGGCATTCACATTATTCAGTCGATCTTTAACTCTAAACTCAATATTTGGTCGATCAAAAGTCATAGATAAAGTTGCCATCGTGGAAGGATTAAAGGAATCTACAATCAATTCTTTGGCACTGAATTTTCCAACAGCTTCATGACCTGGATGTGCTCGAATTCGATACTTCCTGCCAGAATCCAGTGGCAATCCAGCCACACCTATTTCATTAAGGGAAAGTCCTGTCACCCAAGACCAATTTGAGTTATCCGTTGTTGTTTCCACTGAAACAAACCCATATTTATTTGGCACCGTATTTGAACCCGTAGTCGGTACCAAAACTGTTAATTTACTGCTGGCCCCACCAATTGCTTTATCACCCAAATCACCAAGAGCGTTTAGCTGATACTGCTTAGGGCTGTAATCAGCGTTGTTCCAAATACTCAAATAAAGTGAACATTTATTTGGACAATCTGGTGATTCCTTTTCTATAAATGCACCAAAAACACCGTTCTCATTTGTGTATGCGTACGCATACTCACCATCAACAAATATGTTAACTCCCACGTTGGCTAATGGCGTTGATGGACTCCCCGGGGTAATGACTCGTCCAAATACATTTGCGTCCCTAAGACGCAACGTTAAGGAGGAGCTAGTCCCGTTGGTGATAGTTACATTTTGCCTAATGGACTTGCCAAGAGAATTGCCTTGTGAGTTCGGAATGGCTTGTATGACGTAGTTTCCGTTAGGAACGTTTAAGGCAAAATTTCCATCTTGATCAGAGTAGGTGCTGTACTGCCAAACAATATTTCCACCGGTTGGGGCAACCTGAATTTGGGCCCATGCAATGGCTGTAGTGGAAGTTCCTGGACCTAAGACTTTACCTTTAAGCGATGTTGAACCGAGTGCAAAGGAGTAGACATTGTTTGTGGCACTTAATGGCACTCCAGTTAATGGGTTACTAACAGTAACTACACCATTTGTGACCTTAATCGAATAATCTCGGGGTGAATTATCTAACCGTGCCTCCCAATGAGGATTAATAGAAAGTAGATAGTCACCATCATTAATTCGTGTAGAGAAAAAACCTTCGTCTATTCTGACATTTTGATCAAAGCGCCTATTTCCTTCCGACTTATCGTCGGTGACAATGAATAGATGTGCCCATGCTTGTCGAAAGATTTGACCGGTGCTATTTGTAATTTTTCCAAATAAATTTGGCGATTGCAAAGTTACGTTACAGGTTACAGCGCCCGAAGTTGGCACCACGCAATTTTCGACATATGAATTGGCATATTCCTGGTTATTACCGTTACCTAACTCGACGCTGACCCTATAAGTGCCTGGTTCTACTCTAAATCCGTACTCACCACTTGACCATCGATTGCCAAAGTGCTGCCAACCCTTCCAAGCGGGGTTGTATTTCATGACTGTCACACTTGCACCAGATGTGTATGTCGCACTACCAGCGATTATGCGGCCCGTTAAATTAACCCCAGGCAGGGTAAGTGTGTAGACACCACTTGTTGCTGAAACTGCGTTTCCATCCTTGTCAACTACTGAAGTTACCGAACCGGCTGAAACTGTTACAAGGTAAGTTGTAGATGTTGTTGAAGAATCATTCCAAGGAGCGTCCAAATAAATCTGCCATTTACCATCAGGCAAGAAACTTTCTCGGTTTCCTGTAAGTCCATCAGTATTTATCTCAGCTCGTTTATTGCTTGAATTTATGTAACTTTCTTTATTCTCAAATACAAAGTTTGCGCCTGCATATGAATTAGTGATTGCAGTTGTGCTACCTGACTTAACAACCTTAAATTTAAAGTTAGACGCTGTTAAGGTAATATTGCAGGTTGCAATTCCAGTCACGGGCACCACACATTGCTCACTCCAGGCTGCATTTCCTTTTGCGTAACTCAAGTCTGACTGAGATCGTAGGAGATATGTACCCGGAGCCAATTTCATGGCAAACGATCCCTGTGAATTAGTGAAAACGGTAAGTTGGTAACCCATTTTTTTATTGTTCAGTCCGATGTTAACCGGAACTCTATTGCCCAAAGAATCAATTCGCTCAGCTTGAATGATATTGCCTGGAGAAACAACTCCATTAACTCCAGGGCCGCGTACAACGCCACGAACGTTTACATCTTGCAATCGTAGAACCAAGTTATTAGGACCTTGTCCGTTGCTGACTGTTGCACTTACTACTTCTGAGTCCGAAAATTGGATCGAACCTATTGAAGGACGTGCATATAGATCGTGGGCACCATTTGGTACTCCTGGAAATCCAAAATAACCGTTGGCTCCTGAGTTGATTGAGGTTTGGTACCAGTCTTCTTGCGAAGCTAATTGAACTATCGCATCAGGAATAACCGTAGTTCCATCTGGTGCAACAACGGTGCCCGATATGCGATGAGGTGCTAGCCGTAACTTAAATACACCGTTTTCACGAATAGCTGGAGCTCCATCACCATCGGTTACTGTTACAACTCCTTGATCATTGACTTCAAGTTTATAAAGTTGATTGCTTCCTTTGCTGTTATCTGATGTGTAAACATACAAATCATAAACTCTTGATGATAAAGTAGCCGAATAAATAAAGTTAGAATCACCCACAGAAGCATGCGTGCTAAATCGTGAATTTACGGGTCTGATATTGAGATAGACGTCAGTTGCTAATAAAGAATTACTAGCGCTGTAAATTTGTGCCTTAAAGTTTGTCGTTAAATTCTGGCTACATGTGACATTTCCTGTACTAGGAACGATGCAGTCACTACCAACTACAGCTTTAGATCCATTAGAGGACCAGATATTTGTGGCAAAAATGTATTTCCCAGGTTCGATGTTTAGTGAAAATGGTGTCGAGGGATTGTTATATTTTGAAACTCTAAAATCTCTATCGACAGTTGCTTGGTTAGATACGGGAATAAATCGAATATCTCCACCGGTATCAACGCCATCAATTTTTAAAACACCACTTACATTACCTGCAGTAAGCGCAATATTGCATGTAGTAAGCACCCCCTCAGAAACTGTGCAAGGTTGGCTGTAACCTGGGGCAACTCCTTCCGAATTAGAATTGTTTGGCTCTAAATAAAATTTATATGTTCCTACTGGTAGGTTTGTTGAGAAGTAGCCACTGCTATTTGTCTCAATTCCCCTCCAACCAATATCACTGAAGTAACTGTATTGGCCTGATGATTCATCTAACTTAAATGGTTGCATCCAAAGATCAGCCAAAACTCCATCTGGCCCTGTTACTGCTCCTTTCAAGTTTGCCAAAAGAGCTGTAATTGTTAAATTCTTTTCGCCAACACCATTTGTGACGGTAATTGTTACAGGTTCTGGTTCAACATAATCAGAGTCTCTATTTTTTACGGCACTAAACGAGAAATAAATTGAGTACTCGCCGTCAATTAGTTCTCCGAAACTGAAGCGTCCCTCTGAATCGGTCCTACCAACTGTGCCACCTTCCTGATTACCAGTTACTGGATCAGTAAATTCTGCCCAAAAGTTTGCATTTACAATGGGATTTCCAACTGACTTCAACAGTTTTCCAGATATAGACGATTCTCCAAGATCAAATCTAAACACTCCATTGACCGGTTGGATTATTGTGTCACTTCCAATTATTTTAAGATTTCTTACGGTGCCACCTGCGACATCGAATGAATAAATCTTTCCTGCATAATTTGAAGTTTGCTTTGGCGCAAGGCTATAACTACCGTCAATAAGGGACATTTCATACTGTGCAAGCCCAGACTTAGACTGGTAATACCGAGTAATTAAATTTCGATCAGTTTCGATCAAGTTTAGAACTGGATTCAAACCTGTTGCTATTTGGTTGTTTTCGTAAATTGCAAATTTAAAGTTAGGTGAACCGATAGTCACATCACAACGAACTTGCGTTGTGATGTTAATTGCGCACAATGGGCCAGGAAATTCATATCCACCTGTTGAAACCCTCAATCGATAGTTTCCACTTTCGTTAAAGTTCATTACAAACTCGCTGTGGTTCGCCACTGATTCATCTGTTGAATAAGATCCCCATTTGTTAAACCACTCATTTAAATCAAAGCCCAGGCCGAAAGAATCATTTGCCGATTTTGGAGTACTTAATCGAAACGTGGAAATTACATTAGGTGCTGGCAAATTCACATTGCACACAGAATCTCCAGATTGTGCAACATCACAAATTAATGACTCTGCCGGCAAAGATCCAGTAGTTTTATAGTCCGGATAAACATCTATTGCATACTGTCCCGCTTGTAGGCTTGCTTTATACACCCCACTTGAGTTTGTATAGATTTGGATTAGTTTGCGGAAATTCACTCCAGAGTTTTCATCATACGGCGCAATTGATACCGCTGTCCTTGCAACGGGGCCATTTTTGCCTGTGACAGTTCCACTTAAATTAGTTGCGGATGATGTTACGTTACAGGTTGATACTTGAGAAATAATCACATTACAGTTTGCCAATTCAAATGTAACATCCGGATGAGAGATTGCTCCCATTGGTTTGATTTTATAATTGCCCGGATTGACATAAATTTTGAAATTTCCACTCGCATCACTGACAAAATTGGGGAGAAATGTATTTGTGAAACCAACCGCAGGTGTTAGAGCCATGTTGAAACCAGACACACCTGCGCTTTGATGTGTAAATCTTCCAACTACATTAGCCTCGGGAAAAATCATATCCACCGCGTCATTTACGTCGCTTGGTGAATCAATAACAATTTCGTTGGACATCACACGGGCGTGGGCAGACTTTGGTGTTCCAGATGAGCTAGCCAAAGCAACTATCTGATAACGCTCACCAGTGGTTACCGTGAATTCGTAGCTATTTGCCTTAGTTCGATCAATTACAGTTTTTGTCTCCCACCCTTCCCATTCTTCATTAAAGATTTGAAGTTGAACTGTTGTGGAATCAGTGATGGGGTTTTCGATAATGCCCGAAATTTTGATCACACTGGCTTCAGCTGTTGGTAAAAGATCCTTACCAGCCACGATATGAACTGCGGGAACAAGTAAAACTAGGGCTAAGAGAGCAGCCCAAAAGGATCTATAAAGGCGCATGGAATCTTGCCTCGACACAGGGAAATCATCGCATGATCGAGGTTATGTCGAAAG
>Ga0315900_10008869_pt1 | contig 12848 bp, 13 predicted proteins | sample LakEriMetagenome_FD_203521 | JGI IMG/M metagenome (GOLD analysis project Ga0315900, IMG submission 203521) | Freshwater fungal communities from buoy surface, Lake Erie, Ohio, United States - Buoy 12 MA114 | ecosystem: Environmental > Aquatic > Freshwater > Lake > Lake biofilm | place: USA: Lake...
TTCCTCTTTGAGGGCTGCAAATACTTCGTCCTTAGTTGGGAGTTTTCTTTTGAGCATACACAAATATAAATTAATCTTTATTTTTTGCTATTAATATTTTATGTTATAATCAAACATTAACTTAGGATATTATAACTTTTAACTTGACTTTTTTTATCACTATATTATCTTTGTCTAAAACCAACCAATGAAAGTAGCAAGAAAATACGACAAAGGCGTGCAACTACATCAATCCTACATAGACATCTTATTACGTCTAGCTGGTCATAGACTGTCTGATTTGTACACCAGTATACTAGCGCACAGTTCCTACTACGGCACTATTAACAAAGAAATCAAAGACATGATTGCCATAGAAAACGAGACTTCTAGTCAAGTTATTTCCAATGCAATCACTAGGTTACGTAAATTAGGATTGCTAGAAAAGAACATCATCAACAAGAAATTGTCGCCTATGAATAAAGACAATGCTTCAATTACTTTGTTGTTGACTGTTGTTCCTCCTGCACCTGTTGCTACTTCTGCACCCGCTGAGTCTGTTATAACATCTAATGTGAATGTCGCTGTATCCTAAACGTGAAATAAAATTCAAATCTCATGGATTGTTTTCTGGTATAGCTAGAAAAACAGGGTATACTGTGACGCAAATAAATCAAGTATACACTTGGTACATTAATGAGGTGTTAGAACAATTAGGTAGTACTCCTGCTTGTCAAGTTTATTTAAAGGGACTTGGACTTTTAAAATTTGATGCAGGGTTATCGATTAGAAACTTAGCTGGATTTATTAATGGTCTACAGGTTTCTGTATCTGAGTTTATAGACGACAGTCAACCGCCTAGAGTAACCTATAGTTACCTAGTTAACAGACACAAACTTCTTGTAGACGCTATTTATTCTTTCCGTGAGAGACTAGCTAAGCTAAAAAGTTTGGGAAACATCAACGAGACATACTACATTAATAAGTTGACTCGTTCAGAGAAACTAGAAAACCAACTAAATCAAATATATGAATCTATTCAAAGAATACCTGAGTATCAGCAAAAAAGGACTACAGAACGCGGACAAGATTTTGTATGGACTGACGAACAAGGTAGCAAACCATTTTAGATTATTAAGTGATGAGAAAAAAGAAATTATTGCAGATCGAATGGAACGTTGTCTTGGATGTCCCTACAATTCTCAAAATGCGAGACTATCCCAGGAATATGTCGAACTTACAGGAAAGCACTACGACACAGCCCGACCTGAGTTACACTGTTCGCTTTGTGGCTGCATCCTCGAAATCAAAACCTCGTCCCTTTCTTCGGATTGTGGTATCGTAGACTGGAACGAAGATAATCCAGATAAACAACTAGAACCTAAATGGACTAAATATGAATAACAACACCAAAACCCAAGGACAACAAAAACCTACCATTACTAACGGCTGTGGAGGCAAACAAGGCACCAAGTGTGGCGTAGAACTTTACATCATGCCGCACGATGGTAAAATCAACATAGCGAAAGCTATTAAAAAGTAATTAGACAATGGAAACCAACCAACCTAAGTCAACCTTCAATAAAAAAGAAATCATTGAGTCGCCTAAGACTTTTCAAGATGCTTTGCTGTCTACAGTAAAAGTTTTCTGGAAAGCAGGCTATCAATATTCTCAGAAGGGTAAGAATGAAGATTTTTACTCTACGTTGTTGGAAGACTTTATGAATTTATCCTATCAAGAATTTTTAAAAAAATATGGCGAATAAAAGACAGACATACGTATCTGCGGAACTTGAGTGGGCTGAGTCAAAGTTAGCCGAGTGGAGAGATTACGTAGACAAGAATCCTATATCGGAACTAAAAGACCGTATAGAATGGAAGCCAACTTCTAAGGGTGGAGCCATACCTATGGTTATTGCATCTATAGAAAGCCAAATCAAATCTCTAAGAGACACTATGAAGGAGTACCTTTCTTTACTAGAAGTCGTAGACAAACTTAGAGAAAAAGAAGAAGCTAAACAGGAGGCAAGAGGATCGCAAGAGATTAATGGTAAAATGAAAAACTTCTAATATGTATTTAGACAGTCCTGAATTTCTAATCAACGTTAAACGACTTCCAGACGCAGAGTCTGATGAGTACACTGCGTTTTGGCAGAACGAGGACAAGAAAATCAATGAAGGAGTTACTATCAATGGATTTTATTTTTCGCCATTTATCTATTGGCATTTGAATTTTGGCGCATTATATATTGACGAAAAAGTTGGTAATCGGAATATTAGAAAACTAGGAAAGCCCCAATTATGGGACACTTACCTAGAAGTAGATGATGCAATCTACCGAGCCGAGACCCATTCAGAAGGAAAGAAAGGGTTAGTTATTGTAGGTAGTCGACGTATCTCAAAAACTATTTTAACTTCTTCGTACATTGCGCACAAAGCAATCACACTTCAGGGAGGAGACAATTTGATATCAGCTCTAAACCAACCCGACTTGAATAACACCACTCAAGCCGTAGATTTGATATTAAGAAACCTCCCTGATTATTTTAGATTCCCCCGTATTGAAGATGACTGGAAGCGTCAAGTAACTCTTGGTTACAAAGACAAGAAAACCAACGCACGACACGAGTGGTCCAAGATACACGTTAGAAACTTTGACGAAGGCAACAACACGGAAGCAGCGGCAGGTCTTACCTTATCTTCGTTTATGCTTGAAGAAGCAGGTAAGGGTAGAATCCTAAACTGCTTGGCTGCGACTATTCCTTGTTTTGACTCACCGTATGGCTGGCGTTGTTCTCCTATTGTAATTGGAACATCGGGAGACATGACGAAAGCAGGAGACTTAGAGGAACTCTTCAATAATCCAGACGCTTATAACTTTCTTCCTGTAGCTGTAGAAGAATCAGGTAAGTCTTATGGCTTGTTTGTTCCAGGAACTAAATCACTTAAAGTTCCAAAAGAACCAACGCCTCTTGGACTTTATTTAAAAAAAGAAGAACCCTCCGAATTAGACAATATTACTATTTGGGTAGCTGACCAAGAAAAAGGTCACGAAATGATTATCAAGAACAGAGAGCAAGTAAAGAAAGCTTCTGGTCTTGAAGCCTACCTAAAGGAAGTAATGTACTACCCACTCACGCACGAGGAGTGTTTTATGGAAATGTCGCAGAACATTTTTCCTGTAGATCTTTTACAAGAACAACTCCAAAAACTAATAGCCAACGAAGTACGTGCAGATTTTGTAGAATTGTACGTAAAGCCTGATGGAAAGATTGCCCATAAGTTTACCGATAAAAAACCCGTAGAAAACTTCCCTACAAAGCCCGCAGACAACTTAGAGGGCGTGGTTCAAATCTGGGAATATCCTGTACTAGATGCACCTTATGGTTTATACACAGCAGGAACTGACCCATATAAACAGTCACAAGCCCAGTACTCTACATCTTTGGGATCAACCTATATTTATAAGCGAGTACATAATATTTCTGGAGAGGGATGGCAAAACATTGTAGTTGCTTGTTATACAGGTCGACCTAAAAAGATTGAGACGTGGTATGAAACAACCAAGAATCTTTTGAAGTTCTACAACGCCAAGACTTTGTGTGAAAACATGGACTATGGTTTTATTCAACACTGTGTTGAGAAGAACGAAGGTCCTCGTATTCTAGAACGTACTCCCTCTTTCTTAACAGACATCCACCCCAACTCAATGGTAAACCGTGACTACGGTATCCACATGACTAAGGAAATCAAAGCGTACTTATTGGGTCTAATCATTGAATACATAACCGAAGTAATTGATGTAGAAAGAGATTCTGACGGCAATATTGTAAAAGAAAGACTAGGCGTAACAAGAATCTTAGATCCTCTTTTAATAAAAGAATTAATAAAATATACACCAAAACTCAATGTTGACCGTATTATTGCATTTGGTTTGACGCTTGCTATGACTAGAAGTCTTGCGAACAAAGTTGTCATTCATAGCAACACGGAAGATGATAGGATTCGGGAATATTTTCAAACCAAAAAAATTGCTAGTCCATTTAGGTCTGGCTCCTTAACACCATTTTCAAGATTTAGATAACTACTACTATGATAATCGAAGCTTTAAAAGAATACAATGATCCGCTAAATCATGCGTATTTTTATCCTCGACAGTTTATATCTCGCAAAGAAAAAAGCAGCGAGCAATTTATCAAGTCTACTTTAGACTACTTTGCTAATATTGCTTTTGCACAGTATAAACAGAATATAACCTTTAGGAAGAACTACCGCTTATTTAACGGTGAATTTAACTTTGAAGACTATGTAAATCAACCAGAGTACAAAGAGATTATTGATTATCTAGCTGATGTACCTGACCAAGAGCCAGAGATACCTCAGTACCTAAAACACTACTCTATTGTAAATCCTCCAATTAACCAATTGAAGGGTGAATTGATTAATCGTCCACACAAGTATAAAGTAAAGGCTGTAGATGATGCAGCTGTAGACGAAGTAATTGACTTTAGAACTAATCTGTTAAAGGAATACTTTTTAAATCAACTAAAAAGCAAATTAGAAGGTACTCCTATTTCTGAGGAGGAATTATCTGCCCAGGAACAAGAAATCCAAAATAAAATTTTAGACTACACTTCTGTAGCGGAGGAGTGGGGTAATAAAACTTTAAATGCACTTAAATATCATTTTAACTTTAAGGAAAAATCTCAGCAATCTTTCCTAGACTTTTTGATTACTGGAAAAGAGTTTCACCATTTCTATCCAGATAATTCTCGCGTAGGATTTAACTATAAAGTAGAGAACCCATCAAACGTATGGTATCTAGCTAATCGTAATGCTATTTACACAGACGACTGCTGGGCAACAGGTACAATTGAAGTTCTTTCTGTTTCTGAAATTGTATCCCGTTACCAATTAACTGGAGAAGAAATTGAGCATCTTGAAACTCGAGCTATTCAAAACTTACGCAACAACGAATACTCTCCTTTAGCCCCTGCACTTCCAAACCCCAACGATCCTTTGTGGCAGCTTACCTTTGAAAACGTAGGTGACTTTGCTAATGGAGGTATTGACCATAACGTATTCTCATTTAACTCCCAGCACGCTTTCACAGTAGTTACTTGTTACTGGCAATCTAAGAAACGCATCTACAAGAGAACCTATTTAGATGAACAAGGTTTTCAGCAGGAGATGTTTGTTAACGAAGATTACAAATTTGACAAGCGTATGGGTGATGTTTCCTTAGAGGAAATCTGGATTAACGAATGGTGGAGAGGTATTAAGATTGGCGCAGACATTTACATTAATGTAGAGCCTTTAGAGTATTTACAGACCAGCCCTATTGTTGGGGTAATTAACACTGCTAGAAACACTCAAGGTAAGTCTTTCTTAGATTTATTAAAACCTTACCAAATTCTTTATAACATTGCAATGAACCAATTGTGGGAGTTGCTAGAAAAAGAAATTGGTGTTGTGTTCTTAGGCGACTTAAAAGTTGTTCCAAAAAAGGATACTCAAGATCCTATTGAGATGTTACTATGGAACGCAAAGAATCGTGGAACTTTATTTATTGATACGTCTATAGAGAATACGGGAGGAGCTGTACAGTTCAACCAAATGACTCGCGTAGACTTGTCTCGTTCTGCTGAGATTCAAACTCGTATCCAGTTAGCGCAGACATTAAGAAACGAAGCCTATGAATTAATTGGTATAACTCGTCAACGTTTAGGAGGAACTCAACCTTCTGAAACAGCTACAGCTACCAACAATGCAATGATTCAATCCTTTGCACAAACAGAAACTTGGTTTGCTTGGCACGACACTATTCTACAGAAAGTTTACCAAACTATCTTAGATGTTACTCAATACATAGAATTACAGAAGCCTACTTCTACCTTGAATTACTTAAACTCTGAATTAGAGAGTGTATTCCTTCAAGTTACAAAAGATGAGTTGCTTCATGAGTTGTTTGTGTTTGTTACATCTTATGCAGAAGATAAAGCAACTCTTGACCAGCTTAAACAATTGGCACAACCTGCTATGCAGAACGGAGCTGAGTTGATTGAGATGTTAGATTTATTTACAGCGTCTTCTGAGAGAAACTTACGTAAGACATTACAAGACGTACAGAAGCGTAAACAAGCAATGATGGAGCAACAGAACCAGTTGAAGCAACAAGAGCTAGCTCAACAGCAAGAACAATTCCAAGCTAAGATGCAGATGGATGCTGCTGAGAAAGCTGAACAGGCTCGTCGTGAGGATATGAACAAAGAACTAGACAGACAGAACCGCTTAGAAGTTGAAAAACTAAGAGGTATTGCAAATGAAGGTTCGTTCAATCCAAATGCAGATACAACTGATTTGTTAATAAAGCAGACTTCATTATCTCAACAAATCTCTAGAGATGCTTTTGAAAAAGCCAACAAGCGTCAACAGAACTCTTTAAAATCAAGAGAACTTGACCTAAAAGAGAAGGAGATTGATACCAACTTAGAGATAGCAAAAACTAATAAAAATAAGTACGATAGAAAAAAGTAAAGGCTAAATGTACACTTTAGCTATAATAATCACGACTTTTTTTAACTTATTGAATTAATTTTTTTAAATATTACTTTTGAAATAACCAAACCAACCTATATGATCACAAATGACAATCCACTAGAGAGTCTAGAGTTCTTAGATTTATTATCCGCAGATGACCCAATTGATTCACCTGCTTATGATCCCAACAAAAATATCGCTCCCGATATTTTATCTGGCCAACCTCTAACACCTACCGATGATGTTTTAGACGACGAAGAGGAAGAAGATGAAACTCCTACTCCTCCCGCACCAAAAACACCACCAGCTAATGAGCCTCCTGCTCCATCAGATGAACCTGATGATGAACCAGAGCCTTTAGAAGAGGAAGAAGAAGATGACGATATTAACTACTTTGCTACTTTCGGTAAAGGATTAATTAAAGCAGGTATGCTAGAACTTGAAGAAGGAGAAGATCCTGAGCAAGTAGAGTGGACTGAGCAGACTTTTTTAGATAAAATGGAACAAACCATTGAGAAGAAAGCTTGGGATACTTTAGAAAGCATAGCAATGGAAACGTATGGCGAAGCTGGAGTTAAACTTGTTGAAGACTTATTTATTAATAAGGTTCCAGTCAACGAATACTTAACTATGTTCCGCAACGAAGAAATTGTTTCTAATATCAACCTAGAAAACGAAGGCAACCAAGAAAGAGTACTTCGTTTATACTTAGCTAAGACTGGTATGGAAGAAGAAGAAATCGAAGATCAGATTGCTTATGCAAAAGATAACGATAGACTTGCTGCCTACGCTAAGAAATACCACGGTAAATTATTAGAAAGAATGGAACTAGAGCGTCAGACTATGGCTGAAGAAAGTGCAGCTAGAGTGCAAGCAGCTCAACAAAAAGAACAAGAGCGTCAACAAACTTACGCTTCTGTTTTAGAAAAATCCATTAAAGAAGGATCTATTGAAGGTTATCCAATTAATGAAAACTCTGCGGGAGAATTGTTTGACTTTGTTTTATCTAAGTCTGTACAATTACCCAACGGTCAAAGGATAAGTGAGTTTGAATACAAACTTGCTACCATGCGTCAAGAGGATCCATCTAAATTTTTAGCTGTAGCTAGACTAGTTCAAAACAACTTAGATCTAACTCCAATTAAAAAGAAAGGTGTGTCTGAAGAAACAAACTCAATTTTTAACGAATTGAGAACCAAAAACAAAAAGCCCGCCAAGAGCAGTAGGTCTGATCAAGACGTATTCTCTAGGTACTTTAAATAAAAACATAATTTAAAATAACTATGCCAAATCAAAACATTCCAAGAGTCAATGGGCGAGTGATAGCCAACGCCCACATGACTAGTTCTTACTATTCCAAAAATGGTTTGAACAAACTTACCGACAAGAACTTTGTCGAGACCATGTTGCGTACTAAGCCCGACCAGTATGACAAAATGATGATTCGTTTGTTTACAGACACTAAACTGTATTCAAATGATTTGATCGATCTTGTTATGAAGTCTGGCAAGCCTTTCATGGTAAACGATCCTAACGGTGTTTTCACCTACAAAATTAAGAAGCGTGCTGAACTTCCTAAAGTTGTTGCTGCTTACTCTGCTGGTACTACTTCAGCTTTGCCTGCAAAGCCTGGTATCGACGGACAAGAATTTGATGTAATTTTTGACAAGCAAGTATTTGCTGTTAACGATATCATCACTTCTCACCGTTACGAGCAAGAGGTTCAAATTCAGATTGTGTCTGAAGGTGAGCGTTTCCAAAATGCTTTCCGTTACCGTTGCCGTGCCGCTGGTGCTAACTCTGCTGATTTCGTAAGCTCTCGCTTCTTGACAGTAGGGGTTGAGTACTTCAAAGTTGGTAACGTATTGGGTGAGTTCTCTACCAGCTTCTCTGGTTTAGGCTTGTTCGATGGTCACTTGGAAGTTATGGCTGATGTTCTTAACCAATATGGTGTAGAGCACACTATCACTGACTGGGCTGATGCTACCAAATTAGGTGCACAAACTGATGCTTCTGGTAATCCTTTGGACATCACTTACTACTCTGTAACTGATCCTATGGCTGAAGGTGAGAAAACCAAAATCGTTGGTTGGGAACCTACAGTATCTAGATTGCTTCGTATGGAGATGTTGCGCATGCGTGCAAACATGTTGATGTGGGGTCGTCAAGGTAATACTAAAGATGAGAAGGGCCGTCCTACTCGTTTGAAGCCAGGTTTGTGGCAGCAGTTGCACTTGGGTAACGTTATCTACTACGATCGCGGTCAGTTCAGTTTAAACTTGTTGCGTTCTGCAATTGGTGACTTGTTCTACAACCGTGTTAAAGTAGCTGATCGTTACGTTAAAGTATACACTAACCGTGCAGGTATGGAGTTAGCTTCTTCTGCAATGCGTAAAGACTTCAACAACTCTAACTTCATGTTGTCTGCTGACAAATTCATGGATGGTAAAGATCGTTTGAAGCAAGGTTACGCTTTACAGTTTGACCACTTCATGACTACTGAGACTGGTCCAGTTGAGTTCATTGAACTAGAGCAATTGAACGAGCATGCTACTTTCTTAGAGTTAGGTCCTAACAAGAAAGTTCCACCAATTTTCATCATCATGGACGTGAGCAACGAAGGTGGCTCTAACATCCGCGAGGTGAAATTGTCAACTCGTCCTAACATGTACTATCAGTACATCCCTGGTTCAGTTGGTTTCGGAAGCCAGCAGACTGTAATTGCTAACAAAGATCCTTATAGCACTTACATCATGAAAGACTTCTGCGGTATCTTCTTGGAAGATCCAACCAGAACTGTAATCATTAAAGAATACCCACGCCTCTAATCTAGGCGGTCTCTGACGGGGGAGCCTTAAAACTCCCCCATTAGGGATAATAGATTAAAAAACAAAAAAAACCAACCATGACTAAAGACATATTAAAGGGAGTACGTATAATCCGCCCTTACAAAAAAACGATCTCTAATCCACGTACATTAGAAGGATCACTGGCCCAAAACGGCTACAACTTTATCCCAGGAACTGCTCGTAAGTTTTACCCAAGAGTAGATTCTAGAGGGGTGATAAGAACAGGACTCGATGAAAACTCTCCAAAGTTGAAAGGAATCCTGGACTTAAAAACAAGGGAACAAGAAACTGCACGAGTTAAGCAATTGAAAGAGTACTACGAATCTTTGCTTGACGAATCACTTGAGCCCAACAGCACGTTCTATGAAGAAATAAAAGAAAATGGAATTAATCTCGAAGATGGAGATAACATTTTTAACATGGAGAATCCAAGAGACGCAGTAAATTTTTACTGGTTAATGGAGACAGAAATGGTTGCACCTAGTTTAGATGCAATTGAGTCTGGCGAAATTGATGGGTCTATGGTAAGATTCTACGTGTTTGATGGTACTGTCGAGACTAAGACTACATTTGAGCGCAAGAAGCGTATTAACAGTGCGATTGCGGCTTTGGATAAAATGAGCCAAATCAAACGTAAAAAAGTACAAAAGCTTATCGGCTTAGGACTTGCTAATACGTCTTCCGAGGAAGAAGTTTATAATGCAATAGATGAATACTTACGTACACCATCTACCGCATTAGGACTTGATCCTATAGAAAACTTTATGAGAATCATGAATTATAGTGATGACATGTTAGATGCTAAAGCTGTAATCAAGGATCTTATAGACACCAACATTGTTCGAGTAAAAGGCTCTGTTGTATACGAAGGTGAGCATGTTTGGGCTAAGTCACTAGAAGAGTTTGAGCTCTTTATGGTAGACCCCAAAAACACCGTAGAATACGAAGCTTTCAAAGACAAGTTAAAACAAAAGTTAAAGATTAATACCTTATAATGATACCTGTTCAAGAGTTGATATACGAGTTTAAGTTGATGATTAATAAAGTTAATCGTCAAGATAATGTTGATATTCCTATTGAGGATATCATCATCTATCTTAATCGTGCACAACTCTCTTGGATTAAAACAAAAATTAATCCAAACAATGTATACAAGACAGGGTATGAGTCTATTCGGAAGCGGATTGATGACCTACAAGTTTTAAAGGTTTCCAATCTTCAACTTCCTGTTACAAAATCGAATGATTCTTATCTAATTGGGTATGAGTGCCCATTAGACCAAGCACCAGATTATATGTTCTACGTATCAAGTCATTGTTTAGCTAGCAGAAAAAAATGCGAAAAAAACCTTGGTATTGATTTAGTAAAACAAGGAGACATCCGCACTATGTACTTTGATTCAAACTTTAGCCCTTCATTTGAGTGGAGAAGCACACTGGCTACCATTGGCGATGATAAGTTGCATGTATATACTGCGGAAGAATTTACAGTAAAAGAAGTATATCTTACTTACTTACGTTACCCGAAAACTATTGATGTAGACGGTTACGAAAAGTTAGACGGTACACTTTCTCAAACTGTAGATTGTGAACTTCCAGGTTATACTAAATATGATATAGTAGATTTAGCTGTAAAATTTGCTGCTCAATCTAATGACAATCAAGCTCAGGCTGTTTTTGCAGAAGATAGAATTATTAAACACTCAGAATAAAAATAAAATAACATGAATCACAAAATCACACAAGTATTCGTCCCTACCTCAGTAGATACTTCTCTAGGTACCGACGGATTAGGAAAACAAGTGATGGGTATTTACAACCCTAGCACTTATGCTAACATTGGTGGTACTGCAGCTGATGCAGACTTCTTGGTAGCTATCGGTTCTGCTGCTGTAGGTAGCAAATACGGTTCTTTCAAAAGTTCCCCCATCAAATTGTCTAACATCATCTCTACTCGTAAAACTGTAGCTGATACTACTGTACAACAGCAGATCACTTACATCGGTTACGATGAGGTTAACGATTCTAAGTCTCCCGTATTTGGTTGTGACGAAGAGTACACTTTAACCATCAAGATTGATGAGTATTGGTCTAAAGGCGTATTCCAGCCTATGATTCAGGAATCAGTACGTGTTAAAACCACTTGCTGCACTGAATGTGGCGGAAACTGCGACGCTTTAGGTTGCTACCCATTCATGATTGAATTGGTAAACAAAGTGAACAACAATCCTTTGTTGAGCAAGTATGTAAGTGCTGCTATCGTAAACAAAGGTACTGCACCTACTTACAAGTTCCGTTTGGTTCTTCCTGATCCTGGTACAGACCCAACTACTGCTGTACGTGCCGCTTATGCTTCTTATGTAGCAACTGCTGCTACTGACATCGTAGTTACTTCTGACACCGACGGTGACGGTAACGACACTAACATCATGTATGAGTTGACTTCTAACGTAGCTGCTATCAATAGCGGTGCTCAGGAGTTACCTCCTTACAATGGTATTGCTTGGGAAAAATTCGAAGCAACTGCTGGTTCTGTTACTGCTTGCGGTATCAAGTTAACTGGTAAAGCTTTGGATGCTTTCGGAAACGCTTGCGTTCCTGATGCAGTTCCTTACGTGTTCAACTTGGTTCGTTTCCAAGCTGTAGTTCACAAAGGTCCTTTCACTACTATGGATTTTGACTTGCCTTCAGATTGCGGAAACTGGTCTGTAACTAAGGTTCAAGACATCAAGTATCCTGTAGGTGTTGGTACTGCTATGGCCGAGTTCGAGCGTCACCACTTCACTAATAACTTGCCTGCTACTGCAGATGCTCGTTACTACTGGAATCCAATCTACAACGAAGATGCTAACCAGTACTTGTACGTTAACTCTTCTACCACTTATGACATGTACGAGATTACTTATTTGGAAGATTCTCCTGTAGGATTCGAGAATAAGACTCGCAACACTCATTCGTTGGTTGTATTGGCTGCTGCTGGTGTAACTGCTGCGGTAACTACTGCGTTGAACAACGTATTGCCTACTGCTCTCCACGTGTAATCTACTTAGGGGGAGATAACACTCCCCCTTTTTAACCTTTAACCCAAAAAATAAATGAAAGATTTAATCTTAAAAACTGGAACATACGTAGAGTTAGTTACAAACAAGAACACCCAGAGTAAAGCTGTCCCTGGCGCTTCTTTGGAGAAGTTTGTAGTTAACCTATTGAAGAATCCAACTTGCTGTGCCAAGTTTGTTTCTTTATCTAAAGGTGTAGTTACTCAAAGTGGAAGTATTACAACTGCTGTTACTCTTAACCAGCCTGCTGGTGAGATTACAACTGTAAGTGCTACTATTGCTGCAGGTGCTATGTCTACGTTTACGTTGAACAATAGCTTTATTAAAGCTGATTCTGTAATTCTTGCTGTAGTAAATGATACTACTGGTTCTGGCTTAATTGCTGTACAAGTAGATAACATTGTAGCAGGTTCTTGCTCAAT
>Ga0315900_10008870_pt1 | contig 12846 bp, 10 predicted proteins | sample LakEriMetagenome_FD_203521 | JGI IMG/M metagenome (GOLD analysis project Ga0315900, IMG submission 203521) | Freshwater fungal communities from buoy surface, Lake Erie, Ohio, United States - Buoy 12 MA114 | ecosystem: Environmental > Aquatic > Freshwater > Lake > Lake biofilm | place: USA: Lake...
TAGAACGCTCCTTCGCCAGGTGCCCATTCAAAGGCCAGCCCCAGTTGATTCAAGGCGTCCGCCATGGATTTTTCGGCCTTATCCCAGGTGGCATCGTCCCCAGCGCGAACTTCCGGCCGTGTGGCCAGACGAATGGTGATCTGGTCGAAACCGAAGTCTTTATATACCGCATTAAATAACTCAATGAAGCGTTTCACCTCATCGCCGATCTGATCTTCACGGCAGAAAATGTGCGCATCGTCCTGAGTCATCTGGCGCACGCGCATCAGTCCATGCAGCGCACCATGTGCCTCGTTACGATGACAACAACCGAATTCCGCCATGCGAATCGGAAGATCACGGTAGGATTTAATACCCTGCTTGAAAATCTGGATATGCGCCGGGCAGTTCATAGGCTTGAGAGCCATAAATTCCTTTGGCTCTTCCTTGAATACCGAGGCACCTTCGTCGGTGTTTGGCACAACATCCGGCACCACGAACATATTCTCGCGGAACTTCGACCAGTGGCCGGACGCTTCCCAGAACTTACTATGCATGAGCTGCGGTGTTTTTACTTCGACATACCCGTCTGCCTGAATGCGGCGGCGAATGTAGTTTTCGAGCTGGTTATAAATCGTAAACCCTTTGGGATGCCAGAACACAGAGCCTTGCGCTTCCTCCTGGAAATGGAATAGCTCCAGTTCACGACCGAGCTTACGGTGATCGCGCTTTTCGGCTTCTTCCACCATGGTGAGATAGGCCTTGAGGTCCTTGTCGTTTGCGAAGGACACACCGTAGATACGCTGAAGCATCTTATTGCGTGAATCCCCGCGCCAGTATGCACCTGCCACGCGTGTTAATTTGAATGCCGGGCTAATATGCTTAAGGGATGGAACGTGCGGACCACGACAAAGGTCGATAAACGCGCTGTCACCTTCTCCCTGACGGTATAAGGAAATTTTTCCGCGTTCGGTGGTATCGTCCTCACGGGCATTTTCGATCAGTTCTGCTTTATATTTTTCACCACGCGCATTGAACATGGCAATCGCTTCGGCTCGATTCCACATTTCCCGGCGAACTGACAAGCCACGCTTAAAAATCTCTTTCATGCGCTCTTCGATTTTCGGAAGATCGTCCGGGGAAAGCGTGTGGTCCAGATCAATATCGTAATAAAAGCCGTGTTCGATGGTGGGGCCAATAGCCAGTTTTGCCTGAGGCCATAATTCTTTGATCGCCAACGCCAAACCCTGCGCCGTGGTCGTATGGCGCATAATATCAAGGCCATCGGGATTCTTTGTAGTCAGGATTTCAAGTTTCGCATCGCCACCGATTGGCAGGTAGATGTCGCGCAACTCACCGTTCACTTTTACGGCGACTGCATCTTTCGCGAGGCTTTTGCTGATGTCGTTCGCGACGGTTTCCCCCGTAGCATCCGCTGGAAATTGCCGGGTGCTGTTATCGGGTAGCGTTATGGTAATCATGCGAACGGACTATATCCTATATAATTGAATGGGATGGCAACACTATCGTGAAAAGCCCGACTGTCAAGGCAAATGGCGTTTTCACGCTTAAATTCACTATTTTATCCCTGTGTAGCGAGCCTTATCCGCCACATACACCCCAAGAACATTCACCTTTTTTGTGAAAAAACCCAGCTCCTCGAGGGCAAGCTGAATATTGCGCTGTTTGGGGTGCCCCTCAAATGTAATGAAGAACTGAGCGGCTTCCTGTGCAGTTCCTCCCGGAATATAGCTTTCGAGCTTCAACATATTAACGCCATTGGTCGCGAATCCGCCCAGAGCTTTATACAGCGCGGCGGGAATATTGCGGATGGTGAACAGCAGCGTTGTAATAATATGCTCATCTTTTTCGGGATCGGGATCGGAAGGCTCACGCGAAATCGTAACGAATACCGTGTGATTGGTTTTGGAATCTTCCATATTGGGCTTAAGTATCTGCAGGCCGTATAACTCTGCTGCAAGCTTCGATGCGATGGCGGCTTTCGTTGGGTCATTCCATTTTGCCACATCTGCCGCAGCAGTCGCAGTATTGGAATGCACATGCGTTTCGAGTTTCATCGCATGAATATTTTCACGGCATTGCAGCAACCCCTGCGGGTGCGAATAAACCTGTTTTATCGTCTCAAGCGTTGCGCCTTTAGGGGCAAGCAGATGATGCTCGATTTTCTGGAAATACTCCCCCACGATATGCAGGTTGGTTTTAGGCAATATATTGTGAATCTCCGCGACCCTTCCCGCCTGCGAATTCTCAATCGGTATCATACCCAGTGAAGCACTGCCTTTTGCTACCGCTTCGAATACATCTTCAAATGAAGCGCATGCAAGCGTATCCATATAGGGATGCGTTTGACGGCACGCGAGATCTGCGTTCGCACCTTCCACCCCCATGAACGCAATGGTATTGTCCGGATCGGTCTTTTTTATTTTAGCAGGTGACGAGTTCATAACTAACACTCAAATAATGGTAATCGGGCCTGCTTTTATAGTAGTTTACAGAGGTTTGTGAAGTGGAAATAGTTAATATGCTTGAAAAACAACTGTTTTGCCCCTATTTCAGCTACAACCAAAGGATACGGTATATATGAGTAACTCGTGGACCATTGATAGCTGGCGCAAACTTCCTATCAAACAGCAGCCGGAATATAAAGACGCCAATGCAGTGCGTGCAGTGGAATCCTCTCTTGCAAAAGTACCACCTCTGGTTTCCGCAAGTGAATGTCGCGCACTGAAATCTGAACTGGCGATGGCTGCACAGGGAAAAGCATTCCTTCTTCAGGGTGGCGACTGCGCAGAGAGTTTTGCGGAATTCAACGAAGATAATCTACGCAACTTCATGCAGGTGCTACTCCAGATGACCATGGCACTGATGTATGGTGCCGGTTGCCACGTGGTGAAGGTTGGAAGAATCGCCGGGCAATTCTCCAAACCCCGATCGGATTCGTTCGAGAAAAAAGACGGTAAAGAACTTCCATCGTACCGTGGTGATATGGTGAATGCGATGGAGTTTGAGGATGTGGCACGCATCCCCGATCCTGCAAGGCTCGAGAAGGTGTACTATCAATCCGCGTCTACTCTAAATTATTTGCGCTCGCTCGCCAAAGGTGGATTCGCGTCGCTCAAACAGATCAATAAATGGAATATGGATTTTGTAACAAACTCCACGCAGGGAAAACGATTCCAGATGTTAGTAGAGCGCATCAACGAATGCGTAAGTTTTATGGAAGCATGCGGATTGCTTCTTGAAAACACCGAAGAGTTGAGCGAGGCAAAATTCTATACATCCCACGAAGCCCTCATATTGGGATATGAAGAATCACTCACCCGCCGCGATGAATCGGATGGAAAGTATTATGTTGGCTCTGCACATATGTTGTGGATTGGCGACCGCACCCGCGCACCGGATGAAGCGCACGTCGAATTTCTGCGCGGTGTGGCAAACCCCATCGGTGTAAAGGTTGGCCCTTCCACGAAGATAGACGGATTGCTTTCACTTATAGACATATTGAATCCTGAAAACGAAGCAGGACGACTCACGCTCATCGCGCGCATGGGCGCAGAGAAAGTAGAAGATCTTCTACCACCACTTGTGGAAGCGGTGAAAGCTTCGGGCAAACAGGTCGTGTGGTCATGCGATCCGATGCATGGCAATACTATCAAATCTCCTAATGGATATAAGACACGCAAGTTCACCGATATTCTTTCGGAAGTTCGTAGCGTGTTCAATATCCATAAATCACTCGGCACCTACGCAGGTGGTGTTCACTTTGAAATGACCGGTCAGGACGTGACCGAATGCCTTGGTGGTGCGCAGGCTATTTCAGAGATTGATCTGAGCGCGCGCTATCACACGCATTGCGATCCTCGACTCAACGCATCGCAAAGTTTGGAACTTGCATTTCTGATTGCAGAAGAGTTGAAGAAGAAAAAATAATCTAACTCTACCTTTGGCTTCAAATCTGCTCGTGACGAAGCCTTGCTCGGAAATGTCATGTACATATACGTACACTCATTTCCTTGCATTCCATCACTTCGCGCTTTTTTGCCAAAGCGAGTTACGATGACGCCACCAACGAGTTCAGCGTAGGAATTCAAATTTTCTCAAAATCACATTTGTAATATTTTTATCACAGTAAATGATCTTGTGGATAAAAAATTCATCGCGATATTTTTGTTAATAAAAAATTTACCACTCTCGCGTAACTGTGATCATGTTGTTTAACTTAATAAGGAGATTTCAACATGGCTATCAAGAAAAAAACCACTGCTAAAAAAACCACTGCTAAAAAAGCAGTGAAAAAAACCGTTGCTAAAAAAGCGATCAAAAAGACCGCTGCTAAAAAAGCAACTGCTAAAAAAAGCACCGCTAAAAAAGCAGTGAAAAAAGCTTCTGCGAAAAAAGTTCTCGTGAAGAAAGCTGCTGCCCGTCCTGCTATGCGTCTGGTGGCAAAAGCTGCTGCTGCAAAACGCGCTAGCGTTAAAGCCGGCTGGTAATCACTTACCACATACGACGAAAAGGGAGCGAACTTCGCTCCCTTTTTTTGTATCCACCGTCATAAAAAGTTCTTCTAACTGCCACAATAAGTTCATCTCCATCTTGTATTTGGGAAAAGTTGCATAAGACAACAACCAAACAATGGAGAATGATATGAGCGATGTAAAAAATGTTGATCCAATAATTTACGGACCTGATGGTCGTCCAGCAAATGAACGGCCTACGAAAGTAGAATTAGATATTCCAAAAGGAATTGATGTACGACTTCACCCCGCAATTCCAAATCAAGCTTATATTGATGAGCGCAATCGAGATACCAGAACTATTGTAAGAGAGGAACTTGGAAAGCAGTCGCCATCCGGGGATTCCAGAAGAACGTTTCTAGCTGCATTAGGCGGAGGCTTTCTTGGAGCAGGTATTGGCAGTAATCTGGACAAGCTTGGTAATATAATCCCCACCGGATGCAGTGCAAACCGAAAAGGTTATCCGTTTGAATCCGAAATGTATCGGGAGAACGATAAAACGGTTATCGTATTACATAAGAATCCTGAGTTACTGGTAACTCCAGATGACCAAAAAGCATCGCCATACAGCCAAACTCATATCTCCAAAAAGGGGGATGTAGAAGTTATGCCTTCGAGTGATGGAACCACTGATATGAAAGTAGAGCTCATGATCCTGAAGCCCGAAGATCTTTCGGATCTGACTATTAACTCACAAACTTATGATGTGACGAAACGTGGCAAATCTTTTGTTGATGTTTCCATCCATCCCTCAATCCTTCGAATATATAATATTACGGCGGATAGCATTCCCAGTAAAACAATTGGTACGGATAAATCTTCGCGTGATCTCGTTCTAAACTTCCATAGTAAAGATCAGTCTAAGTTCCCTGACCGTCACATTACTATTGTCGGACATGGTGTAGATAGTGGAGGACGTTTCGCTTGCCCAGAAGTAGATGGTATGCCAAGCACCACAGGAACAATGTGCGATAAGTCTGGTGTAAGGAAGCTCAATATTGTGGATTCACTAGGCAAGAATATTGATTCCGTTAATCTCGAGCAGGTGCCTTTGGCACGTGACTTTAAACGTGTGATTGATCGCCTAAAACTTATTGATGAAGGTGCAGAGCGGAAATCACTAATCCCAGTAGATATAAACTTACGGGAAATGGTCGATAAGCGTTTCCGCGATCTTAGCCAAAGCCATGGTATTAATTAGTATTTCATCTATGCAGATTTTGCCTATAGTCATTCCAAGAAAAAATTTTACATTTTTTGCTTGGATAAAATGACTATAATTATACGATTTATAGTGCTTTTATCCAAACCATTTCCAGACATAACTGTCTAGGAAATGTTTGGAAGCACTATATTCACATTCATGAAACTGTGATGGATCTGTCATCAGGATGTCATGAAAGAGTCGTATATCTTTGCCCGTAACCACTTGGTTACTAATCCACGTAGGAGGAGAGTGTTATGGGCAATGTTACGATTATCAATAGGCAGGATCTGGATCGACTGCTTGCGCATCTTACCAATCAAACAAGCAATCAATCAAAGATCAACGAAAAACGGGACACCCTTAAAAAGATGTCCCGTTCTGATCAAAAAATGCGTGAAGAAGAAGTTGCGTAGGTCAGAAAATTAGGCCTGACCGCCTGCAGCTTTCTTTTCACGACGTTTCTGCTCAAGCTGCTCGGTGATGTCTTCACCGGTCTGCTGATCGACTACTTTCATGGAAAGGCGAACCTTGCCACGCTCGATCTCGATCACTTTTACTTTTACGAGGTCGCCTTCGTTTACGATGTCGGTGACTTTGCCTACGCGGTAATCAGCCATTTCGCTGATGTGAACGAGGCCGTCTTTGGCACCGAGGAAGTTGACAAACGCGCCAAAATCCACGATGCGGACCACTTTACCGCTATAGATTTTACCGATTTCAGGCTCTGCAATGATACCCTGAATCCACTCGACAGCAGCTTTGCCAGCTTCGGCATTCACTGCGGCTACGCGCACGGTACCGTCATCGTCGATATCCACTTTCGCGCCAGTTTTCTCAACGATCTCACGGATTACTTTACCACCGGTTCCGATGACTTCACGGATTTTATCCTTCGGTACGGAAATAGTGGTGATACGCGGAGCATTCTGATTCACACCATCGCGTGCAGCCTGAATGCCGCGCGCCATTTCGCCGAGAATATGTTTGCGTCCATCATGTGCCTGCGAGAGCGCAACTTTCATGATCTCTTCGGTGATGCCGTTGATCTTGATGTCCATCTGCAGCGCAGTGATACCAGTTTCGGTACCCGCCACTTTGAAATCCATATCCCCCAGATGATCTTCATCACCCATGATATCGGAGAGCACTACAAAGCTATTCGATTCTTTGATGAGTCCCATCGCAATACCTGCAACCGGACGAGTCAGTGGAACACCCGCATCCATAAGCGCCATCGAGGTACCGCACACGGTAGCCATCGAGGAGGAACCGTTCGATTCGGTAATTTCCGATACAACGCGAATCGTGTACGGGAATTGCTCCTTGGTCGGAAGCAGTGGATGAACCGCACGCCATGCCAGCTTACCATGGCCGATTTCACGACGACCAGGCGTTCCCATACGACCTACTTCACCCACGGAGTATGGTGGGAAGTTGTAGTGCAACAGGAAGTTTTCTTTGTATTCACCATCCAGCGCATCAATGATTTGCTCATCCATGCTGGTGCCCAGTGTGGCAACAACAAGACCCTGTGTTTCACCACGGGTGAACAACGCAGAACCGTGTACGCGTGGCAGAACACCAGCTTCGGCAACGATCTGGCGAATGTCGGCAGGATTTCTGCCGTCGATACGCTTTTTGGTCGCGATCATATCATGACGTACGATATCGCTTTCAAGTTTCTTGAACAGACGACCAACGAGAACAGCAGAATTCCCTGCTTCAATGAGTGGAGGGCATATCTCTTTCTTGATTTCGCTTAAGCGATTTGAACGTTCCTGCTTGCCAACAATCTTGAAGGCAGCGCGGAGGTTCTCCTCGCCTTTGGCTTTCAGTGTTGCATAGATTTCGTCTTCTGCAGGATTTTTGACCAGATCCCATGCATCTTTCGCTGCTTCTTCAGCCAGCGAAATGATCATTTTCAGCACTGGCTGGAAGTGTTTGTGACCAAACATCACCGCACCAAGCATGATTTCTTCGTTAAGCTCCTGAGCTTCAGATTCAACCATCAGTACGGAAGAATCGGTGCCGGCAACAACCAGATCGAGCTGTGTCATCGCCATATCGGCTTTGGTTGGGTTCAGTATGTACTGACCGTCGATATAGCCAACACGAGCACCTGCAATCGGGCCGAGGAATGGAACACCAGACAGGGTAAGTGCAGCAGAAGCACCAATTAATGCAACGATATCAGGATCGTTCTGAAGATCGTGCGACAACAGTGTGCATACAATCTGTGTTTCGTTGAAGAATCCATCCGGGAACATCGGGCGGATCGGGCGGTCAATCAGACGCGAAGTCAGCACTTCCTTCTCAGGCGGTCTACCTTCACGCTTGAAAAATCCACCTGGAATTTTCCCTGCTGCAAAGGCTTTTTCCTGATAGTTTACGGTTAGCGGAAAGAAATCAACATCCGGCTTTGCGCTTTTTGCAGCAACCACTGTGCACAGCAGCATTGTATCACCGTAGGAAATGAGAACCGCTCCGTCAGCCTGACGAGCCATTCTTCCGGTTTCCATCGTGAGCGTGCGGCCACCCCACTCCATGGAGCGTTTTACAATTTTAAACATAAGTATATCCTTTTAGAATGTGAAAAAACTGCCTTGCAGATGTTTAGGGCGAGCCTGGATCGCGATGATGGCAGATGTCACAATGCAGCAAAAACTATTTAATTTTCGTCATTTTGCCCAAGTAAAAATACACCATTTTTTCTTGGAATGACTATACGTCTGCATTCTGGCATCTGTCACCGGAACCAAAAGAAATACCCTCTGGCACCTGAAAGCGCACAGAGGGTATCTCAAAATCGATTTTTCGCAAGGATATTATAGATTTCCGCATGCGCGGAAACAACAAAATCCTATGCGGCAAAGCCGCAAAGAAAATATGTTATTTGCGGAGGCCGAGCTTTTTAATGATTTCCGCATAGCTCGCCTGATTCTTGTTTTTCAGGTAATCGAGTAAACGGCGGCGACGGCCCACCATCACGAGCAATCCGCGACGGGAATGATGGTCTTTTTTATGGGTTTCAAAGTGCGAAGACAATTTGGCAATACGTTCGGTGAGAAGCGCGATCTGCACTTCCGGCGAGCCGGTATCATCCTTTTTGGTCGCAAATTTCTTAATTACGGTAGATTTGTTAGCCAACTGCGTCGACATCGCAGACTCCTATGTTAATGGTTAAATACTCGCACCGGTTGGATGAGCCTGCCTTTTACTTCGCCCAAAGCGACCAGTTTTCCGGCCTCTTTAACAGCGAGTATGCTACCTTCCTCCGCCCCCGTGGATTTAAACATAAAAACCGGTTGGCCTCGACGTAGCTTGGCAGACTGGTTGAGATCCACGTCAATCGCCAGGATGTCGTCCAGCATGGATTCCAACGCAACCACTCCTTGCGTGAGGGCTGCGTTATGACCTATTTCTTCCAGTTTTTCCAGTGAAATCGCGAGTGATTCACGAAACGCCCCAACCGCCGTGCGGCGCAGACTGGAAATATACCCTAAGCAGTTCAATTTCCTTCCAAAATCACGGGCCAGTGCGCGTACATATGTACCTTTACCGCAAGTCGCGTGGAACAATGTTTTGCCAGAATCGTCATGAGAAACGATGGATATTACATCAATTTCCACCTCACGTGGCTGAATTGTCACGGCATTTCCAGCACGGGCAAGCGCATAGGCTCTTTCGCCACCAATCTTGATAGCTGAGTAATCAGGAGGCGTTTGCAGAATAACACCCGTGAATTCTGGAAGTATGCACTGAATCTGCTCTCGTGATGGACGATTTTCCGAGCTTGCAACGACCCTGCCCTCGCTGTCGTCGGTATCGCGCTCCTGTCCCCATGTTACTTCAAACTGGTACGTCTTTTTTTCGCTAACGACATAGTCAAACAGCTTGGTTGCTTCCCCTAATGCCAGCGGAAGAATTCCCGATGCCAGTGGATCAAGTGTACCGCCGTGGCCAATTTTCTTGCACTGAAGCACCTTTTTAACACGTGCAACAGCAGCAGCTGAAGTAATGCCTGTTGGTTTATCAAGCACTAACCAGCCGTGGATATCCTGTTTGGGAGGTTTATTCGTCTGATGTATCACCGAGGTCCTGTGCGACGCGAGGGTTTCTAAGCAATGCGTCAATCTTTGCTGCTTCCTCGTACGAGTAATCGAGCTTGAAATGAATGCGCGGAGAAAAGCGGAGTATGATTCTGTCCGTCACCAGCTTGCGCAGATACTGACTGCTACGCCCCAACGCTTCCATGATTTTCTCTTTGTCCGCACCACCAAGCGGCATGACAAACGCAGTTGCGTTCTTGAGGTCCGGACTGATGCGAACTTCCGAAACGGTGATGGACTTACCATCCAGATCCGGATCATTCACTTCGCTGCGCATAAAGATATCCGACAATGCGTGGCGAATTTCCTCGCCAACCCTCAACTGCCTCTGGCTAGGTCCCTTTTGAGCCGATGACGAAAATTTTCCCATGCGGAACTCATGCTACGGTACGGGCGATTTCTTCAACTTCGAAGCATTCGATGAAATCGCTCTCACGAATATCTTCATAGTTTTCAAACGCCATACCGCATTCCATACCACGCGAGACTTCTTTCGCATCGTCTTTGAAACGCTTCAGAGTTTTTAGTGTGCCGGTGTGTATTACGACGTTGTCACGCAGCAGGCGAACTTTCGCACCGCGCTTGACCACACCTTCGGTGACCATACAGCCTGCAACTTTTCCGGATTTGCTGACTTCGAACACTTTACGAATCTCCGCGTAGCCAAGGAAGTTTTCCTTGAGTGTCGGGGAGAGCAATCCACCGATTGCCGCTTTGATATCTTCCACCACGTTATAGATGACCGAGTAGTAGCGGATATCAATTTTTTCTTTGGCGGCAAGTTCTTTAGCTTGCGTGCTGGCACGTACGTTGAAGCCGATTACAATGGCACCCGTTGCTTTAGCAAGGGTAATATCGGATTCGGAAATCGCGCCCACACCAGAGTGTAGTACGCGAACGGATACTTCATCGCCGGAGAATTTAAGAACGCTGCTGGATAATGCTTCGGAAGACCCGCCCACATCGGCTTTGATGATGAGATTGAGTTCCTTGGCTTTCTGGCCAGTGCCGAAAAAGCTCTCAAGCGTCTTAATCATCACAGGCGACTGAGACTCACGAATGCGTTTCTGACGGTATTCGGTAATCTCACGAGCAGTTTTCTCACTTTCAACAACAGAGAATTCGTCACCCGCAAGTGGCACTTCGTTCAGACCAAGAATTTCTACCGGCATAGACGGACCGGCTTCGCTCAGTGCGCGGTTTTTATCGTCCGTGATTGCACGCACGCGACCATAGCTCGCACCGGCAACCAATATATCGCCCGTCTTAAGAGTACCACGCTGAATGAGCAGCGTCGCCACTACACCTTTTCCTTTATCGACTTTCGCCTCAATCACCGTTCCCGATGCCGTGCGTTTTGGATTTGCTTTGAGATCAAGTACTTCCGATTGAATCAAAATAGACTCTTCGAGGGTATCCAGACCTTCGCCCGTTTTGGCAGACACCGGAACCACGATGGTTTCACCACCGAATTCCTCTGGAACCAACTCATAGCTCATGAGTTCAGTTTTGACGCGATTTACATCCGCGCCCTGTTTGTCGATCTTGTTCACTGCAACAATAATGGGAACATTCGCAAGTTTCGCGTGGCTGATTGCTTCTTTGGTCTGCTCCATGATGCCATCATCGGCAGCGACCACTAACACAACGATATCCGTCACCTTCGCACCGCGCGAACGCATTGCGGTGAAGGCTTCGTGACCTGGTGTATCGAGGAACGTGATTTTAGAACCGGTTTTGAGCTGCACCTGATACGCACCAATATGCTGGGTAATACCACCAGCTTCACCTGCGACAACGTCGGTTTTACGCAACGCATCGAGAAGGGAGGTTTTACCGTGGTCGACGTGTCCCATGATCGTAACGACTGGCGCACGGGTTTCCAGATTTTCCGGAAGTTCTTCTTCAACCTTAAGAACATTCTCCACATCGCTATCGGTCACGCGTTTCACCTTGTGGCCAAATTCACCGATAATGAGTTCAGCCGTATCCGCATCAATTGATTGACTTGCAGTTACAATGCTGCCCATTTTCATTAGTGACTTAATCACGTCGACCACCCGCTCTGTCATACGGTTGGCAAGTTCCTGTACCGTAATCACTTCGGGCAATATAACTTCACGGTACACTTTTTCCTGTGGCCCCTGTGAAATGGCTTCACGACGCGCCTTTTCACGAGCACGTTTGATAGAAGACAGGCTTCGGGTGCGTTCTTCCATCAGATTGAGTGCCTGATTTACAGTCAGCTTACCAGACATGCGGCGTGGTGCCTCACGTGCAACCTTGCTTTTAGCAATACGTTCGCGCTCAATCGCCTCCTCTTCTTCCGTGGTCTTACGGACAATTGGAGGACGGCTCAGATCAAGTTTTTTCTGAGCGGGAGCCTGAGTTGGAACCGGTTCCGGTCTTACTACATTATTCTCCGACCCCGTTTGCTCAGCAGAAACTGTTTCCTGTGCAGGTGATGGAGTTGGTGCTTTGATGAAATCCGTTTTCCAGAGCACACCTTCCTTGGTATTACCCTCGGCTGACTTGAGTGCACGCATGCGTGCCTGACGTTCATCATCTGTCAGACCATCATCCATATTCGATGACTGCATGGAACGCTGTTCAGTACCCAGCGTTTTTTTCACTTCGACCAGATTACCTTTATCATTGTTTGAAAAAGTACGTGTCTTACGCACTTCTACCGTCACGGTCTTAGAACGGCCATGCGTGAAGTTCTGCTTCACCTTTCCGCCTTCCACCGTCTTGGTCAGCTCCAGCTTACCAGGACGCGAAATGGATAACGTGCCGTCTTTTTTCTGTTCGTTGGGATTGCTCATGCGAGATCAACTTCACTTTCTACTGTTTATGCGGTTTTGGCTTCATCCGAGAACCAATGTTCACGGGCCTTCATGATGAGTGCATCAATTTCTTCGTGCGACATACCGGAATCCGGAATAATATCGGTAAAATCTTCACGGGCAAGATCAGCAAAGTCATCCAGCGACTTGATACCGTTTTCACCGAGCTA
>Ga0315900_10008873_pt1 | contig 12844 bp, 16 predicted proteins | sample LakEriMetagenome_FD_203521 | JGI IMG/M metagenome (GOLD analysis project Ga0315900, IMG submission 203521) | Freshwater fungal communities from buoy surface, Lake Erie, Ohio, United States - Buoy 12 MA114 | ecosystem: Environmental > Aquatic > Freshwater > Lake > Lake biofilm | place: USA: Lake...
TGGCGCCCGTCGCTGGCCCTGACAGTAACCCCCCCTTCTGCAGCCTTTCAAATTTCCCGAATTCGCTGGGTTTATCGCTAGTATCGCCGGCTTCGGATTCAGTAATCGCGCCGCGAGGGTGATGGCCGATCAGGCTCGATAGCCTTGAGAAATTTCGCAAGAAGAAAAAGCCCCAAGATGCCGCAAAGAATCAACGTCCCCTGAATAGAGCCTTCAATAAACCAGTCCACAATTGCGCGCGCCCCCAACCAATTCTGCAGAAAATCCGGAGGGAGTGAAACATAGGCGGATGTTGGCCGCGACACCCATGCGCCCGTCCGAAGCCACAAAATTGCTTGTTGCAGGGTAATCCCAGCAGCGGCGGCAAAAGGAGCAAAGACAGCTAGACCCAAAAGAACAGCGCAAGCCCCCTGCACAAGCAGGACTACGCGCCCCAAGAAACCCGGTTTTTGCCCTTCGCTCATGGCGCAGCACTAGCACCATGCGACCCCCTGCTAAAATCGCTAATCTGCGAATTGCCGATCAGCAACCGCGGCGATCAGGGTAATCGCCGCCACATTTCCAGACCGGGCGCCTCATGCCGCTCCGCCAGCCCATGCTCCGCCAGAATCGCCAGCAGCCGGCGCGCGGTGGCAGCCTTCCGGCTAAAGCTTAGCCCCTTCTGATAGAACATCGTCAAAGGCAAAAGCCGATCCCTGACCTTCCACCAATCGTAAACCGCTTGGGCTTGGCGCAATTCCAGATCAATCTCCGCGGCGCCGGCCAAGCGCAGGACCTCGCCCCCGTAGTAATCGGCAAGCTGGATGCCCGCGGCCATGTGCGCTTCTGAAATCTCCGCGGCGTCGGGATCGGCATAGAATGCCAGGGTTGCGGCCAGCCGCCCAGCATGTTCGGCGGCTTTGGACCCCCAATCGGCGATTGCATCCCATCGCCCCCCCGACGCGATGGATAGCTCCCACCGGTCATAGGCTGCGATCCAGGCAGCCCGCGCGCCCGATGACAGGGACAAGGCCCGGCATTGCAGGCCGCCTTCATCCGCCATTACCGGCTTGCGGGTGAGCGCTTCAAACAGCCGGTCGTCATGGTCCGCAATCGCCAGATCAATTTCATCCAAGTGACTGCGGAACAGGCGGGTTCCGATGTTGGATTCAGGTCGCACAATCAAAGCCCGCGCAATCAAGCCTAGGCTGCGCAACCGCGGCTCAGACAGAAACCGATCGGCGACCCCCGGCTGCGCTTGCAGATGGAACACCACACGGCGACCAGGCAGGGAATCCTTGCCGGTGCCGACGCGCAAGCGCTGGATTGCCTGCCCATCCCACAACGCATTCCATTGCGCAGCATTGCCGATCAGCTTTTCATCGCTGAAACCGTGTCCGCCCAGGATCAGCCCGGCTTCGCTTGTGAACACGCCAACAAAAGTCCGGTCCTTCAGATGCAGGCATAAGGCTTCTGCCGATGGATCGGCGGCGATCATCATCGGATCAACCGGCGCGATAGGCTCCGGACCCAGTGCCAACAGCGCTTCCTTAATAGCGCGGCGATCCACCTTGCCGTTCTTTGTGCTGGTCGCCGCCGCTTTCGCCGCCTTCCAGGCTTCCAGGTTGGCGAGGTAATCCAGCCGATCGCGATCATAGGCTTGGCGCATCGTTTTGACAGCGCGATCAATGCCCGCATGCGCCGCACGATCGGTTGACGTTTTGCGCATACCGCTTTCGGCGACAGTAAAGAACAGGCCGACGACAGGGCGGACGCCAGCGCCAGGCAGCGCAACATCCACATGCGGCGCAGCGGCGAGATTCGCCGCGGCCAATAGAGACTGTGCGGCCATCGCGATCGGGACTTGTGTGCGGCGCTGCACGGCTTCTGCCGCTTGGCGCAATTCGCACAAAGCTTCCACCGGGTATGGTTCCGCGGCCAATAGCGGGCGGAATAGCGGGATTGGATGCAGCGCGGGGATCAGGGTCGCGTCCATATCAGATGCCCCCCATACCGCGGCGCAGGCCATCCAGCGCGGTTCGCTCCGCATCCCGGCGATCATCGCCGCCGGCGTCCATTGCGGCTTGAACCAGCAACATCGCCGCCGCTTGCGGATTGATCCCACCGGCGCGGGCAATCTCCCCTGCGCAACGGCTGGCCCAATAGAGCGCTGGATGACGCCCGCGCGGTGGAGCGCGGCGGACATGCGCGACCAAGGCGGCGAAGCGCTTTGACCCCGCGCCAGTATCTTCCGGCATTGCGATGCGCCGCGGTTGCGGTGGCGGTGGTGGTGGCGGTGCGGCGACATGCGGATTGCCAGGGATCAATGCCATCCGGTTCGGGATTGGATCAGCGCGGCCAATGAAGATCGGCCCGGCGGCGTAGTGAAGCTGCGCCGGATTGAACAGCGCCCGATCCACCGGCGACCCGGCCAACATCCCGCGACACTCCGCCGAATCCATGGCGCGGTTCATCCAGAACCAAACACGCAACCGCGCGCCAGCCTTTATGCCGTGCGAAGCGGTTGCCTGCACAATCGCTTCACGTCCCTGGAAGCGCGCGGGCAGGCTTGGCATGATTGCCGCGAAGCATGCCGGCAGATCGCGCGCATCCACATGCGCGGGCAGCGGCAGACCATCCAGATCAAGTGCGATCCACCGGCGCGGATGTTCCTTTAAGGTGGCAGCTTCCCCCGTTTCGGGATCAGCATGCGCCAATCGCCGCACATGGTTGACGCGATCAGGATCGGCGATCGCGCCGCGGACTATGGCGCAATCAGGCCGCGCCAGCAGCTTGCGCAGCAGATCGGCAAGATGGGCGAGATCGCGGACAGAAACCGCGGCGAGGTTGACGTAACGCGCCAGATCATAGCTGGCGATTGTGCCATCGGCGCGGATGATTTTCGCCAAGCGCTTCGCTGGCGATTGGACAAGGGTGATGGAATCCATTGTGAAGGGTCCTGTCTTGGCCCTTGCATCTGCGCTGCAATTTCGCTAAATCGATTTTGCTGTCAACAAAATCACGAATTGCGCCGCGCCTCGCAAGGGGCGCGGTTTTTTATGGGAGCAGATGGATCAAGGTGATGGTTGCGACGAATGCAATCATCCACGCGATGATGCCGCGCATTTCGCGCCAGGCGGCCTTCATGGCGCCACCTTCCCAGTCAATTCGGCGGCGCGATGTTGGAATCGCCGGGCAGCTTGCCAGGCGTCCAGATCGGTCAACCGAAACACCATCCGCCGCGCGCCAGCGCGGACATAGGCTGGCCCGTCGCCAGCGGCGACAAGGCGATCAAGCGTCCGCGGCGACACGCCAAGATGACGCGCGGCTTCGCGCCGCGACAATGCAGCGTTTAAGAACATGTGTGTAATCTCCGGGGTTCCGGACGCACCACGCCCCCGAACGGGGACCGTCCGGACGTGTGATGCCGGTTCCGCCGGCGCGGTTGCCGATCCCTAGCGATCGGACATAAAAAAACCCGCGCGGTGGTGCCGGCGGGTTAACTCATCCAACTAACAGCCCGAAGCCTGTCACGACTCCGGGCGCAGAAAACCAGAATAGACCCCTCGTGCAAATAATTCCGGGGACTGTCAAGCGTTGCCTTCCAGAGACAACAACGCCCGGAAGCCTGTCACGACTCCGGGCGCAGAAACCCAATGATAAATACCCTCTTCAAATAATTCCCGCGTCGCGTCAAGCGTAATTGTCCGCGGGGGTCATTTATTGGCGCATGCTGGCGCTTGGGCTTTAGCAGATTAGCGGCTTTAGCAAGCTGCCGCATGGCGCAAGCGTGTGATCGGGATCACGTTATCGGCTGGCGTTTCATTGCCGGCATCATTCCCGCCTTCCGGCTCAGGTGAAGCGCAGCGCAGCACATGGGCGGACCAAGCATCAAGCGCGGCTTTGCGTTCATCTGCGAAGTCATGCACCTGATAAACGCGGGCAACATCAGAAAGCGCTTGGCCCTTATGCGCCAGCAGCGCATCAGCCAAGACAGCGCTATGACCCAGCCGCGCCAGATGGGAAACACCCGCGCGCCGGAAATCATGCAGCACCCAGCCGGTCACCTTCGAAGCCTTGTCCAACCGTGCCTTCACTTTGCTAAAGCCTGAAATCGGCGTTTTGCCGGTTGTGCTGAAAACAAGGTCTTGCCCGTCTATGCGCGTGATTGCACCCAAGGCTTCACGCGCCGCATCAGACAGCGCCACGATATGCGCGGCACCTTTCTTCATGCGTGACCCTGGGCAGGCCCAGGCGGTTAAATCTGGCGCGATTTCGCTCCATTTCATCGCTGCCACTTCTTCCCGCCGCATGAGGCTGAGCATCAATAGCCGGATGAAAGGCCCATAGGGTTCGGGCATCGCACATGCCGCGCGCCAGATTGCGCCGATTTCATCGTCATTCAAAAGCCTCTCCCTGGGCTGCGATTTCACGCCGGCAGGAAGCCCCTGGAAGGGGTTTGACGCCAGCTTGCCCCGCTTCACCGCCCAGGCAAAACAAGCCCGGCCATAGGCCCGCACAAGCCTTGCGGTGGCGTGTTTCCCTTCCTTGTCATAACCATCCACCACTTCCAGCACCCGCGCGCGCGACAGCGCCGATGCAGGCCGCTTCAATTCCTTGGTGAAGGCGATGCTTAGGGACCGGATAGCTTCCACCCGGTAACGCTCCCGCCTTTGCGTCAGATGCAGCTTTGCCCAATCATCCAACAGGGTTTGCAGGTTGAGGGCCGCTTCCTGCTTTGCGGCCTTTGCGGCGGCTTGCTTGGCCAGCCGGACCGCCTTGGGGTCAATGCCCTTGGCAACATCACCCAGCCGCACCTGGGCGGCTTGCCGGGCTTGTTTGAGGGTAATCTGCCCAAAGGCGCCCAGGACTTCGCGCCGCTTGTCCCGCGTGACAGCATCACGCCATTGCAGCACGAAAATCTTCCCGCCCTGCCGCGTCAGCCGGACGCCCAGGCCCTTTTGCTCGGAATCGAACACCATCGCGTCGCGCTTGCCCGCCGGGCATTCCAAGGCGGCTATCGCGCCTTCCGTCAGCTTCATGGGCATTGCAGCACCCCCCGAAAATACCGCGCCGCGCCGAATAAGAAGGTTTCCCAGCGGACCCGCAGCGGACCCAGCGGACCCAATATCTGTGGCAATTCGTGGCGGCTCATGGGGCCATCTTATTTGTGGACCCTATATAAATCAAGGGTTTTTGGCGATGATTGGCGATATGTGGCGACAGGCGTTTTCTTATTTGTAATCAGAAGGTCGGGGGTTCAAATCCCTCACCCGGCACCATTTCTACTCGATCAACCCCTTCCTTGCCGTAACGGGGGCGCTGCACCAAAGCGTCGCCCCGTACTTGTTGCTTTTTGGCACCCGGCTGACCCGCGACAATAGGCCTTTGCAAGGAAACTCCCCGCCATTCTGCATAAACCAGGGCCAATACCGGAAAATACAGTCAAATATTTCGGCTGTTTTGAAAGATTATTGTTGCATTTCTCTGCAAGATAACTTCAACCACTCCCAACTTTCCAATGCTCATAAAATCACGGAGGAAATCTTGGCCGAATTCAAGCAAAGGGACGACATCCTTGCCCTTACCGCGCAGATCGTATCGGCACACGCTTCCCATAACGCAGTTCCGGCCGCAGCATTGCCGACCTTGATCCAGGATGTTCATCGCACACTCATGGCGATCCAGAATGCACCGAATGAAGCGCCGGCCCGCCCTGAACCTGCGGTACCGATCGCAAAATCCATTACGCAGGATCACATCATCTGTCTTGAGGACGGCAAGAAAATGAAGATGCTCAAGCGGCATCTGAAGGCTTCCTTCAACCTCACGCCTGACCAATACAGGCAGCGCTGGGGGTTGCCTGCGGACTACCCCATGGTTGCGCCGCGCTATGCGAAGCAACGATCCACGATGGCGAAAAAGATCGGTCTTGGCACCAAACCTGGCAAGCGCCGCGCTGCCGCTGGATGAGTATTGCGTTCCGTCGCCAAACCGCAACGGACATCCACTAGCCCGCTAAAAACGCCAGCACCGCCGCGTTGAAATCAGCCGGATTATCCGCCTGCACACTATGCGCGGCGCGTGCAATCGTCACACGTTGCGCATTCGGCATCGCGCCTTCCAAGGCATCCAGAATGCGCCCGAATTGCGGTTGGGATTGATCGCCCCCCACCAGCAGCGTGCGCACCGCAATCCCCGCTGCCTCGGCCCGCGCATAAGGCTTGCGCTGTTCCTTGATCTGTCCAAGCAACGTCGTGGCATTGTCGCGATTGACTGTCTTGCGCGCTTCGGAACGCTTGGCCCAGGCGCCAGGCCCGCCGGTATGTTCGGCAACAACCGTCAGGCCTTCTTCCACCTTCCCGTCAGCAATCAAGCCAGCCGCCCGCGCAAAGGCTGATGCCTGATTGCCCGCCGGCGGCGCGCCACCAAGGCTTTCATCCAATTCGCCGCCTGGTTCCAACAACACAACTGAAGCCAGCAATTCCGGATAATGCTGCGCCACACGAAAGGCGATATGCCCGCCGCGCGAATGGCCAATCAAATGCACGCGGCCCCGGCCGAGCCCACGAATGAAGCCCGCCACATCCGCCGTATGGCGCGCAATGGTGAAATCCCCATCTTCACGCCACTTGTCGGGCCAGCAATGGCGCAGGCTGATCGCAATCGCGTGATACTGCGCGCCAAAAGCTTCCATCTGCCCCGCGAAGGAACGCTGATCCCCAAGCGTGCCATGCACCATTACCACAGGCGTGCCACTGCCGGCTTCGGCATAGGCAATCGGATAACCATCAACATTCATTGTCGGCATCACATTCCCCTCAAGCCTGGCGCGCCGCCGCGATCAGCGCCTTGAAGCGCCGCACAACGGTCGGCAAGCCTTCAAAAACGCTCTGAGAAATCAGGAAATGCCCGATGGAGATTTCCGTGACTTCCTCCATTCTGGCGATATCGGTCACCGTGTCATAACTCAACCCATGCCCGGCATGGCAAAGCAAACCCGCACGCCGCGCCGCCACAACACCCGCCTGCAAGCGCGCCAATTGCCGGGGCCTATCGGCTACCGGCCCTTCGGCATAAGTGCCGGTGTGCAATTCAATCGCAACCGCGCCAATCGCCGCGGCAGCTTCGATCTGCGCCGCATCAGCTTCGATGAAAATGGAAACGCGCACATTGGCGGTACGCAGCCGCGCCACAGCTTCCCGCAAAAACGGCCCAGAGCGCAGCACGTCCAAGCCGCCTTCGGTGGTCAGCTCCGCGCGTTTTTCCGGCACAATGCAGCAATAGGGCGGGCGAATACGTTCAGCGAAGGCGACCATTTCCTCAGTCGCCGCCATCTCGAAATTCATGGGTGCCGCAATTTCGGCGCGAATACGCTCCACATCGCGGTCCTTGATGTGGCGCCGATCTTCGCGGAGATGCACGGTAATGCCATCAGCGCCAGCCTCCACGGCGATGCGTGAAGCCTCCACCGGGCAGGGATGTACGCCGCCGCGCGCATTGCGCAGCGTCGCCACATGATCAACATTCACCGATAGATCGAGATGCTTCACGCCAAACCTCTTTTTTCAGCAAGCTGCCCGGCCAGCCTGATGGCCGCAATCAGCGAAGCGGGATCGGCCAGACCCTTGCCGGCAATATCCAAGGCCGTGCCGTGATCAGGACTGGTGCGGATGATGGAAAGCCCAAGCGTCACATTGACGCCACCAGCCATATCAATCGTCTTGATCGGGATCAGCGCCTGATCGTGATAAAGGCAAATCGCCGCGTCATAACCAGGCCGCGCGAGCGCGGTGAACATGGTATCCGGCGGCATCGGTCCGCGCGCATCAATGCCCTCGGCCCGCAGTGCCGCAATAGCGGGGGCGATGATGTCAATTTCCTCCCGCCCCATGGTACCGGCTTCCCCGGCGTGGGGGTTCAAGCCCGCAATCGCCAAGCGCGGCGCGGCAATGCCGAAATCGCGCTTCAACGCGGCATCAACAATGCGCGTAGTCTCCATAATCAGCGCTGGGCTCAGCCGCGCGATAGCCTTGGCCAAGGCTTCATGCACCGTCACAGGCACAACGCGCAGTTCCGGGCAGGCCAGCATCATCACGGGTGGCACGCCGGTGCCGGCCAATTCGCCCAAAAACTCCGTATGGCCGGGATGCGGGAAGCCCGCGGCGGTCAAGCTTGCCTTCTGGATGGGGTTGGTCACGACGCCCGCTGCGCGGCCTGATTTGGCCAGCGCCACCGCTTCCTCAATGGCGGCAATCACCGCGCCGGCATGGGCGGGGCTTGGCTTGCCGGGTGTCACTGGTGCAGCAAGTGGCCGATTCAGGATCGGCAGCGCCCGCGCGAATACCGCGCCCGCTTCTTCCGGCGCACTGATCCGCGCCACCGGCACGCCGAAATCGCGCCCGGCATCATCAATCAGCGCAAAGCACGGGCCGCTGGCCCGCAAGGCACACCAGGCACCGGCGGTGATTTCCGCGCCGATCCCGGCGGGCTCACCCATGGTCAGGATCAGCGGCTTCATGGGCACCTTCTAACGCTATGCCCGGCGCGTGGCGAGGCTTTCCCCAGGCGTCACCACCACACGACTGACGCCAATCACCTGCCCCAGATTGCCGGCAATCAACGCCGCCATGCCAGGTTCAAGGTCCTGGCAGGTGATGGTGATGTCCATCTCCTCACCCGAACGGCGGGCCTGGAACAGATCAGGCGTCACATCGCGCTTGGCGAAGGGCTGCAGCAGGCGCGGCAGCAGGCCGGGGCTGGGTTCGGCGCGCAGATCAAAGCGCGTGGTCAAAGGCGCAGAAAGCATGGGCATGGTCCGGTTCGGGGTGGCGGGGCGGGCAAGAAAGGGCGGCCAACCGGCAAGGCGCGCAGACCCGAAGCCCGGCGCCTTAGGTGGCCGCGGCGGTAATTCGGAAAGGAGCAACCCTGAAAACCATTCCATAAACCTAGCACATCCTGTGGCTTAGGCAAAAAAATACGGCGCGGTTGGGGGGAGCCCGCGCCGTAAAGTCACGACTAAAAGGGGAGAAGCTGTTCCGCGGGACGGAAAATCAATCCGACCGCGTATTTCTTGTGGCGCGAAAACACCAAGGCGCTATTGATCTGCCGCAAATACCCAGCTTGGCCCGGCTGCCATGGGGCGGCTAGCCCATCACAGGCAATTCAGGAGAGAGATTTCATGGCGCGTGTTGCACTTGTCACCGGTGGCCAAAGAGGCATTGGCGCCGCAATCAGCGAAGGCCTGCAAGCAGCGGGGCGAACCGTGGTTGCTTCTTATGCCGGCAATGATGCGGCTGCGAAGGCGTTTACCGATCGCACCGGCATTCCCTGTTATAAATTCGATGTGGCCGATTACGCACAATGCGCGGAAGCCATCGCCAAGATCGAAGTCGAAGTCGGGCCGATTGAAATCCTGGTGAACAACGCAGGCATCACACGCGATGCCACAATGCGCAAGCTGAACCGCGATATGTGGGATGCGGTGATCGATACAAACCTCGGTTCCTGCTACAATCTTTGCAAGCTGGTCTGGGAAGGCATGAATGCGCGCAAGTTTGGCCGCATCGTCAATATCGGTTCGGTGAATGGGCAGGCAGGGCAATATGGCCAGGTGAATTACGCCGCCGCGAAATCGGGCATCCATGGCTTCACCAAGGCGCTGGCGCAGGAAGGGGCGAAGCTTGGCATTACCGTGAATGCGGTTGCCCCCGGCTATGTTGATACCGAAATGGTGCGCGCCGTGCCGCCCGATGTTCTGGAAAAAATCATTGCCCGCATCCCGCGTGGCCGCCTTGGCAAGGCCGAGGATATCGCGCGCGGCGTGGTCTTTCTGACTGCCGAGGATGCGGATTTCATCACCGGTTCAACGCTGTCCATCAATGGCGGCCAGCATATGTACTAAGGCAGGCGGGGCTTCTGCCCCCCTTTCATAAGCCTTCGCCCATGGCATGCTGCCCTTCCAATAAAGGGGAAATGCCATGGGCTACGCCATACTCGCATTCGATGGTGCCGATAAAACCCGCCGCGCCGCGGCGATGGACCGCCACCGGGCGGTGATCAGCCGTTGGGCTGAGGATGGGCGGATGCCCTTCGGCACGCCGCTTTTCACCGCCGAATGGGTACCTTCCGGTTCGCTGATGATCCTGGATGTGCCGGATATGGCCGGGGTTCAGGCCTATCTCTCGGAAGAACCCTTTTCAGTTGAAGGCGTTTGGGGGGATGTCCGCATCCTGCCCTTCCGCATCGCCCCCTTGCCCTATCAGCGCCTGCCCAAGCCCGGCGATCCGGTGGCAAGCACCCGCACCCATACGGTTGCCATCGCCTATGATGGCACGGATGCAGAGGCCCCCGCCCGCCGGCAAGCCGTGCGGGAGGCACATGTCGCGCGCATGCAGCCTATGGCCGCCGATGGTACGCTCGCGATTGGTGGCGCCATTCTGGATGAGGCGGGGCAGCGCATGATCGGTTCCATCACCGTGACCCGCCACGCAAGCGATGAAGCCGCCCGCGCCTGGATGGCCAAGGACCCCTATGTGACCGGTGGCGTCTGGCAGGACATCACGTTGCACGCCACGCGCCTGGCCGCCCTACCCTACCGGCCTTTGCCGGGCGGTGCCTGATGGCGCTCATTGAATATGCCGAAGCCTGCCCGGAGGTGCGCGCGGTATTTGATGACATCAAGGCAACGCGCGGTGTGGCTGATGTCAATAACTTCTGGAAAGCCTTGGCGGTGCATCCGCCAACGCTGCAGCGCACCTGGGAAAGTCTGAAGCAGGTGATGGCGCCGGGCGCGCTCGATCCACTTACCAAGGAAATGCTCTATCTCGCGGCCTCAGCGGCGGCGGGTTGTGCGTATTGCACCGCATCGCATACCGCTGCCGCGCGTGCCAAAGGCATGACCGACGCGATGCACGGCGAATTGCTGGCCGTGCTTGGTATGGCGGCAGAAACCAATCGCCTGGCGGAAGCGCTTCGCGTGCCGATAGATCAGGGCTTGTAACGCTGTTCACAAAAAAACCCCGGGGTTGCCCCCGGGGTTTCTGATCAAAACCGTCAGGCCCTGATCAATCGTTGTTGCGCTGACCCATGAAGGAAAGCAGCAGCTGGAACAGGTTCACGAAGTTCAGATAGAGGCCAAGCGCATCCATCACGCTCCGCTTGCCGGCTTCATCCGTGCCTTCCGCATAGGCGAATTGCAGGTAATCAGCCTTGATGCGCTGCGTGTCATAGGCCGTAAGGCCAACGAACACGACCACGCCAATCACGCTGATCGCAAAGGCCAGCGCCGAAGACGCCAGGAAGATATTGACCAGACCCGCGATCATGATGCCGATCAGGCCCATGATCATGAAGCTGCCAAAGCGCGTCAGATCCGCCTTGGTCGTGTAGCCATAAAGGCTGACGGCCGCGAACATGGAAGCCGTCACAAAGAAGGTGGTCGCGATGGACTGACCCGTGTAACGCAGGAAGATGTTCGAAAGGCTGGCACCCATACAGGCCGCGAAAACCCAGAACAGCGCTTGAGTTGCAGGGCGCGAGAGCTTGTTGATGCCAAAGGACAGCACCAGGATGAACGCGAGCGGCGAGAGCATCGCAACCCAGCCAAGGATGGTCGGGGAGACGATACGCGCGCCATTTGCAGCGCGGGTCACGGACCAGAACATCTGCTGCAATTCAGGCGATGAGAAGATAGCATAGGCAACGATGCCAGTTACCAGCAGGCCAGACGCCATCCAGTTGTAGACGCGGAGCATATACGCCCGCAGCCCGGCATCAATCGCGGCCGCATCGGCTGCGACGGGGCGACCCCAGCCGGTGTTGAAACGCGTGTCGGGACCAAAGGCCATGACGAAAGAAACTCCTGTTGATGGGGAAGATTCCCCGTTCGCCTATAATATGGAGATTCCGTAATCTAGATCAATAGGGGAGTCGGGGGCGCCCGCGGATCGCCGGGGCACCCCTTTTGGCTCAGCGCTCGGCCGGCTCCACCCGAATGGCGATGGCTTCGGCAATGGCAACATCCACGCGGTCACCCACGCTCAATGTCTTGATGAAAGCCTGCAATTCAGGGGCGCGGACCACCACGGTACGTTCCACGCGGGACGGCCCAACGAAGCTCACCCTGTTATTGGCGGTATCCAGGGCAGTGATACGCACTTGGGCGCGCGTCGCGGCAATGGTGCCGGCGGCGGGGCGTGCCCCGGGTTCGGCACGGGCAGCGCCGACCATGGATTCGGGTTCCATCCGGCTGCCGCGGGCTGCCATGCGCACGGCGACGGCTTCCTCATAATGCAGCCGCACGCGGTCACCACGGCGGATTTGGTCGAAATTGCGGACTTCCGGTCCAAGCTGCAGGGTTTGCGGCTTATTGTCCGGGCCGCGCACCACAATGGTCCGGGTGCGCGCATCAACGCGGTCCACCGCAGCGACCATTTCACGCGTGGTGGAAGCCACCACCGGCGGTTCGGGCGGGGCCGACGTGGCGCAGCCGATCAATGCCAGCAGCGGCAGGGCCAGCAAGGCACCTTGGCGCAGGCGCGCGGAGAGGGTTGCGAACATGATTTGGCTTTCCTTCCTAGTTTGCCATTAATCAAAAGGCAGATGATTAACGCATGCTCATGAAACAAAGGCAATCGGCCAGTGCACGCGTTTCACGCCGCCCCTTCCTGCCAATAACCCTGATGGGGCACCGCACCTTCCGCTTCCAGGCAGGGGCCGACCACCGCCACCTTTTCCGCCGCCGAGTCCATAACCGCCCGGCAGGAAAGGGATAACCCCGCCGTATGGGGCTGCGCGTTACGCAAATGCAGGATGGCCCCGGCGGAAAGCCCGTAAACTGCGCGGCCAATGCCGGTATAGAAGA
>Ga0315900_10008879_pt1 | contig 12836 bp, 11 predicted proteins | sample LakEriMetagenome_FD_203521 | JGI IMG/M metagenome (GOLD analysis project Ga0315900, IMG submission 203521) | Freshwater fungal communities from buoy surface, Lake Erie, Ohio, United States - Buoy 12 MA114 | ecosystem: Environmental > Aquatic > Freshwater > Lake > Lake biofilm | place: USA: Lake...
GGGCACACCTCCTCCAGACTCGCCCCCCGCGCATCGCGCGTCAGATAGATTGCCCCCGTCCCGGCGCTCAGCGCCTCGCGCCCCTGGCTCTGGCCCAGATAGCGCCCGGTGATCCGCGGCGCGCCAGTCACCGGATCGACGAACTGGATCACGCCCGACCCGCATTCCCCCGCGCCCACGCCCAGCGCCATCGCCTGCACGACAAGGCCCAGCCCCGCATCCGCCGGCGCGCCCCGCGCCTGCCGCAACAGCCGCGCCGTCGTCCCGTCCCAGGCCCGCGCCATCGACCGCAGCACCTCGGCCAGTTGCACCGCCGGGTCCTGCGGAAACACCTCGTCCGTCTCGACCTCATAGGCCCTCAGCGCAGCGATCAGCGCCTCGCGGCTCGGCCGGTCGGGCAGGTCAAAGGCATCCGGGTCCAGCCGCGCGACATGCACCGCATAGGACTGGATGAAGCGCAGATAAAGCGCGGTCGCCGCCGTCTCGCCCAGGCTCGCGCACATCGCCTGATGGCGCGCATCATTCATCCCGATGTTCAGGATCGCCCCCGGCCCGCCCCAGTCCGGGTCCATCGACGACGGCCTGACCGACAAGAGCGGCGCCGGCCCGAAACAGGCCATGATCGCGCCGATATCGGGCATCTGCCCCTTGGCGATCCCCCGCACCGCATCAAAGGACAGCGCCACCGTCACCGGCACCGGCATGTCCAGCCGGATCAGCCGCTGCAGGCACTTCGCCCGCCCGCCATGCGTGGCGGACGACATCGCCGCGGTCGGGGTGATCGGCGTCACCGGGGGGATGCGGGCATGCTGCTGCACGGGCGCGGTCCTTTCGCTGTCGCGCAGCATAAGCGCGGGGGGCCGCGGCGTAAAGCAAACCTGACAGCCCCCCCTGTCGCGCGGGGGCGCCGGCCGCCGCCGCCTCAGCCCTCGAGCCGGGTCAGGTCCGCAACCTTGAGGCAGACCGCGCGGATACGGGACAGCAGGTTCAGCCGGTTGCGCCGCAGCACCTGATTGTCGGCATTGACCTGCACCGCCTCGAAAAACGCATCGATCGGCGCCCGCAACGCCGCCATCGCCCCCATCGCGGCGGCAAAATCCTCGGCCTCCATCGCCGGCGCAATCGCCGCCTCGGCCGCATCAAGCGCGGCAAAGAGCGCCCGCTCCTCGGGCGCTTCCGCGAATTTCAGGTCCGCGCCAAAGGAATATTCCACCCCATCCTTCGCCTCGGCCTGGGTCAGGATGTTGTTGGCACGCTTGTAGCCCTGCAACAGGTTCGCCCCATCCTCAGTCTTCATCACCGAAGCCAGCGCCTCCGCCCGCTTGACAAGGAGCGTCAGGTCATCATTCCCCGGCATCGCAAGGCAGGCGTCGATAATGTCGTGCCGGATGCCCTGGTCCTTGAGGTAGACCTTGAGGCGATCGTGGAGGAAGGCGAGGAGGTCGGCTCGTCTATCGGGGTCGGAAGGGCGCCCTTGAGTTCCGATTGTTTCGTCTCGGGCCACCATTGCAGCAAACGCATCAGCGTCCATTTGCAAAAGTTGATCAGTTGCTTCTTCCGCCGTGATACCCAAGCGCTTTGATAAGGTGGCGGCTAGCGCTGCAACCTCGGCTTCATTGTCAAAAGAGCGATCCTTCATATCTATCGTTGCCCACACAAGCCCTTGAGATGAAGAGATTGTTTTCAGCAAAGAAATCCGCACCCCGTTCCCCAGCACCAGCCGGATCACCCCCAGCGCCGCGCGGCGCAGGGCAAAGGGGTCCTTGCTCCCCGTCGGCTTCTCGTCGATGGCCCAGAACCCGGTCAGCATGTCGATCTTGTCGGCCAGCGCCACCGCGACCGACACGGGCGCCACCGGCACCGCATCCGAAGGGCCAAGCGGCGCATAATGTTCTTCGCAGGCAGCCGCGACCTCGGGCGGCAACCCGGCCGCGGCGGCATAATACCGCCCCATCACCCCCTGCAATTCGGGAAACTCGCCCACCATCCGGCTTTGCAGGTCCGCCTTGGCCACCCGCGCCGCCTCGGCCGCAAGGTCGGGCAAGGCGCCCACCTGCGGCGCGATCTCGCGCGCCAGCGCCGCGATGCGCGCGACCCGGTCGGCCTGCGACCCGAGCCGGTTGTGGAACGTCACCGACGCCAGCCCCGCGCCCATCCCCTCAAGGCCCGCCTCGCGCACCATGCGCAGGTCATTCTCCCAGAAGAAGCGCGCATCCGACAGTCGCGCCGCCAGCACCTTGCCGTTGCCCGCCAGGATCGTGGCACCCTCGTCCGGCGTCTCGACATTGGCGACGGTGACAAACCGCTCGATCCGGCCCGTCCGCGGATTGCGCACCGAAAAGAACTTCTGATGCTCCCGCATCGAGGTCTGCAGCACCTCGGCCGGCAGGCCCAGAAACTCTGCCCCGATGGCCCCCATCAGCACGACGGGCCATTCGACCAGCCCCGCCACCTCGGCCAGCAGCCCCGCATCCTCGACCAGTTCCAGCCCCTGCGCAAAGGCCAGCGCCCGCGCATCGGCCAGGATATGCGCCGCCCGCTCCTCGGGGCGCAGCATGACGCGGGCCCGCTTGAGCTTCGCCTCGTAATCGTCAAACGAACTTACGGCAAAGGCCGCGGGCGCCATGAAGCGGTGCCCGCGCGTGACATGGCCCGCCCTGATGCCCTCGATCTCCAGATCGACAACCTCCGCCCCCGCCTCGCTCACCAGAAGGCACAGGATCGACTGCAACGGCCTGACCCAGCGCAACGACCCCGCCCCCCAGCGCATCGACTTCGGCCAGGGGAAGTCGCGCACCACCCGCTCCAGCACCTCGGCCACGATCGCGCCCGCCGGCCGGCCCGGCGTCTCGATCACGGCAAACCAGGCCATCCCCTTCCTGTCGGCCCGCTGCTCGAGCCGGTCTATCGTCAGCCCGGTCGACCGCAGGAACCCCTGCACCGCCGCCTCGGGCGCGCCGACCGCGGGCCCCTTGCGCTCCTCCCGCGTCCCCCGGCTTTCCGCCGGCAGCCCGCTCACCATCAGCGCCAGCCGCCGCGGCGTGGCAAAGGCCGCGGCCCCCGCGTGGCTCAGCCCCGCCGCGCCCAGCCCCTCGGTGACCAGCCGCCGCAGATCCTCGGCCGCCCGCGCCTGCATCCGTGCCGGGATTTCCTCGGAAAAAAGCTCGATCAGCAGGTCAGGCATGGTCATCGGTCCGTTCAAATGGCGGCATCAGGCATTCCTCTGCAGGATGACTGTCCGCACCTTGTATTCGGGGTTGGTCTTGCGCGTGTCGATCACCGGCAACCGCCGCGCCACAGCGGCGAACTGGCCGTCCAGCATGGCCGTCAGCCGCTCATAGGTCACACCGAAGGGATCCAGCGCATTGGCGCTGTCCGGCGCATGGTCCCGGCTGTGGTCCAGAATCATCCAGCCCCCCGGCCGCAGGCTTTCCATCCAGGCCGCAAAGGCGCGGCCCGGGTCAAAGGCATGGTCCCAGGAATTCGAATAGACGAAATCCGCCCGGCCCGCCCAGTCCGGATTGCGGTCGTGGAAATCCCATTGCACCGTGTTCGGAAAATCGGCAGCCGTGTCGGAAATCTCGGTCCCGATGACCTCCGGATTGCCCTTCAGATGCGCGCTGAACCAGGCCTGCTCCATCCCGCGCCTTGTGCCGTGGCAAAGGCCGAACCGCACCGGCCCGATGGCCGCGTCGATCGCCGCCGCCAGCATGACGACATGGCTTTCCTTGACGAACTGCCGCCTGAGCTTGGCCTTGTTGCCCGCCGTCTGCACCGCCCTGTAGGTGTCATAGTCAGGGTATTCGTACAGCGTGAGCCCCTCCTCGACCCGCGCCCTGCCCCCCGCCAGCGCCTCGGCCTCGCGGGCGGCGCGCTTGAAGACGCCCGCCTTCTGCGCCGGTTCGTCGTCCTTGGTCATGCCCTGTCCGATCCCTCCATCCCGCACAACTGATGCCCCGCAAAGGCCCGTCCGTCGGCGCGGGCCCGGGACATGGCACGAACCGGAGGGGAGACCGGTCGGCTCTCGATCCCCCGGCTTTCGCCGCAGGGCGTCCCCTCCCCCGCCCCGGTCGCGGCCGCCGCGCCCGCAGGGCTCAGCCCCGCCCCGGCCGCCCCCCCGCTGACCGGCCGCCGCAGGTCCCCGGCCGCCCGCGCCTGCAGCCGCGCCGGGATTTCCCGGCACGCAATCCCGGTCAGCAGGTCAGGCATCGGCACGTCCTGTCAATCACCGGCATCCGGCGGGCCATCACATCCATTCGAGATTGACCCGGGTCACGGGGTAGGCTGCGCCAATGGCGCGGCGCAGGTCTTCAAAGCGCGCGCGCAGGTGCTCGAACTTGCGCTCGTGGGTTTCGACAATGGTCAGGCGGATCGCCGCGAACTGCCCGCGTGCCAGCATGGTCTCCAGAATCTCCAGTTCCGCCCCTTCGATATCCATCTTCAGCAGGGCAATCTCGCCGTGTTTCGCAGTCAGCTCGTCAACAAAGGCCGGAAAGTCGATCACGGGAACGTCAAACCCCTGATCCGCATCGGATGCAATGTTGCGCCCCCCCGCGATGATCGTGCTGCTGACCGACGCAACCCGGGGATTGTCCTGCCAGTTCTCGGCCCGCATCAGCCGGACCGAACCGCTCGCCGTTCCGGCCGCGCAGGGATGCAGGACCGTCAGCGGAAAGGGGCGCATCGCCTTCGTCAGCCGGGCAAGATTGTAGGGATCGGGCTCAAAGGCATGGACGATGGCCCCCGTCGCGGCAAGCGGGACGCTCACCGACCCCCGGTTGGCCCCGCAGTCGATCACGACATCACCCGGGCGCAGCATGGACAAGACGCCCTGCATGACCCCGCGCGCATGGGCGGTCCGCAACTCCCGTTGCCGCCGGCGAAGCATCTTCGCCTGTTCCGGCCCGGCGCCACCAGAAGTGGCGCCATCATCGTCGGCCATGGGTGCCTCCATCCGCGTTCACGGCCCCCTGGCCGGGATTGGCGGGCAGCCCTCCGGCAGCGGCTCGCCGTCGAACACCACCTCGCCGCAGCGGTTGATCTGGTGCCAGGCAAAGCCCCGCCCGTCCGGCAGCACCGCCACCACCCGGTCGATGCCCCAGCGGATGTCCCCCACCCCCAGGAAAGCCCGCGCCTCCCCGGATTCGAGCGCGGCCCCGATCGCGGCCGCATCGAAACAGTCAAACCACCCCGGCGCGTTCAGCGGCGTGGCCGCAGGATAGGGCACGAACCGCCCTTCCATCTCCGCGAAGTCCGGATCCGTCGTGAAACAGGCCCGGAACCGGATCGGAGAGCTGTTGCTGTCGATCCCGCGGAAATCGCCAAAGGCGATGTCCTCCGGCTGCCCGCTTGCCGACGCCGTCACCCGCACCCCGCCCGCCTCTGCGGCCGACACGTCAAAATAATAGGCATAGACCTGCAGGTAATAGAGCGCCGCCCCCGCGATCACGCCAAAAGCCAGCATCGCGACGATGAGGACCCGCCCGGTCATGCCGCCGCCGGCCCCTCCGCGGTCCCGTGCCCCCCCGCCCCGGTCTGCACAAAGACATCCGCACAGGCCCGGGCCAGCGCCCGCACGCGGCCGATATAGGCCTGCCGCTCGGTCACCGAAATCACCCCCCGCGCGTCAAGCAGGTTGAACAGATGGCTGGCCTTGATGCACTGGTCATAGGCCGGATGCACCATGATGATGCGCTTGCCCGTCGCCGGATCGACCGCCTCGAAGGCCAGAAGCCGCCGGCACTCGGCCTCCGCCCGCCCGAAATCGCCAAGAAGCTTCTCGGTATCGGCGGCATGGAAATTGTGGCGCGAATATTCCTCCTCGGTCTGGCGGAAGATGTCGCCATAGGTCAGCGGAATCGGCGTCTGCGGATCGTTGAAGGGCATCTCCATCACATGCCCGATCCCCAGCACATACATCGCCAGCCGCTCGAGCCCATAGGTCAGCTCGCCCGAGACCGGATGGCAGTCATGCCCGCCCACCTGCTGGAAATAGGTGAACTGGCTCACCTCCATCCCGTCGCACCAGACCTCCCAGCCCAGCCCCCAGGCGCCCAGCGTCGGGCTCTCCCAGTCATCCTCGACAAAGCGGATGTCGTGGAGCGCGAGATCGATCCCGATCGCGGCAAGTGACCCGAGATACAGATCCTGCAGGTCGGGGGGCGACGGTTTGATGATCACCTGATACTGGTAGTAATGCTGCAGCCGGTTGGGGTTCTCGCCATAGCGCCCGTCCGTCGGCCGGCGCGACGGCTGGACATAGGCCGCAGCCCAGGCCCGCGGCCCCAGCGCGCGCAGCGTCGTGGCCGGGTGAAAGGTCCCCGCCCCCACCTCCATGTCATATGGCTGCAGGATGGCACAGCCCCGGCCCGCCCAGTAGCTCTGCAGGCGCAGGATGATCTCCTGGAATGAACGCGGCGCATCGGCCATGGCAACCCCGGGGCATGAACGGACGCAGGGTACCTAGCCCCCGGCACAAGGGGGGTCAATCCGGACGCCATGTGACGCAATCCTGCCGCATCCCCCCCGGGGCATCGCCCCTGCCGTCTGGACGCCGGACCGGCGCGGTGGTTATCAACGCGCGCAGGCAGCGACGGATACAGAATGAATCGCATCCTCTCGGGCACGCTTCTCGGGCTCGCGCTCGGCGGCGCAGCCCTGGCCCAGGACTCACCGGCCTGGATTCAGATCGAAGCCCAGCCCACCCTTGCCAAGGCGCAGGAACGGGTGCGCGCCTGGGCCGGAGAGTTTGCGGACGTCGCCGGCTACGAACTCGAAAGCGGCTGGTACGGCATCGTCCTCGGCCCCTATTCCGAAGCCGATGCCCGCGCCCTGCGCGCCCGCCTGCTCGCGCTCGACGACATCCCCGCCGACAGCTTCATCGCCTATGGCGGCAATTTCGACCTCCAGTTCTGGCCCGTCGGAACCGGCGCCGCGGTCGACCTCCGCCCGCTGCCCGGCGCGGCCGACCCCGCCCCCCCTGCCGACACCGCCGCCGACGCCGCGCCTGCACCCGAACCCCCGCCCCTCCCCGACGAAACCCCGGCCGAAGCGCGCGCCTCCGAAGCCCAACTCACCGGCGCCCAGAAAGAGGCGCTCCAGATCGCCCTCGCCTGGGCCGGCGTCTATGACGGCGCCATCGACGGCCTCTATGGCCAGGGCACCCGCGCCGCGATGGCCGCCTGGCAGACAGCCGAAGGCTACGAACCGACCGGCGTGCTCACCACGCGCCAGCGCGCCGCCCTGCTTGCCGCCTACAACGCGGTGCTCGACGGCCTCGACCTCCAGCTTGTCCATGACACGGCGACCGGCATCGAAATCGAGATTCCGGCCGGCGCCGTGGCCTTTGCGGCCTACGAGCCGCCCTTCGCCCGCTTCGACGCGACCGGCAGCATCCCCGGCGCGCAGGTCCTGCTGATCTCGCAACCGGGCGACCGGAACCGCCTCTTCGGCCTCTACGAAATCCTCCAGACGCTCGCCATCGTCCCGCGCGACGGGCCGCGGCAAAGATCCGACGACAGCTTTACCATCGAGGCGACCGATGCGCGCATCGTCTCCTTCACGCAGGTCCGCCTCGAAGGCACGGAGATCAAGGGCTTCATGCTCGTCTGGCCGGCGGGCGACGAAGAACGCCGCACCCGCCTCCTGCAAAGGATGCAGGCCAGCTTCCGCTCCCTGCCCGGCACGCTCGACCCCGCCATCGCCCGCCCGACCGAAGACCAGGCCGTCGACCTCATCTCCGGGCTCGCGGTGCGCCAGCCCCGCCTCACCCGGTCGGGCTTCTTCATCGACGCAGTGGGCACCGTCCTGACCACGACCGAGGCCGTGCAGGGCTGCACCGACATCACCCTCGATGCAGTACACCCCGCGACGGTCGCCTTCACCGACGACCCGCTCGGCATCGCCGTCCTGCGCCCCGGCACGCCCCTCTCCCCGCTCGGGATCGCCGCCTTTCAGACCGGCATTCCCCGGCTCAGGACCGAAATCGCCGTTGCCGGCTATCCCTACGGCGGCGTCCTGTCCCGGCCCGCCCTGACCTTCGGCCAGCTCGCCGATCTGCACGGGCTCGCGGGCGAAGAGACCATCAAGCGCCTCGACCTCGTCGCCGGAGAGGGCGATTCCGGCGGCCCGGTCTTCGACAATTCCGGGGCGGTGCTCGGCCTCCTGCTGCCCCGCCCGGACGACAGCGCGATGGTCCTGCCACCCGAGGTCCGCTTCATCGCCGATGCTGACGCGATCATCGCAGCCCTCGCCCCCCTCGGGATCGGACTGACCACGACAGACAGCCTGGCCTTCATGCCGCCCGAATCCCTCACGCGCCGCGCCGCCGCGATGACCGTTCTCGTCAGCTGCTGGTAGGCCCGGTCAATCGCGCCAGAACCGCGCGGTAAACAGAACCAGCACGACCAGAAGCTCGAGCCGCCCCACCAGCATGGCCAGCGTCAGGATCCACTTCGCCGCATCGCTCAGCGGCGCGAAATTCCCCGCCGGCCCGATGATTTCTCCCAGTCCCGGCCCGATATTGGCCAGGGCCGTCGCCGCCCCCGACACCGACGTCAGCACGTCAAGCCCGGTCAGGTTCAGCGCCACCGCAAAGACGCCCAGCGACAGAACGAAGGTCCCGGAAAAGGCCATCACCGCATCCAGCACCTCCTCCGTCAGCGCCCGCCCCTCGAACCGCGGGGTGAACAGACCATGGGGCAGACGGATGCGCCGGATTTCCGCCCGGATCGAGGCAAAGAGAATCTGGTAGCGGAACACCTTGACCGAACACGAGGTCGACCCCGCACATCCCCCGACCAGGCCCAGAAAGAAGATCAGCGTGATCGCGAACTCGCCCCAGTCCATGTAATCGACCACGGCCAGTCCGGTTCCGGTGATGATCGACGCCACGTTGAACAGCGCCTCGCGGAACACCAGCTCGTCAAGCCGCCCCGACCGCGAGACCACCACCATCATCAGCAGCAGCGTGGCCACCGCCACGATGGCAAGGAAGGTGCGGACCTGGCTGTCGCGCAGCAGCGGCCGCGCATCCCCCCCCGCCAGCTGGACAAACCGGACATAAGGAAGCGCCGACCCCAGCATGAACACGATGGCGACATAATGCACCGCCGCGCCATACTGGCCGAAGGAACTGTCGTAATTGGCAAATCCCCCCGTCGACACCGTCGTCATCGCATGCACGATGGCGTCGAAGGCCGGCTTGCCCGCCGCCAGATAGCCCAGCGCACAGACCAGCGTCATGCCGACATAGATGACCGAAATCCCCCGCGCGATCTCGGCCGCCCGCGGCAGGATCTTGCCCATCGTCTCGAAGGCTTCCGACCGGAAGACCTGCATCCCCCCGACCTTCAGCTCGGGCAGGAACACCATCGCCATGACGATGATCCCGATCCCGCCCAGCCACTGCATGATCCCCCGCCACAGCAGAAGCCCTGCCGGCAGCGTCTCGAGCCCGACAAAGACCGTGGCCCCCGTCGTGGTAAAACCCGACATGGATTCAAAGACCGCATCCGCGACCGAGGCGCCGGTCGCCCCCAGCATGAAGGGCAGCGCCCCGAACAGCGGCAGCAGAAGCCAGACCGTCGTGGTCATCACAAAGGTCTGCCGGATCGTCAGCGCCTCGGTCACCCCGTCGGCCGAGGCGATCGCCACGAGCGCGCCCAGCGCCCCCGTGATGATCGCGCTCTGGGCAAAGACCTTCCAGTGCCCGTTGCCGGCCGCCAGATCGGCCAGCATCGGCGCGACCATCGCCAGCCCCAGGGCGACAAGCAGCAGGCCGTTCACATAGGCAACGGGGCGCAGATCGATCATCCCGCATTGCTCGGCCCGCCGCCCAGCCCTGTCAAGGGCGCGGGCCGCCCCGCGCCCTCAGCCGACGTGGTAAAGCGACGCGAAAAGCCGCGGGTCCAGGCTTTCGGACGCAAAGGTCTCGCCCTCGGTCAGAAGGCTCACCGCATCATGGCTGTGCAGGCTTTCCTGATGGCTCGCCAGCACCCGGAAATCGCCCACCCGCGGATCGCGCAGCAACTGCTCGCAAAAGAGCCGCGCCGCATCCTCGACAAAGATCGGATTGGCCGCGTTCAGCTCGGCGAAGGCCTGCTCGTCCTCGCGCTTGACCATCACCTGCGTCTCGGTCGGCACCGCGGCGCGCGCCATGTCGATCAGGTCCTCGAACCAGAGCGTCCCCCCCGCCCCGTCCAGCACCTCGAGAGAGATGCGCGCGACCGACCGCTGCGAATGCGGCGTGGCCAGCTGCCCGCGGAACTGCCGGGCATGTTCCGACAGCTCCAGCGAACAGGGGCAGGTCGAGGAATAAACATAGTCGAGATGCACGATCTTCTTGCGCACGCCCGCCTTTTCCACAAGCTCCAGCGCGATGTCGTAATACTGGAACCCCTCCAGCCCCGACCGCAGCGACCGGATCCTGACCGGAAAGCGGAACCGCATCTGCAACCGCGCGTCAAAGCTCTCGAGATCGGCCTTGTAGCTGTCCAGCGCCGCCGCCATCACCTCGTAGGAAAAGGTCTTCTGCGCATGCCCGTAGAAGCTGCGCATGATCCGGCTCATGTTGATGCCCTTCTTGCCCGCCTCCAGGCTCACCGTCCCGGTCACGCCGGTCTCGAGCGTCACGTCCCCGTTGTCGCGGGTATGAAACCGGATCGGCAGACGGAAGTTCGAGATGCCGACATGCTGGATGCGCGCCCGCGCCCCGCGGATCAGGCTCGAAGGCCCGTTCTGCAGATCCGGCATCGAGGCGCGATAGGCCTCGTCGGCCACGAAATCCTCAGGGTACGCACGCGCAAGTGCCGGATAGTTCGACACCTCCTGCCCCGGCAAGAGCCGCGCGACCAGCGGGTCGAGCGTGACCACCTCCTCGGGCGTCACGTCCCGCGCCCAGCGGCGAAGCAGGGCAAGCGCCGCCTCCGCCTCGCTGCGCGAGGGTTCACGGTCGATATCGGCAGCATGGATGTTCATCGCGGGGCCTCTCTGGCACGCTTCTGGGTCAGAGGCGGGGATATGGGGCGAATACCGGCGCAATCAACCTCGCAGGCCGCGATGATGCCGCAAGCCCGGCCGACCATGCCCCCCGCCCCCGGCAGAGCCCCCGCCGCGTCACGGCAGGCCGCACGCCGTCCGGCCCCAGGGATCCGGGCGACCCGTTCAGGGCCGCCCCACCATCACCCGCCCAGAGCCAAAGCCCCGTAGGGTGGGTGAAACCCACGCATCCCCGCCCCGCATCACCCCAGAGCCACGCCCGCCCCGAAGGCCGGGCGGATGGGCGCCCGCCAAGCGAGGCCGTAACGGGCGCTGCCCGGCCTCCGCTCGCAGCGACGCCCCCCGGACCACACCCCCGCCCGCGCGCCCGCCTCCGGCCCGCCCACCCCCGGCAGGGGCAACAACCGCGATGCCTCATGTGCCAACGACAGGGGGAACAGGCTCGACCCGGGGGAGGAACGAGCATTATGAGAATGAAAGGAGTAGGGACGATGACGAAGTGAACACCCTCAGGAGCCTCTTCGACCGCCTGCGGAACTTCTTCAGCAGCGAGCGCAGCAATACGCAGTCGATCCTCGACAAGTTGAATGACAGCGGGTCGAGCGGCAGGGTCAGCCTGACACGGGCCGAGATGGCCACCTATAGTCGGATCCAGGCATCTTATGGGACAAGCGTCACCGCGAGCACCTTGGAACAACCCCTCGACAACCTCGACACGCACGCGGCGGAGATCGGCGCTTACGGAACGGGAACAAAAGTGACGCGAGACAGCGTTTATCTGGATGATCTGGGGAACCTGTGCCCGAAATGCGCCGCTTCAGCCCCGAGAAACAGTCCGTATGATCCGGCCGATAACAAAATGACGATCTACGACTCGTTCTTTGACCTCAGCGAGGCGTTTCAGCTCTATAGCCTTGCTCATGAAGGCGGTCACAGTATTCTAGGCCTTACGGATGAATTGGGGCCGGCTGCCCTGTCCCTGATACCTGCGCATCCTCAGGACATCTTTCAGTCAGCAAGAGGCGCCAGAGGTTATCGGGGTCCGGGACGGGACTTCGCCCGCGACAATGGAATAAGCAACCACAATGATCAGTACATCTGTGCGATTGGGATCATAACATGCTAAGATCAGTAATCCTGCCATTGACCGGCGCTGTGGCGCTCGCATCGTGTGTGAAGGAGGGTGAGATTCCTACCCTCCCTGACAAGACCGATATCGCTGTGCGATTCACGGCTCCGGTCATCACCGAAGGGGATCGGGCGGTCTTTTCCTTCGAGGTTGCAAACAATGGCGAAACGGCAATATGTTTCAAGGATTTTCTGCAGATGCCTTTCGCCTCATTTATTGATCCCGAAACAGGGCAGAGTTATTCTGGAAAGATTGAAGTCGATGCTTTTTTTGGTCCGCAGGTCGATGGCCCCGGAACGATCATCAGGGTTGATCCGGGGATGACACATCAGATTACGCAGAGAACAGAGAGCATCAATGATCTGCTTGCTCCGTCCGAGGCGGGATTCGCCGAATATACTCCCGGTCGGGAATTGGCTCTGGCGATGTCGATCGGAGTCTTCCCCTGTTCGTATACGCAGGAAAGCGATGCGATCATGGCGGGGGATATCTTTTTCACTGACGTCATCTTCAGCCCGACTTTCGCTTTCGACTGAGGTTGGTTGCCGACCGCTCGCTGACGGCTACCACCGGAGGATCGCGTCCTGTGTCGGTCAGCAGCGCGCATCACACCTGCGCTTCTCCTGTCCTCGTCGCAAGCTGATCCCCCTTCTCCTGCGCGATACGACCTCCTTTCCCCAACCCGTCCGAGCCCCCGTCGGTTAACCCG
>Ga0315900_10008880_pt1 | contig 12836 bp, 16 predicted proteins | sample LakEriMetagenome_FD_203521 | JGI IMG/M metagenome (GOLD analysis project Ga0315900, IMG submission 203521) | Freshwater fungal communities from buoy surface, Lake Erie, Ohio, United States - Buoy 12 MA114 | ecosystem: Environmental > Aquatic > Freshwater > Lake > Lake biofilm | place: USA: Lake...
TAAGCTAAAGAGTACAATAAGAAAAATACTGAATACAAAGCATCTGTAATTAAAGTAATGGGTGAAAAAGGAGATTCAAGAGTTTATTATGCTGTTAGTTTACAAGTTAGACCATTAGCATCTGCAACAGAAAAATTACCTTCTCAACAATTTATAGAAAATAACATTCGTAAAACATTAAAACAAGCTTATTTTAAAAATTCAGATGTAAAAAATGCTTATGAAATAACAGAAGAAATTGCAAATTCAAAACATCCATTGAATAAATTAGCTGAAAAACTTTTACCTTATGTTAAACTCAATAATGTAAAAATTTCTATAGTTCAGGGTGAATATAAATTTACAAAACCTAATGGAGTTCAAACAACAGCAGCAGGTTTATATCTACCTAACACAAATGAAATACAATTGTTTGGAGAAAATGTATATACATCAAGTCAAATTGAAAAACTTATTTTGCATGAAATATTACACGCATTAACATTTAATCATTTAAGATTAGACAAATCTACTGTAAATGATTTTAATAAATTATATGAGTACACTAAGCAAACAATGCCTAATACAAGTAATGTTTATGCAATGAATACAGTTGATGAATTTATAGTTGGATTATTTACAGATAGTGCATTTATAAAAGAATTAGAAAAATTACCTTCAATGAGTGGATTAAAAAAATATGATAATTTACTACAAGAGGTTTTTGATTATATTCTTTCTTTATTGAAAATTACACCTAAATCTAATTTATATCAACAAGCATATAGTGTAGCAACAAATGTACTTAATGAATTTAAAATGATTAATGAATCCATGCAAGAAATTTATCCTGAAGAATACTATGAATCAATGGAAGATTATGAGCCACAATATGAAGAGTCAAAAAATTTAACTACCTTTGATAATGAAATAGATGAATTAATTAGACAAGGTATTATTAAATCAACTTGTAACTAACATGGGATGTACTTATGAAATCTTTGGTAAAACATACACTAAAGAACAATTAGAAAAAGCATTAAAAGATAAAGGATTTCAAAATAGAATCAAGTTGGCTAAGGAAAACTTAGCCAACTTATCCTATGACCCTGATGAATTATCTGATACAGATGATAACCCTGTACTTTCAAAATATGATAAGTTAGTTCAATATAAAAAATCTCTCATTGCAAAACTAAATGATAGAATTGCAAATGTTAAAGGAGTAATATCTTCTTCTGATTCAAAGGAAGATATTAAAGAACTGACAAAGTTGCAGAATGAAATGAAGGAAAGAGTAAGTGTTTTAGAAAGTGAAATTGAATCATTTTCTATAGATGGACTTAGTCTTGAAACATTTAAGTTTCAAACTTCACAAGATTTTGAAAGAGTACAAAAGTTACTTAATTCAGGTTCATTAGAAGATGCTAATGAAGCTAAGAGGATTATTAACTTTTATAAAGCATTGGAAATCAATGTAAATAAAGTAACTGTTGATAATGTTTCTATTATTGACCATCCTTTCTTTGAAAAAGATGAGATGTATGATAGTGCAGGAAATGTAATATTAAGTGATGAACTTGTAACATTTTTTGATGATGTAGCAAATACATTTAAAAAAGAAGAAACTAAACTTATAAATGTACAGCAAAACATTGTTGAAGATATTATCAATTCAAATCCTAAAGTGAAAGCATTATATGACAAATTGTCTTATGCTCAAATTACTGAAGCTATCCCTGATTTAAACTGGGTAGATATGATGATTATGGATGTTACTAAAGGTATCTTTTCATCTAATGGTATTATCCCTCAAGTAATGATGGATGTTACTCAATCTGTATTTGCTGAAAAAATAAGTCATGCTAAAAAGTTTGAAGAAAAACATAATGCACTTTTACCTAAAGTAGAAAATACACTAAGAGTTTTAGGTTATAAGATAGGATTTGGTAAAGAAGTATCATTTGATTTATTCTTTCAAAAAGCATTAGGTAGAAATACAGGTAGGTTAGTACATAGATATGACCAATCATTTTTTGATAAAAGAGCAGAGATACAAAATGATTTTCATAATGAAATAAGAAGAGCTAAAACTTATGAAGATGAAGAGTCAAGAAACAAAGCTCTACAAAAAGCATTTAATAAAAAACAACAATGGTATAGAGAAAATACTATGGTGTTTGATGTAAGAAAAATTCAAGAGATTCAAGATGAGTTTCCTGAATTTGCTGCATTGTTTGAAAATGCTGATGGTGAACATGAAAAAGAAATGATTTCACAAATTGGAATGAAGGGTTATCAAGAAGAACTTGCTAAACAGAAATCTGAAATTAAAAAATACATAGCTTGGAGAGATGCTTATAAAGAAACTTATTTACAAAGTAAAGGAGTAGATAATGTAGGTGAACTTTCTGCTGAAGACTTAAGTACACTTCAACAAGTACTTATTACTCAAAATCCTTTTTATGGTGCTAAGTATTTTTATGAAACAAGTGGGTTAGTGTTAGGAGATAAACACCTTAACAGTAGTATGAATTATAATATAAGTATTCCAAGAAAAACTAAAGCTTCTGCTAAATATAAAGCAAGTGAAACTGAATGGGTACTTACTGATACAAAAGAATCTACTGGTTTTTATGATAATGACTATCAAAAAATAGAGGAAAATCCTGACCTTAAACAATATTATGATTTAATAAAAACAGAAATGGATTTCATCATGAATTCATTTCCTCAAGAAATACAAGACCAATTATTTACAAACTCTTTACCTCTTGTTAAAAAATCTTATGCTGAAATAATGGCAGACCCTAATATTGGATTCTTTAGAAAACTATGGAATCTTGTAGTAGATATGTATGATAGAATAAGAGCAGGATTTGGTATTAACAGAGAAGAAGGAGTATCTTATGAAAATACTGACGTAATTAGTGGTAAAGTAGAATCAACAATTAATGCTGACTTTCTTAACAATAATAAAAAGAGAGTACAAGATAAGTTTGTTGTAGAAGCTAAGAAGATTTCTAATTTACTTAAAGCATCAGGTAGTAAAATTACTCTTAGAACTACTACTACTATACCATTAGATAACTTACCTCCATCTATTTATAATGAAATATCCAAAATTACAAGAACTCCAGTAACTAAAGAATCTTTAAAGAAACAGTTTGGTAATACAATTCCATTAGGGAATATAGTTTATAAAGGAGTGATGTCAGATATGATTGAAGAACACTCTACTAATCTTCCAAAGATTGTAAAATATTACAGTATGATGGCTGCTGAATATTCAGCAAGAACTGAACTATTACCTTACATGGAAATAATGAAACAACATTATGAAAGTATTCAAACTACTGCTACTAATAATGTTGGTGAAAGTGTAGTTAATGCTTTTACAGGTAAAACTCTTACTAAAGGTTCTCGTAAAAGAGCTACTACTCAAATGGAAGATTGGTTTAACAGGGTAATTCTTGGTAACTATGGTGTAAAAGAATTTGGGTTAAAGAAATCTACACTTGATAAAAAAGATAATGCAAAAGATAAAATTAAATCATTTGTTACTGGTAGAATTTTATCACAAAAAGAAAAGCATTATAAGAAAGAGTTAGATGATTTAATTAATTCTGAAACTGATGAATCAGAAAAACAAAAACTAATAACTATTAGAGAGAAGTTAGGTAAAGAGTTTGCATTAAGTGCAGCTATTGATAACTTTTTAAATTACATTAGATTTTTAGGATTAGGTTATAACTTATCTTCAGCAATCACCAACTACCTTGAAGGTCAAACTGCAAATATAATTATTGCAGCATCAGGTGATTTCTTTGAATCAAAACATTATTATAGAGCAATGAACATTGTAAAAGGTTCATTTGTAAAAGCTATAACAATGGGTCAAGTACAAACTAATGGTGCTAAAAAAGTAAAAACATTAATAGATAAGTTTAACATACTCCAAGATTCTACTAATGAATTACAAAAAGCAAGTACTAAAACTGCATTTAACTATTTAGAAAAACTTCATCCAATGGAGTTAAATAAGAAAACAGAATATTTAAACCAAGCTCCACTTATGGTAGCTGTAATGTTAGATACTCCTATCACAAGTATTAATGGAGAAACTTCTAATGTGTATGATGCCTTAGATACAAATGGTAATTTAAAACCTGAATTTAGAACTGAAGAAAATATAAAAACATGGGAAGAAAATACAGGTGAAGCATTTACTACTTTTAAAAGTAAAGTAAATCAATCTATTGTAATGGCACATGGTAATTATGATGCACTAAGAGGTATGATGTCTAAAACATCTGTTGCAGGTAAAGCATTTATGATGTTTAAAACTTGGGTAGGTTCTGCTCTATATTCAAGATTTGCTACTGAAAAAGATGATGTAGAATTAGGACAAAAAGGTTACAAAGGTAGATATTGGTCACATACTTCTTCATCTGCACTTTTACATGGTACTATTGCAGGTTTTGCAATTGCAGGCCCTTTTGGAGCTGGAGTAGGTATGGGGTTAGGTCTATTTATGGGTTCAGGATTTGGAGTTAAATCAGACCTTTCTTCTTTAAGAGAAATGAGTTTCTTAGTAAAAGCTTTAATTAGAAAAAGTATTGCTACTCCTATTAACTTTATTGCAGGTAAAGAAGTAGTTCAAGATTTTGTAGGTTATGAACAACTACAAGGTAAAGGATTTACTGAAAGAGATGTTAAAAACATGAAAGCTACTATAGCTGATATGTCTGTATTACTTTCTTGGGTTGCACTTACTTTTCTTACTAAAGCAATGTTTTGGGATGATGACGATGAAGAAGATTCTACAAGAAGAATAACTCATAACCTGTTAATAAATAGAACTTTACAATTATCTTCTTCTGCAACTTCTTATATGTACCCACCTAAAATGTGGGAACAATTAGTAGGAAATATGGCTATTTTAAAATGGACTGAAGATGTAAATAAAACTGTAGAAGCCATCAATGAATATGTAGAAGGAAATGATATTCTTACTACAGGTTCAAATGCAGGGGAATCTAATCTTCTAAACAAAGCTACTAAAGTTATATTACCTTCTTTAGCAAGAGATAATAAGTTTGGATTTGGAGGTCAAGCTGAAAGACAATTTGAGAAAAAGTCTTTTGATGATTGGTTTTGGGATAGTACTAAGAAAGAATCTAAAATCATTAAAGGTAAAAGAGCATTACTTAGAATGGAATTAGAGAAACAAGGATTACCTGAAAAATGGGTAGAGAAGATTCTTAATAAAAGATTACCTATACCAAAAAATATAGATGATACTGAAACTAAAGATTAGTGACTAAAAAGAAAAAGAGGGAAATCAATCCCTCTTTTTTTATTGTGGAAAATATATTTCCATTCTTTTAATGTTGTATTCAGGTTGCTCAAATATTGTTTGAACTACTTCACATAATGTACCATGTGTATCAAATACAAATTCCCATTTGTGCCACTCATTTATAAACACTACCCTTTCCTTACTGTTCAATACTAATTCAAGTAAATGTTTGTCATTCATGTTATTAAACACTAACTTGTAATTCTCTCCTTCATTATCAATGTATGCTCTAACAGGTTTATCTGTTAAACCTTTTTCATGATAAATCTTACAAGTAAAATCTATTCTTCCTGATTCTACAAATTTATTGTAACCTGTTGGTTCCCAAATGAACATAAACATCATTATAAAAAATGTAATGAATGCAAGTCCAACAAATAAAATATTATTACTGTTCATACTTAAAATCTAATTAAATTGTAAGATAATCCCACACCAATATAAGGGGTAGGTTTTAAATTTGAAGTTATACCATATCCAACACTTACACCTATACCAAATCTTTTAGGTTTAGGCATTGAAAGAGAATATGCTGCCATATCTTTTACTGTAGAATATGGATTCTTATTACTAACTATTGCTTCATACTTTCCTTTCTTTTTCTTTACTGTTACTCCATACTCATTAGTCATCTCTACACTAAGTTCTGTAGTTTTAGAATCTACAGTTCCATTTACTTTAACCCAAGAATCATTAAAAGAGAAACCATAAGCTATTTCTTCTTTATGCAATATAGTATCTGTAATTCTTGAATACATTGTATCAGTTTGAAATGTTGTATCAAATACTGTATTGGTTTGAAATACAACTGAAGTTACAGTATTATTTTTATACTTCTTTACTTCTTCTTGTAGTTTTTTAACTATTCCTTCAGATAGTGTTAGTTTAGTAAAAGCATTAACATTAAAGGATTGTAACACTTGTACTTTACTTTCTAAGTTACCATTTTTATCTTTGTAAGTAACCATTTGGTTTTCAAGAACTTGTAGTTTTAAATTCTTATCTTGTAACTTATATCCAGTATCACAATTCTTAGTTAAAAGAATAATGATAATGACTACAAGTGAAACATTTAATATTCTTGCTATCATAATATATGTTTTTTAAAAGGTGATAAAACTAAAAAAGTGGAGTATTTCTACTCCACCTCCATTTAACAACTATGAGTATTATATTCCAGTACTTCCAAATCCACCTAACCTATGAGTTTCATCTAAAGTATCTTCTTCATGAAATTCTGCTTTTACATAAGTAGTAAGTACAGCTTGTGCAATTCTTTCTCCTAAGTTAATTCTAATAAGAGAACCACTTAGATTACCAATAATTACACCAATTTCTCCACGATAATCAGAGTCAATGGTGCCAGGTGAGTTCATTACCTTTAACCCTTTCTTTAAAGCTATTCCACTTCTATCTCTTATTTGAAGCTCATAACCTGCTGGAAATGAAACAAATAATCCTGTACCAATTAATACTCTTTCTCCTTGTCTAAGAGTAATGTAGTTTTGTTCCAATGAATGTTTCATTACTTCATCCAAAGGTATAAGTTTTTCTCCTTTATAGAGAGTCATAAATGAATCAGCTACAAGGTCAAAACCTGCACTTCCTTCTGTAGCATATTGAGGAATAGCTACATCCTTGTGTTTTCTTTTTACTGTTATTCTCATGTTTCTATTAATGCTTTTGATTTATATGCAAATTTACTATTTTCTTTTAAATTAAAGAAAGTAACCTCACCTATTTTTTTATAAACTGGATGACTAAAGAACCAATCTTTTATTCTTTTATTTTTAGGATTCTTTAAAGTGTAATCATCACAAAATGCAAATACATTTGCTAATTCTAATTCAACTCCTTCTGTAAGTAATTGAATTGCAATCTTTTTATGTACACTTGTAGGTTCTGCTTTCCACCAAATATATCCTTTTCTATTAACTCCTGAGAAAGAGCCTTTTTTTAAAATGGATTTAATTACACCCATTTGATTTATTCTTGTATGGTTTAATACTACTGCACCTACAAGATATATGCTTTCAGTATCTGTTGAGTCAGCTACTTCAGACATAATTACTTTAGCTAACCAATCTACATCTCTCCATTTGTTTTGAGGTATAGAATTAATGCTCCAGTTTTGAAATTCAGGTTCTACCTTTGGTTCAATTTTAATTTCTACTTCAAGTTCTATTTGTTTAGGTACAAACTCTGAAGTTTTAAGTTCCCCCACTTTATCAGTAAAAGAGGTTGTCGTAATAAGGAACAACAATAAAATAGCATATTTCATTATCAATTAATTATGTGAAAAAATAAGGTGTTGAGATACCCAACACCTTTTAACCATGCAAAGATACAAATATTATTTACATTTGCACTCATGCCATATACATTTACACTTTGGACAATATTTACCTGTCCAACTTAGTATTCTTTTTATCAGTTTCATACTCAGGGTAATTTAGTTTACTGTCAAAAGTTTTAATTGGTTCAAAGTTAGCATTCCAAATTTCTCTCATTAATGAAGTTTCTTCTCTTAACTTCTTTAATTCTTCTTTTAATTCTTGTTCTTTTTTGCTCATTTTTATTGTGCTTTTCAATACCTCCTTCTAAAAATGAAAATCCTTTTCTTCTTAATTTAGCTAAATTTGAAGGAGTACTCATTTAATAAAATTCTTTAATGTGTTAATATGGTCTTCAAGAGTTAAGTTAATTCTTGAAAAGTCAAGAACTTCCACTTTATCATTTACAATATCTTGCAATACAACTTCATATTCAGTCCATTTAATAGCAAAATGAGAATCTTCAGTTTCTAATTGAAAAGAAAAAGGAAGACTTGTAAATCCTAACTCTTGACTTTTTAATAAAAATTCTCTAATTTGTTTTAAATTATTCATAGTACTTTTTTTTCATTTATAAAATCAAGTATTTGATTTGCAATTCTTTCTGCATCACTTACAATCTTTTCTTCTTTAGTTTCAATTTTCCAATTGTTTAAAAGAAGTCCTAAATGTACAGTTTCATGCATAATTGCAGTTCCATCTTTGATAGACCCATTTAACCTATTTGTGTTAATAAATATAAATGGTTTTTCATCTATAGGACTATAGTTAGTTAATCCCATAATATAAGCATCTTTTGAAGTTTCTTTATATTCTAAAGCTGCTTTCTTAGATAAACCATGTAAATTATCTACTCCAAAATAATTAAATATGTCAACTGATTTAGTACCAAGTACTAATATAAAACTTTCAAAAATCTTTGTAGCTACTATCATAATGTTATTTATTTAATAATAACTACAAAGATAAAGTTTTATTTTAACTAATCAATCATCCAATAATCTTTCCATAATTGATTATGGTGTTCCAAACTAAATTTTGCCATTTCTTCAGTTTGAAATACAAGATGATAAAATCTATTATAAAGAGTAGTGTACCTTAATCCATCTTTAAATCTTTCAACAGTATATTTATAAGTTTCAGCTTCCCAATCAGGTACCCAATCACCATTCATTACACTAATTAATTGTGAAAGTTGTGCAAAAGCTAATGAAGATTTTGCTTGTTTTTCTATTGCAAATATACTTAAATGATTATAATTAGCATTTTTAAATTGTCTAATTTCTCTAATTTCAGAACTTGAAGTAATATAAAATCCACCAATAGAACTTAATGCACCCCAAGATTTAGGATATGAACTTATTTTTTCAAACCATTCTTTATCTTGTAAATCTTCTTCTGCAAATACAGGACACCATTGATTTTCAGGTGAAAACCATGTAGCTGTTGCTGTATTTACACCACTTGGTAAACTTTCATTTGACACTTTAGTAAATATTGTACCTACTTTAACTCCAGGTAAATCTTGTAATAATTTATATTGTGTTTTCATTTGTTTATCATTTTTAAAGATTCAATCAATGCTTGTTCAAGTGCTTCTTCGTATGTAGGGTAACTACAAGAAATTATATGACTTGATAATGGTTTAAAGTTACCATTAACATTCCCGCCAAATAACCTCTTACTATCTCTTAACATTACAATACTATTCACATCAACATAGATACTGTGAACTTCTCTTAACCATTTTTGCAATAAAGCTTGAGTTGGTGCTGAATAAAGATTTATTACATTCATAGACAAGTTAATCATGTGGTAATCTCTTAAATAACCATCATTGACATAGACTTTACTGCATTTTTCATCAAACCCTTTTTCTTTAGCTAATACTGCTGTTTCATATTTTATTATTTGTTCTTGCATAGTTGTTAAATTAAAACAACAGGTAAAATACATTACCTGTTGTTAGTTATTCAATGTTCATCTTTTCTATAAACTATTCTTGGTTTTCTTGGTAAGTTACGTTTTCTTAGTTTTTCTCTAATTAAACATTCTATTTGTTCAATAGCCCATGTTTCTGAACTATAAGTTTTTATAGTTTCAAAGAAATCAGAATGATGTTTACGTTCTGTATAATATTCATACCAACTAAACCATAAAAATCTTTTAAGTATTTTTATTCTATAATAACCATCTGTTCCTTGAACAACTATATAATCTGATTTATACTTTGTTTTCATTTTAAAAAGGTATTTGTTTCCAATCTGTAATATTATCCCAATCTACATTCATATCTAATTCACCATATTTAGATTCTTCAACTTTAGGAATACTGTTTGTTTCCCATTTGTAAAATAAGAAAATAGGACAATGAACACGAAGTTTTTGATTAAACACATTTATATTAAAAGGACTAATTTTATGAGTTATTCTGTACATGTACAAAATTGCTTGATGAGGTAAAGGAGGACTATCTATACAAAGTTCATAATTATAAAACATTAACACATCACCACGAGTTAACCATTGTCTATCAGTTATTAAACGTCCTTCTCCATATTCATAAAATTCTAACTCAATCACACACAATTTGAAATTAGAAGTGTATTCGGGTAATATTTCACCTTGACGAATTACATCTTTTGCATATACTCCAAATGATTTCATATTAAATTATTAAGTACATAATCAATTGCAGAAGAATATGCCTTTGCAGGAGTATCTGAATAAATTCCATCATGTGATAATGTAAAATATTGTCCTACTTTTAATACTCGATAATAAAAAGTACTATAAGGTGATGAATCACTTAAACATATTTCAATATGAATGTTGTGAGAAGTAAATAACCAATCAATAACTTGATGTATTTCAGGTGCTGAATAAACTTGTAAATATTTACCTTCACCATTAACTTGCATTGTTAAATTTTTATAATTAAAGTTATCATAAAAATCATCAGGTTCAAACTCCATTGGTTCATCACCTGATTCTTTTGAGTTAGGATAAAATTTACCATCTTTAGTATAAAAATAATTAACAAGTTCTTGGAAACCTTTTTGTTTAAGTTTTACAGCTTGTTCAAATGTTACATGATTCATTTGTTTTGAATTTTATTTGTTAATTGAATATTTCCAAATATAACCATTAGAAGTTTTGCTTTTACCTAATGCACAATTTGAAATACCTTTTCCATAAATTTTTTCAGCTTCTTTAACTGATGACCATTCTTTTATGAAATTATTTTGTAAATCATATTGATTTACTTTTTTACTTTTTCTATTATTTATTTTTAATCCTTTATTCCAACATTTGATTTCTTTCTTTGCTCTTAAATTTTCTATAGAATTTTCAATATAACACCATCTATAACCAAATGCAGAATAACGTTTATTTTCACAACAAGATGAAATAGTTGAGCAATATGTACTATTTTTACCAATAAATCTACAAGCTTCTGAAATAGATTCAAAAGTATTTAACACCTCTAATGTGTTATAATCAAGCATTTTAACAGATTTTTGCCTATCAATCCATGTTGAAGATGGAGGTCTTACATTATTTTCTAAAGCATATTTTCTTTTTTTAGCATTAGATTCTTTTGAATGTTTAATTCCTAATGCTCTTCCTGCAATTGGTGCAATATTGTATAAAGGGAACAATGTATCAAAATAATATTGTTCCCTTATCATTAATTCTTCTTCATTACAATATTCAATAATTTCAAAAGTGAAATTATGTATTCCATATTTATTAACAGCTCTTTGTAAAATTATTGAATGATGCTTATTTTTTCTTAAATCTTTAAAGTGTCGTATTTTTCTGTTTTCTAATTCACGAGAACTTCCAATGTATAAATCTTTTGTAATTCCATTGACAATTTTATAAATTCCTATCATTGTTTTATTGTTTTGTATTATAATACAAAGATACAAAACAATGATTAAATACTTGAATTTTCTTCTAAAAATTTACGATATTGTTTAAATCCTCTAAAATTTGCATACATTTCTGAATCATCTTGAGCCTGGGCACAGTGTTCCGTTGGAGATAAGTGCCCATTTTGAATTAAAGAATCATGTAATCTAATATCATTTGCATAGTTAGGTTCTTTTGATTCTTCACCAATTACTGTATAACTAATCCTTGCACATCTTGCTGTTGCTATTTTAATTTTAAGATTTTCAAAATTCCAAGCTGTAGGGAAATGACTATTTTTATCATTTATCCAAGATTCTAAAATTTTATCAACTTGTTCATCATTTGCATCTAACCCATTGAAAGGTACATGCCATTCTCCAGGATTTAATTGATTAGGTACACTTTCATTCATTGCATCATACATACATTCAGCTAATTGCATCATGTGTATTTCAGATTGTCCTGAATTAGACATTAGCCAATCTATATCAGTTCCAATATTCCAATCAGGATAATATTTAATTGCATCTTTTCTACTTTTGAACTTTTGGTCTTTAATAGATTCATATATTGGACATCTTAATTCAAAAAAATTCTCCCATTCACTTGCTGTAATTAAAACTGTATGCCACATAAATGGTTCAAGTAATCTGTTGCAGAGTTGTTTAGTTGCACCCATTGCAAAACTAATCATAGCTGCTGCAATAACTAAATCTCTTGTTTTTAACCACCATTTACGCCATGTAATTATTTCACCATTATTTAATAGTGGCAAAACATAAGTGTTAAGAACTTCATCAATATCGAGATAATCTTCATCCCAAGTACCATCATCATTTTTAAAGTTTTTTGTGAGAAATTCTTGCAATGTTTCACGTATTTCTTCAAAAGTGTATTCTCTATCCATATCAAGATATTCAGTTCCTTGCATACCTGAATGATGTGTTTGAACTGCTATAGGAATAAATGGATTATTGATTACACTTTTTAACATTTTACTAAATGGAATAGCTCTACTACTTGCAGAGTTTCTACTAAATAACCTGTGAGTATTGGTTTCTGCTAAGATTATTCTTGGAAAAGTAATTTGCATTGTAGTTAATCTCTTTCCTTGAGGTGATAAAGAATCACATATTATTTTTGCACTAATCATTGTTTTATATTTTAAAGTTCAAAGAATGAATTATAATCTTTTTCAGATAATTCAGTAATTCCAAGAATTACAATTTGAATATTTACTT
>Ga0315900_10008883_pt1 | contig 12833 bp, 7 predicted proteins | sample LakEriMetagenome_FD_203521 | JGI IMG/M metagenome (GOLD analysis project Ga0315900, IMG submission 203521) | Freshwater fungal communities from buoy surface, Lake Erie, Ohio, United States - Buoy 12 MA114 | ecosystem: Environmental > Aquatic > Freshwater > Lake > Lake biofilm | place: USA: Lake...
CCCGGAGTAAAAACACCATTGCCGTTGCTCCAGGTACCACCGGTGGAAGTTCCGGCGAGCGTGGCAGTGAATGCTGCATTTCCGCCGGCACAAATATTAACCTGATCAGCAGAAATATTTACAACCGGAAATCCCTGAATGAAAACCCTCAGGGTGTCCTTGTCTGCCTGACAGGTTCCATTTTCAATGGAAGTGGCAATCAGAAAAACCGTATCGCCTTCGCTTTCATTGGGTCCGGGGATGTAGTTTGTGGTGGCTGTTCCCGGGCTTGAAAAGGTACCTTGTCCTCCGCTCCAGGTGGCACCAACAGATGTCCCGCTGAAGGTAGCAAGTAAATTGAGTGTGTCGTTTCCGCATAGATTGCGGTCTATCCCTGCAGACACCTGCGGCACATTGATGCCAAGTCTGGTGCAGTTTGGTGTGCCGGTACAACCGTTGGTTACCAGCGTTACGCAATATAAACCTGTATCTGCAGCAGTAATATTAGGTATAACAGGATTTTGAGAGGTGGAGGTGAATCCGTTGGGACCTGTCCAGGAGTAAGTAGCTCCGGGAATTGTGGGCACATTGATGTTGGCAGAGGAGCCAATACAAACCGGACCACTATTGGTGGGCGGGGGTGCAAAGGAGGAAGGTTGAAAAACAAAGATGGTGGTATCAAAAGAACAGCCTCCGGGGATGCGGATAACACAATTGTAAAGTCCACCGGATAGTCCGCTAAAAAGGGTGTCTGTTACAAAGGTTGTTCCCCCGTCGATACTGTATTCAAAATTGGCCGAATCGGGAAATCCACGCAGGGTGATGCTTCCATTGGCCGTGTCACAATCTGCATCAAGATGAGCAGCTGCGGTGTTAAATTCAATCACATGAACCACCAAACGGGCTATGGTATTGGCTGCCGGTGCGCCATCGTCAGTACCCGTAATATCCATCACTGTGTAACCCTGATTGGCAAGGTTACCTGCTATTTGCAATTGCAGCAATGCATTGTTTCCGGGAGTATTGGAAAGAACGGCAATCACATTGCTGTTGGGTGGATCAATGGTTGTTGTGATGGTTGTGTTTTGGCCCACTTCAGGTGCAAGAAAACCCATGTTAATCAAAATGGTATCTCCGGCACATACAGTGAGTGTGTCGCACAAGCCCAAACCGGTAACGATTGGAGCCACATTGTTTGAAAAACAGGTACTGAATGTAAAACTCTGGTTGTCTAACCAGGAAATTCCATCGGGATTTGTTGTGGTAGCAGGACCATCATAATCGCTGCCGGGATGATCGAACCTTCCAAACTGAATAAAATCCGTTCCGTTTCCTCTGTTGGCTCCCACCGTAGCGGGAATTCCTCCAAAGCCATCGACTCCATTTGAAGCCCCACCTGTAGTCCACTGCATATCAGCATAACAAAATCTCACATTATTTCCTTCCGGAATAATTGGGTCTGTGCCGTCTGAGATGATGAGCTGAAAATCATTCTTCTTGTCTGCTAAGATAGGGTAATAGCCCACTTTGTCCCATTTGATGATTACATAATGAGGTGTTCGTCTCATGTAAACCAATCCGGATGCAGAATCTCTAATGTCCACATCTGCCCAAAAGGGTGCAATCATCACCGCAGCGGGATCGGGGAAACCGGATGCACTGTATGATGCAACAGCTGAGTTAAATGAGATATTTCCGTTGGTATTGATCCAAAAAGTATTGAAAGTATCACCATAGAAGCAAAAGTTGAATGGCAAGTTCATCTGCACAGTACTGCCGTCGTCGTTGCGGTACTCGGGAGCCTGTCCGATGGTAAACTGAACAATCGTATCCAACAATGAATCTACCGGGGTAAAGCAGGAGGCACAAACATTGGATGTAGCCAAGAAACTTGACTCAAGCATGTTTTTATTGCTTTTGAAAATACCAAAGCGAGGTTCGGCAGGCTGCGTGTTCGATTTTTTCTCATGACTTGTTTTTGGAAGAAATTGGGGATATAATTTTTCCAACTGTCCGGAGGCTTTCAGTGCATCGTAATTCCTGATTTGATCTACAGAAACAGGGGCTGTTTTTTTGTTTTGTGCCATGACCTTTATTCCTAAGAATAGAAGCAGGAATAACATGACAAAATGAAATCTCTTCATGAAGTTTATTGATTGCTCAGTCAAAATTACAAATTTGATTTAATTCACTGCCGTTTCAGGCTGAATCGCTCATGCAAAAATCCCTCTTTGAGCGAGAAGCCCGACATGGATAGTTTGCTTAACTTACATGTGTTAAGAACCCATCGTATGGTAAGCACGGCAAGTACCATCATCTCAGCCCTAAGGGGCATCATGCCGGGCATGGATAGTCGTTCCTGGTAGGAGGATGTAATGATGTCGTTTTCGACAGCAACAAAATCATGCATATCAAAATCGTATCCCCTTGAAACAAGTTTGTGTTCCGATGTATTCTTCTTTAGTAATATCATCTCAGCAAGTGTGTCAAATGAACCTGAGGCGCCAATCAGATGGTTCACGCCAAATGACTGACACATAGATACAACTTCTCCCATATGCTCATCTAATAAGTTATTTACAATTGCGACCTCCTCTTTCTTGATGGGATCGGAGGGCTTGATCAGGCTCATCATCCTGGCCATTCCTACAGGGTAACTGCCTCTCCAATGTATTTGCTCGCCGCTGGAGATGATCATCTCATTGCTTCCACCGCCGATATCTAAAATGAGTGTAGGATAATCCGGAAGAACGCCGGAAGCGAAAACGCCATGATGGATGAGTTCTGCTTCCCGGGTTCCACTGATGATATCGAGTGGAAATTGTAGCGCATTTTTGCAGTGATCAACCAATAATGATGCGTTGCCTGCGGTACGAAAAGCAGAAGTGGCGCAGCCATATAAATCCCCTATCGATTCCGATAAACAGATTAGATGAAAGTTATTGAGGGCATCGTAGGCTCTTTGTAATGCATCAGGGTGAATATTCCCATTGGGAAATCCATGTTCACCCAGTTTCACCACAAATTTTCCGGATTTAAAAACCATCGGCTTGCTTCCTTCCTTCGCATCTGCCAAAAGGTAATTGAAGGTATTGGTGCCACAGTCAATGATGCCCACTCTCATGTTAGGGTTTGTACTTTATCCATTTGAGCATCTCTCCGAAACTTGGCTTTTTACCATACATCAAAATGCCCGTGCGATAAATTTTTGCAGCCAGAAAATTGATCATCCAAAAGCCGAAAATCAACAAAGCTGCAGAGAGGGCAACTTCCCAAATAGGTACACCAAACGGAATTCTTACCATCATGATAATGGGTGAGGTAAATGGGATGAGTGATAACCAATGTGCAAGTGCACCTTCCGGATTTGAAACAACTGCCTGTGCAGCAACAAATGCGAGAATCAAGGGAAGAGAAATAGGAAGCATAAATTGTTGCGTGTCAGCTTCATTATCAACCGCTGCTCCAATGGCTGCAAACATGGCTCCGTATAAAAGGAATCCTCCCAAAAAATAAAAAGCAAACATGGGAAGCAAAAGGTAAAAGTTGATACTGCCGATGGCAGATAGGGTGGCACTGTCTTCCCATTGTGAAATTTCTACATCATTTTTTGGCAGATTTCTCTTGTAAACTTCCTCCACTTTATCTGATGAGTGATATTCCTGCATCAGGTAGTTGATGGAAAATGTACTGATGCCAAAGGTGAGTAAAACCCATGCCAGATATTGTGTGAGACCAACCAATGCGATGCCGGTGATTTTCCCCATCAGCAGTTCAACAGGCTTAACTGAAGTAACAATCAGTTCAATTACACGGTTTGCTTTTTCTTCAATTACTCCGCGCATCACCTGTGATCCAAATAAAAAAACAAAAAGATAAATCATACTGCCGCCTAAAAATCCAACCATCAGTTTAACCGATGTATTTCCCTCTTCTTCGGTTCCGTTGTCATGCATTTTTGTACTCAGTATTTTGATGCTCGTTTTGGTTTGATAGAGTTTTTCCCTTTCAATACCTGAAGCAATTAATTTTACTTCCTGCAGTCGCTTTCCCACCTGTGTGCGGGTATAAGAAATGATTTCAATACCCGGTTGTTTCTTGAAAAAAATTTGCGCGGTTTGTCCACTTAAAATATTGGATGGAATGTAAAGAATCAGGTCATAATCACTCTTAAAAAAATTTTTTTTGGTCGATTCAAGATTCGTATTCACGAGCTTGTATAAGCATACCTCGCTGGATTCTATGCTGTTAAAGAATACACCTGTTTCATCTACCACAGCAATCTGCTGAGGCTCCGGCGGAATCATCTCAATCCAATACCGACTTAAAATTAAACTCGCCATTAGCAGGGGGCCCAGCAGCGTCATGATAAGAAAACTTTTTTTTCTCACCCTTGTGAGGTACTCCCGCTGTATGATCAGAAGAACTTTCGGATTCAACAGAATGAGATTAGGAAAACAACACGCTTTGGTATTTTTCGATATCCTTGGGATGGATACACATCACAGGAATCTGTGCGGCATTGGTAATAAACTGCCGCTCTTCGGTTCCTGCTATATATTCATGAACGCCGGGCTCTTGGGTGTTAATCATGGTAATGAGATCGGCATTGACGGAAGCCGCAAACTGAAGTGTTTGTTTTACAAAATTTCCTTTTTCCGGAAATGCCATGGTTTCACATTCAACCTGATTTATTTTGCATTCATGTTCTGCAAAGGCAAGGTTTCGCTTCACAGTATTTTTTAAAAATTCATCGCTCTCATAGGGAGATACTACATAAATTTTTGATGAGAAATATTTTGCCACCTGGATGGTGAGGGCCATTTTTTGTTTGGTCTCTTTTGAAAGATCGAAAGGACAGATGATTTTTTTATAGCCTTCGGCAGAAATGTTGCGCTGCTGCACTACAATAAAAGGGATAGATGAATTGGTGATGACTTTAAGTGCATGACTTCCGGTAATGTGTTGCATGCCTTTTACCCCATGCGTTCCCATGATGATGTATTTGGCTTTTCGGGCCGCAGCTTCTGCGCCAATATCATCAAAAATATTTCCGGTTTTTACAAGGCCCTCTGCTTTAATTCCCTGAGCAGTTGCTGTCGACAATATCTTTCCGATTTTTTCTTCTGCCTCTTTTCTTAGGTTTTCCTTTTCAATGATATGCAGGGCAAGGATGCTGTCTCCCAGGTTTTTTGCAAGTACAAGTGCATGATTCATTGCGCAATCTGCAACCGGGGTAAAATCAGTTGGTACCAGTATCATAAGCTTGTTATATTTACAGGGCTAAGATAGCGATTTTCATGCCAGTGATCACCCTCACTCATATTCAGGAATGCGTACAGCAAGGCAAATGGCTGGTGCTTGCACGCGCAATCTCCATGGTAGAAAACCAGGTTTCCGGATATGAAGCCCTTTTGCAAGAGCTACCCTCTTCCGGCGGTGCGCAGGTGCTGGGCATTACAGGCCCTCCCGGTGCCGGCAAAAGCACGCTCGTAAATGCCCTTCTTGCTCACCTACTTAAAAATCCCGCACATCGAATCGGTATTATCGCCGTTGATCCCAGTTCCCCTTTTAACATGGGTGCTCTTCTCGGTGACCGCATCCGTATGAGTGATTATTTTCTGAATCCCAGGGTGTATATTCGAAGTCTTGCCACCAGAGGCGCACTAGGCGGACTCACCGCAAGAATCATTGAGATAACAGATGTGATGAGGCATGCAGGGTTTTCCCACATCCTGATTGAAACGGTTGGTGTTGGACAGAGCGAGGTTGAAATTGCCGGCCTGGCCGATCACACGATGCTGGTGCTGGTGCCTGAGTCGGGTGATGAGGTACAACAAATGAAATCCGGTGTCATGGAAGTGGCGGATGTTTATGTCCTCAACAAATGCGACCGTCCGGGTGCAAGTGTTTTTTTTAAAAATCTTTTAGATATGCTCAGGCTTTCACATGCCGGAATGCATAAAAAAACAGCCCAGGTTTCTGCTGCACTTCATCAGGGTATTGATGAACTTTCAGTCCTGTTGGATACGCTCCATAACGAATCCTCCTCACCCGATAAACGGGCACACCTGATTGCAGAAAAAGCATTTGAATGGATTCGTAATAAACGCGTAGAAAATTTATCCAAGGAATCTCTGCACTCAAAAATCCTTGAACAATTAAAGTCCAATCAATTTAACTTTTATCGGTTTTGTAAAGATTTTGTCTGAATTCTGTAAGAGGAATGGTCGGCTTTTTTTCTCTTTCTTAAAAGATGTTCACCAGCAATCCTGGCATCACGCCCAGAATGATTAGACCAAGGGTACATAGCCCGAGCAAAAGTTTGTGCGACGAAGAAAGCTGTAATTCAGAGGATGCATCTGGCTCTCCGGTAAACATCGCAATAACGATGCGCAGATAGTAGGCAATGCCTGCAAGTGAGGCAAGGATAGCAAACAAAATCACATAGACATGTCCGCCCTGCAAGGCTTTGTAAAACAGAAAATATTTACCAAAAAATCCGGCAAGTGGAGGAATGCCTGCCAGAGAGATCAGTGCCACAGACATGGCTATGGCAGCTGTGCGGTTCTTTTTAAACAAACCATTAAAGCCTGCGAGTGATTCAGTTCCGGAAGCAAGTGCAACCTGATGTAACACGGTGAAGGAGATGATGCTGGCAAGAGAATATGCAGCAGAATAAAAAAGCAGGGCATTATGCACAGATTCGTTCCCGTTTTTGCCGAGAGATAAAATACTTAACAACATGTATCCTGCATGTGCGATACTTGAGTAGGCAAGCATGCGTTTGATGTTGTCCTGAACAATAGCACTCAGGTTTCCAATGAGCATGGTACAGGCACACAAAACACCTGTCCACTGCATAAAACTTCCTGATATCCCGCCAAAGCACCAGGAGAAAAGACGGAAGAAGGCCGCAAAAGCAGCCGTTTTAACGACCGTGGCCATGAATGCAGTAACCGGAGTAGGAGCACCCGTGTATACATCCGGTGCCCAAAAATGAAATGGGAATCCGGATACTTTAAAGAGCATGCCAATACCAACAAGTGTGATGCCTGCATAAAACATGGGTGGGTAGTTTCCGTTGTTAGCCTGCACATAGTCAGCTATGGAATGCAGGTGAAAAGCCCCGGTTACGCCATAAATCAGGGCAATACCAAACAGAAGAAAGCCGGTAGCGAAAGCACCCATCAGGAAATATTTTAGTGCTGATTCATTTGAGTTTAAACTATTTTTTCGACTGCCTGCCAGCACATACATGGGTATGGAGAGGGTTTCGATTCCCAGGAATAACATAACCATGTTTCCATAGGTAGCCATCATCACAGCGCCGGTAAGTGCAAACAAAACCAATGCAACTGCATCGGAAATATGTGTTTCAGCTTCAATGTAAGGTTTAGCCATCCAGAACCACAGGATTGTAACCGCGCAGAGCAGCATGGTGAAAGCCATACCGGGCTTATCGAAAACCATCATGTTGTTGTGAAAATGAAAGGCCTCTGCATTCCAGTCTTTTACAGCAAAACCAATCACGGCAGCAAGTCCAATAAGAATAACAGGAAAAATAAGCTTACGCAGACTTATGATTTCAGAGATGAGGGCAAACACGCCCAGTCCGGATAACAAGATCAGAGATTTCATGGAATCAGCGCAGCGTTAAGTTGGGTGATTGTATAGTTTGCAGGAGGTGTTTCACAGAGGGTTCCGAGAGATCAAGCAGTGGCTTGGGATAGATACCTATGAAAAACACCAGGAGAATAAGGGGATATAAAATCAATTTTTCGTTGGAACTGATCTCCGCAAAACCGAAGGTTGCCTTTTGAGGCTCCCCCAGCAAAGACCTTCTGAATGATCTTAACATATAAACAGCCCCGAGGATGATGGTTACACCTGCAATGGCTGCGAGATAGGGATGGTAGGCATACAATCCGCCGATGAGTAAAAATTCGCCTACAAATCCGCTGGTCAGGGGAAGTGCCACACTGCCCAGTAATACCAGCATGAAAACAGCTGAGAAAATAGGTGATTGAGTGCGGATACCACCCAGTTCGGAAATGTTTCGGGTATGGCTTCTTTGTTCGATGAGTTCAATCAAGTAAAACAATGCCACCACAAGAATGCCGTGGCTCAGCATCTGAATAAGAGCACCCTGCAGGGCAGAAGTTTGAAGGGTAAATATGCCTGCAGCGATTAATCCTGCATGTGAAAAAGAGGAATATGCAGCCAATCGTTTGTAGTCTTCCTGCATGATGGCAATGACTGCGCCGTAGATAATTCCAATCACAGATAACACAATGGCAGTGTACCCCCAGTTACTTACGCCGAGCGGGAGCACAGGAAGTAACCAGCGCATCAGGCCATAGGTCCCCATTTTAAGCATGATGCCCGAGAGCAACATGGTTCCTTGAACAGGTGCGTCTGTATAGGTATCGGGTTGCCAGGTATGAAATGGGAAAACAGGAATTTTGATGGCAAAAGCAAGAAAAATCAGCCAGAACAAAATACCCTGCAAGCCTGCATCCATATTTTTTGAAGCCGTAAGCATAGCTTCAAACGAAAACTGGTGGGGCAGCGGTGTATGCAGATAGATGATGATGAAGGCCAGTAACATGAGCAATGAACCGCTCATGGTATAGATAAAAAACTTCAGGGTGATGCGCATCCGTTCTTTTCCTCCCCACATCAAACAAATAAAGTAGATGGGGATGAGAGCCATCTCCCAAAAAATGTAGAATAAAAAACCGTCGCGGGCAGTAAAAACGCCAACAAGCGCAGCCTGCATCAGCATCACCAGCCCGTAGAATCCGGCATTTTCAGAAGCTTTGTCTTTGCCATTGACCAGCAGGATAAAGGGCACCAGCAGGTTGGTAAGCAAGACCAAAATGGCACTTATGCCATCTATCCCTGCATAAAAATGAATGCCCATGGAAGATACCCAGGGCAGATTAATCACATGTTGTGCTTCATGGGTATGTTTAAGTTGTGAAATCACAAATAACCCCAATAGAAATTGCAACACAGAACCCACCACAGCCATCTGTCGTGCATAAGGAGGACGAAGAAAAAAAATGAGCAGAGAGACAAAAAGAGGCAGGGCAATCAGCAGTCCTGTTAACATAGAGATATTTTAGTGCCGTCAAAAATCATCATTTTACCTGAAATGTTAAAGCAATTATAGCGAAAGTCGGAAATATTCGGTTGCCATTCGTTCCACTTCTCCTCCAATGGCCAATGAGGCAGTGGCTGCCGGACTGGGAGCATTGAGTACATGCAGGGCATTTCCCCTTTTTTCAATTTTAAAATCATCAATCATTTCTCCTTCGGGAGCCAGCGCCATGGCTCTCACGCCGGCCCTGCCGGGTACGATGTCACTCATCTCCAGTGAAGGAATTAATTTATTGAGTCTTTTCAAAAACAGACGCTTAGAAAATGCACCCCTGTATTCATCGAGACCGAAACGCCAGTGCTTGGCAAAAAACTTCCAAGTGCCGCCGAAAGTAAAGGCGTCGAAGGTATCACGCAGACTGAAATCAGTTTTTCCATACCCTTCCCGTTTGAAAACAAACACGGCGTTTGGCCCGCATTCCACTCCTCCTTGAATCATCCGTGTGAAATGCACCCCAAGAAATGGGAATTTGGGATTGGGTACAGGGTAAATAAGGTGTTTCACTTTATGCATGCCGGTTTCAGACAGATCATAATAATCTCCTCGGAAACCCACAATGGCTGCATCGCTGGGTGTACCTTCCTTTCGTGCTATCCGATCGCTCTGTAAACCCGCACAGGCAATGATATACTTCCCTTTGTAATTCCCTCTGGAAGTGTGCACGAGGGTATGGTCTGTATGTTTTTCAAATGCAGTAACACCGGCTCCGGTTTGCACATGACTCTGAGGAAAACACTCCCTTAATACCTCGGCATATTTGCGTGTAACATCTGCATAGTCTATGATACCTGTGCATCCTACTCTGATGGCTTTGATTCCCACACAAAAGGGTTCTATTTCTTTGATTTCATCCGGGCCAATCAGACTGATGTCTTCCACCCCATTGGCTTGTCCGTGAGAAAATACTTTTTGTAAATGATCCAATTCTGAAGGATCGGTTGCCACAATCACCTTGCCGCAGATATCATGCGGAATATGATGCTCCCTTGCAAAACGAACGAGTTCGCTCCGCCCTTCCACACAGAGCTTCGCCTTGTATGAACCAGGTTTGTAATAGATGCCGGAATGAATAACACCGGAATTATGACCCGTTTGGTGAGCGGCAAGCTCTTTTTCTTTTTCGAGTACCAGGATTTTTAATTGCGGATGTCTTGTATTGAGCTTGAGTGCTGTGGCCATCCCAACAGCTCCCGCACCAATTACTATTATATCGTATGTTTGATCCATGTATGGTTTTGTGCGGCGAAATTACTCCGAATCTGAACACATCCGCTAAGGCCTGTTTTGATTCACCATTTTTATGATGCTGCAGGATATTTCCTGATAATTGTATTCCCGGCCCGGTGATTCAACAAAGGTTACACATCCTCTCCCGGCATTCGCTTACGATTGAAAGTCTCTTGTTGGCAATGCATAGATTAGCCTTACTTACTTAAGCATGTCAGAATAAACTGTTGGTTTTTGCCGCTTACTCAATCCAAGAATGTTATACCGCGGCCTCGTTTTTTGATTTTTTTTCTCATTTTTCTATTCCCGGTGAGACAAATTGGATTTCAGGCCAATCTGTTTAATCTTTTAGTAAAAAGATTAAACATTAAAAAATGCCCATTTTTCGTTTTTCTGCTTAACACATGGAGTGGATTTTTACAAATAATCTGTATTAATTTTTTCAGAAAACTAATCAACACAAAACTGTTTAAAACCTACGATTGTGTTGGTTTTTAGGCAATTGAAACAATGTTTAAAACTATTTACAATTGTTGATTCATAACCCTTGTCTGTTCGATTCAAAAGTTAAATTTTTGTTACCGTTCATGAGGCTTCTCAAATCCCCTGAACCAAACGCTAAAAACTTCATTACCAATACCGCACTAAAGAAATATCAATATGTACGTAGTTAAAAGAGACGGAAACAAGGAATCAATCAAATTTGATAAAATCACCGCACGCATTCAAAAGTTGTGCTACGGGCTCGATCCCAACCATGTAAACCCCTATCAGGTGGCCATGAAGGTGATTGAAGGCATTTACGAAGGCGTAAACACCCAGGAACTCGACAGTTTGGCAGCAGAGATTGCAGCCTCTCTTACCACCATCCACCCGGATTATGCGCTGCTGGCCAGCAGAATTGCGGTGAGCAACCTGCACAAAAGCACCAATAAGTCCTTCTCCAAAACAGTAGAAGCACTTTACCGCTATATTGATCCCAAAACCGGAAAAAACGCTCCGCTGATTGCGGATGATGTGTATGAAATCATCATGACCCATGCTCAGTTGCTAGATTCAACCATCATATACGACAGGGATTTCGGTTATGATTATTTCGGCTTTAAAACCCTTGAGAGGTCATACCTCTTAAAAATAAACGGCAAAGTGGTGGAGCGTCCGCAACACATGCTCATGCGTGTGGCCGTGGGCATTCACAAAGAGGATATCGACAGCATAATCGAATCTTACAACCTGATGAGCGAACGCTGGTTCACCCATGCCACTCCAACGCTGTTTAATGCAGGCACTCCCAAGCCACAAATGTCATCCTGTTTTTTGCTCACCATGAAGGATGACAGCATCGAAGGCATTTATGACACACTGAAGCAAACCGCAAAAATTTCGCAAAGCGCAGGCGGAATCGGATTGTCTATACATAATATCAGGGCCACAGGTTCCTACATCCGTGGAACCAATGGTACCTCCAATGGCATCATTCCCATGTTGCGTGTGTTTAACAACACAGCCCGCTATGTGGACCAGGGGGGAGGAAAACGCAAAGGCAGTTTCGCCATATACCTAGAACCCTGGCATGCAGATATTTTCGATTTCCTCGATCTCAGGAAGAACAATGGTAAGGAAGAACTCCGCACCCGCGACCTTTTTACTGCCCTCTGGATTCCGGATTTGTTTATGCAACGCGTAAAAGAGAACGGTGAATGGAGTTTGTTCTGCCCCAATGAGGCGCCGGGCCTTTCCGACACCCACAGCAAAGCCTTTGAAGACTTATATCTCAAATATGAGGCTGATGGCCGCGCACGAAAAAAAATCAAAGCACAGGAACTTTGGTTTGCCATTCTTGAATCCCAAATTGAAACAGGCAACCCATACATGCTTTACAAAGACGCCTGCAATGCCAAGAGTAATCAGCAAAACCTGGGCACCATCAAATCTTCCAACCTCTGCACCGAAATATTGGAATACACCTCGGCCGACGAGGTGGCTGTTTGTAACCTGGCTTCTATTGCTTTGCCAAGGTTTGTAAACAAGGGTGAATTCGATTTTCAGAAACTATTTGAGATCAGCTATACCGTTACCAAAAACCTCAACAAAATTATTGATCGTAATTTTTATCCGGTTCCGGAAGCACGCTACAGCAATCTCAGGCATCGTCCTATCGGCATTGGTGTGCAAGGATTGGCAGACGCATTTTGTCTGATGCGTATGCCGTTTGACTCCGAAGAAGCAAAAAAACTGAATAGAGAAATTTTTGAAACCATCTATTACGGCGCCATGACTGCTTCAAAGGACCTTGCTATGACACTGGGTTCATATGAAACATTCGCAGGATCGCCGGCATCTAAAGGCGTATTCCAGTTTGATATGTGGGGAGTTACCCCCGGAAATCGATGGGAATGGGATGTGTTGCGCGAAGAGGTAATGAAACACGGCTTGCGTAATTCGCTTTTGCTCGCGCCCA
>Ga0315900_10008885_pt1 | contig 12830 bp, 19 predicted proteins | sample LakEriMetagenome_FD_203521 | JGI IMG/M metagenome (GOLD analysis project Ga0315900, IMG submission 203521) | Freshwater fungal communities from buoy surface, Lake Erie, Ohio, United States - Buoy 12 MA114 | ecosystem: Environmental > Aquatic > Freshwater > Lake > Lake biofilm | place: USA: Lake...
TAAGCGGTATCCCTAAGGAATATACCATTGTTCATTACTGGAGTTGCCATTGTATATATTAATTTAAATTGTTACTAATTAAAATCTCTTGAACAAATTGTTTGGTCTTGAGATTGTTCTTTGTTGTCTGCTTGCTGTAGCAGTTCTTCTTTGTTCAGGTTCTTCTTGTGAAGAAGATCCCATTTTTCTTGCCTCTTCTGTTTTAAGTTGTCTTACTGTTTTTTCTACAGTTTGTTTTACTCCTTGATCTCTTACTTTATTTCTATAAGAATCTGGATCAGATAATAGCCATAGTGCTTCCGCAATTAGACCATGATTTGGTTCTACAAACTGATACTTTTCTAATAAGTGTCCAAGTAGGTTTGTAGGTTTACCAGAAATTGAAGGATAGTTTGGTTGAACTAATCCAGAGTATAAATGACTTTGAACCTTTCTATCAAGTTTTATACCACCAAGTTCACCAACAGCTAATGTGTTATATACATTATCTTGGTAAGCTTTTGCTTGCTGAGCCTGTTGTTGTTTCTTATACTCTTGTTCTGCAAGTTGTCTATTTACAATATCTTCTTGCATTTTATCCAACTTTGGTTTAAACTGTTGAGCTTTTTGAGCTAGTCTTCCTAATTCTGCGTAGTCTTCAACTTCAGACTCAATCTCTTCTGCAGTTCCAAATCCTGTTGCATATAGATACTGTCTTGCAATCTCTGCTTGATCATACTCATTAGAAGGATCTAAATCTCTAATCTCTTCTACGTGAGCTAAGGTTCTAAAAAGACTTTTAAGATCTTGCCCACCATCTGCTACATATTTAGCAGCATACTGAAGTTCTTGTGGTAAAGATTGAAAAAACTCTTTTGGAGTATCTTGTCTTACTTTATTTTCTCTTTCTTGGAAGTTAGCTTCAAATAATTCACGGAAGTCTTTTGTAGTATATTCTTCTAATGGTTTATCATCATCAAAAGGAATAAGTGTACCTTCCTCAATCATTTTAGCTGCTAACTCAGAAAGACCTGACTTGTCTACTTTAGGTCTTCCTTTACCGCCAGCATCTTCCGCCTGAGAAATAAGACTATCAAGTTCATTAATTGTCTCCTCAACTTCTATTTGTTTTTCCTCAGCTTCTACTCTTTCTTCATGAGTTTTAGCTGTTGGATTGTCAAAGAACGTCATATCTGTTTTATTTGCTGAAAAAACAGATTTCTTTTCTGGTTCAGATTGACCATCAGGTAACATGATACTATCAGCACCTGGAGGACCAAAAATTGAATCAATGTCTATATCTACTTGACCTACCGTTGTAGAGTCTTGTACCTGAATTTCTTCAGGAGTTTTGTTGGTTTCTTCCATCTTGTTGGTTTTATGTTATAATTTAATATACAAAATAAACTTGGAAAATTTAAAAGTCAAAAATTAATTTTTTGCACTATATAGCTAAACCTATTTTTTCTTTTTATCAGAAGATTTAGAGTCATATTTATTCTTATTGACTCTTGCTATTTCCAATTGTTTATTTGCTATGTCTTCTTGTGTTTGCAACTTCTGTTGTTCCATACTCATCTTTTGAGAATGCTTAACCATATCATCACTTTGTTTCTGTCTTTGGATATCAGTTTGTGCTTGATATTGTTCAGTTGCTCTAATTTCTTTCATAGCATCCATGTAGTCAGACATTTGATTTTGATTAACATCTGACATTGATCCATATCCAGCAGCTCTAATTTCAGCTACTGTTATATCTTTCTGAATCATCTTATCATCTCTTTCTGCAGCAGCTTGGATATCCATCTGTTTTTGTTTCTCTTGAGAAGCAAGTTGTTCTTGTTGCATTTGCTGTTGCTGTTGCATTTCTTCTTGTTTCTGTTGCTGTAATTTCTGTTCAGACATTTTAAGAACAGTATTGATTTCAGCAATTGAATCAGATTGAACAATTTTACCAAGATCATAGATAGATGCTCCGGTAGTATTATTCTGAATAGCCATTTGTTTTAACTGTTCAAGAACAGCTCTATGGTTTGCAGTGGTACTACAGAATATATTAAGGTCTCTCATTAGAAGATCTGTACCTTCTATTTGAAATGCTACTTTTTCATCAGCCTCTGTAATATATGTAAGTCTTGCAGAAGGTTTTGTTGAATGATAGTATTGTGCTAAGTCAGTACGCATTTGGTGTACTCTAGGCATTAGATAATCACAGTGCTGGATAAAGAATACTTCTGTCTGTGCATAAGATGCTGCAGTAGCTTGTTCTACACCTGTAGCAGTCATCTGAGATAATTGTTGTCCCATTCTTTGTGGGTTAACTCCAATTACTTCATATGCTTGTTGCTTAAAGTGATTAGCTAATTGAACTCTTGACATCAATCGCTCTGTCTGAGATAGATCTAGTTTTTGGAAGTGTTGGAAGTTTAATGCATTCTCTGTATTTGTAATAGAAGTATCAAGAGGAAGCATTTGGAAATTCTTCATTGCAACATATGCTTTAGCATAATTACCTTTACCCCAGTCTTCTCCAAGAGAGTGTTTAGGTAAAGTATTCTGGTCAAGCATAATAATTGTTCCTAATTCATCAACTAGAATGTCTGCAATTTGATTGTTTACAATATTAAAACCAATCTGATATGGCTTCATTAAATCTAGTAGTGCAGTAGATCTTGTATTTCTATCTGTAAATACAGCACCTTCTACAGGTAACTTACATCCGTATAAACTTGAATCACCTTTAAATTGGAATCTTAATGGTCCAATCTTATGTTTATCTACACCAATGTAAATTGGAGTAAATCCTCCAGGGTTATTCATACCCCAGAATGAAGGAATGTTTGGACCAATTTTTACACCACCCCAAACTTCATTAATCCAGATCCAATCAATGTGCTCACCAAATATTAAATTATCTCTAGTTTTATTTTTATAGAGTCTAGTATCATATATTGGTTTATCTGAAATAGTATAATCTTCACTTATAATTTCAGTAGTAACTTCACCCATTTCTGAAACCTTAGTTAGGTGACCAACTTTTTTCTGAGACTTCCAATAAGCTGTAGTTACTCTTAAAAGATATGCAGTTCCTTGATCATAATAATCCTCACCTTCAGCTAAGATTTGAGTAATAATATCAGATCCGTCTAAAACATTTCCACCCATGAATGAAGTATACTGTCTATATGCTAATGATGGCATATTAACGTTCCAGTCATGAGACTTAGTTGCATCATAAAAAGATCCGTCATTTTGTAAACCTCCAATGTTGTATGCTGCAGATCTAATAGGATAGATAGCTTCAAGAGCAGCCATTTGTTCCTCTGTCATTATGTAACCGTACTTGTCAATAACATCAGATGGAGTCATCATATCTGTTTTACCAACCCAGTTACCTTGAGAAATATATCTATTATCAGGAGACTTGTGATAAAATGAAATTACAGGATTCCAGAGTTCTACATCATAATCATCTTCCATCATACGGAAATGCCAGAACTCTCTATCTGTGATAAGCATATCTCTAAAACCTCTTTCTTCTAGCTCATCCATTTTAAATCTTTCCACATCTACTTTATGCTGATGTGTTGCCCATTGCTCAATCATTGACCTATAGTCTTTTTGAAAGAACTTTTCAATTTCTGGTAAAGACTTAACTTTTTGTGGATCTAATTGCTGTTGTGCTTCAGGTGAATTAGGATCTAATCCCTGTGCAATAAGTGCTGAAATGATTTTAGTTTGTGCATCAGCCATTAATGTTTCTTCAACTAAAGATCTTTTCTGTTCTAACATTTCATTATATGAAACATCATCAACAGCTCTATAGGTAAGTTTAGTAGATCTCTTAGCAAATTCACCTACTAAAACATTAATTACATTTGGAATAATTGGGTAAAACTTAAGTTCAAGAGCAGATGTATCATCTTTAGTAAGTGTCTCTACAATATCTCTATACTCATTATTCTCTTCAACTATATAATCTGTTCTGTCAATAATCCCTTTAGCTAACTTATAATTCTTCATTAGCCTACGAGCATTTCTTCTAATTTGTCTTAGACCATTCCATTCTAACCAATCTAAATTCCATGCTGCCCACTGTTCATCTTTTTCTTTTTTGGGAATAAATTGCAATGGTTGAGTTACACTACCTAATCGGTTATGCTCAACCTTTGCTCCCTTTTTTAATTGCATTGCGTTATATACCTGCATAGCTTTTATTTAATATTTTTGAACGGTGATCTTTTAAAGTTTTGAGAATTAAAAGATGAGCTCATCCCTAAATTACGGAATGGACTTCTATTTAATTTAAACAAATTTTCTGACTTTTGCAAGTTTTTAGAGGCATCATCCATGATTACTCTCTTAGAATAACCTCTGTTAGCTTGCTGTATTCTCATGAATGCAACTAGTGCCGCAAATGACACTAATCTATCCACGTTGACTCCATCTGCATACTCTTGCATTTCTTTGAGTAACATAGGATCTGGAATCCTTTCTATTCCGTACTTTGTACGTACAATTGTACCATCTGTTTTAGTTTCCACATCCAGTTCTTCTTTACAGTATTCAATAGCATAACTTAATAAGTGAGCTTTAAATAATGTACCGGTGTTCTTCCAACCATACTCCTGGAATACGTTAGCATTGGCACCAAGATCTTTTAAGAACAGAATCTGACTCTTAGGAACTAAGTATCTCTGTTTCTTTCTAGAAATCATATACTGAATAAACAATGAGATGTTGTTCTCAATTACTGTCCATGCATTATACCATTCTATGATTAGTTCTAACTTCTGGTGAGTTTTATTAATATCATCAAATCTACCACACCAAGCAGCTACAATCTTATCTGGTTCTATGTATGTTTCTGTTTCTCCCATAGTAACTTTAGTAACTTCTACAGGAGCTTTCATAATATAAATAGAACAGAGTGACTCTGATGTTGTAGTCTTACCTTCTGACACGGGGTCAATAGAAGCATAGTACTGACCAAATGTAGGATCTTTAATTGGTCTTTCCCAAACAACAAGTACACCAGTTTTATCTTCTGTTTTCTTACTTATTGGAAACTCTTTGATTGGTTGTTTATCTGTACCCTTAACAGCAATCTTACCATTTTCATCAGTAAATATATCTAAGAACTCGTAGGCATATTCTTTCTCTTCTATTCTTCTTGCTTGTGCAGCAACCAAGTGAGTTGGAAATACTGATACTGATCTATGTGCAAAAGCTTCTTGAATATTTCTTGGATGCTGAGAAATACGTAACTGATAATCTTCAGGAGCAAGTTCTTTTTTCCACTGTTCAAACTGATCATCTAATGCTTTTAATGCTTCTTCTACAAGTGAATTACCATACTCATCTATGTATGGAGGCATTGACCATTGTTCTGGAATAAACAAACCTGACAAACCTACAGTTCCTTTATTATCTATAAGATTAGTTTCTACAGCATAAATATCTTTAGAGAGCGGATTAAGAATCATATCTCTCAATGGATTACACTGAGACAAGTCACCCACAGATCCTGCTGCAATAAACATACCTGTAGTAACCATACCTGAGCGCATGGCCGGGCGCATGTACTCATAAGTCTGATCCATCTTAGGTGCAATTCCTGCCTCCTCATGGAAGAAGTATTTTACCGGACCCCCTACACCATTTGTGGGATCTTTCTCAAATGACATACCTTGAATAGTACCTTTGAGACCAACCTCTGTTTTTCTATCTCCTTTTCTTACTTCAATCTTCTGTTGCCACATCATTACCTTGTCTGGAGACATAGGTCTATACCATGCTGTATGCTCATTTAAGAAGGCTGCGTATTCCTGTAAGAATTTCCAGGATCCTTTTTCATTGATGTAATCTTTAAGACTTGCTCCCATCTTAAGGGTAACCCCCGCTTCAAACCATTGCTGATTTATAAACTTACCCATGTGATAATAAGAAGATGCAATCTGACGTTTCTTTAGAATAGCAGCATGTTTATAGTTTATCTCAGCAAGTAGTTCATATAAAGCCATATGATACTGAGCATCTCTAATTTTAGCAAAGTCAAACTTCTGTTGTTCTTTATCAAAGATTGGTAAGAAGTTTAACCACATGTAGTATTCTCTTGCAAGAAACCAGGTGTCATTATTTTCTTTTACAATTATCCCTTTCCGGCATTTTTGTTTTTGATCATCCCAATAGGCAATGAAGTCTTTTGATTTGAATGGGGCTGTGCAATATACTCCTGTATCTCTAAACCTTCTTGACTCAGATGTAAATACCTGATTAGTTGTATTGTTGAATCTGTAATTACCGGGTTCTTTGAAAACCCCAAATATGAAGTTGCTGAAGTCCTCTCTGGATTCAAAACTTGTAGTTGTCCATGTTCCATTGTCATAGGTTGGTATGTCTTGATAAATCTCACTCATAATTAACTGTCATAAGCTAATCCTTGTCCACCTCTTACTTTGCTTGATTGCTCATCCTGAAGATCTTTATATACTCCTTTAAATGATGCTCTAATCTGATCAAAGTTTTTGGCTGCAGCTACCAGTGAATTAATATTTCCATCTCTACCTGCAGTAATAGTTGTTGTTTCCATATATCTAGCTAATCTATCTAACATAGATGCCATTCCTTTATATGCTCTAGAAGTAGGTGTTTCGTACATTCTCTGGCAGAATAGTAAAGCAGTATGAATATCATCATCTTCTGTAGAGAATTCTGCTTCTATTTCTTTTAGAATAATATGTTCTTTATCTATCTCTGGAGTATGAAAGAAAGGATTCATATCCGGATTAGGACATGTCATATAAAATAAGTAGAGATATATTTTAAGATAATCGTCTGGATAATTATCCATAATATCTTTAAGTGCTTTTAAAGTATAACAGTGTTCCGTGGGAATTACTTTACCATTCTGAACATCAAATAGTCTTACAATCATGCAAATGGATTTTCAATTTTTGGTTTTGATTTTATACCTAATATATTTTTTAACCCATCTATAAAACCTGAAGCTAAATAATGTTGATAATATAATAGACTATCATTTCTACAGACAATAAATCCAGTTGGTAAATAGACATCTGGATTTCTAGGATCTTCAAAACTTTTACTTTTATTCTTTAAAGGTCTAAGATAACATAATAACTTTCCTTTAAATCTAAATAATATAGTTCCTTTATAAGCCAATATCTTATTACGGCCTGGATAATTAGGATTGACTTCTCTTATTTCATAAAATATCATAACTACTTCTTTTTAATAATATAAGGATTCTCCTTGAGGTAATTAATAACTGAGATAACCTCATCATAAAGATAGGGTACCGGCATTGGTATTACTTCTAATACTTTTGGTTCTCCATTCTCATCTAATTTAGCAATAGGATATCCGTATTGATCTTCACCATCTGTTTCAAATGTAATATGGTGAATAAATATTTTTCCGGGTTGAAGTTTAGGATTATGCTTTAAGATAATATACATGTAAATACTTAATTGTAAAGCATAGTGATTAAAGTTGCAATCATCTAAATGATCTACTGGTGAAAGCATTTTTTCAGAGATTCCTTCCCAGTTCTTAAATGATTCTGTTTTAATCTCCTTATTAGTTTTGTAGTCAATGATATTAACTCTACCATTGACTACTTCAACTAAATCTGATTGGCCGCATAAGCCTGCTGACTTAAGATAGACCATATGTTCTGGATACACGCCTGGTTCAAGCTTTTGTATAGGAGCAATCTTTAAACCATTAGGTTGTTCATAAGGTTTAAAAATAGGAACTGTTACCCCATCTCTTTCAATAGAAGCAAGAGAGCATAAATCAGATTCTCTTTGGTTATGATAGAATGTACCAAGACTTGTAGCTCTATTAGCTTCATTATCCCAAATCTGAACAATAACTTTAGGGTCAATGCCATACCATTTAGACTTTTTATTTTTACTTACTCTCTCTGCTACTTTCTTAGCATCAAAAGGTTTCTTAAGACTAGATAGTAAGGTAGTTACACTAACCCACTTAATTTCATCATTAGGATCTACACTCTTATAACTGTGATCATCTGCATTAAATACTATACTCATAACTGTTCTAGTTTATCTTCTTCTTCTTCTGTAGCAATTGCTTGCCATTTACCAAGAGGACATTCTGATGAAAGAGATCTGGTTTTAAAAGTTAATGAGCATCCACATTCATTACAACAAGGAGCTGTTCCTTTTACAGCACATTTTTTGCCCTTGCTTGGACAGTCATCACAAACATCATATCTCATTCTTGCAACATCTTCTACAAACTCATCTCTTACTACAGAGTTCTTAATGCCTTCAAGAATTGCTTTCTTGTTCTCCCAAATTGCTTTCAGTGCTGCTTTCATTTTTCTTTTTTATAAATTCTTGTTTTTTTAAATCTTGCACTTCAATTTTTAAATCTAAATTTTCAAGCTTTTCTAATTTGTCTTCTAACATCTTTTTATTGTAGTAAGCTTTAAAAGTAGATGTATCATGTGAGTCCAATACTTTTTTATATCTTATAATAGATTTTTTAACTAGCGCTGGTCTAGCTACAAATTGACCAAGACCTTCTACATTTACTCTAGGTTCGGTAAGATTTGTTAATTCATTTCTTAAAGATTTATAATAGGCTTGTATTAAATCTTCTACAAGTTCTATTGGTACATTAATTTCTTCTACAAGTTCTTTGTAGATGGCAGATGATTTTTTAGGTATCATTTACCAAAAAATTTATAGTCCAATAATATACCTCCTTCAACTTGAATTTTCAAATTAGGATTAACTAGAATAACTTTTTTGTTTTTAGAATCTTTAAGAACTAAAGAATTTTTTTCACACTTATTAATACAATTTCTTACAGTCTGTTCTGATTTAAAAATTGCATATTCACTTGAAGCTTCATAACAAAAACTTGATAATTCTAGTGGGCCAATTGTACTAAGCAACGTCAAGCACTCAAAATCTGAGTCACTCAAAGCTATTTTATTTATATAACAATGAGTAATAAACTGAAACTTGATAATATCTTTTTTAGACATTACCACTTTTTTCTGTACTTGATTTACTAAAGCCATGGTTATTCTTTTCTAAGCTTTCTCTTACCTTGCTCAGGCATTGTTGGTTCATTGTCAACATCAAAATCATTTCCTTCTGGCTCTGATTCCATTTCTTGTTGTGCTTGCATCATCATTGCATACTGCATTTGAATGTTAGTTCTCTTGAATCTTACCTCATCAATTTTCATGAGAATTTCTTCATATTCAAATTGAGCTTTTAAATAAGGCATAGAATCATTATAAAATGCAAGCATTTCTTTTCTTTTTGCTTCTAATTCTTCAGGAGTAAACATCCTTTCATCTTGTTGATTTTCCATTTTTTTATATTTATGATTTACACAAATATACAAAATAAGTTTAAATGTATATTGTTTAAATAAAAAATCCAGGCACAGAAAGTACCTGGATTACAGTATCTTGTATAATACTATCTATTCTTGATAGTAAAGTTTAAAATTGTAAAAAGATAAAAGTCTCTAGATATATCTATCTCAATTGATAAGATGTCAATAAAAGAGAATCTTACTTTAATAGCCAACTTATCCCATTGTTTGGTATAAGTATTCCAACCATTTCTGAATTTCATACGTACTTATTTATATGGAACATACGTGGTTTTACCACCAGCAGCTCTTTTAGCTATAAGAATTTGCTTACGTTGTTTACCAGCTGAATCATAAGATACATGTACCCAATCAGGATTTTTATCTGTTCCAAATTCCCAGATAAGTTGATCAAAGTTTAAGTTGTCTTTAATAAAGTCAAAGATCTGCTTATTAGTTATGGTTGTACCATCCATGTCAATATCAATTGCTTCACCTTGACAATGTTGTGAAGATAATGAGCCACCAATAGCTGCATTAAGTTCTTTGCTACGGTATCCTGAACTAATACGGATAGGAACACCAAAATGGTCACGGATTGGTTGAAAGACATTTTCAGCTAACTTTTTAAAGTTCTCAATGTGTTCTGGTGTAGGCATGTTAGAGATACCTCTTCTTTTTGCAGTTTCACTTCTTGTTACTTCTGACAATGCTAGATTTTTACTTAGTTGCATTTTATTTATTTTATATGGTTAATCTACTACTTCTTCTGAAGTCTCTTCTTGTTTCTTTGCTTTATTCTTTAAACTCATGATGCGCCCAGCAGTAGTAATACCAAATGCACCTAAGGTAAGTAGCATAAACCCATCAAAGATAAATTCTTTTATGATAAGTTCATTACCAATAACTCCTGTAATTACATCAATAAATAGAACAAATACCATTGCAAAGAATGATATTACACCTACAAAAGCTTGCTCATTAATCTGATTATCATCTGAGATTAACTCTCTAAAAAATTTTTTCATATTTACATTTTTATAGGGACCTTAGTTACCCGTGGTCTCCTTGGTTTAACTATATCAGTTTCCCAACCTTTTGGTGGTTGAACTTGATCTTCATAAGGAAGGATTAACTCTTCACATCTATAGAATATAAGATCTCCAGTATAATCATCCTTTCTTACTTTGTATTGGCTCAAATCTACAGCATATAGTGTTGAGTCTTCCCATGAGTAATAAATCCAGGTAGAGTTAATACCTGCATCTAATATCCAATGTTCTATTATATCTAATCTCTTTGCTATTACTGTATCAAAAACAAAGTTCTCTATGACCTGTGTCTTTTCCAGTAATATAATTTCCTTGGCAGCAATTAAACTATCTCTAGTTGCAATGTTTAATTTAAGTGCTGCAATAGTAGCTTTTTGTTTTTCAAAAATGTTATTAATGTCATCTGCCTGTTTAACAGTCAAGATAACTACACTGTCACCTTTGATTACCGTCTTCAGCGGGTAGTTTGATTGGCTGAAAATCAAACTGGTCACCAGTAGACTGCTTAACATTAATATCTTTTTCATGTGCTAGTTCTTTTTTAATGTCTTTAACTATAGACTTTGTACTATCTAAATCTCCTATAACTTCTGCTACCATATTCTCAAGATTGGCTTTATCTTCTACCAGTTCTTGGTTCTCAGCCTTTAGTTGTTTTACACTACTTGTTAACTTCTTGTTTGCTGTAGTAAGTTGTTTATTTTCTCCAGTCAGTTGTATATTATCTTTTACTACAACTACATGTTCTGTACCACTAGAGAATATTTGTATTACCACCAGTGCAATAAATAGTATACCAACTATAAGTAATTTCTTTTTCATTTTTTACCAAATAGCATCAATACAGTTTCTTTAAGACTCTTTGAGCTTTCAGTGCTTTCATCTAGTTTTTTCTCTAGATCTTCTCTATATTCTCCTTCTAGTTCTTCCACTCTTTGTCTATAGTCCTCTTCACTTTTAATTAGTTTATTAAGGAACATCCAACAAAGATATCCTAGTCCTAGAACAGCAAAACCTAATACTCCATATTGAGTCAATACTTCAAAAGGTCCAAATGACATTACTTCTTAGTTTTTCTTCTAGTTGTTGTTTTCTTTTCTTTAAGCTCTTCTTTTAGTCTTGCAGATTCATCAAGGTGTCTTTTAATAAATATCCAAGCTACATATCCAAGAGCTAAAACTGCTAAACCAAGCGGACCATAGTCTGCTAGTTGTGCAAATACACCAAAATCTGGTGCTGTTGTTTCTACTGCTGTTGTATCCATTATCTCTGTAATATTAATTGTTTAACTGCATCTGATAATTCACCAACAGTTCTAGCTAAGTTTTTAATTTCAAGCTGTGTCTGTTCTTGAATTGCCTGATACTTTAATCTTGATTCTTGTTCTACAAGTTCAATTTTTCCTTTAAGTTTACCAAGACTTTCTGTATTGTTTCTAACATCTGTGTGGATCATTCTTAAAAAATATCCTAGTACACCTGTTACTGCAATCAGTCCCCATTGTATTAATTGTCCTATTTCCATTATTTTATAATTAAACCTGTAGTTAATAATCCATTTAATAACAAAGAAATGTTTCTCTGTCTTTTTAGTTTTTTGATATCAAAAGCTTGTGATGTTATGATAGTATCTTGAGAGTTAATAATATATCTCTGCGCTACTATGATAGTATCCTGGGCTGCTATAATAGCATCCTTTTCTTTGTCTCTTTTATAAAGTACATGGATCATTGTATCCTGAATCTGGACAATATTGAAGGTATCTCTAGAGTTTTTTACATCATCTAGTTGTGCTTGTAAATCAAAAAGACCGTGATTAAGTTCAGCAATAATTGATTTACTATTGTCAATTACTTTTCCCTGCTCCTTAATTACAGTCTCTTTACCTTCAATTCTTCTTTCAATAGTCTTCTGTTTACTCACTGGATAAACCTGTGTAGGTTTTCTCATAAGCAAGAACAGGCACATCACAATAAGACATACCTGTAATATAGTTGAAAGGTTAATGCGTGATATATGTATATACTTCATACATATAATATACAAAAAAATTATAACATTCCTAGCATGTATTTTTCTGCATTTTTAGTGGTTTCATCAGCATTTAGCATAATCTTAATGATTTTTGAATCAATGTGTTTAGGATGCACATACCAATCTTCATATGCACTTGCATCATCTGGTGCAATATTAGTAGCAACGAGAAGATATCCCTTACTTAATAGATAGTTCCTTGATAAGGTTCTATAAGTTTTTGTAATATCTGCATAGTAGTCATGCTCAAATGTAATAACACCAAATTGACACTGCTCAAATGGAATCATTTTTAGAATCTCAAAGGTTGTTTTAGGTGGCTCACAGTCTACCTGTAAGTAGTCAATGTATCCTGTAAGTTTACTGTAGTCATACATAG
>Ga0315900_10008886_pt1 | contig 12828 bp, 7 predicted proteins | sample LakEriMetagenome_FD_203521 | JGI IMG/M metagenome (GOLD analysis project Ga0315900, IMG submission 203521) | Freshwater fungal communities from buoy surface, Lake Erie, Ohio, United States - Buoy 12 MA114 | ecosystem: Environmental > Aquatic > Freshwater > Lake > Lake biofilm | place: USA: Lake...
CTTGCAACGACAACAACGCTTCCACGGGCAATGACACGTGGAACGCCAACTGCCAATGCGTGGGTCAGGTGATCGACTGCCTGGGTGTGGCCGGTGGTACCGCGCTGCCCGGCACGGCCTGCAACGACAACAATGCGAGCACCATCAACGATGTGTGGGGCGCGAACTGCCAGTGCGCTGGCACGCCCGTGGTGTTCGACTGCCTGGGCGTGGCCAACGGTACGGCACTGCCCGGTACGCCTTGCAACGACAACAACGCTTCCACGGGCAACGACATGTGGAACGCCAACTGCCAGTGCGTGGGTCAGGTGATCGACTGTCTGGGTGTGGTCGGTGGCACCGCGCTGCCCGGCACGGCCTGCAACGACAACAATGCGAACACCATCAACGATGTGTGGGGCGTGAACTGCCAGTGCGCTGGTACGCCCGTGGTGTTCGACTGCCTCGGCGTGGCCAACGGTACTGCGCTGCCCGGGACGGCTTGCAACGACAACAACGCTTCCACGGGCAATGACACGTGGAACGCCAACTGCCAATGCGTGGGTCAGGTGATCGACTGTCTGGGTGTGGCCAACGGTACGGCACTGCCTGGAACGCCCTGCAACGACGGCAACGCCTCCACCGGCAACGACGCGTGGACCGCCAACTGCCAGTGCGTGGGTCAGGTGATCGACTGTCTGGGTGTGGCCGGTGGTACCGCGCTGCCCGGCACGCCTTGTAACGACGGCAACCCGGTGACCTATAACGATACGTGGAACGCCGAATGCAACTGCGTGGGTCTTCTTGACCTCGTGGTTGATTGTGCGGGCGTGCCAGGAGGTTCCGCCTTCATCGATGGCTGCGGCACCTGTGCCGGTGGCACCACGGGTATCGTGCCCGATGCGGATACCGATGCGGACGGTCTGGTGGATTGTATGGACAACTGCGATGCGACCGCCAATCCGGACCAGGCCGACTTTGACGGTGATGGCATCGGTGATCCGTGCGATAATTGTGTCTGGGTGTACAATCCTGAACAGCAGGACTGGGATGCCAATGGCGTCGGTGACGTATGCGATATCGTCACGGGCATCGCGGAGGCAGGTGCCGGCCATGGCTTGACGTTCGCTCCCAACCCCACTCTCGGAGAGGTGCTTGTGCAGTGCACCATCCCCGAGGCCCGCAGCCTCCGCTTCCATGATGCGGTGGGTGCGCTGGTCTTCGAGGCGCCCGTCCGCCAACGCCTCCAATTGGAGGCTCTACCCTCCGGGATCTACATCGTACTTGCGCTGGATGCGGAAGGCAGACCGCTCGCGCAAAGCAGGCTTGTCCGTCAGTGACAAGCCGTGTTGGAAGAGGAGGCCTCCTGGCAGGGAGGCCTTTTTCATTTCAATAGGGTCACCGTGCCGAAGATCTCCTTCCGCTCCGCGCTGAACTGGTCCCGGGCCACGATCCGCCAGTTGTACACATCCAAGGGAAGGTCCTCGCCTCTGTTGTTCAGTTTCCCATTCCAGGCTTCGACCGGGTCGCTTGTGGAGAACACCTCGATCCCCCATCGGTTGAAGATGAACAATTGGTAGCTCGCGGGATCCACGCCCAGGATGTTGGGCAGGAAGAGGTCGTTGATATCATCGCCGTTCGGCGTGAACGCATTGGGCACATGCATCGTGAGCACGTCCTCCACCAACAGGTCAAGGCAGTTCGTTGCGGTGCATCCCAAGCTGTCCACGGCCGTCAAACAGATCGGATAGATGCCGACCTCGGCAGGTTCGATCGTCAGGATGAAAGAACCACCGCCCTCGATGGGTTCGCCGTTCAGCGTCCAGCTATACTGGACGCCATCACCTGGTGCGTGCTCCACGAGGAACTCGGGATCCTCCACGCTTGCCCGGAAGGGAGTGGCCAGGAATTCACTGTTCGGACCATTGCTCGTTGCGATCGGATCCGTGAGCGAGAACGATCCGACACATCCGTTGGCATCGGTCACGGTCAAGCTAACATTGAACAACCCCCCGCTCTCATAAGTGTGCACAGTAGATCCCGACACGTTGGATGAGCTGCCATCGCCGAAGGTCCAATTGGCGTTCTGCAAGCCGGCAGGTCCGGTGTAGGTGAACTGCACCAGCAGTGGCGTGCAGCCCGAGACCACGTTCGCGTTGAACTGAGGAACAGGCAGGTCGGCGACCGTGACATCGATCGAGGCTTCATCGACGATCCCCGCACACCCGGCTGTTCCCATGACCGTGTAGGTGTAGGTGCCGGATGGTGAAGCGCCGGGCATGAAGGTGCTGCTCGCATCGCCCGAAGCACCGCTCCAATTGCCACCGTTCTGCGCGGTTGGTCCCAGAAGTGGGAACAGGTCGAACGCAGCTCCATTGATGCAGGTCGTGGTCGCGGCATCGGCGCCTGCATCAGGCAGCGGTGAAATGGTCACGGTCAACTGGCTCTGAGCATTGGCGCAGGGAGCCATGCCATTGACCGTGTAGGTATATGCTCCCGAGACCGCTATCGAAGGGTCGATGACGGCGATCGCGTTCCCATCAGGTGCGGCCCATGTGCCATTGGGCGACGGTACTCCGTTCAGATGGACCAGTGGGTCGAAGGGGATATCACCTGCACATGCCGTGAAGGCTCCATCGGTCCCAGCGTTCGGAGCCTGCACCACGCTCACGGTCATGGTGCTGGTCGCATCAGGACATGGACCATTCCCAATTACGGAATAGGTATAGGTCCCCGGATCATCGGTTGCGATGGAGAACGTGCTGCCATGCGGCTGTCCGGACGGGTCGGTCCATGCACCCGTGGTCGCTGGAGAGCCGCCAAGCCCGGAGATCAGGGCATACGGTGTCGTCTCTGTGGAGCAGAGTGAGACGGTGCCGTTCGTTCCAGCATTCCCTGCTGGAACAATGGTCACGATCAGACCAGTGCTCATCGAAGGGCAGGGGCCGTTCGCTGGCACCGTGTATTGATACAACCCGTTCACAGCCGTTGAGGGGGCCAGTGTTCCGCTGATCGGTGTACCGTTCGGCGAGGTCCAAGTACCTCCGGGCTGTGGGGTCCCACCCAGCCATGCGATCAGGTCCGTTGCTGGGCCGCTGGAGCAAAGTGAGAGCGAGCCGCTCGAACCCGCGTCGTTCGGTTGCACGGTGCTCACGGTCACGGTTGCACTGGCGCTGCCGCACGGGGCCAAACCATTCACGGTGTAGGTGTAGATACCGCTCGCATCGGTCCCCGGAAAGAAGGTCCCGTTGAAGGCAGCGCCCGTTGGACCGGTCCAGGTGCCTCCGGTCTGGGCATCGGCCCCCAAGGCTGTGAACAGGCCGCTAGGCGTTCCTGTGCTGCACACGGCCAGTGTTCCGTCGCTTCCTGCATTGGGCTGTGCCGAAACGTTCACGGTCACCGTGGCGGAACTGTTCACGCAGGGTGCCGCAGCGGTAATGGTGTAGGTGTAGTTGCCCGGTGTCGAGTTGCCCGGCGCAAAGGTTGGCCCGACCGGTGCTCCCCCAGGACCGGTCCAGGTGCCGCCCGCATCCGCACCACCGGTCAGGGCACTGAACAGGTCCGTGCTCGGTGAGGCAGCGCACAGGTTGAGCATCGCATCGCCACCGGCATCGGGTTGGGGCGTTATGGTGATGGGTACCGAAGCCTGCGCATTGGGGCAGGGGGCGGTTCCCACCACGGTGTAGGTGTACGTGCCATTGATCGCGGTCGCGGGATCCAGTTGTCCATTGGTCTGGCCACCGTTCGGCGCGGTCCAGCTTCCTCCGGGATCAGGTGTGCCTCCCAACAGGTCGGCCAGTTGCACGATACCTGCGGTCTCACAGAAGCTCACCGCTGCACCGTTCGTTCCTGCGCTCGGGAGCGCTGGTTCCGTTACGGTCACGGTGGCTGTGCTGGCGGCGCACGGTGGCAGACCGGGCATCGTATAGGTGTAGATCCCCGGGGCATCGAGCGCAGGAGCGTAGACGCCACCGAACAGAGTGCCGCTCGCGTTCGCCCAACTGCCACCGGGGTCGGGTGTGCCGCCCAACTGACCGAACAGTGCGGTCGGAGCGCCATTGGAACAAATGGACAGTGTACCGTTGGAACCCGCGTTCGGTGCGGGATTCACCGTGACATTCACGGTGGCTGCGGCGGCAACGCACGGAGCTGTGCCAAGGATGGTATAACTGTAAATGCCCGGCGCGTCGGTCCCGGGAAGAAAGTTGCCCGAATGGGTGGTTCCTCCGGGATCGGTCCATGAGCCGCCCGGTTGTGGAGAGCCTCCTAGAACACTGAAGAGGTCCAGTGCGGAGGTGGAACTGCACGTGGTCACAGAACCGGCTGTCCCGGCATTCGGCTGCTGCTGGATGTCCACGGTCACGGAGGCCTGGGCCGAGCAAGGAGGTGCCGCGCTTGTCACGGTGTAGGTATACACGCCCGGGGCATCCACAGCCGGGTCGAGCAGGCCCGAATGGACCGCTCCGGAAGGTGAGGTCCAAGTGCCACCTGGGTTCGGAGTACCGCCCAGCACACTGAGAAGCGCAGTGGCTGGTGAGGTGGAACAGAGCGTTAACGAACCCGGGGAACCAGCATTCACCGTACAACTTTGGATCACCACCGGGGAATTGAATGCCGGTGGGTTCGCATCACCGCCGCAGCCCGCGCTGCTCCAAGCACCGGTCTGGCTGTCACTGAGGGTGTTGAAGGTCACGGCCAGGCTGGTGCCGTTCACGCACGCAGGTCCGCTCAGCACGCTGATGGTCCAGCAGAACTGCCAGTTCACCGCTCCGACACAGAAGTCGCCGAAGTTGTTGCCGGGGTTGCCATCATTGTTCAGGTCGAAGAAGAAACCTGGACCTGTGGGTCCGATGTTGGTTGTGGCGGTCCCCTGCACCGAATTGTACCAGCCCCACGTTCCTCCGCTGCCACCACACGTGGCCGGTGGCGTGCCTGGTGTCAAGGTGGCCATGTCCCAACCCGGGCCGAATGTGGCTGTGATGCCTTGGAACCAGTTCGCGTTGGTGGAGTTCCAGAAGGTCACCGTAAAGCAAAAGGTCACCGTTTCGCCGCAGGCATAGGTGCCGTTCGTTGGCTGCGGGCTTGCGGTAACGGTGTAGCCGGTCAGACAAGGTTGCGCGACCATGCTGGTGTTGACCAGCACGCTCGCCAGGAGCAGGGATGAGGCCCACGTTCTGAACGGCATGGTCGCTTACCGGGTCATGTGTTGTCGATCCCAATATACGTGGCCGGTCCTTAGGACTGCCCGGAGACCGGTCAGGTGGCCAGGATGCCCACCAGGGCGATCAGGTCCTCCTGCAGACTTTTCCGCTTCCCAATTGCCTCGGCGAACGAGGTGGTACATACCTGACCGTTCACTTCACCCACCATGCAACCGTGCTCCCCCGCCAGCAACCGTTCCACTGCTGCGGAGCCAAGCCGGCTGGCCAGGATGCGGTCCATGGCGGTGGGTGAGCCCCCGCGCTGGAGGTGTCCGAGCACGGTGACGCGCATGTCCCGGTCGGGGAGGAGTTTCCTGACCTGCTCGGAGATGGCCACTGCGCCACCCTGCTCATCGCCTTCGGCCACGACCACGATGCTCGATGATTTCAAGCGCGAGGCCTGCGACAATTCCCTGACCAGTTGTTCGATGCTTTGGCATAGCTCGGGCAGCATCACATACTCGGCACCGGACGCGATGGCACTGGCGAGCGCGAGAAAGCCCGTATCTCGCCCCATCACTTCCACAAAGAACAGGCGGTCATGCGAGGAGGCGGTGTCGCGGATCTTGTCCATGGCCTCCATGGCTGTGTTCACGGCGGTGTCGAAACCGATCGTCCGGTCGGTACCTGCCAGATCATTGTCGATGGTGCCCGGCAGCCCAATGACCCGGCATCCATGCTCCTCGTGGAGCACCTTGGCCCCGGTGAAGGTGCCATCGCCGCCAATGGCCACCAGTGCGTCCAGACCGCGGCGCTCCATCGTGGCGGCCGCCTGGGACCGTCCTTCCGCTGTCCGGAACGCTTCACTGCGGGCGGACCGCAGGATCGTGCCGCCCCGTTGGATGATGTTGCTCACATCGCGCGGGCCGAGCTCGCGGAGCTGGTCGTTCACCAGCCCTTCATAACCGCCCAGGATGCCGCTGACGCGAATTCCGCGAAAGGCGGCGGTGCGCACCACGGCCCGGACGGCGGCGTTCATCCCGGGGCTGTCGCCACCTGAGGTGAACACCCCGATGTGCCGGACCGGTCCCATCGATCAGTCGGCGATCACCGTGCCCAGCAGGGAGCGGCGACCGTTGCGATCGATCACCACGCGGTAGTTGCCCGGTGCCAGACCGTTGCGTTCGATGCGCACGAGCTGTCCGGGCAGGTCATTGTGGTTCGCCACCACGCGGCCTGAAGCATCCAGCAGCAGGACATTACCTCCACCAAGCTCACTCAGGTCGATCTGGAAACCATCGGTGAACACCGTGGGATAGGGGTGGGGCAGTGCAGCCTCGCGCTCGACTTCGCCCTCGACAGAGGTGGTCGTACCGTTGATGCTGTAGATGTCGAACAGCGCACCCACATAGAGCTTCGTGCCCGAGGCATGGAACTCTTCCTGTGAGATGGCATCGTTCGGCGTGAAGCCCGTGTTGAAGGCCGTCCATGAAGCACCTTGGTTCGTGGACTGAAGGACCCCCTGGCTTCCGCCCGTGATGGCGAAGTACTTGCTGTCATAGAGGATCAGCTGGCTCTTGGCCAGGGGAGTGGCCACGCCGCCGGTGGCGTTCTGCCAAGTGGTCCCTCCGTTGGTGGAATACTTGTACCCGGCATCGCTGATGCAGACCAGTCGCGTGGGCGTCCCTTGGATGGAGTACATGGCGAAGTTGGACCCGCTCACCGAGGTCCAGTTCACCCCATTGTTCGTGCTGCGGACCAGACCGGCGCTCGTGGCGGCATAGAGCACGTTGTTGATGCTGGCCATGTGGTACACGGTCATGTTGCTGCCCATTCCTGCGTGGGAGACGCTCCACGTATCACCATTGTTGATGGTGCTGTACACCCCGCCACCATTGGAGATCATGCCGCTCATCACCACGAAGGTGACCCCGCCAAAGTTGAAGAACTTGTTCGCGAAGACGTTGGCATTGGCGGTCAGGGTTCCGTTCGCCAGTGTCCAGGTACTGCCGCCATTGGACGATCGGTAGACGCCCGATTGGGTGCCGGCGAACACATGCGTGGCATTGCTTCCGACCGATTCGATGAAGATGAGGCCACTGGTGTTCGGTAGACCCGTGTTCACCGCGGTCCAGCTGGCGCCATCGTTCGTGGACTTATACACGCCCAATGGAAAGCTGGCCAGATAAATGGCAGTTCCCTGGGTGGTGATGCTCCGCACGGCTTGCACGCCTGAGCTGTTCGCATTGTAGGGTTGCCATTGGCCCGAGCTGACATGTGGGAGGGTGCACAGCAGGGCGGCGATCGAGAGAATGCGCAGAAGGGACATGTTCGTTCCGAATGTTGGGACGCGAAAATAGACCATGCAGGGCAGTAGCGCGCCGTACTTTTGGAGCATGCTTGCCTGGAAGGGCCTCACGTTGACGGTGCGGATGATGCTCGTGCTCTGCGCCTTGAATGGGTCGGCTCGCCCATTGCAGCATGCCCTCCTCCACGATGAAGCACACCATGCGGATGGCCTTAATGGCTCATGGTGGCGAGCTCAATGTGTTGATTGTGAGGTGGATAACCTCCCTGTAGTCCCGTTGGTCCTACAGCGCCTGTCCACCGAGAAGGGCTTCCCGATAGACCTGCAACGCACATTGTCCGGCAGGCTGATGGGTGACGATGTCAGGGGGACGATGGGGCGGGCGCCGCCTGCCTTCTTGAGCTGACAGCAGGTCCACTCCCGAATGCACGGGTGCACGGTATTCCCGTGACAGTCCTCATTTCGTGTCCTTCATCTCCTTTTCGCCCATTCCTTCAGCCACATGTGGCACTTCCGGTCCCTGCTCGGTATCGCGCTGTTCTTCGCGAGCATGGCGCTCCATGCCCAACCGGATACCTGCACGTTGAAGCTGAGCGGTCGGGTGATCGATGATCACGACCGCACCCCGCTGTCCTTCGCCGAGGTGTGGCTGCCTGATCTGGACCGAGGTGCGGTCAGCGACGAGCAGGGGCGCTTCCTGATACCCGGTCTGTGTCCAGGCCCTTTGCGCGTGAAGATCTCCCATCTCGGATGTACACCTGTGGAACGGAAGTTGGACCTGCGCCGCGATGTGGCCCTGGAATTCAGACTGGAGCACCATGTGGAGGAGTTGCGTGAGCTGGAGGTGGTGCGCGACCGGCCGGACGAGAATGTGGGAGCGGCCAAGGCCGAACTGGGCCGCAGGGCGATGGAGGGCTCCTCGGGTAGTGACCTCGCCACCATGCTCGAGGTCATTCCTGGAGTGACCAAGCTCTCCAGTGGTCCCACCATCGCCAAGCCCATGATCAACGGGCTCTATGGCAACAGGGTCCTCACCCTCAACCAAGGTATCCGCCAGGAGGACCAGCAGTGGGGCACCGAGCATGCACCCAGCCTGGACCCCTTTTCCAGCGATGCGGTCACCGTGGTGAAAGGTGCTGCGTCCGTCCAGTACGGTGCTGATGCCTTGGGCGGTGTGGTCATCACGGAGCCGGTTGAACTGCCTCGTGAAGGTGGTGTGGAGGGTGAGGTACGGGCCATCGGTCTGTTGAACGGCCGGGGCGGGGGAGCGCAGGGCATGCTTCAGGGTGCCGTGGCATCGGTCCGCGGACTGGGCTGGAGGCTGCAGGCCTCAGGGCGCACGCTGGGCGATTCCCGGGCGCCTGACTACGTGCTGAGCAACACGGGGATGCACGAGTGGGGGATGTCGCTGGCCACCGGCGTACAACGCCACTGGGGAGGAGCGCAGGTGTATTACAGCTATTTCACCCGTGAACTGGGCATCCTGAGGGCCTCGCACATCGGCAATCTCACCGACCTGGAGAACGCCATCAGCAGTGGCGAGCCCTGGTACCAGGCCCCCTTTACTTACGAGATCATGGCTCCGCGCCAGGACGTGCAACACCACTTGGCGAAGGCCGAGGTGAAGCTCCGTGTCCGCGAACGCAACCAGCTCGTGGCCACCTACGGCTACCAGGCCGATGACCGGCAGGAGTACGACATCCGGCGTGGTTCGCGAAGCGATCGTCCGGCCATCGACCTCTTTCTCACCACCCATACGGCCGATCTTCATCTCAAGCACTGGCTCGGCGACCACGTGCATGGAAAGCTGGGTGTGAACGGCTTGCTGCAGGACAATTTCAATGTGCCGGGCACCGGTATCCGACCATTGATACCGGACTACCAGAAGCGCACTGGAGGGATCTTTCTCATTGAGCATGTCCCGGTGAACGAGCACATCGAGTTGGAGTTCGGCGCTCGGCTGGAGGCTACGCGGCTCGATGTGCAACGCTTCGATCGTAGCGGTGAGCTGGAAACCCCCGTTCATGAGTTCGTGAACCAGGCCCTGGGCGTGGGCATGAACTGGGGATTGGCCGATAGCACGGTCCTGCGGTTCGATCTGGCCACAGGGTTCCGTCCTCCGCACGTCAGCGAGCTCTACAGTGAAGGCCTGCATCATGGTGCGGCTGCCATCGAGCTGGGGGATCCCCTGCTGGGCAGTGAGCGCGTGGTGCGGTTCACCACGGACCTGACGACGATGCCGATGCATGGCCGCTTCGTGGTGAACATCACAGGGCATGCCGGGTTGTTCGACAACTACATCTATCTGCGCCCAGATGGATATGAGCTCACCATCCGGGGGGCCTTCCCTGTATTCCAGTATGTGGCCACGGATGCTGCGCTCTATGGGCTGGATGGTTCCGTGAGCTATCGCGTGGACCAGGCCTGGACCCTGCGGTCACGGTTCAGCGTGGTCCGCGGCTGGGACCGCGGCCAGGATGCATGGTTGTTCCAAATGCCATCGGACCGCGTCGGGTTCGCCGTGGCGTATGGCCGGGCGGAGGTCGGTGGATGGAAGGACCTTGAGCTGGTCCTGAACAGCGACCGGGTGTTCGAGCAGGTGCGTGTGCCGGCCGGGCTCGATTTCATGGAGGCGCCGCCTGCTTATCAGTTGTTCGGTATCCAAGCAAGCATCGAGCGCCCTTTGGGCCGTCAACGACTGCGGTTCGGCCTCACCGTTTCCAACCTCCTCAACACCTCTTACCGGGATATCCTGGACCGCTTCCGGTACTATGCCGATGCGCGGGGCACCGATCTCGTGGTCTGGGTCCGGTACGGTTTCGGCAAGGCACGCTGAGCACGCATACGCTGCACGTGGTCCGTTGCGTTGGAGGAGTGCGTTACGTCATCCAACGTGGCGCATTCAAGTCACACAGGCATCCGTTCATGGCCCGCTTCCAGACCGTGCTCCTGGCCCTTCTGTCGCCACTTTTCGCAGGTTGCCAGCAGGCGCCACCATCCACACCCGGACCAGTGCCGGAGGATCTTCCGGTGAACATCACCGTGCAGCGCCCGTTGGCCCGGTTGATGGACAGCCTTGACCTCGATCCAGCAGGCCTCCGGTTCGTCGTGCTCAAGCGCCGGCGCACCTTCCATGTGGTGCATGGTAGCGATACCCTGTGCACCTATCCCTGTGTGCTAGGTGAACGGCCCGAGGGCGACAAGCAGATGCAGGGCGATCGGCGCACCCCGGAGGGTGAGTTCGGTTTCCGCAGTAAACGTCGCCACGACCGATGGCACGCCTTCATCTGGGTGGATTATCCCAATGCGGAGAGCTGGCGCCGTTTCCGCGAACGGCAGCGCAACGGGACCATCCCGGCAGGGGCGGACATCGGAGGGGAGATCGGCATCCACGGTGTGCCGGAGGGCATGGACGATTGGATCGTGCAGGGGGTGGATTGGACCTGGGGCTGCATCGCCCTGCGGAATGCCGATCTGGACGAGATCTATCCCCACATCAGGCCCGGCATCACCACGATCCACATCCTGCCGTAGCGCATCCGGCTCAGGGTGTGATGGGCTCCGGAACGAGCTCTTCGTAGCCTGTGCGTTCGTCGTGCCTGCGCAGCATCCGGACACCGCCGATCTCCTGCACGGCAAGTTCCAGTGTGGTGCGCACGAGCGATCCGGTCAGGAGATGCCCACCGCTCATGCGTCCATCCCCATCCGCAACGGCCAGGTGGAGGTGAAGCCCATGCCTCGACAGCGTGCCGGAAAGCGAGCACACCTCCAGTTCACCGGCGATCGGGCTCCCTTCGGAGCGGCCGCCAAAACGCAGGTTCGCGACGGATAGACTACCCACCGCGCTCACGATCACCGCAGCCTCGATGCCCTGATCCGTGCACCAGGTGGTGAGCGAACCCCGCACATCCTCTCCGGGAAGCAGGCGGAGCACATGCACCCGGTAAGGCCTGCCGGCCACCTGGATCATTGGTCGAACCCGTTGGGGTAGTGCTGCTTCAGGGCCGCGATGCCATCCCGCACCTTGTCCTCCTGCTCACCCTTGAACGCGGCAAGCTTCGCGGCGAGCGCCTCATCAGCCGTGGCGAGTATCTGCACCGCCAACAGACCTGCATTGCGCGCGCCGTTCACCGCCACGGTGGCCACCGGCACACCGGAGGGCATCTGCACAATGGAGAGCAGCGAGTCCCACCCATCGATCGAGTTGCGGCTCTTGATGGGTACCCCGATCACCGGCAGGGTGGTGAGCGAGGCCACCATGCCGGGTAGGTGAGCAGCTCCACCGGCTCCGGCAATGATCACCTTCAGACCACGGTCGGCAGCGCCCTTCGCATAGGTGAACATGCGGTCCGGGGTGCGGTGCGCGCTCACTACGGTGAGCTCATGCGCCACACCGAACTCTTTCATTGTGTCCAGGGCCTCGCGCATGATCTCCAGATCGCTGCGGCTGCCCATGATGATGCCGACCATGTGTGGGGTGATTGGGTGTTCGTGGGATGCTTCAGATCGTGCCGTCCGCAGGGACCACCCTGCAATGGGTCCGGACCGCTTTGAGGGCTTCATCCAGTCCGCGCTGGTCATCGGCCAGCACGGTCACATGGCCCATCTTCCGGCCGGTGCGCGTTTCGACCTTTCCGTACATGTGCGGGAAGGTGCCGGGCAGGGCCAGCACCTGGTCCAGGCCGTTCAATCGGGGCGTGCCCGTGCCACCGGTGCCCACCAGGTTCACCATGACGGCCAGGCCGCGCAGGCGGGTGTCGCCCAGGGGCCAGCCGTTGTAGATGCGCAACAGCTGGTCGAACTGGGAGCTCGCGCACGCCTCGATGGTGTGATGGCCGCTGTTGTGCGCCCTCGGGGCGGTCTCATTCACCAGCAAACGGCCCTGCTTGTCCAGGAACATCTCCACGGCATAGATGCCCGGAGCGTCGAAGGCATCGGCCACCCGCAGGGCCAGCGCGCGTGCCTCCTTGGCGGTGGCATCATCAATGCGGGCCGGGGCCTGCAGATGGTCCACCAGGTTCAGCGCAGGGTCGAAGACCATCTCCACCGGATCATAGGTCGTCTCATTGCCATCGCTGCCGCGAACCACGATCACCGCAAGCTCCAGGGCGATCTCCACCTGCTGCTCCAGCACGCAGGGCCCATCGAAGAGCCCGGTGGTGTTCGCCGAGGTCACGGCCATCACCCCCTTGCCGTCGTATCCACCGGTACGGGTCTTCAGAAAGGCGGGTAGCAGTTCCGGGTGCGCCTTCACCTCCTCGGCAGCGTTCACCAGTGCGAAGGGTGCGGTGGGGATGCCGTGGTCCTGGTAGAATTGCTTTTGCAGGCCCTTGTCCTGGATGGTGCGCAGCACATCAGGGTCGGGTATCACGCGCTTGCCACGACGTTTCAATTCGGCCA
>Ga0315900_10008888_pt1 | contig 12828 bp, 16 predicted proteins | sample LakEriMetagenome_FD_203521 | JGI IMG/M metagenome (GOLD analysis project Ga0315900, IMG submission 203521) | Freshwater fungal communities from buoy surface, Lake Erie, Ohio, United States - Buoy 12 MA114 | ecosystem: Environmental > Aquatic > Freshwater > Lake > Lake biofilm | place: USA: Lake...
TGTCTCGTCTAAGATAATTGTAGAATAACGCATGTTCGTGGTCTTACTAAGCGATCTACCAGTAAAACCGAAAACATAACCCTTTGAATCAATGAATGGGAAAACTATACGTGGCTCATCAAGTGCTAATGCTTTTTCGCTAAACTTGCCTGGCAGTATCGAGTTTACCCAGTAGTAGTATGTAGGCGAGTAGTAAATTCGATAATGAGTATTCGGAGGAATTTTTCTCTCTTGTACATAGATTTTTGCTGGGTGATTAGGTTTTAACTGTGAAATCTTAGATAATTCTTTAAAAGGATCAAAAGAATCTATACGCCTGCTAGAGAATTTCTCGATAGCAGGTACGAAAAAATTATCTATGTTGTTATTTGCACCACCCGTCTCTTTTAAAACTTCCAACCGGTATTCGGTATGTAAGGTGGTATTCTGAGATTTCATAAAGTTATTTAAAGTGGTACTAGCACCACAGTTAAAACACTTGAAGTTAATATGACCTTTATGTTCATAGAAATGTCCACGTGTTTTAAAACGATTAGTGGCAGAATCACCACATAACGGACATCTAAACTGTGCAATATAAGGTTTAGTTTTCTTTACTTTAAACTGCTGTAATTGCGTTCCAAGTAACGAAGCGTATTTCTGATCAATCCACAATATACTCATTATTACTATTCCTTTGATGGGACAGTAGTATTATAGAGTAACTATAGAGAAATGCAACTGTTATTTTTGTTCGTTGACAGTTTTTTCTGCATCATCGTAAAACTGCTTAACTGCATCAAGTTTTTGTTTGCAGGTTACATTATTCTTTTGCAGTTTTAGGATAAGAGCTCCAACTTGTTTATTAGTCAAAGTATCAGCTTTAGGAAACTTAGTTTCTACCGGGCATGTATACATATCATCTGGTGCTTTAACAATTTTATATTCTGGTGCTAGTAATTGTACAGCTGTCTGTGAACATCCGGTTAATAATAATGGAAATAATAAAATTAATCTTTTCATTTCTTTTTCTCACCATAAGCTGCATCTAGCTGTTTTACAATACTCTTAAGGTATGGAACTGCATCATCTGATACTGGTGCAGTTGTAGGAGTCTTTGGTTTTGACTCTTCATCTGCTTTCTTTTCAATTTCATCTAGTTGTTTCTTTGCATCAGCTTCTTGCTGTGCAATAATTTCTCTTATACGATCAGCATTAGTTTTGATAGTTTCTGTCTTTTCCTTGAACTCTTCTTCTTTTTTGTTGAAGAGTTCTTGCTGCATCATATTAAACTTCTCGGTAGCCTCATTCCATAAATTATGATCATGAATTGCTAACCAGGTAAAGAAAGAGCTGGATAGTAAAACTACTATACCAATTATCTGCCCTATTCTATTACCCATAAAGAAACTTAAGAATGCCATTATTTTTCCTTAGATATTTTCTCGATATAATTTGCATATTCTGTTATACTATGATCAGCAAAGTTATCAATCTTACCTTTTTTAAGACCATCTCTCATTCCTCTAAAACGATCTTTTATTCTTTGCCATCCAGTAGGATTTCTTAACTTACCATATGCATTAAGATAATGTTCAGTACCGTGGTGCTTGTAACCCATAATGGTAAATGGCACTCTTGTAACGATATCGTTATTATTAACCCATCTATGATGTTTTACACCCAATGAGTTAGCATATTTTGGCCAACCAACTCTTGGTGAACCATATGTGTAGAGTTCTTCCGGGTCTGCTAATGACTTATCAAATAGACATCTGCTCGCCATAATAGTTGCCATTGCAGCACCTAGTGAATGACCACAGAACCAAAGTGTAGTGGATGAATCAAGACTTTGAATATCTTCTTTTACCAGTGGCCAAAGATCATCAACTTCCTTCTTAAATCCTTTATGAACTCTTGAAACTGTTTCTGATATTACAGGCCATGCACGAAGATCTGCTTTAATATCGTTCCATTGAGTAGGTTGTGTACCACGGCAGGATATTACACAATCTGTTTTGTTTTGAAATCTATAACTTTGTGCACCATCTACATCATAATATTCTACTTGATCGAATCCAAGCTTCTTAGCTTCTTTAGTAACCTTCTTTTGATCTAAGTAAGATATTTCGGAAAGACGTGCAAACAATAAACTACGTTGAATAAAGTCTAGATCTTTTATCATAGTGTATTACCTACGTAATATTGGCGCCAATATAATATTTCTTCTTTTATACTTTCTAGCCGCTTTTACAGGAACACCTAGTGTGTCTGGTGTAAGCCCAGCAATACCTGCTACTGTATTGACTGGAGCATGATCTTCTGCAAGTTCTGCTAATCTTAATTCTTCCATAGTAGTCTTAAGTTGATCTTCTAAACCAAACATACCATTAATAAATGTTTCTTCATTCATTTTCTTAATAGGAGCAGTTCTGAGAAGTAACAAAGCTGCTGCCATAGTAGCTATTCTTGTACTACCACCTGGGACTTTAGCAATAAGTTTTTTTAAATTAATTACCATAGTATCAAAAAATCCCAATGCTTTCTTATCATCAGGAGAAAAATACTTTCTATCTCTTAGAAAATTACCCTTGTCATCAATAAGACCTCTGTCATATGCTGGCATCTTATCAAAAGGTGTAATAAGTTTTTTAATGAATTGATATACTAAAAATGTATCAACTACCATCAGATTTTCCTTAGTTCGTTTAGTATTCTTTCATCTACTACAATATCTTTAGTATTTATTGTTCTATTTTCAACACCAATATTCTGTATAGTTTCTGGTAAAAGGTTTAGAAAAACTAGAAAGGATTTAAGTTGAGATTCCATTCCTTTACACTTTAAAAAGAGCATTTTTACTGTGGCTTGTGGACCAAAAACGTTGCATAATATAGTAATATGGTTTAAAATAAGACGTTCTTTCAAATCACCTTCTTCAACGTATCTATTAAGAAGTCTCTTAATATACTTAATTCTCTTTAGATCATCATAGAATTCTACAGTATCATAGCACTGTGGATTATCGTAGTGTCTAGCAGCAAATAATAAAAAATTAAATTCGTCAAGTTTATCAATCATATATTAGAAATCGCTTAATGCTACTTTTTTCCAACTATTAGTTCCAACACATATGTAAATATTATTATTATTCCAGCTGGCTTGACCTGCAATACCTACAGAGTTATTAGCTTTAGTAGCTAAGGGTAGTATAAACGATATAGAAGTATTAACAGATACAGCAGTAGAATTAATTACCATTTTAGAATCTACATTGGTAGTACCACCAGCATGTAATATTAATGAAGTACCTGTATTTGCAGTACCGATAGTTAGATCACCACCTTTATTATAAACATAAGAATCATTAGGACCACCTATGCTATAACTGGAATTACTATAATTACTACTATTAATACCTATATCAATATAAGGACCTGCATCACCATCTATATCACCTATATCATTATACATAACTACATCTGTAGATGCATTATTACTTGCACTAGCATTTTTAACTGCTACTTGCGCGTAAGTGTCAACTGATGTATAAAATATAGGTACAGCTCTTTGTGTGTTAATATGACGCCATACTGACCCATCAAAAATCCACTCATCGCCAGCACCCTTTCCAATTAAATCATATGTAGAAACAAAAGTGCCTGTTACTGGGTTTTCAATATAATTGCTACCGTATGCGTTACCGGAAAAAGTAGTAACTTTTACTTTATATTGACCACCATCATTAATATTTTTTATAAAATAACTTTTACCGGAGATTGCAGCAGGTGAAGATGCACTATCTGGTAAAATTATTCTTATATCTTGACTTATATTATTAGGGTCAGCAAATACAATATAATCATGTTTTTCTGCAAGATAAGTGTTAGAGGAATTAACAAGAGTATAGTCTTGCACACCAGAAAAAGCTGACCATATTGCACTATTGACTTGATCATCCCAACTTAACAAGTAACCTTCATTTGTGTTTGAAGAAGGTAAAATAGAAAGTGTGTTTGCAGATAAAACACCGTTAGAGATAGTTAATCCATCACCAACTTTTATAGTACCTCTAACTGTACTGTTAGCGTAATTTAAACTATTAGTTACACTGGTAGCAAAATTAGTAAGTGTAACTTTATTAGTAGAGGGTGACCCACCTGGATCATGAACTACCATTAGTAGGTCTGTATTAGCAACGCTTGTTATAGCGTTTAGTTCTGAAATCTTAGGCATTAGTCACCCTCTATATTAGTTATCAAGAATCAGGAAGTACTGAATCTTCGCCGTCACCAGACATTGAGCCCATTGCAACTAGTGTTTCATACTGAACACGTCCAGCACGGTTACCAGAACCTACTGTACGTACTACCCAACCAGCGTGTGCAATACCCTTATTGCTACCACCACCAACAACGGCTGCACCTGTTGCTGTATCACCTTGTAGAGTGTGACCAGTTTCTGTTAGACCCTTTGTAAGCGTGATTCTTGAACCACCTGAAGTAGTAGCAAGTGCTACAACAGTTGAATTTGCAAACTGAATGTAGTACTTAGTACCTGATGTAAGACCACCAACTGCTGTATTACCAGTTGCTACTGTATAAGTTACAGGATCACCTGCAACAAATGCACCAGCAGATCCTAATGCAATAGTACTATTTGCACCACCACCTGTACCTCCAGTTACTGCAGAGTTAGCATTAAAAGTGTTTGCAGTAGGAGCAGCAAAAGTAATAGAAGGATTAGTTTCATAAGATGAACCAGCATTGCTGATATTTGATCCACCAATCTTACCAGTATTGTTTGCTGTACCAGTAGCTGCAGCACTTGAACCGCCACCACCTGTGAAAGTAACAGTAGAGTTAGAAGTATAACCAGAACCTGCATTAGTTACAATAATCTGAATAACACCACCAGAACCAACACCAATTTCTGTAGTATCAACACCAAATTGACCTACTGTTAATCCGCTAACAATAGCATCGGCTGTTACGTTACCAAATAGAGCAGTTCTATTTGAAGAATTAGGTGCAAGATTAAATCCTGTACCTGCCCACAGCACTGAATTTGCTGCTGAGTCGTCGTTTTTCCATTGTGACATTTGATTTTCTCCTTTGAGTAGAATTACAGACTTCTACCCAGTATTTATGGATTCTATAGTATCTAATGTACTAATTATTGTTTAGATGTTGCTCTTAACATCCATTGGTGTTTTCTATGAATTTCCATACGACCTTGAAGGAAATTGGAAAGACCTATCTCACCTGCTTCATTAGCAAGTTTATCTAATTCACCAATTAAAAACATCACTTTAGTATTATCTTCCATAGCAACTCTTATCATCTGACTAGCAGGGAGTGTTTCAAATTGATCACTTACTACACTGAGTGCTGAAAATCTACCTAGAGAACCAGGTGCATATGCTTGTAATGCTCTAAGATGCTCTGCATAATTATCTACACTACCATGAACATCTGAATAAAGATCACCAAATAATTCATGATATTGAGGGAAGTTTGGACCCTCTACATTCCAATGAAAGAAATGCAATTTAAGATAGAATGAAAAATTAGATGCATGTAATATTTTTAGTTTTTCAATAAGCTGTTCCATTAAGTTCCTCCGTTGCCACCGCCGTTCCCGCCTCCGGAGCTTGAACTTTTACCTGGTGGGTGTCTTTCTATTTTACCTGATGCCATACGAATTCCTACCATAGGAGGATTCCATGTTTTTCTTTTTCCTGTAGTTCCAGCTGGAACTGATAATTCTGATATAAATTGTTTAAACGTTACCACGCTTTACAACTCCAATATCTAGCTTTATGTCTAGGACCTGGACTATCACAATTATGTCTTGCACGGAATGATCTTCTACGTGCAGGTATATTCTTTTTAATTCTCATATTAGGATCACCAAAGTTAACCTTAACTACGTTACCTTTATCATTTCTAACGTAAACAGCTCTCTTTTTTGGTCCATCTGGTGTAAGGAATGGTTTACCTAATTTAACTTTACGTCCACCGTGTTCTGCTTCTTCTTCTATTTCGTTCCAGTCTTCGTAAAGCTCATCACCTGATACAACAAAATCTTCTTCGATGAGTTCATGAATTTCCATTTCCTCATCTAATAGACAGCCATTTTCTTCTGAATGTTCTTTAAAGGTTTTCATTTTTATTTTTCTCTTTTACTATACCTTTATGAGATACATCATGCACTTTATATCCCATTTTATGGTATTTCATTTGTGTTTTAAAAATTGCATCGTGTTTATTTTTAGCACGTATTTTATCTTTAAAGTATTCTTTATTACCATCTTTAGAAGCAGTAGTGTGTACCTTATGCTCTGGTTCTTGAAAGTTGGATATATCTTTAACCAGAACATTCTTTCTTTTTACTTTAAGTTCAGCAGTCTTCTGTCTTAAAGTAAGAGCTTCATTTAATTGATCTAAAAATTCTCTAAAAGTAATCATTTTACCTTACCCACATCAGTTCTTCTTCTTACTTTTTCTACTGCTTTATTTAATGTTTCGGATGCAACAGGTGTTTTACTTTTAATACCAGTAAGTGTTCTAATTTTGTTAACTTTACCAATCAGTTCATTAGATAGTTCATTGAGAGTTTCTTCATTTGTACTTTTCCAACCACCACCTTTTGATTTATACCATTTTGCAGCCCAGCCGTTAGCATATGCAGAAGGATATACATCAAACTTACTTTTTGCTAAAGCTTTAGCTCTTGACCATAATTCAGGGTTGGTAGGTTTATTTTTCTCGTTTATTATTTCTTCAGATACAGGGGGTATTTTGCTACGCAGTTTATCTAGAGGATCAGAACGAAGCATCTTTCCTCCGCTACCATCTAGATCTGCATCACCTTTTTTTAATTTACCTGATCTTGTAAAATGAAAACCTTTAGGAGCACTCTTAGTTTCCTTTATATTATTTTCTTCTTTTTGAGGACCAGGATTTTTACCTTTTTTCTTACCTGCTTTAATTAGAGCAATTGCAATAGCAGCTTGTTGTGCAGGATTTGCTGCTTCAGATTGTGTTTTATTGAGATCTCTAATTGTTTTAAGATGAGGATCTTCAATATAAGAATGTTCTTTTTCTAAACCCATACGTTTAGCATTAGTCATAATAAGATCAGCGATATGCTCTGCTTTTTCTATATCGTCTTTATCTGAGTGACCAATTGCTACCACTTGTTTTTCTAATCTAAACAGAAGATCATGTAACATCATATTCTCAACTGCAAGATGAGACATCTGTGTTTTATTTTCTATACCTGTGTACAATTTTACTGCACTTGGACATATATCAAAGTGCTTAGTAGTATAACTACCAAATGTAACCTGACCTGAAGGAGTCATTTCTACTTCTTCTGTTCTTACGTTGATAGGTGCACCACCTTTACCAGGGCGGTCAGCTACTGGATCTTCTCTTCTTTTTCTACGTGCAGCTAATGCACGATCATCTTTATCCATTGCTCTTGCTTTTGCAATAGGAAGACATTTTGGTTTACCTTCACCTGGTTCTCTTGCACAATCACCTTTAATATTACCTTTAGTGTCCATGCGGACCCATTTATCTTTAAACCACTGGCGGAGATCTTCTTTTACTTCTTTTTTTTTATTTTCTTTATCAATAATAGCCTGATAGTCTGCAGCGTTTTGCTTTAAAGCAGCTGCTGCAGTATCTATTTTCTTACCAATACCTGGTCTTGCTTTCTCTATTTTTTCCCACGGTGATTTATAACCTTTACCATATGCTTCTGATTTAAACATATCTGGAGTATAATCATTTACATTAGGTAACTTTAAAGGTATTTTTGATTTAAAATCTGGTATAGTAGCTTTTGGTAATTTTAAAGCCTGTTTAGCAGTATCATTTGAAGGTGATGACATGTTGCTAGGTGGACCTTTACCAAAAGATGCTTCTGGTTGTTCATCAATTATTTGCTTTTTAATAGCTTGATGACGATAAGGTCTATCATCTGTTTTACGATCTTCACCTTTTCTAACTACTAGATCTATATCTTTACGTTCTTGACCAGAACGAGGAACTGCTTCTCTATTTTTACCAAATTGCTCATCAAAAACATTATCTAGATCTTCTTTTACATTCTCTTTTGCAGCCATTTCTATTTCTTTATCTAACGCATCTTTTTCACGCATTCTTTTAAAGAAATCAGGATTATATCTATTCTTTACTGCATTGACTGCAAGAGTAACATCATCTTCAACTGCTATTTCTTTTTTTGCTTCTTCTATTTCTTTTTCACCGGGTGTATCGTTTTTGTATATTTTAGTCAAAGATGATGTACCCCATTCTCTTTTATGGGTGTTACTACGGTCTATATCTTCTATTACTACATCATAAATTGCATTTAGAAATTCGTATGACTCTAATAGATTTGATATATCAAGATCTTCTTTTGTAAATCTTCTTGATTCTTTTTTTCTAACCTGAGGTACTAGTCTCATTGCTAGTCTACGGATTGCTGCTTTTCTCTTTGAAACAATGTTTTCTATTCTCTGTTTTTCTGCAGCAGAAAGAGATTCAGGATCACGACCACCTGCTAGTTTTGATTTCATCTTTTTAATTGCAAGTTTACGTGCTCTGTTTGTAATAACTTTTGTATTTGCTCTTCTTAACATAGAGCGTTTTCTAGCTAATTCAATACGGCTTTGGTAGCGGCGCATAATCATTGCTCTCTTCATTCTTTGTTGAAGAGTAATTTCGTCTAGTTGTTCTTCTTCTGTAAACAACTCATCAAATAAATCGTCTAGATCTTCTTTAATGGATTTAATGTGATCAGCAATTTCTTCAGCATGTGAATGCAATGCTTTCGGAAGACCTGATTTAAATGCTTTCATATTACCTGATCTTGCATGTTCACGCATCTTAGTACCAGACATACCTTCAGTACCTTCTGCATCTGGATCTCTATGACCTGCAGAAACCACTTTAATTGACTTAAAATTATAATGACCTTCTTTGCCGTTATACTGATGAAGTTTCTTATGATAATCATCTACACGGTCTGAACCCGCTACCATTACTAAATGATGGTAACCAGCATCATGCAGTTTCTTAGCCTGATGTAAGAAGGATGGGTGTTCTTTATCAGAAGAAGATACAGAAGTAGTTGGTTTAACTACCTTCTTAAGATAACCTACTTTTTTCTCTTTAGGAAGAGGATTCTTACCATTACCTTCAGAATGTGATGCAATAATATGTGCATCACCTTTATGTTCTGAAGCTACCGATTCTACTTTATGAATAAGCTTTTCGTGTCCAACAGTAGGAGGGTTATAACGGCCAAATGCCATAACTGCTGTTTTCTCTTTTTCTTCTTGAATAGGATTAATAGTGATTTGATCAGGTTTAGAACCAGTCATAGTTCTTGACTTGGAAATAACGTCTTTAACAACAGTAGTTTTAAGCTTTTTTGAGCTAACCTGTGTGTTTTGATTGTTGTCTTTATTCTGATCTGACATTATATTTCTCTTTTGAAATTGTTATTTTATATTTATTGTTCTTAATAAACTTCACGCCACTGCATGTTTACACCGACATATGTCGAATTTGATGAAGAAAGATTGGTAGCAGTGACAACAAATACTTGTGAATTGTTGCTGTAGTAATTTTGAGCAATATAGTTCTTTTTAGCTGTACTTGGCATATTTGGATTTGTTATACCTGATGATGAGGTAGTAGAAGCAGCTCTTGGATTATTAGCAGCAGCAAATCCACCATCCATTACTTCACCGTCATTATAATTAGTAGCTGTTGCATTATACTGTATACCACTAGAAGGATGAACATCCACCCAAGAACCACCTGTAATTACTGACGTATTTGCAAGTTTAATTACATCATATCTAACATTCTCATCAGTAGAAAGAATAGTAATATTGCCTAATCTTGCAATCATTCTGTTTGAATAGCCGTTGAAGGTATCCTTTAATTTAATAGCCATAATCGGTGTTGTATTACCACCTGCAAGTAATCTTAGCCCACTATGCCATGCAAAATCTTGACCTGATTCTAGATAACCACCTTCAGATATTACTGTAGAACATATCTGATCCATATAAGCATTAGCTGTTCTTGTACCCGTATTAAATATCTCACATCTAATTGGTAGATTGGGACTACTCATATAAACTTTATCTAGGTTGTTACTATTATAAAATTCATGAGCGGGTATAAACTTACCATCATGAACAAAACCAGTACGAACTCTACCAACACCCAGCCATTGAAAATCTATAAAAACAATTTGTGTTTTAGTAATGTCAATATTAAAACCGGAAGGACCGTTTCCATCACAAGTATCTACATTCCAATCAGCCTGTGTAACTTTTCTGCTATCATCGGGTGAACCACCAGTATAAGTTCTAATACAAAAACTTATTTGACCGTTACCAGCTTGTTCAAAGTAAATACCGTTGTTATCATCATAATAACCTGTGCGTTTAGTAACATTGGTATTTGCACCATAAAAATTAAAAGTAGTTTTAATTAACTGACTCTTGCCTGGCAAATATTGATGGTAGAATTTTGTCTGGTGAACAACGCTGCTGGTTGAATTGTTTGCAGTAGTAAGACGTGCACAAGCTTGATTAGGTAAAAAAGTTACTGTGCCGTTTGCTGCTAAAATATCTTCAAATGCAGGATCAATACCATAAAGATGTTTGTAATCACCTAAAGTAAATGCATCTGATGTTCTTAATCTACCAAATGCGTCTGATTGTCCTGCTTCTAATGCTACTGGAAATCTATTATATTCATCATAAAAGGCACCATTACTATCAGCAGTCATTACGACTTCAAATATAGTATTACCGTCGGCTAAAAATCTTTTAGTATCGCGTCTATACTGAGCCATTTATTTTTTCCATGCTTTAGTAGCAGCAAAATTAGCTGCTGAAAACTCACCTCTATTGACTAATTTAATTGATCCACCATTATGATGTGCAACATATCCTTCTGGATGTGTTTCTTTACCATCAATATGATGCTCCATTCCACCTTCAGTTTTATTCGCTTTGTTCAAACCATGAACTAGAATATTTTTAGCAGCCTGAATATGATGGTGTAATTTTAATGCATTATCAAAATGCTTTTCATTCTCATCATGATGTTTAAGATCAGCATTCATTGTTTCTTTCTTCTTTGCTTTTGCAGTAGGAGTAGAAACACTATCGATTGCTTTTTGATGTCTTGCTTGAATATGTGAACGTAAACCTTTAGTAGTAGGCTTATCACCAGATCTTACTGTTTGATTAATATATGTAGTAAGATGTTCTGAATGTTTATTTACAACATTATGGAAGTCATGAGGCATCTTATCATGTAATTCTTTTGCTTTTGCCATATGATGTTCAAAAGCATCAGATTGTTCTTTAGATAGATTACTCATAGTTTAGCCTCAGGTGAAATTAAATGAACATCTTTATGCTGTTTAAAGTTATGATGATCTACATGAGGTGTAGCATGCATACCCTCTAGAGTCTTACCTTCATACTTTGTATGGACAGCAACTCCAATTTTTGAGTTAACAGCTTTCTTACCTTCTTCTGATCCTTTATGAATAGAATAGGTAATAGTATTTGGTTTAAAACTTACTTTGTGATCAGTATGATGCATCTCATCATGTGAGTGCATAAAGTCACCCTGGTAAACACCCTTCTTAGGAGTTACCTTAGGAAGATGTTCTAATGCTTGTCCTAATTTCTTTGCAAGACCAGGTGAATGACCGTGGTTCTTTTCTATATCTGAATGTGAATAATTAATCTTAGGATTCTTATTAAATGCTGACTTAGATGCAACGAAGAACTTACCTGACTCTGGATGATGTCCAAATACTACAGAAGGTGAACCATCTAGTTTAGTTGTAATATGAGAAGAATGTTTTTGACCTTTTAATGCCTTATGAACATCATGTAAAGCATGAAATGCATGTGTAAAGCCTTGATGAGACAATACTGCATTATCTTCGGGGTGATCTAGATGCTTTAATTTAGCACCTGCTTCTTCTGTAATATAAGTTAAAAAAGTTAACATTTTACTTCTTTAAGAATGATGGATCTTTCTCAAGATCATGTGATGACTTATCGGCATTTTTTAAACTCATAACAATAAGAGCACCGTATTTTCTCTTACCAGTTGCTTTATCTGTGCTTCTTGCTTTCATACGTGCTCTAAGTTGTGTGTCACCAGATAGTTCAGGCACACCTGTTTTAGCAACATCTTTACCAGTATGATAAGTTCCATGACCACCGATATGAATGTATGGTGTTTTTCTATCTTGACCATAATGAGCCTGAATACCTGCAGAACCTTTTTCTGTATGATACACATTACCCATCTTAAGATCTTTGTGATAATCACCAGAAGGTTTACCCCATTGCTTATTCACATGATGGAGAAATCCTGACTTCTCAATATGTGCAGCTGTTGCAGGATATTTTTCTTTAGATTTTTCACTAATATGCCAACCCTTATCTGGGTGATGATGGAGTTCTAATTGACCCATCATAGCATTCTTATCTTTCTTAATTTCAAGATTATGATTTTTACCACCAACATGGATACTTGAATCTGGAGCATCACCACTCGAACCGGCAGATGTGTGTCCAGGTGTTAATACACCATGTTTTTCTAGATGCTTGTTAATCTTTTCTTCATAATCAAAGCCGCCTTTGGCATGTGCTTCTGTAATAAAAGAGAGGAAAGTATGCATAGGATTCTCCAGATAGTTTATATGATATTTATCCAAACAAAAAAGAGGGTATTTCTACCCTCTTTTCTAGGAGATTACTTGTAATATTACAGTCCTATC
>Ga0315900_10008890_pt1 | contig 12827 bp, 16 predicted proteins | sample LakEriMetagenome_FD_203521 | JGI IMG/M metagenome (GOLD analysis project Ga0315900, IMG submission 203521) | Freshwater fungal communities from buoy surface, Lake Erie, Ohio, United States - Buoy 12 MA114 | ecosystem: Environmental > Aquatic > Freshwater > Lake > Lake biofilm | place: USA: Lake...
TTATTAGTAAGAGCAGTGGATTGCTCCACTGTACTCTTAAATAATGCCATTAATATATGAGTTTCTGCTTTCATTAAAATAATGTTATTTGATTTTTAGTTTCAACTAATGATTTTAAATTTTTCTTTGCTAAATCATAATATGATTCTTTTAATTCAAAACCTATTCCTTTTCTATTCATTTTAACAGCTTGAAATACCTCTGAGCCGATTCCCATAAATGGAGTGAAAACTGTATCATTTTCATTTGAATATAATAAAATTAATCTTTCAATAGTTTCTAATTGTAATGGACAAATATGCTTTTCATCATTTTCATCTCTTCCATTTCTATATCCTTGTAACGTATTTCCATAATCAATATCCATCCAAACTGGAGATGCAATTTTTTGCCATAAATCAACACTCATATCTTTATTTGTAACAGGATCATTTCTTTCTCCATCTTTTCTAAATATCATTACATAATCAGGAATTCCTACTCTGCTCATTGTACTATCTTTTTTTACTTGTTTATGAAGCAATCCTAATGCCTTAGTTCTTTGCATTTCAATAACAGGATCTTTCCAAATTGTAATTCTACTCGCATATATAAAACCTGCATCTTCAAATGCTTTTAAAATCATACCACTAAAATCACGCAGTCCAATAAAACCTTCTTTACCTTTTTGAATTGGCAAATCCATACAATGAACGCATACATTTCTACCTTGCTTCATTACTCTATAAATTTCATTAATTAAAAATCCAAACTGAATTAAAAACTCATTATAGTCTTTAGAATTTCCCATATCTTCAACATGACTTGAATATGTATATAATTCAGCAAATGGAGGACTAAATACACTCAATCCAATACTTTCATTTTCAATTTCTGTTATTAATTGAACAGAATCGCCTCTTTTTATTTCATACCATTCATTTTTTTCTTCTGTATTATCAAATGTTGCTGATGTCATTAATTTGTTTTGCAGATTTGCATTTACAGCATTGCTCATTTCATTTTGCATAATTTCAAATTGTTTTTGTTTTTTGTTTATTGCTTCATTTACATTGCTCATTGTATCTGTTGTTATTAGATAAATATTTACTTCACTTTTCTGACCAAATCGATAACTTCTTCTAATTGCTTGATATAATCCCTCAAAAGAAAAATCTAAACTTGCAAATATTTGATTTTTGCAATTTTGATAATTCATTCCAAAAGATGCAATTTTTGTTTTTGTTATTAATATTCTAAATTCATTATTTGCAAATCCTAATAAAGTTTTTTCTTTCCATTCATTTGAATCACTACCTTTAACTTCTTTTGATTCAGGTAATAATTTTTTTAATAACTCACCTTCTTCATTTTGTTTTATCCATATTATAAAATTTTCATCAGGCTTAGAATTTATAATTTTAACTACTTCATCAAGTCTTTCAATTTTAGTTAAACGTAACTCTTGATTAAAATTAGTTGCAGAAATTATAGCATCATTAAATAAACTTCCATTATTTCTTTTAGAAGTAACTATTTGATTTTCTATTAAATTTAATTTCGGCAAATCATATCCATTCATTTCAAACCCAATATCCTGAGGTTTATTTAACATGATAGACCATGAGCCAACAAACTGATAAAATAATTTAACAGCATGACCTTTCAATCTCCATTTTGCTGTTTCACCACCATCATGAACAAAATACATAGCAAGCATTTCATTTCTGTTCATTACGTCTAAAAATTCTGAATGATTACCTAATTCCATTGGATCATTAGGTGATGGAGTAGCAGTACAAGCAAGTTTATATGGAGTTTTTTTAAAAAAATCAATAATTAATTTTTTTGTTGATCCTTCATAATTTTTTAATATACTGCTTTCATCTAAAACAACTGCACTATAAATATTAAAATCAATATTTTCTAATTGCTCATAATTATTTACATGAATGCTATCCATATTAATTCCAAACTTAATCCCTTCTTGCTTTGTCTGCGCAACAACAGCTAAGGGAGCAAGTATAAGAACTGGCTTATTAGTATGTTTATTTACTTGATTTGCCCATTCTAACTGCATCAATGTCTTACCTAATCCACAATCTGCAAATATTGCATATTTACCTGCTTTTAATGCTCTTTTCACTATAAATTTTTGAAAAGGAAACATTAAACTATTTAATTGTTTTTCATCCACTTCAAATCCACTTTGAATGTGTTGTTTTTGTTTTTTCTCAAGAAAATTGAGATAATCGTTGTTTGTTTTCATTTTTGTTGTTTTTTATTTGTTGTTTTAAAAAGGTAAATCGTAATTATTTTCAAAAGGATTGCCACTAACTATTAATTCACTTTGCTGATATTGAATCCATGAGTCAGCATTGTAGCCATATCCAGCATTCTCATAATACCTTCCACTTGCATTATGATAAAGAAAATCGGAATAACCCACTTTTCCCCAATGGTTAAACTTTACTTTCTGAATATGAACAGTAGTAAGATTATCAATAAAATCACGATAAACTGTCAATCCATTATCAGTCTTATTAAAAAAGTTTGCTGATCCTGAAATGTTATAAAGATTCGGAACTTCATACTTACCAGTTTGTTTATCTTTCATGATCTTAGTTGGATGCGCCACTAAAAAACAATGCAATTTATAATTTTCGCAGAACATTCCAAGTTTATCCATGCTTTCACCAATGTACTTCGTTTCACTTTGTCCATATTTATGTTCAAGTTTATTCCATGCATCAATTACAAAACTATCCAAACCAAATCTAAATTTCAAACTCTTTACGTGATTAAGTATTGAATCCAAAGTAAAATCTTTTTCAGGCTTTACAAACCAAACTTTATTATTCAATGCTTCCTTTACTTGCCTTAGTTCTTGCATACTCATTTTATCTTTGCCCTCAAATGATTTACCTAACACTTTACGAGCAAGTTTGCTAAAATGCAATTCAGTCGGTTTATTCTCAGGTGAATAATAAGCATTTCGCCAACCATGTTTAAAATGCAGTCTTAAAATTATTTCATCTAAAAAGTCAGATTTACCATGTCCAGGTATGCCAGTAATGGTTGTAATATATCCGGGTACAAAAGTTAAATGATTATCAAAGTTTGGATGCCCTATCTTTAATCCAGGTTCAAGACCATTGATGTAAATATCATCGATTTCGTTTTCAATATCTTTAACTGTAAATAATCCTTCAAGTGGAAACTCTTTTGGTTGACTTACTGATTCAATAATACCTTGAATGCCATACTTTTGCAGACATTCATTAGCATCCTTACAATCTTTGAACTCAATGTACTTGCATCGTTCTTTACCAAGTCTTTCAGCTATTTCATCACGTAATCTTCTTCCTGCATTATCGTTATCAAAGCAAAGGTAAAATTCAGGTACGTTCATAAACTTATCAGCAACCTCATCCAAATATTCCAAATTATTGTTTTTTAGGTTCGCTCCGTTTGGAACGCTTAAAACGTTTTTATAGCCACTTTGATACAAAGATAGTAGGTCAACCTCACCTTCGCATAGAAACGCTTTTAAATCGCTTTTAAATGCGTTTAAACCATAAAATATAAGCTGGGAACCCTTGTGTAGTTTAAAATTCTTTGCGCCATCACGATATTTAACATTTATCAGTTCGTTTTGGTCATTGAAATAATTGAATTGAATCGTGTTGACTTCTTTGCCAATTTGCGGCATAAATTCCAAACCCTCGCTAATCTTCCAAAACTTTAATGTTTCTTGACTGATACATCTGCCTTCAAACCACTTTACAACTTGATTGCTTAACTCTGTTTTGTTTTTCCATTCAGGTTTAACATAAATCTTTTTTTCAATTGGTTCTGACTTTAAGAATCCGTTCCATCCGCAATGGTGACAATGCCAAACTGATTTATCTAAATTAACACTTAAACACTTGATATTCTTTTTCTTACGTTCAGGTGAACACTTTGGGCAAATAGTTGTTATCTCGCCACTATGCTTATGCGCCGGGATTGTAATTCCGTATTCTGAAAATGTCATAATACAAGTTTTGATTTAACTGGTTGAACATTATTTTTCTCCCAAGTATGCACAGCAGCTTTCCAGTTTTTCATTGAGTTCTTGCCTACTTTCCAACCATTCGATTCATAGTAGTTAAAAAACTTTTCGGCATCAACACCTCGATTTCTTTCAGCACAATATTGCCGAACCTCATCCAAAGTTGGTTTTAAATTTTTTGATACCTTATTCTTTTTATTAATTACATTATCATTTATAGTTTCAGTTTCAGTTTCAGTTCCCATATGGTTACCCATATGCTCCTTCATATGCTTTGCATATGCATTCTTTCTGCGACTTTCTGTGTATTTTGAGCGTCTAATTGATTCATTAAACATTCTTTCATTAAAAAAATACCCATCTTCGTTTTTAAACTTGCAATACACATCCTCAACATATGTTTTGCATATGCTTAGCATATCCTTTTCATTTAACTTACCTTTTTGATGTTGTATACAAAGCAATCTAATGTACATGCCAACGTGTTCATTACTCATTGTAAATGTGCCACTTAGAAAATCTGAAGTGTAAAATAAAACAGCAGGATCTTTCATGGCTTATATGTATTATAAATCCTAAACCTTTTACTAGTTGGCGGTTTAAGTATACCACAAATCCAATTTTCTAAATGAAAATCGTAAACTAAATACGTGGTTATCTTCCACGATTTCGAAACATTGATACATTCATCAATTGCTTCATCAAAGTTTTTGTAAATCATAAATAAATAAAACCAGCCAACAAAGGACAACCCGACTGCAGAAGTTTATTAAAAACTGCATTTGGCAATGTTGGACTGGTAATATTTTTAATGTGTTTCATCAGGTTGTCGGATGCAAATGTAATAAAATATTTTTATCTACAAAACATTTAAAAAAATTATTTTTTTGCATATTTTATTTTTTTGTTTAAGTTTGCAATATAGCCAAAACAAACATTTATAAAAAAGGAAATTATGCCGATACCTAAACCTAAAGCCAATCAAACTGAAAATGAATATGTTAGCGAGTGCATTGCGTTTTTAGTTGGTGAAGGAAAAGACAAAGAACAGGCTGCTGCTATATGTTACGATAATTGGAAGGAATCGAAAATGGAAAAAACTAAAGTAATAACCATTACTTCAAAGTTTGAAAAGACTTACAATGATTATCCAAAGGCAGCGACCGAGAATGCAAAGATAGCTTTGAGATGGGCAGAGGAAAACGGATGGGGTAGTTGCGGAACTGCTGTTGGTAAGGCAAGAGCCAATCAACTGGCCAAAGGTGAGTCAATAAGCAGAGATACTATTTCTAGGATGGCTGCATTTGAAAGACACAGGCAGAACTCACAAAAAGAACTTGGCGATGGATGTGGAAGATTGATGTGGTTAGCATGGGGTGGAGATGAAGGGATTGAATGGGCACAAAGAAAGTTAGAACAAATAGACAAACAACAATAAATGAAACACGAAGCAACAACACAAGAGTTAGATTGTATTGATCATTATCAAAAGAATCTAATTAGATTACTAAACATGCCTGAAGATAAGCACATGAAGATAATGGTAAAAGATGGTGCATGTCCTAAGTTAATCAAATCAAGAATCCAAAGCATCAGAAGTTTATTAACTGCTGAGGTAAGAACAATTGAAAAGTGGAGAAAGAATAAACCATTAAATTAATTATTCGTGCGGTGAATGAATCAATTGTTAGCCGACTTTATGCGGATAATAAATTTCGGAATCTTACAAGAAGCATCTGCACTAAGTACGGTAAAGATTATGCAGAAGATTTACATTCAGAAATAGTAATAAGAATAATTGAAAAAGGAGATGACCTTACACAAATCAATGACTTGTTTCACTACTTCTTTGCATTTGCTCACCGGACCATTAATGAATATAAGACTGCAAAAAAATACGGATATAACTTTAACCGAATTGATGGAGGCAAGTTTAATCAGTTTACTGCATCAGCTACGGTTAACTTTAAATATGAGTTGCTTCCAAGTGATAAACTTTATTTGTTGCTGGAACCATCAGAAAAAGACACATTCCGCGATGATTACAAAAAGAAACTATTCAAGATATATTTGGAGGAAGGCAATTACCGGGCAGTCGCTAAGTCAACCAAGATACCTTTACGCAATGTATCAGAAACACTTCAAGAATTTAAACGAGAACTTTTAAAACAAATAGATGAATATACTTCTAGTAATAACCGATAACACAGGACTTCAATACCACAGGCAAATAAGTCCGCATATAGTTTTGGATGATGTAACTGGTGGCAATGCTATCAATGTAACTTCGACAAAGAACTTTGATATATATCCCGATGAAAAACTAAAGGATCAGCAGATAGTAATATTTTTACGAGCAATCTCAATGACTAGAAATAGTGCTGAGGTTGTAAGGCGATGTCATAGGAATGGATGCAAAGTAATACTTGACATTGATGATTACTGGAACTTACCAAGTGATCATGGCATGTATAAATATCGACCACCATTCTTTGAGATAAATACAGTTGAAGCTATTGAGGCAGTTGATTTGGTTACTACTACGACTAAGTTCTTTGCAAAGATTATCAGACCGTTTAACCGAAATGTGACCATGCTTCCAAACTGTATCGATATGAAGCAGGAGCAATGGACTACAAAAAAGACTCAATCAGAAACTGTAAGGTTTGGATGGGTTGGTGGTGTATGGCATAAACAAGACATTGAGTTGATGGAAGATTCGATTAATTATCTTTATTCAGATAGGCAGTTGGATAAATACAATATTTGCTTAGGTGGTTGGAACGATAACGATGAATATCGAAGTATTGAAAATGTCATGGCATCGAGAGGCAGAAGTGGTGAAAGATATTTAAGAATAACTGGAACAGACCACAATCACTACGGTCAAATATATGATTACATTGATGTGGCATTGATACCACTTAGAAATAATATGTTTAATAATTGCAAGTCACCATTGAAGTTAATTGAGGCAGGTGCTAAGGGATGCGCTGCAATTGCATCAAACATTGAACCATACAATGTATTTCCGGATAACACGTTTTACAAAATTGAAGGATACGATAATAAAAAAGGTTGGTACAAGGCAATAAAGAATTTACTTAAGAATCCAAGACAGCGTGAGGATCTTGCAAGTAATTTAAAAGAGTATTGTGAAAAAGAATTTGATGCGAAGGAATGGGCACTAACAAGATATCAAGTATATTTGAATCTGCTTAAATGAACGTAGGCATTGGCATAACAACTACACCGAATCGGGAAAACCGATTGAATGAATGTTTGGCGAATATTCGTAAGAATACTAAGGCAGCTAATCTTTATGTTCACAATGATAAACATTTTAAAGGTGTAGCTTATTCAAAGAATATGTGCCTATATAATTTGAGGCATAATAGTTATATCTTTTTATTTGATGATGATTGTTTTCCTGTACACAAAGATTGGTTGGAGTACATGATAGATTGCTTTGATTACACAGGCGAGAATCATTTTCTTTACATGAACGAATTGCATCAACAGTTGGATACTAGAACTCATGTTGGAATTAGAACATATAAAGAATGCGGTGGAGTATTTATGGCGTTAACTGGGTTAGCATTAAGTACAATTGGTTACATGGATAAAGAATATTCGGGATGGGGATTCGAGCATGCAGGATGGAGTAATCGAATTCACAAATGTGGATTGAATAGTGCGCCTTACTTAATGCCTGAAAAATTGACCGAGTACTTATTTGCTTACGATTATGGTCGCAAAAAGATTGAATCTAGTGTAAGTGATTTCCAAAAGCAAAGTAACTATCAACATAACTTTAAAGTGTTTCAGAGAGAATTGACTGAGCATTCATATTTTAAACCGTTTAAACCATGATAAGATTATTCATAAACTTTTTCGCAGTAATTGGATTATTCAATACAATAACATTGCTAATCTTTTTTGCAAGCAAGTATATTAAATTTAAAAAGAAGAAACATGACAATAATGTTCAAAGCAACAAGCAGGAGCAGACCACATCGGTTGAAAAAAACGATTGACAGTATCGTTAACAATGTGAGTGCTGAATGTGATTACTTCATTCAAATAAGTCTTGATGAAGATGATCCAACTCTTGCTGAATATTTTAATTTGATTAGTCCTACACATGAAAAAATAGTTGGTACATCAAAGAATAAGATTGATGCAATAAACAGAGATATGGATTTAGTAGACCAATGGTGGGATATTTTAGTGAACGTGTCAGATGATCAAGTGTTTATTGAACCTAATTTTGATTTAGACATATTAAAGGCATTTGAACAAAATAACGATTTATTTGTACATTTCCCGGATGGCAATCAAGGTGACCTTGCAACCATGAGTATTATTGGTCGCAAGTATTATCTGCGTGATGGGTTTATATATCATCCAAGTTACGAATCGGTTTATTGCGATAACGAAGCTCAAGATGTTGCCAAGCTTAGAGGTTGCTATAAGTTAGTAAACAAACATATCTTCAACCATGAACACCCAGCATGGGGCAAAGGACAAATGGATGCACAGTATGCCAAGACTGACCATTATTCAGTTTATGCTAAGGATAGAGAAACGTATATTACAAGAGCAGCTAAAAATTTTTACTTATGACATTATTATCTATTTTAATTTGTAGCATACCAAAAAGAAAATCAATGCTTGATAGATTGCTTAGTCAAATTGATTTATATTCAAAAGAATATTTTAAATTGAATGAACTTGAATTGATTATTGATGACAGCACTGATGTCAATATAGGTTTTAAAAGAAATAGGTTATTGGATATTTCAAATGGAAAATACATTGCATTCATTGATGATGATGATTCAATAACTGAAAGTTATTTTAAAGAGATACGCAAAGGTATAGATGCTGACTTTGACTGTTGTTCACTTCGTGGTGTCATAACTTGGAATGGTAGAAATCCTGAACTGTTTGAACATTCGATTAAGTATAATGCATGGAACACTACAAACAACGAAATAAAATACGAGAGGTTTCCGAACCATTTAAACTGCATAAAATCGGAAATAGCAAAGCAAATTGATTTTCCTGAATTGAATCATGGTGAAGATAAAGACTGGTCTTATAAACTAAATGAAACAGGACTTATAAAAACTGAACACTTTATTGATGAAGTAATTTATAACTATCAATACATTGAACATAAATGAATTTAGCTGCTGTAATGGTTGAAACTAGGGATTATCCCGACATCAACGAAATAATAAAAAGGCATTTGGATAAGTTACCTAAATATACTAAACTATACTTTTTTGGAAGTAAACAAAATAATGATAGAATTAAATATCCGCATAAGTTTAAAGAAGTTGAAATAAGTACTGGGTTAGACTATTGTTACTTAGTTACAAAAGTTGATTTTTGGAATGAAATAGAAGAAGAAAATATTTTAATATTTCAAAGAGATTCAGGTATTATTGGTGGTAACATTGAGGACTTTTATGAGTATGATTATGTTGGAAGTCCATTAAAAGGAGAACCATTATTTGTTTATAATGGTGGTTTATCATTTAGACATAAATCAGTTATGATTGACATATGTAAAAAATATACATATAAGAATCCTGAAGAAGGTCATGAGGATGGATTCTTTTCTCATAGAGTTGAAGAACATTATAAAAAAACACCAAGAGAGGTTGCCGAAAGATTTTCAGTTGAAAACATATTTAGACTCGGAACTTTTGGTTATCATCAGATTGAAACAGGTTTAACACCTGAACAAGTAAACCAAATAAAAAATCAAAAATATGAATGACATTTTAGAAATAATAAATAAAAATAATATTAATGGATTTCATCTAAAAGGTGGAACTGATAAGGCAGATACTCATTCTTATGATGTTTTTTATTCTACTTTATTTAGCGAATTAAGAAACACAAATGGAACACTATTAGAGATAGGTACTTACAATGGCGGTTCTTCTTTACTATGGCATGAGTATTTTAAAAATTTTAAAATTGTAATGACTGATGTGCAAAATAATATTGCTGAAAATGTACTATTAAAATTAGAAAAAGAAAGACATGAAATTATAATACATGATGCTTATAAAAAAAATAATGTAAAAAAATTAAAAGAAAAGTATTTAGAAGGATTTGATATAATTATTGAAGATGGTGCTCATACTTTAGAAACTCAAATATTTACTATTAAAGAATATTTTAAAATATTAAAAAAAGGTGGTATTTTAATTATTGAGGACATTCAAAGTTATGACGACGCACAAGTGCTTTTAAATATAAATTTAAGATGTAAGAGTAAAGAAATAATTGATTTAAGAAAAAATAAAAATAGATATGATGATTTATTAATTGTTATAAAAAAATGACCGACATATACATCATAATAGCCTCAGTAACATGGGCGCATTTGACTGGAATACCTCAAAGGTTTAAATGGGCATTCAAAAAGAAAAGCATTAAACCATTTGATTGTGAATTGTGCTTATCGTTTTGGGGAGTAGCTGCGCATTCTTACTTTGTGTCATGTGAATCTTTATGGTTTGCAATTTGCAAAGGACTTGTTGCAGGATTTGTTTCTGTTTTGGTTTATCATTTCCTAAGATTAATTAAAATAATATGACAATAGAACAACGCAAAAGATTAGAATCATTCAAGCATCCATTGTTGGTTTATGATAAGTACAAATCAATCATGCCGACAAATGAAACTATTAGGCAGATGCGACAGCTTTACCATGACATCGGACACCCACCAACTGGAAATTGTGGTGGTTGTATTCCTATGATAATTGAAACATTAGTAGACCATTTAAAAGAGGAGGGATTATATGAATGAATATCCGGCTGAGATGAAACAAAATATGATTAAGGCTTTAGAACTTAATCTTGGAAACGTATCACTTGCTTGTAAGGCAATGAACATTGTAAGATATACGCATTACAAATGGATGAAGGAAGATCCTGAATATAGGAAAGCAGTTAAGGATATGGAGAATGCAGCGTTAGATTTTGCTGAGAGTGCATTGATGAAACAAATAGCAAAAGGAAATCCATTATCGACAATATTCTTTTTAAAGTGCAAAGGAAAAAAGAGGGGTTATATTGAGCAAAACAATTTAGAAATAAAAGGAAACATGGTTTTCCGCGCGGACTTTGGCAAAGGCGATACTATACATACCACACAAGAATCAGAAGAAAATCCACGACTCGATCAATAATGGTCCTGAGAAGTATTACATTCTGAATATTGGAAGACAGTTTGGTAAGACCTTACTTGCTACCAATCAGCTATTATATTGGGCATTAAACAATAAGAATGTTAAGTGTGCATGGGTTTCACCTACCTATAAGCAAAGCAAGAAAGTATTTGATGAAATGTATAAAGCATTTCAAAAAAGACCTGAAATTTATAGGACAGTCAACCGAAGTGAATTATTGTTGGAATATGCTTCAGGTTCTACGATTCAATTCTTTAGTGCTGAGAGATACGATAATATTCGTGGATTTACTTTTGAGTATTTGGTTGGTGATGAGTTTGCTTTTATGAGTGAGCAGGCATGGACTGAAGTATTAAGGGCAACCGTACTTGTTAAAGGTCGCAAGGTACTTTTAATATCAACACCTAAAGGAAGGAATCATTTCTATAAGCTTCATCAAATGGATGGATATAATCCGCAGTATAAAAGCTTTACAATGACTTCTTATGACAATCCGATAATTATCCCATCTGAGATTGACGATGCTAGGCAAACACTACCTGACCATGTATTTAGGCAGGAATATCTAGCTGAGTTTATTGATGGTGGTGCAGGGATGTTTAAGGATGTGCAGATAAACAATACTCCCGAAATGACCGGAAGATATTACGCAGGAATAGATGTTGGAAGGGCGGATGATTATACGGTACTTACTATAATTAACAATAAGTCAGAGATGGTTTATTGTGATAGGTGGAGGCAAATGGACTGGACAGAAATTGTCCAAAAGATAAAAGAGCAGTTACTTAAATATAACCCGGATACACTTATCGAGGTTAACTCAGTTGGTGATGCTGTGTTCGAAATGTTGCGTAACGAGATACCATCAGTATATATTTCGCCATTTATAACAACAAGTAAGAGTAAACAGGATATAATTGAAAATCTAATAGTGGCAAACCAAGATAAAAGTTTAAAGGTACTTCAAAACGAATGGCTATTAAAAGAACTTGAAGTTTTCAGTTATGAATATAATCCAAAGACTCGAAGCGTGAAATATTCTGCACCATTCGGTTTTCATGATGATGGCGTAATGAGTTTGGCAATTGCTTATCAAAGTTATAGGCAAGCTGAGAAAGTTTATTTAAATTCGAGTTTTAGATAAAAAATAGGGTACAAAACAAAACAATATAACACTTTATAATTATGAAAGGTAAATTACCTAAAAGCTGGGATGATGTCACTTTAAGGCATTTAATTGAAATTGAGAATATCAGAAATGATAAGTCAATTGATAAAGAGCCTTATGCAGATTTGACTCGTAACTTACTGATGCTTAGTTTATTTACTGGTATTCCTTATGGGTTTTATGAGGAAATGCCAATGAATGAACTAAAGGAAGATATTAAGAGTATTGATTTTTTAAAAACAATGCCATCTGATCAGCCTAGAAAAAAGTTTAAATGCGGTGGTTACAGTTGGAAAGTAAACTTTGACATTAACGAACTATCAGCAACTGATTTCATTGAACATTATGAGTTGACAAAGGACAGCACTAAGGTTATTGAAAATAGTAATCGAATTATGGCTTTATATTGT